>Ga0209013_10002300_pt1 | contig 17347 bp, 12 predicted proteins | sample Cruoilmetagenom2_FD_187291 | JGI IMG/M metagenome (GOLD analysis project Ga0209013, IMG submission 187291) | Oil polluted marine microbial communities from Coal Oil Point, Santa Barbara, California, USA - Sample 2 (SPAdes) (version 2) | ecosystem: Environmental > Aquatic > Marine > Oil seeps ...
ATGGAGTATATCGGGTTCGAACCGACGACCTTCACACTGCCAGCGTGACGCTCTCCCAGCTGAGCTAATACCCCTTGTTTAAAATGTTTGATACAATATATAGTATAACTCAGTGGATAAGAGATTCAAGAGGTGAAAGGGTGTCGGAGATGCAGAAAACGCGACAACATGCAGAACGTGAGATCAGCACACCAGTTTCTTTATGTGATTCTAAAGGTAATTTAAATCCAGCTGCAATCGGGTTTGCACGACAACCGATAATTGAAAGTAATTTGACAGGACACTTTATGCGTAAGAAAAAATGGAACTACTGGTGCGTCTATGGAGAAGATATTTTATTTTCAGCAACCATCAGTCATTTAGATTACGCCGCTGTATGTTTTGTTTATTTTTTAGATTATGAAACCCAACGCTTTTTTGAAAAAACCATTACGATTCCACTTGGACAACGTGTTCATATGCCGAATCAAGTGTTAGAAACGATTAAGTTTTCAAATAATGAAATGAGTATTCAACTTTTACATATGCAAGGCGAAACGCACATGACCGTTACGATTTCTGATTTTGATGGCGATTTGCTGCATGCTGATTTGCATATCGAACATCCTGTAAACGACGATTCATTAAATGTTGTGATTCCATGGAATCGCCAAATGTTTCAGTATACTGCCAAACATCATACCCTTCCCACTAGCGGATTTGTCAAAATTGGTGACAAACGGTATTCATTTAATCCTGAAGAAAGTTTCGCAGTTCTCGATTATGGACGTGGCGTCTGGCCAAGATCCGCTCAATGGAACTGGGGAATGGCTTCGCAACGAGTGGGCAAACAGCGCATTGGCTTAAACTTAGGTGGTAAATGGACAGATGGAACAGGGATGACGGAAAATGCTGTTTTTGTGGATGGCCGAATGACCAAAATCCATGAAGATGTCTTGTTTGAGTATGACAAATTGGACTTTATGAAACCGTGGCGTATTCATACGAAATTTACGAATGATGTTGAATTAACCTTCACTCCATTCTTTCAACGAGTAGCTAAAACGAATGCGCGCTTGGTCTCTTCTACCGTTCATCAATTAATAGGCTATTACAATGGTGTTATTACTTTAGAAGATGGAACTATTTTTGCTGTCACCCAATTATTAGGATCTACAGAAGAACATATTTCGAAGTGGTAAATCAAATAAAATCCTCATCGCGTGATCAATCGCAATGAGGATTTTTGATTAGATAGTTTTGATAGTGTATTTCTGGAGTGGATTAGTGTCCATCTGGGAGCGAATGGACATAGAATGCTCAAAAGCGGACATAGGATGCCTAATAGTGGACATAGAACCACTCAAACTGGACAGAGAACGCTCATAAGTGGACAGAGACCCTATTGACGTCCATATAGAAGCTATCCGTCATTCTACCCTCCCCACTACCTCCATCATTTTCTCTGGAAAATCTGTAAAAATCGCATGTACGCCAATCTCATTTAACGCTTGTGCATGTTCCACTTCATTGACAGTAAAAACACGAATAATTGCCCCTTTTAATAAAGCTTCTTTAGTCATTTTACGTAAGGCTGTCGGTAAAAAAATGTGGATTGCATCTGCTGGAATAAATCGAGCATAATCATAAGCATCGACAAGGACTTCCATCGATAGTAAGGCAACCTCAATATGAGGTGCACTTCTCTTAAATTCTCGAATGGCTTCGTGATCAAATGATGACACCACTACTCGATCCGCCATTTGATAAGTTTCAATTGCATGCAAGACTTTATTCCCTAAGCCTTCGTAAGGAAAAATATCCGATTTCAATTCAATGTTCACATGGTGTGTAGTCGATTGAAAAATCTCTAAAACTTCTTCTAATGTGGGGATTTTTTCTCCAGCAAAGTCAGAAGAAAACCAACCTCCATAGTCGAAAGCTCTTAATTCAGACAGCGTCATGTCTTTCACATAACCAGTTCCACTACTTGTTCGGTCAATGGATTCGTCATGAATCACAACCAGTTTCCCGTCTTTTGTTAAATGAACATCTAATTCCACCCCATGGACATGTAACGATGCTGCTTCTCGAAAAGCGGCTAACGTATTTTCAGGGTGTGTTCCCGATGAACCTCGATGCGCGTAAATTTTCAACAACATGACCCTCCTTATATTTCGGTACGAAGTGTCCACAGCTCAGGAAAGAAATATTGATCCAATACTTTCTTTAAGTAATGGACGCCTGATGAACCACCAGTACCTGTTTTGAATCCTATAATCCGTTCGACCGTCTTCATATGTCGGAATCGCCATTGTTGCAACCAATCCTCAATGTCTACTAGTTTCTCGGCTAATTGATAGAGTTCCCAATACGTGTCTACATCCTTGTACACTGTTTTCCATGCTTCCAACACACTTTCATTTGGTTCGTAAGGTGTTGATACATCTCGATCCAAGATTTCTTTATCAATTGGCAACCCTGCTCTAGCTAATTTTCGAATCGCAACATCATATAACCCTGGTTGAAGGAATGCTTCTGTTAATGTCGCTAATAATTCTTCGTCTTTTTCATAAATTTTTAACACATGCTTGGTTTTATATCCGAGTGCAAATTCAATCATTCGATATTGATACGATTGGAAACCACTCGCATTTCCAAGTGATGATCGAAACTCCATATATTCAGCGGGAGTCAACGTTGAAAGGACATCCCACCCTTGAATGATTTGTGATTGAATCTTCGATACACGCGCTAATTGTTTGAATGCTGGCTGTAATTGATCGGTTTCGATATTCTTTATTGCGGCACGAAGCTCATGCAAAATTAATTTCATCCATAGTTCAGATACTTGATGAATCATGATGAATAACGGTTCGTCATGATGATCCGTTAGTCCATCTTGGGCCGATAATAATTTATCTAAATGAAGATATTCGCCATACGTCATATTCTCTTTAAAATCTGTATGTAACCCCGCTTCGCCCTTTGCCGCAAAGTTTTGACCATGATCCACTGTCGGTTTTTCCATTCATAAAAACTCCTTCATGCTCAGCTTCGTCTCATACTCTTCTACTCTGATTATGACATGTGTCGCACGACTTTAACAGACTACTTGCACTTTTACAAAAATTCTTCTTGCTCAAGCGAATCTCGTATGATACGATTCTATTCTGTTTTCAAACCCCAACATCAAAAAGAAAAGCGGAGAGCGCCTGTTAGCTCGACACCGGCGCTGGAAGAACCGATGCGAAAGTTGCTTTCGCCTGAGGGTCTGAAGCTTAGGTGCGAGCTGGCGCTTGGAGCTAGACACAACAAATCTAGTTAAAGGTCAAGCTTCTAACATTCTCCTTTTTTTCAGGACGCAAAATATCAAAATATCGGAGGACTGTATGACACAGAAACATCCTGATTTTGAACAAGAGCAAGAGCGCCTGGTCTACACGAAAAACTACATGCAAAAGCTATTAGACGAATCGAAGCGTGACGTAAAGTCCGCCCAAGAAAACATTCGTCATGCCATGGCTGATTTAGATTACTTAGATTCCAGTTTGAGCTACATGAATATTTTAACAAATGCACGGTTTTTTGATATGGCACGCTCTCAGAAAGAGGGACTTGAAGCCATCCAACAAAAACCGTATTTTGCGCGCATTCATTTTCAAAAAGACGATGAAGATAGCGAATTGCTTTATATTGGAAAGACGTCTTTATTCCACAGAGAAACACAAGAACCGATTATTGTGGATTGGCGTTCCCCTGTTGCCAACGTCTATTATGACGGACGGCTTGGGGACATTGAGTATGATGTTCGAGATGAAACCTTCAAAGGGCATTTGTTTTCCAAACGCCAATATATGATTGAACAAGGCGAACTGACGTCTGTTCGTGACATTGATTTAACAACAAATGATGAATTACTTCAGGATGCACTTGCTGGAAAAGCCGATGTCCGACTGACTGAAATTGTGTCTACGATTCAAGCGGAACAAAATGAGATTATAAGAGCTCACTTGAAGCAACCAATTCTGGTCCAAGGCGCTGCCGGAAGTGGTAAGACTACCATTGCCCTCCACCGAATTTCATACTTTCTCTATACAATGGGCGAACATTTCCCTGCGGATAAATTAATGATTCTTGCTCCTTCCAAATTGTTTATGGATTATATCGCCGATGTCTTGCCAGAACTTGGAGTCAGCCAAATCTGTCAAACGACCTATGCGGACTATGTCTTACAAGCTACGGGTATCAAAGTGAAATTAACTGACCCGAATTTAAAATTGGCATCCCTAACCGAACAATCTTATCCAGACGAAAATATGCTTTGGTTGTCACAAATGAAAGGCTCTCTAGAGTATAAAGACATGCTTGATTTATATGTAGCGGTGCATGAAAAAGAGATAGCCGCACAATTTGAAGATGTATTTATTGAAAAGTACCGGATCATGAAGGGTTTTCATTTAAAAAAGTTATTCCTCGACGATTTTGCGTACATGCCTATTGAAAAACGATTGGAACGGATTAAGACCATCCTTCAATCCCATGTACGACAGAAGAAGAAGGAAATTTTATTTGTTTTGAATAAAAAATACGATGACGCACTCGATCAAGCACTTTTTGGTATACGAGATGATGCCAAAAGAAAAAAGGAAGTCACGAGATTTATTGATGAACGGGATCGTCGCATTCCTTTAATTGAAAAAGAATCACGGACAACCGCCTCTGCCTATATGAAACGGTTTAAAAAAGCCAATATCAAATCGATGTATCGTAGTTTTGTGACGAATGATTTGTTCTTTAAGAATCATATTCTCGATTTTAATGAAGAGCAGCGAATCGCTTTTATAAAGGATCATGCTCGGGAATCATGGGAATTAGAAGACTTGGCACCCCTGTATTACTTACATGCAAAAGTTAAAGGGGTTACGGATAAATGGAAAATGCGGGTTGTCTTTATTGATGAAGTGCAAGACTACAGTATTTTTCAACTTGCCGCTTTAAAAGAAGGACTTGATACGGATATGTTTACGATGGTAGGAGACTTGGCGCAAGGGATTCATAGTTATCGTGCGTTAACTTCTTGGGAACCGGTCGTGAATTTATTCCCACGTGCAACGTACACAACCCTTCAGAAAAGTTACCGAACCACCATCGAAATCATGGAAATGGCGAACAGTATATTAATGCAAATGGATGAAGATTTGCCACTTGTTGAACCTGTTGTAAGGCACGGTATTCCTCCCTCTTTTCATGAGATGGACGAGCTTGATGCAGAAAGAATGGAGCGTTTGTTGAATGAAATAAAAGATCGAGGTCATCACTCCATTGCGCTCATCTGTAAAACAAGTACGGAAGCAAAACATATTGCAGATCAATTAATCGCTCACTTCCCTGTTCAGTTGCTCACAGATCACTCGGACATCGATCAAACGAAGTTGTTGATTGTTCCAAGTCATTTGGCAAAAGGGTTAGAGTTCGATGCAGTTATCGTAGTTGCGATTGAAGTGCCGTTTAGAGAACATGCAATCGATCGGAAATTACTGTATGTGGCGATGACGAGACCTATGCATGAACTTCACTTAGTTGGACCAAGTCGTGAGCATTTTTTGTTGTAGATACGAGGCGTTTCTCCTATTTGAGGAGAAACGCTTTTTAATTTAGGGGATTTGCTTTCTATGTTTTGGGGATTACCTTACTTAATTATTGTACGGAAAATTTCTATGTCCACTTCTGGTTGTTCTATGTCCACTCGGAGTGGCTCTATGTCCACTTATGTGCATCCTATGTCCACTCGGATCGGTTCTATGTCCACTTCCCGACATTCTATGTCCATTCGCCTTCACACGGACACTATTCCTCCTGAAAAAGACAAATTAAATAGCCCAGCCACCTTTTAATTGGTAGCTGGACTTTTTACGTAATAATCAACTTGCATAACAGGAGAGAATCCTACTTTTTCATATAAAGAGAGTGCTTTGTCATTATCGATTTCTACATCGAGCATGACTGTTTGATAACCCCTTCTGACCGCTTCACCCAAAACAAAACGCAATAAAGAGGTCCCCACACCTTGTCCTTGTACTTCGGGTAAGGTTGCCAAAGCTGTTATCCACAATGTGTTTTCTTCTGCGGCTTCTACAATCGTCACCGTGCCCACAGTTTCTCCATCTTTATTCGCCACAAACAGATGACGCATTGGATTTAATTCATTGAAGTTCATCAATGTGTACACTTCATCTTCTGTGTCTCCAAATGCGGTCATTAAAATGCCCGTAAGTGATTCATACTCATTGGTAAAAGGCTTAACTTCCACCTTCTCATCTACAACTTCTTCTACTGCATCTGCTCGCAATGTCGCTTCCGAAAAATTCCATTCATAGTTTTGTGCATGCCAAAATGCTGTTGCATGTGGTGAATCTTTCACAGCTAATGCAAGTTCACTTTCTGCACCTCTGATTTCTAAGTTTTTATTCAACGCAGTCAGTAACGCTTTGCCGATTCCTCTTCTGCGGAAGTCAGGTGAAACAAGGCCGCTCCATTCATAGGAATGAATGCCAATCATATCGATTGCAGATACGAGCCCTACCAATTCTTCTCCTGCATAAGCAACGACCACAAAGCCTTTGACTGCTTCATCAGTAATCGCATATAGATTTAACACCTGTTCATACGAAATCTTGTCTTTTAATCCAGTTGAACGAACTAGATGGTTTATTTCTGTAGAGGTTTCAATATCGACTGGAAATGAAACCGTCATAATGGATATTTCCACACAATTTTCCACCTTTCTTTTCATTTCAATGTCGTGCGTGTGTCAATTCGATAACATCGGTTTATTTAGCCATCAGAACGGCTATATAATAGCAACAGTTTGATTATTAAAGGAGCATGACAATGAACAAGAAACGGTTAACTTGGGTTGATGTCACTAAAGGCTTGCTGATGATTCTTGTTGTGGTCGGCCATTATCCTGGACAATTAGATTTCCCGTTAGGAAAGTATATATATTGGTTCCACATGCCAGCATTCTTTTTACTCAGTGGGCTATTCTTTAAACCAATTTTTGAAAAAGGCCAATCGAAACAAGCAATTCATAAACGCTTTATGCAATTAATCGTACCATATTTGTTTTTCCTTGTAAGCATTACGGTCCTCCGTTATGGAATGGAAATCGGATCCGGAAACATGGAGCTATCCTGGTATTTAAATGACCTATGGACACTCGTAATTGGCGGTCGTTTTGCTCGTGGTGCATATGGTGTGTTTTGGTTCGTTACTACCCTTTTCTTTACGTATCTGTTCTTCTTATGGATGACGAAATATTTTAATCGTACGAAACAAATTATTATTCTTTCTATCTTTTACTTAATTGCACATGCAGAGAGCTTGATTGCCATGCGCGTTATTGGTGGTGCTCCTGATGAGGCATCTCAAACAATCCCGATGATTTGGAACGTTGATGTCGCACTGATGGCGGTTGTGTATTTTGCATTAGGCTATTACATGAAGGATATTTGGATGAACGTTACGAAACCTTGGCTTATAGCTGGTTTAATCGGAAGCATCTCAGCGTTTTTACTCGATTGGTTCCATGTTATTGATTATCATTTAAGCATGAAGTTTTTACGATATGAACATATTGTGTTAGACATTGTCATTCCGATTTCCATTACGCTCGTCTTTGTGGGAATCATGCAACGAATAGCTGCCAAGTTATCCTTAACGTGGCTTCAACAAATTGAAAAGCACTCGATCTCAATTATGTACTTGCATATTTTCACGGACATTATGTTAAATGACTATTTCCAATATGGTCTAATTGGCTTCACGGCGTTTGGGTTAATTATTCCAATCATTGTTTCCATCATCATTCAAAAAGTTGTTCCTCATGGAAAACTTTTCTTAGGTGGATTCAATCCAAATCGGAAAAAACCTGCTACAAAATCTACTTCTAAACCATCTTCAATACCAGTAACACATTAAAAGAAGCTGAACCTCTGGAATCAGGGTTCAGCTTCTTTTTTAAATTTTAGCTTCAGCCAGCATCTGATAGTACATTCCTTTTCGAGCTACCAGTTCTTCCTGGCTACCCGATTCAACCATTTGTCCCTGGTCCATCACATACACGATGTCTGCCTGACGAACGGTATTCAATCGATGAGCGATAACAAAGCTCGTTCGTCCTTCCATTAACCGTTCTAACGCTTGTTGGATTTTCACTTCAGTCACTGTGTCTATGCTACTCGTCGCTTCATCCAATAGTAAAATAACGGGATCGGCAATTAATGCACGAGCAATCGATAATAATTGCTTTTGTCCTTGGCTGATTTCTCCACCATCTGCTGTCAGAATTGTGTCATATCCTTGTGGCAACTTCCGAATAAATTCATGTGCATTTGCTTTATTAGCAGCTTCAATAATTTCTTCGTCCGTTGCATTTAATTTACCGTAACGAATGTTTTCTTTTACGGTTGCTTCAAATAAAAATGGATCCTGCAAAACAAATGCCATTTGACTTCTTAACGTGTGTCGAGGCAATTTATGAATAGGAATATCATCTATACGAATTTCACCATCATTGGCTTCATAGAAACGTGCGATTAACTGCATAATCGTTGTTTTTCCTGCGCCGGTCGCCCCAACTAATGCTGCTGTCTCTCCAGATTTCACAGAAAAACTCACATTCCGAATCGTATGTTCATCATCCGCCTGTTCATATTTGAATGAAACCTTGTCAAACTCAACTTTTCCTTTTAACACAGTGTCAGCATGGTCAGTGGCATCATCTTTTTCAATTGGTTCTCCAATAATAGCGAATACACGCTCTGCACCAGCGATTGCAGATAGTACGGTATTGAATTGATTGGCTAAGTCATTTAATGGACGTGTAAATTGTCTCGCATATTCTGAGAAAATAACGATTGTCCCGATGGTTACATGACCATTTAAAGCTAATAATCCACCGACTCCAGCTACGATTGCGAAACTAGCATTATTCAACATATTCATGACTTTCGGAATAAAACCAGAGTATGTGAGTGCCCAGAAACCCGTGCGGCGTAAGCGTTCACTTTTAACCGTAAACTCATCAATCACACGATCCTCTTGAGAAAATGCCTTAACTATACGTTGTCCTGACATGGTTTCTTCAATCATTCCATTTAAGTCACCAACTGCCGCTTGTTGTTCCTTAAATAATTTCCCCGTACGTCTGGTAATCCATCTCATGGAGAAAAACATGACGGGAATAATCGTCATCGTCAATAGAGTAAGCAATGGGCTTAGTATCAACATAACAATCACCGTTCCAGTTAGGGTTAATACACTCGAAAATACCTGTATAAATGAGCTATTGAGCGTAGCACTTACATTTTCAATATCATTTGTTACACGGCTCATTAATTCTCCATGTTGACGTTTATCAAAGAACGACACCGGAAGCTTTTGAAAATGCGCAAAGAGTGAAGTCCTCATACGATAAATTGTTTGTTGCGCTATCCCAATCATCCAATAATTTTGAAAGAACATGGATAGTGAGAGGAAAACATAAATGACAATCAGCCATATAATCATGGATTTCATGCCCTCAAAATCATTCTGAACAATATGGTTATCAATAATTTTACCAATTAAAAACGGACCAATTAGTGCTAAAGCCGAACTAACAATAACAAGGAGTAAAACGGATATGAGCAGAAAACGTTGTTCATCTACTAATTTCCAAATCTGCTTTAATACAAATTGCCAATCGCCAGCTCGTTCTCCTTTTTTCTTTTTGACAGGTTTAATGTCTTCCTTCGAAAGGACGGGTTCATAGCCAAACGGCTTAGTCAATATTCGACGCATCATCGGAAACCTCCTGTTCTTGTTGAGACTCAGCGATTTCACGATATAGGGCTGAGCTAGTTAATAATTCATGATGTGTTCCGTAACCCGAGATCCGGCCGTTATCCAACAATAAGATTCGATCTGCCCCTTTAGCCGTTCGAATTTTTTGTGTCACAACAAGCATGGTTGCTTCTTCAGTTGCAAGTGATGCCCAAAGAGCAGACTCCGTTTTTACATCTAACGCGCTCGTACTATCATCTAAAAGTAAAATTTCAGGTTTACGGACGAGTGCACGAGCTATCGATAATCGCTGTTTTTGACCACCTGATAAATTCACACCTTTTTGTCCAACCCTGGTTTCATACCCAAGAGAAAACTGACCAACTGAATCGTGAATTTGAGCTTGTTTTGCAGCATGTTCAAGCTCTCCTTTAGAAGCTTCAATTTTTCCCCATGCTAAGTTTTCATAAATGCTTCCTGTGAATAAAAGAGATTGTTGCGGAACTAATCCTATCGCCTGTCTAAGTTGATCAAGCGACCAATTCCTTACGTCTTTTCCGTCAATTTCAACAGTTCCACTTGTTACTTCAAAAAACCTCGGAATGAGTTGGAGGAGAGTTGATTTCCCTGATCCGGTAGCCCCCATAATTGCAAGCTTCTCGCCAGACTTCACAGAAAAACTGATATCCTTCAATACCTTTTCTTCTGTATTTGGATAGGTAAATGAAACATGATTAAACGTAATTTCCCCATTAGACATCACCTTCATTTGTCCCGTTTGTTCATTGCGCTCTAGTCCTTCATTCACCAGTAGCACTTCTTCCATCCGTTCAGCAGAAGCTTTCGCACGAGCAAATGCCATTATAATAAATGCAAACATAGAAAATGCACCTGTCATACGCATAGCATAATTGACAATCGCAACAAGTTCTCCGATTTGCGCATCATTCGTTTGAATCCGATCTGCACCAAACCAAAGAACCGCAAGTAAACTAACATTCATTACAAATAATAATAAAGGCAAAATAATTTCCATTATACGCAATGCTTTCACGGTATCTGTCTTAAGCAGACCTGCTACTTTTTCAAAACGAGTTGACTCATACTTCCCACGAAGATACGCCTTAATTAATCGAACAGCTTGCAGATTTTCTTGTAATACCCGATTTACTCGGTCCAATCTTACTTGCACAACTGCAAAATAAGTAACACCTTTTTTGACCATTATATATAGAAAAATAGCAAGAAACGGGACAGCTACAATTAAAAATGTGGCTAAATAGGCATTCACAATAAACGCCATAATGAGACTTCCAATTACGAGTAGTGGTGCTCGAAGCATTATGCGTAAGCCCATAAATAGAACGTTTTGCACCATCGTTACGTCACTCGTTAAACGAGTAATTAGTCCCGAAGTCGGAAATCTAGTAAAAGTAGACATTGTAAATTGTTGCACTTGTTTAAACAGCGCACTTCTTAAGTCGAATGCAAAACTTTGTGCGGCATGGGAAGCAAAAAAGGAATTGATAACACCTGATAACAAGGCGAGAATGGCCATCCCCATCATGACACTTCCCCATACCCATATAACCGATTGATCACGTTGTAAAATACCATCATCAATAATTTTTGCTATTAATAAAGGTTGCACAAGCTCAACTGCCAGCTCCGTTAACATGAAAAAAAGTGCAATGATTACTGGCCATTTATATGTACGAACATATGAAAAAACTGTTTTCACTTTGGTGTTCCTCCTAAAACTTCTTCGTTCTACGAATTAATTTACTGATTGTTTTCTATTATGCCACAATGACTGGAAGAGGGGTATACCCGATGTGATATTTTATTATAAGATCTAGCTAACCAGGGTTGTTATCCGTATTTACTACTATCTATTAGCGAGTCCAAGTAATCTATCAGCGCTTGGTACCTCTCAATCAGCGATTCAATCGAATTTATCAGCGATTGGCATGTCTACCCGCGATATAATCCACTCAATCAGCAATTCAATCCAATCTATCTTCTTTCATCTCACTTATCGATCAATTCTAGTTAGTAAACTTACCGAGGGGCTATTGGCAAGAAAAAGCATTCTAACACCATTAAAAACAAAAAAACTCCCTCTATTTAGAGGGAGCCATACATTAGTTGATTTTAAATTGTTGTACTAATTGTTTTAATTCGCTAGATAGACCACTCAATACATCAGCTGAAGATGTAATCTCTTCCATCGATGCATTTTGTTCTTCTGCAGCTGCAGCAACTGTTTGAGCACGTTCGGAAGCTTCTGAAGAAAGTGTTTCTACGTCACGAACGCGTCCTTCCATTTGTTGTGCGGAAGCATTCATTTGTTGGAATATCGCTGTAATTTCCTCTGTCTGCGCTGATACTTCTGAAATCATTTTTGCAATTTCATCATAACTTTCGCTCGACTTCTCAGCTAATCCTATTCCCAGTGCCACTTCTTTCGTAGAACCTTGCATCGATACAATGGCCTCTTTCACTTCGGCTTGAATTGATCCAATACGAGAATGAATGTCTTTTGCTGCTTTTGCGGACTGTTCTGCAAGTTTACGAACTTCATCTGCAACAACTGCAAATCCTCTACCATGATCACCTGCTCGAGCTGCTTCAATAGCTGCATTTAATGCTAGTAAATTGGTTTGCTCTGCAATGGCTGTTATTAATCCAACAATTTGTCCGATTTCATCAGACTTCACGCCTAATCCTTGTACAACTTCTGCAGACTTTTCAGAAACAAGACGAATTTCATTCATCTTCTTACGTGTTTCTTCCATTACATGTAGACCAGTTGTCGTTAACTCAGTTGTAGATACAGCTTTATCTGATACATCTTGAACTGCACTAGCAGCCTGTTCCATCCCAATTGACATTTCGCCAATTGATTCACGAACATGACGAACTGATTCAGATTGAACGTCAGCACCCTCAGATACATCTGCCATTGACTCCGTAATTTGCTCAGTAGCACGACTCGTTTCTGAAGCACTTATTGATACTTGTTCAGCTGACATAGCAACCGTCGCAATCGAAGCTTGTAAATCTTTAACCAGCTTTTGCAAGGTTAATAGCATAGTATTGAAATGACCTGCAAGATCACCAAATTCATCTCGATTTTTAATTGAAATCTGATCAACAGTTAAGTCACCATTTGACATTGCTTTAAATCGGTCAGTTAGTAATAGAATTGGTTGACGAATTAAGCGTATCATGAACATGGCAATTGCTACAGTTGATAGAATCGCGAGTAAAATTCCGATAGTTAACGCCACCATTACACCATTAAAAGTACTACTGCTTTTATTTTCCACTGCTTTGGCTTCTTCTAAATCAATGTAAACTAACTCATCTAAAGTCCGCTGAATTGAATCATATTGGACATTTCCTTCATATGTAAGAGCTAAAGCACGATTCGAATTACCCTTTGTGCTAAACACAATAACTTCATCGTTTTTATCTATATATTGATTCCACTTTTTCACGATATCAGCATGTAGATTTATCGCCATGGGGTCTTGTAAAAATGTACCATAGCTTTCTAGTTGTTCATTTATTCTTGCGATTTCTTCTTTAATCCGATCCGCAGTATCTTTCTTCACAGTTACATCTGTAGACAAAACATGGCGTTGCGTTAAGCTGACAACATGTTCCATTTCGTAATTCAATGTCTTCACTGCATCAATACGAGGTAAAATTTTATTATTAATTTCTTGTGTATTGGCATTCAATACATTGGTACTGTAAACCGCAATTCCACTAAGAATTATGAACAATAAAACAATTGCTGAAAATGCGAGTAATAATTTTTTACGAATACTAAATCTCGAGTCTGATTTCAAGAAGTTGAATACTTTAAAATCTTTCTTAGGAGATTTCACTTTTACTTTTTTAACTTTTGGTACTTTTACTTTTGGTACTTTTTGCTTCAGTCTATTCATATGAGTGGCCCCTGCTTCCTATTTTCTTACGTTATATATCGGCAGGCTTTTTATCTTTTTTACCTGAAATTGATAATCCTGTGACAAAAATCAACATAAATATTGCTCCCACCCATTGCCAGGGTCCTAACGACTGTTGAAGCCAAAGTACTGAAATAACCATTGCTGTCAGTGGTTCAAGACTAGATAAAATGCTTGTTTCGACCGCTGATATATAGTTCATACTACTTAAAAATAGAACAAATGCTAATGTCCCAAATAAAATTACCATTGCAAGCAAAAATACAAGTTTCATATTCAACAAGTAAACCCACTCGGTTGATTTCCAAACTTGCGAAACTCCACCTAAAACTAAACCATCAAAAAACATTGACCATCCAACAACGAGCAACACTCCCCATTCTCTCATTAAAGAAGCAGGGTATAACGTGTAAAACGCAAAGGACAAACCAACAGCAATCCCCCACCCCAATGCAGTTGGACTCAGCTCTAATGTTGTTAATGAACCATTCGTTAACAATAAAAAAAGACCAATCAGTGTTCCAGAAATTCCAACAGTTTGGTACACAGGTGGCCACTTTTTAATACTCATTGAAACGTATATTACTACAAAAATAGGTGCTAAAAATTGAAGTAAAGTAGCAACTACAGCATTACTCGCTTCAATAGCGGATACGAATGAAAATTGAAGGCCTAACATTCCGAGAATCGAAAATAAAAAGAACCGCTTAATCCAATAAACACTTTTCCACATGGAGAAGATATCTTTCCCTTTTAGTCTAAGAAACAGAAGCATTCCTGCACCTGCAATTAGTAAACGTAAGGTTAGCATGAACGATACAGACAACTTTGAGTTTGTTAATATCCACTCCATTATAGGTCCAGTCGCACCCCATAATATCGCACCGGAAATAATTAGAAATATTCCTTTTGCCCTTTCCATATCATCACCTGCCAATGTATACTTCCCTATATCTTACTCTTCTTCTAATTGAATTCAATGCGGTATTTATTTTTCAGAATAAACATTTTTTAATTAGATGACGTAATGGTTAGACTTCTTTATAATAAGAGTAAGTATATGTACACAAGGAGTCCTGAAAATATGAATCATTTGCAACAAATAGTAGAGTCAGGAAACGAAGTATTTAATCATGTACCTTGTCCAATGATGTTAACCACAAAAGATGGGACAGTTATTTGGTGGAGTCGCGAGTCCGAAAAAGTGTTTGGCTACCGGTCTGAAGAAGTTGTTGGACAGTTTAATCCTTTCTATGATGAAAGTCGAGCAGCATTACATATCTCTACATGGGATCAAGTTTTAAGAAGTGTGGATCCTATTAGATTTGAAAATACTATATTACATAATAAAAAAGGTGAGCCAGTTTATGTCACGGCCGTCTTAAAGTCTCTTACCATTGATAATGAACGGTGTATGATGTTTTTATATTTAGACACAAAGAATAGTTATTCATCTACGGTTGAATCTACGAATGGACAAGAGTTAGCTAGTCTTAAAATTGGTCTTGACCAAACATTTATGCTCACGTACGTCGATGCAGAAGGTCTGATTATATATGCTAATGCACAGTTTTTAAAATCAAGTAAATGGACGCCAAAAAGGGTTGTCGGGAAATCATTTTGGCAATTATTCCCTCCCGAAACAGGTGAGACCATTGCTAATACGATTTGGTCTACTTTAAAGAGCAACCGTGTGTGGCAAGGTTCGGTTGAAAAAGTTACAAAAGACGGGGAAACTTATTGGGTCGATATGACAGCCATTCCCGTCACGTCTGCACTTGATGAGCCTATTTATTTTGCCATTTTGGAAAAAGACATAACAGAAAAGAAACGCTTGCAAACACATTTAGAGCAAATTGCTTACGTCGATCCTGAGACCAATTTAATGAATCGACACCGCTTGGAATTTATCGTTTCGAACTTTATTGAAGAGAAACGACATTTCTCCTTTGTGTTTTTAGATATTGATAAGTTTTTCACGTTGAAAGATATGCATGACGAAGATTCTGAAACAACACTTCTATTAGAGTTTTCTAAACGTATGAAGATGTATTTTCAAGATAGTGACATTGCCAGAGTGGGTGTAGATGAGTTTGTTGTCCTGACACCACTTAGTGAATGGTTTATCCAAGGATTTTTAACCTATTTAAAACAACATCCTATCTATATTCGAAATACGGCTATACCAATTTCAATCAGTGGTGGAATAACTCGCTACCCTGAAGACCAGTCTTCTTTTCTTCATTTAATGAAAGCTTCGAACGCAACCATTCATAAAGTGAAACAAGAGGGTGGCGGCAACATTGTTAGTCTATCAAAAGCAAATCATCAAGCATTAAGTCGAAAAGCAACCATTGAGAAACGATTACTAGAAGCATTGCACCAAAAAGATTTACATATTGTCTATCAACCACAAGTTGATTTACAAACCGGGAAAATCTACGCTGTTGAATCTTTGGTTCGATGGGAAGATGAAGTCCTTGGAACCGTTCATCCAGATGAGTTAATTCCCCTTGCAGAGGAAACTGGAATGATACATGGTATTGGTTCATTTATGCTAGAACAAGCTTGTCAACAGGCAGCAACGTGGGCAAAAGAGGGACGTCCATTAAAAGTAAGTATAAATTCCTCAATTCGTGAATTCCGCGATCAGAATATGGTTAAAAAGATTAGAAAAGCATTAGAAAAAACAGGCTGTTCAGCACATTTATTGCAAATTGAGATTACTGAGAAATTCGCTTTAGAAGCAGAAGCAGAACAATCCATTATTCGTCAAATGCGTCAATTAGAGCAAGATGGAATTGGGTTCGTTTTAGATGATTTTGGTACAGGCTATGCTTCGTTCAGATACATGCAACTTTTACCGATCTCTAAACTTAAAATCGACAAATCCTTCATCTCATCCATTATGCAACAAGAGAAACTTCAAAAACTTATCCTTGGGATGATTCAATTTGGAAAATCTATGAACATTCGTGTTTTGGCTGAGGGCGTTGAGACAAAAGAACAATATGATTTATTAGAAAAATTGGGTTGTGACGCTCTTCAAGGGTACTATATTGGTCATCCTGTCACAGCAAACGATCTTGATTACTAAAAAACGATTCCTTAGTCAACCTGACCTAAGGAATCGTTTTTTATGTACGGCAAACAAGTGTAACTTTTTGAGTAATAAAAGACAGTAAATCCTAATCTGGCATGACCGCCTTTTTTCTCGCCATATATCTAAATATTAATTGCATGAGCACTTCTGCAAAGACTAATCCCATTGCGATTGCACCTGAAGTCATAAAGGCTTTCGAGGCGAAAGAAATCGCTGTTAAGTAATCATTTTCCACAATATTTCTCATCGCATTGTAAGCGAGACCACCTGGTACGATTAAAATAATACCCGGAACACTAAAGATAATCATCGGCATTTTAAACCGTTTTGATAAAATATGAGCAGCTAGTGCTACAACAAAAGCACCTGCAAATGAAGCCTGTACAGTATCACCTGAGACCATGGAAAAACCACTAAATATAAGCCATCCAAACATTCCAGCGACCCCACATGCAAC
>Ga0209013_10002301_pt1 | contig 17344 bp, 18 predicted proteins | sample Cruoilmetagenom2_FD_187291 | JGI IMG/M metagenome (GOLD analysis project Ga0209013, IMG submission 187291) | Oil polluted marine microbial communities from Coal Oil Point, Santa Barbara, California, USA - Sample 2 (SPAdes) (version 2) | ecosystem: Environmental > Aquatic > Marine > Oil seeps ...
ATAAGACTGAATCCTAGGCGTCCTGGTTGCTACCTATTTTCTCCCGGGCTGGCCCGATGGTTGATTGGCGCATAGGCTAGAATGTTCCAAGCGCGCCCCCTTGTTGCCTAATGGCAGGGGGGCGCCTGTTTGTCCTTGCCTTTCTGACGTCGATTTTAGGTGATGGGAGTCATCCATCATCGGTACCCATCCTACCCCAAGGATTGTGAGAAGTGCCGCGGACAAGATCTTGTCCCGATCTAGGATCCCCTCCCGGCCTTGGCAGGGGGAAGCAGCCATCGATTTCGCCTGCCTCCAAAAGTATGGTATCATGGGGCCTCATGACGTCCTGGAGCGAACGATGACGTGGGATATGTGGGTTGCCCTGACTATTCTGGCCGTAGCCCTTGTGCTGTTCACCACCGAGTGGGTGCGGGTCGACGTGGCAGCTCTGGGTGTCGTCGTCGCCATGATGTTGACGGGGTTGCTGACGATCCCGGAGGCCCTCTCTGGCTTTTCCAACCCCGTGGTCCTGATCATCGCAGCACTGTTCGTCGTCGGCGGAGCGGTGATGAATACGGGCCTTGCAGGCCAGCTTGGACAGCGCATCCTGGCCGTCGCTGGCACCAATCCGCTCCGTCTCACCGCTGTCATCATGGGCCTGGCGGCCCTCCTCTCAGGCTTTATGAGTGATGCTGGTGTCGTGGCTGCCTTTCTGCCGGCGATCATCATACTGACGTCCAGCGCCGGGATCAGCCCCTCGAAGCTGCTGATTCCCCTGGCCTTTGGCTCGTTGCTGGGGGGCGCCCTGACCTTGATCGGCACTCCTCCCAACCTCATCATAAGCGATCTACTACGAGAAGCGGGGCTGGCGCCCTTTGGCTTCTTCGACTACACACCCATTGGCTTGATCCTGCTCGTCGCCGGCATCCTGTACATGCTCTTCTTCGGCCGCCACCTCCTGCCCGACCGCAAGCCCCAGCAAGATCTGCAATGGGTCGAGACGCCTGAGGAACTGGTGACTCGTTACCGGCTGCCCGATGACCTGTACCGCCTCAGGGTGCGGCAGGGATCCAAGGTGATCGGGCAGACTGTCGCCGAATCGAGGCTGGGCCAGCGCTTCCTGATTTCGGTGCTGGAGATCCTGCGCCCTCTCCAGTCCCGGCGCACGCTGGGCCTGGGTGTGGAGCAGCTTGCGCTGCGGGCTGAGGGCCTGCAGCCGGTCCCAATCGATGGCACTCCGTTGGCCGTTGACGACGTGTTGGTTGTCCAAGGGGATGGGAACAATGTGAGCCACGCGGCCGCGTTCTGGAACCTTGGCCTGCAGCCTGCTCAGGCGGACGACGAGCGTTCGCTGACTACCAATGAGGTCGGCATCGCCGAGGTCCTGCTTCCCTCGCGATCCTCACTGCTGGGTACGACGGTGGTGGAGGTGCGGTTTGGTTCGGTGTATAGGCTGACAGTGTTGGGCATCAATCGGCCCGGCGCAGGAGGCAAACTGGATGTCAAGCGCACGGCGCTGAGGTTTGGTGATGCGCTTCTGGTCCAGGGCTCCTGGCAGAACATCCTGGCGCTACGAAAGAAGCGCCGTGATTTTGTCGTGATGGGCGAGCCAGAAGCCATGGCCGGTGCACCAATGCGCCGCAAGGCTCCGGTTACCCTGCTGATCCTGGCCGGGATGCTCATCCTGCTGGTTGCGAACGTTGTACCCACAGTCGTGGCTTGCCTGCTGGCTGCCCTGGCTGCCATCGTGACCGGGTGCCTGACTATGGATGAAGCCTACCAGGCAGTGGATTGGAAGAGCATCGTCCTGATTGCCTGCATGCTGCCCATGAGCATTGCCCTGGAAAAGGTGGGGCTGGTCCAGTTGGTGGCTGACGTCATGATCGACTCGCTGGGGCAATGGGGGCCCCTGGCTGTGCTGGCTGGCCTGTTCCTGCTCACCTCTGTCTTTACGCAAGTCCTGTCCAACACGGCAACCACCGTCCTGGTCGCGCCCATCGCCCTGGCAGCAGCCCAGGGGCTAAGCGTCCAGCCCTATGCTTACATGATGGGTGTCGCGGTTGCGGCTTCGATGGCCTTTGCTTCGCCGGTGGCCTCGCCGGTGAACACCCTCGTGATGGGTGCGGGAAACTATCGCTTTGGCGACTATGTGAAGGTGGGTGTACCGCTGCTGGTCATTGCCCTGGTCGTGAGCGTTCTCTTTCTGCCCCTCCTGTGGCCATTCTAGGGGGAGGAAATGGTTCATTTTGACCCGGATCAGCCGCTTAGTGAGACACCGTTTGTTATCTTTGACGTGGAGACCACCGGCCTGAGCCCGGCCTACGGCCACCGCGTCTGCGAGATCGCATGCCTGCGCCTGCTGGATGGCGTAGAAGCTGGCCGCTTTGAGTCGCTGGTGGACCCGGGGCGGCCGATCTCCTCAGGAGCCTACCGGGTCAACCGTATCTCGGCCGAGATGCTCGTCGGCGCCCCGGCCTTCGAGCAGGTGGCAGAAACGCTGCTGGCGCAGATGGAGGGCGCCGTGCTGGTGGCGCACAATGCTCCCTTTGATCTGGGTTTCTTGGCCGCCGAATTGGAGTTTGCCCGACTGTTTCCGCCGGAAGGCCCGGTTGTGGATACCCTGACCCTGGTTCGCCGGGCCTACAGCTTTGCTCGAAACGGCCTGCAGGCCGTGGCCAGCGCCCTGGAGGTGCAGCCCGGTCCGGCCCACCGGGCCATGGGCGACGTGTGGACCACCTGCCAGGTCCTGGAACAGATCCTGTGGGATCTGGATCATCGCTGGGGGGTGATCACTCTCGGAGGGCTTCTCGATTTCCAGGGCGGCCCCATCCCTTACCCTCTGCCCCACGTCCTGCCCCTGCCGCCGGCCATCGCCGAAGCGCTTGAGGGCAGGAGGCAGGTGCGGATGCGCTACATAGACGCCCGCGGCCAGGAGACCGAGCGTGCGGTGCGCCCCATGCGCGTCCACGAGCGGCGGGGACACCTGTACCTGCTGGCTCACTGCTACCAGGCCGGTGAGCTGCGTACTTTTCGTCTGGATCGTGTCGTGGAGATGGCGCTGGAAGACTGAGCTGATACAGCAAAGCCGCCGGGGAATGGCACCCGGCGGCAGGGACCCCAGGCGCGCCTGGAGGGACTCGAACCCCCAACCTACTGATTCGAAGTCAGGCGCTCTATCCATTGAGCTACAGGCGCACATACCTTTGGGTCGGCCTTGAGTATACCACAAGTGGTATGAGAAACAAAATCGGCTCTGCAGGATATTGTACAGAGCGCGCATATTCAGAGGTTAATGTAGTCGGCACTGAGGGGCAGACAATTCCACGGGGTCTTGACCGTCGGAGGCTGGGGTCTTTGGGTTCCAGGCGGCTCGAGGCCTCCACAACCCTTCTCGTCCAAGCTGCGCGCGTCCAGGGGGAACGATACTGTCATCGTCGGCGACTAGGTTTGAGGCCTCAAGGTGGTTCTTTCATCTTGTCGTGGATCATGCCCACTTGTGATCGAGAGGCAACCATAGGGCGAACGTGCTGACCTTGCCTAGCTCGCTCTCGACCAGGACACGGCCCCCTTACAGCTCTCAATCCCTGGACTGTGGCCAATCCCGGTCCAGCTCCCTGCTGCTCCATTATATCCCGGTCGCCTGGCGGCACGCCTCGAAAACCCAGGGGAGTGCGTGTGCGGATCTCGATCCCCTGGTCAACAACCACCAGGACCCAGAAGCCTACTTCCAGGCGGCTGGCCAAGCTCACCCGGCTGCTTTCCTGCTTGGCAAACTTGATGGCGCAGTCTGTCCAGCGGCGGACGCTCTCCGCAGCAAACGCTCGTGGGTAGCAGCAGTTGTGCCTGGGGCTCCTGGTCGCTCACCTCCAGCACGCCAGTGTACCCGACCACCAGCCCCCAATACACTTGACAAGTCTTTGCTTCTGTGCTAAACTGTTATCGATATGGCAACAGTAGAACAGGACAGCCTGTTAGGGGCGTTTGAGCCGGTTACCAGAAGTACCCTCGCTGAGCAGATCGTGGCGATCCTCAAGCGCTTCATTCTGCTGGAGGGTCTTCAGGTGGGCGACAAACTGCCCTCGGAACGGGATCTCGCTGCAGCTCTGGGCGTCAGTCACCGCGTGGTACGGGAGGCCCTGAATATCCTCACTGGCGAGGGGATGGTTCTCAAGGAGCACGGGCGGGGTAGTTTTGTCCGGGCTTTTGACCGCCAACGCCTCGAGGCTGAAACTGTTGTTGCTCCTCACTTTCCTGATCCCGTTGCGCTGTTTGAAGCTCGTTGTGCCATTGAGGTTGGCAACATGTACATCGTGGCCAGGCGCGCCACGGATGAGGACCTGGCGACACTGCAAGATATCGTTGATGACATGGAACAGAAAGCCCGGCAAGGCGAAGGCCCATCCGCTCCAGACATTGTCTTCCACTTGACACTGCTGAGGGCGACGCATAATGAGACCCTTCAGCGATTTGCCTATCTCATAAGAGAGAGTCTGCGCCGGAATGTATATATCAGCCCTGGCATACTATCCCGCAGCATGGGAGATGACTCCCGTGCCTTGCACACTCACCGAGCCATTGTAGACGCCTTGCGGGAACGTGATGGCACCAAGGCCGCGCTGGCAATGATTCACCATCTCAAAGGAACACTCAACAGGTTATGGGAAGTGGATTCCCCTCCTTGATAGGTGTGGGAACGTCGTAGGCTGGCGGCATAACAACGCGTCGCCCAACCGCCAGTCCTTTCTTTGGAGTTGTACAGTTATCGTCATGGTAACAGTAATACAGCGTGATCTATAGGGAATGCTGGGCAATCATTCCGATAGGGACAAGCAGGGAATCGGGCTGACTGCTGAGATATGCAATGAGTATGGGCGGTATTGAGAGTAACCTGAAAGCCGACTGGAGGTAGGTCCAATGGACTGAGCACAGGCGCGCTGTATGCAGCGCGCAGAGGGAAAGGAGCCACTGCTTGACCGAATTGAGGTGTAAACCTATCAGATCGAGTGCGAAAGCGCTCTCAGGGACACGAATTTTAGGAGAATGACATGCCTACAGCACGCAGAAGTAAGTTGGTTGGGCCGGTGATTGTTCCCCGGACCTTTCGGACCGATGATGGCCAGCTGAACCTGGAAAAACAGAGGCGACAGCTGCGGTGGCTGCTCGATCAGGGCATCAACGAGGGCAACGGCGTCATTATGTTCGCCGGCGGCGGCAGCGAAGGGTACTTTTTGAGCGATGATGAATGGAAAGCCAGTGTGGATTTCTTGGCAGAGGAGTGCAAGGGCCGCGTGCCAAGCATGGCCGGTATCTTTGAGCTGTCGGCCCGGGAAGCGGCCAAGAAGGCGGCGTACTGCGCGGATATCGGGATTGATTTTGTGCAGCTCCAGCCGCCTCACTACATGGTTCCGACAGACGACGAGGTCTTCCATCACTTCAAGATCGTCAACGATTCAGCCGACGTGGGGATCATGCTTTACAACGCCCCTTGGGCCATGCCCCGGCCGGGCTACGAGTTCAGGCCGCCCATCGTGGAACGTCTCATACAGCTTGAGAACGTCGAAGGATTGAAGCTGGCTTCATTTGATATACGCAACTATGTTGCACTGGCCAGGCTTTTTGCCACCGAGATCAACCTTATCACCAACCAGCCGCCCTTTGTGCTGTCGCTACCCATCAAGTTGGGCTTTGCCGGCTTTATCAATTCGCATGGCAACCTTGCGCCGCGACTGGTCTTGCACATGTGGGACCTCTGGAAGAACAAAAAGTACGACGAGTATGACGAACTCACGCTCAAGTTATACGTGGATCCGCACCTTCGGGTCCACATGCCGGAGGAACTGGAGTGGAGAGGCATGGGCGAGGGGCCGCTGGCTCGCCTCGGAATGGAAGCCATGGGCTGCAAGATGGGTCCGTCCTTCGAGGCGCAGCAGCCGCTCTCGGAAGCGTTCGTCAAGAACTTTCTAGAAGGCTATAGGAAGAGCGGCCTCGCCGAGTGGGTAGACTGGGAGGAGTAGATTGTATGGGTACGGGGGCTGCGAACGCAGCCCCCACTGTCCTTGGGGAAGGAGTGTGACATCATGCGATTAGGGATTCTGTCGGAGGGGATCCTGTACCGTAACCCCAGTCCAGGGCTCAGGGCTGAGTGTGCGTACCTGCCCAACGTGGTGCCCCTGTCAGACACCGAACTGATCTGCTTCTATCGTATCGGCTCGGCGTTCTACTCGGCAGATGGGAGACTGGCCAAGCTGCGCTCGACAGACGGAGGCGAAACGTGGGTCACGGAGGGCCTGGTCTGGGATCCTGGGCAGGATGAAGCTCCCTACAGCTACACAGCGCCCCACGCAACGCGCCTGAGAGATGGAACTCTGCTGCTCGTTGCGCGGCGATGGGACCGCTCTGACGCAGATCAGCCGATCTTTAACCCGGAGACGGGCGGAACACGGCCGGGGGAGCATGTTCTCTTTCATTCGGCAGATGGTGGGCGCAGTTGGTCTACCCCGGAAACGTTGGCTCTGCCCGGCGATGGGTTGGCGGACACCCCGTCTCAAATCATCGAACTGAACGACGGGCGTTGGTTCCTGGCTTGCGAGTTGTGGAAGGGCTGGGACGATACCCGGCCTCTGCACATAAAGGGGGTTGCTGTCTTTTCTGATGACCGGGGCCGGACCTGGGCGGATCGCGTGGACCTGCCCAATGCAACGGACAAGATGTACTCCCACAGCCGCTACACGCAGATGCTCGACGGCCGGATCGCGGCCCTTCAGTGGACGCAGGAGGTTGGGATGGCGAAGGACCTTGACCTGCACCTGACCGTTTCCGACGAGACCGGCACTGAGTGGAGCCAACCCCGGCCCACGGGGATCATGGGACAGACGAGCTGGTTGGCCGACCTGGGCGACGGCGTGTTGTCGGCGACCTGCACCCTGCGAGAGCGCCGGGAGCCGGGGATATACGTCGTCTTGTCCGAGGACGGGGGAAAGACGTGGGATGTGGAAAACCAGGTCATGGTGTGGGACGCCGTGGGACAAGAGTTCCTCGGGGTGGAGCACAAGCCGAGCTACCCGGCCAGCCACGATAACATTGCCTTTGGCAAGCCGAACACGTCGCGCCTGCCGAACGGCGAGATCATCTGTAGTTGGTGGTGCACCCAAGCCTGTGTGACCCACGCTCGCTGGGCGCGCCTGCGGGTGGAGTAGACACGGTACAAGTTGTCACTTGACGTCGTGTCCGAAAGGAAGACGCAGTCATGACGAGTAGGCCAGGAATGTTGAAGAATTCATTCACAAAGGGCCCGGAGGCCTGGTGCTCATACGACTACCATGCGAGTATGGTCGCGGGTGGACGGAACATCTTCATCCTCACAACCTGGGAACGGCATGGCGGACCAGGAGATGCGGGCTACGTCTGGGCTGACCACACAAGGTGGAGCGCCGACACACCGGAGAATCCTCTGTCGATACTGCCGCTACTGTTCTATTGCGGCTGGGCAGACGAAGACCCGATCGATTTGCGCAACGCCGAAGTGTCGGTCTACCTGCGGGGCGACAACCTGCGGCTCGACGGTGCGGATTGTCTGTTCTGGGTTCATGGTGCAGGAGGCCGGTGGCACCTCAACAGCCAGCCTTTGACCATCGCCGATGCGGAATGGGGTTCCGAACCTATTCGGTTTGCCCTGCCGGATGACGAGTCCCTCTGGCACCACAGCTGGCCGAGGAATCACCAGTCACAGCCGCTCTCGCAGATACTCGGGGCAGCGCACAGCTTCGGATTTTCGTTCATAGGCTTCTCCAGCGAGGTGACCGGGCGATTGTCTATGAGCCAGTTTGAGATCACACTACCGTCGCCATAGATGGCCGTATGTCGTGGGCAGAGACGACGAAGCCTGGCCAACAAGGCGGATGCACGCGACGTCATGAGCAAGAGAATAGAAGAGATAATTGATCAATTGAAGACGGGTGACGATGGTGATGCCCTGACGGGTGATCCTCGTTCCTCTCTTTTTGCAGATGCGCCGGCTGGGACTGGTGAACAGCTACTGGGGCATGATCATGCCCATGGTGGCCTGGCCCTTTGGGATGTTCCTCATCCGGAAGATCATGCCCAACATCCCCAACGAGTTGATTGATGCTGCCAGGATTGATGGGGCATCGGAATTCGGCATCTACCGGCGGATCATTTTGCCTCTAACCAAGCCAGCCCTGGGCGCGCTAGGGATCTTAACCTTATCCAGCTCCGGGAAAGTAGCGACATAGCCATCCCCTTCACGCTCAATCACGGCTGTCAGTTGTCGCCCATCACTCATATCATCTCCTCTGAGGAGATAATCCCACAGCTGGCGAAAACCACAAAACTGCTTCATACGGCCTGTGTACACCTTCGGCTGCCGGGAACACATCTCCTCGTGAAAGGATGGTACAGTATCCCTCTCACGTGGCCGCCGTGATTCCACTAACGGCGCAGGAATACGGTGTCTATCGCTAGCAGGGAAAGAGGGCAGGACGTGGTGATGTCGGAATCGGCAACGGTGGGGATGCCTCCACGGTCAAGTGCTCTCCAGATCTGTGCATAAGCGATCCGTGATGAACATGTGGCCTGGTGCGTGGGTGATCATCCTGGGAACCCGACTGGCCCGGGCGACAGCCTGGGTTGTGACCCCACAGGCCCAGAAGACAGGAACTTCGCCAGGATATATGGGTACGGAGTCTCCATAGTCTGGGGGTTTCAAGTCAGGTATGCCCAGCTCAGCAGGGTCACCGATGTGAACCGGCGCTCCATGGGCTGTTGGGTAGCGAGATGTGATCCGGACTGTCAGGTCAACTAGCGGGCCCGGAATGGGACGCATGGAAACAACCAGCGGCCCCTGAAAGATGCCAGCGCGCAGACATTGACTGTCAGTGCGGAACATGGGCACGTTGCAGCCACACTCCAGGTGGCGGATCGGTAGACCGGCGGATACCAGGGCTTGTTCAAAGGTGAAGCTGCAGCCCAAGAGAAAGGCCACAGAGTCCTCTCGCCAGTGGCTGTCGATATCGGTCAATTCGCTTATCACCTGACCCTGCCTATACACGTGGTAGCGAGGCAGGTCCGTGCGCAGATCGGCCCCTTGGGCCCAGTCAGCGTTGGGATGGGGCGAGCCTGGCGCAGCTACATCGAGGACAGGACAGGGTTTCGGATTGCGAGCGCAGAACCTGGCAAAGTCCGAGGCGTGGGCTTGGGGCAAGATCACCAGGTTGGCCTGGACATAGCCTGGGGCTAGACCGGCTGTGGGACCCTGCCACTCTCCAGATCGGATAGCTTGACGCGCTGCGGTGCCCGTTGCCCAACTCTCGCTCATGATCGGTGCTAATCCTCCAGGGAATGCATCCTTGAATGGAACGCCATCAGGCCACGTGTTCGACCAGGAGCCGGGAGTTGCTCGGCTCTGGCCCAGGTACTTGCATTATACGTTGATAGCCTTTCCAGGGCAAACAGGCAAAGACCCCCTGAACGGACTCCTTTGACTGGGGAATGCCCCACTGGCGTCGGAATAGACTTCGGACCTGGAAATGGCCGGTTCTCGGCCTGAATGCGCCAGTTCGAGGAACTGCTCTTGCCAATGCGGGGTTTTTCAAGTAGAATGTGAGCCGGGGCGAACAGGCCCCGTAGCAAAGCTCGCGTGTAAATTGGTATCATGACATCCGAGATCGTCAAGTCTATCCACGAAGGACGAAGAACTGCCTGCGAGTCGATGCAAGACCTTGACTGAGCCATGTCACTGAACCGCACCGCGCTGGCCGAACGCATCATTGCTGAGGCCCACGAGTTGGGCTTTGACCTGGCAGGCATTGTGCCGGCCGGGCCGCCTACCACTGCCGGCCACTACCGGGCGTGGCTGGAAAAGGGCTACCATGGCCAGATGGCCTACGTGGCCCGGCCCGATGCGGTGGCCAGGCGGGAGGACCTGGAGCGCGTCATGCCGGGCGTCCGCTCGGTGCTGGTGGTCGGCGCCAACCATTTCACGGGTCCCTTGCCCCCTGAACTGAGCGGTGACCCGGCCCGCGGCATCATTTCCAGCTACGCCTGGGGCGACGACTACCACGATGTTCTGCTGCCGCGTTTGCACCGGCTGGCCGCGCTCGTTGAGACCGAGACCGGCCAGCCGGTGGCGCACCGCGCCTACGTTGATACCGGCCCCGTCCTGGAGCGGGACCTGGCTGCCCGGGCAGGGCTGGGCTTTGTGGGCAAGAATACCAGCCTGATCCACCCTCGGTTGGGCTCGTGGTTCTTCCTGGCCGAGTTGTTGCTGACCGTTGAGATCCCGCCGGTCACGTCCGTTCGGCCATGCCTCCCGACCGCTGCCACAAAGGACTCATCCGTTCGGCAGGGTCTCCTGACCGCCGCCGAAGAGGGCTCGGTCGGAGACCTCGCCCAACAACCTGGAACCCAACACCTCGCCCAAGATCTTGGGGGTTCGTCTGCTCGGAAAGGTCTCCTGACCGCCGCCGGAGAGGGCTCGGTCGGAGACCTCGCCCAACAACCTGGAACCCAACACCTCGCCCAGGATCTTGGGGGTTCGTCTGCTCGGCAGGGTCTCCTGACCGCCGCCGGAGAGGGCTCGGTCAGAGACCTCGCCCAACAACCTGGAACCCAACAACCTGGAACCCAAGATCTAGCGCAACGTTTTGAGGTCCAATTCCTTGATGCTCAATCCCCTGGACAGGGAACCTGTGGGCGTTGTACCCGCTGCCTGGACGCCTGTCCTACAGGCGCCCTTGTCGCTCCCTACATCCTCGACGCCCGGCGCTGTATCTCCTACCTGACCATCGAGTTGAAAGGCCCGATCCCTCCTGAATTCCGCCCCCAAATAGGCAACCGTATCTTTGGCTGCGACATCTGCCAGGAAATTTGCCCCTGGAACCGGCGCTTTGCCCAGCCCACGCCAGAGCCGGCCTTCCAACCCAGGCCGGATGGCATGGCTCCCCTTCTACTCGACCTTATCGCCCTGGACGATGAGGGCTTCCGGCGGCGCTTTCGGGGCAGCCCGGTGATGCGGGCTAAACGGCGAGGCCTTCTACGCAACGTAGCCGTAGCCCTGGGCAACTGGGGCGACCCTGCTGCCGTACCGGCGCTGGCCCGTGCTCTACACGATCCGGAGCCGCTGATCCGGGGGCACGCCGGCTGGGCCTTGGGCCGCATCGGTACTGTCGAGGCCCGGCAGGCTCTGGTGCAGGCCCTGAGCTCCGAGGCGGACGGGTGGGTGCGAGAGGAGCTAGCACAGGTTCCTTAGGCTGCCGTACCTCTCCTTCGTACTGCTGTCCCCCAAGTCTGCCAGGATCGTTGCCCGGGACGGTGAGACCGGCAGCAATAGGCCGAAAGGAATCAGCGCCAACAGGCTCAGGGCCAACGGGCGCAGCCTTGCCACATTTGACATACCTTCATCACTCTCAAGGTGTTGTCATCATGCCACCAAATGCAGTGTGCGTCAATTGTCAAGATATGGTATAATGCCGCCGGCCTGAACTCGGGCCACTCGTTTTGCACAATGGCTAGGTCAGAAGGAGGAGAATCATGAGTGTCACAGAGGTTCTGCGCGAAGCGATCCAGGGCGAGATCGAGGCCCAACAACTGTATACCGAGGCCGCAGACATGGTACAGGCCGAGCATGTCAAGCAGGCGCTGCGCGAGCTGGCCCAGCAAGAACTGGGGCACAGGGTGGCCCTGGAGAAAATGCTGGCCAACCCTGGCCAGATGCGTTATAGCGTGCGCAAGCTGCAGGAAGAAACCGTCGAGGACTTTAAGATCGGCGACCACTTGGTCGTCCAGCCCCTGGGACCCAATTCGACCTTTCAGGACATCTGCATTTTTGCCTCCAGGAAGGAGCAGCAATCCCACGAGCTCTACCGGGACATGGCGGCGCAGAATGAGGGAGAGCTGCGCGAAGTGTTGGAGGCCATGGCCAAGGACGAGCTGCGCCACAAGAACCTGGTGGAGGGCTGGTATGAGGAAGTCGTCTACCAGGAGTTCTAGTGGAAACCATACGGGTTCTCTGTACCCTCCGCTTCACCGATGATCTGCTCCACCAACTCCGGTCTGTGTCGTCCCGTCTGCGCGTTACCCAACAGACCTGCCACGATGCGGGCGAGGTGGCAGCGGCACTGGCCGGCCATCCAGAAGTGGAGGTGCTCTACACTTTTGATCTACCCTCCAATGTCCTGGATCTGGTTCCTCGGCTGCGCTGGATCCAGCTTCATAGCGCTGGCGCTGAGCACGTCATGGACAACCCTGTCGCTGGGAGCGACGTGGCTGTTACCACTGCCAGCGGCATTCACTCCACGCCGATCGCCGAGTACATCCTGGCCTCCATGCTGGCCCACCGGTGGCGAGTGGCGATGTGGACCCGCTGCCAGCGCGACGGCAGGTGGCCACAGGGTAGGTGGAATCTCTATGCCCGGCCGGAGCTTCGGGATGCCACGCTGGGCATCGTGGGCTATGGTAGCATAGGTCGCGAGGTGGGCCGGCTGGGACAGGCTTTTGGCATGCGGGTACTTGCCCTCCGCCGCAGGTCGGAGAAACCCGACCCTGGGTATGCTGTCAACCGCACTGGAGACCCGGAGGGGGGCATTCCTGAACGCTTTTTCCCGGCCGAGGCGCTGCACGATATGCTGGCCGAATGTGATTATGTGGTGATCGCCCTGCCCCTGACACCCGCGACAACCCACTTGATCGGGGAGGCCGAGCTGCGAGCTATGAAGCCAACTGGCTACCTGGTCAACATAGCCCGCGGCTCAATCGTGGACCAGCCCGCGCTCATCCGGGCGCTGTACGAGGGTTGGATCGCCGGCGCCGGACTGGACGTGTTCGAGCAGGAGCCACTGCCTCCAGATAGCCCGCTATGGGAGATGGAGAACGTTTTGATCTCGCCGCACGTGGCCGGCTTTACTCCACGCTATGACGAGCGGGCTGCGGGACTCTTTGCCCAGAATTTGGCCCGCTACCTGGCCGGCCAATCGCTGCTCAACCTGGTTGACAAATCCAGGGGGTACTGATGGGCATTCGCGGCGTTATCTTTGACCTGGGCCATACGCTGATGCACCTGGACAGTGCCTGGCCGGAGGTCTTTCGACACGGGGCCACCGATCTGGCGGTTTTCGTGGACGGGCAAGGACTGGGTCTGGATGGGGGAGCTTTTGCCCAAGCCCTGCTCGACCACCGCGAAGAAGGCTTTGCCCTGGCCAAAGAGACGATGCGCGAGGTGACGGCCGAAAGCACAATGCTTCGAACCTATGCTTACCTTGGTTTGCCCGAGCCTGGCCCGGCTCTGGTAAGAGGTAGCATCGATGCCTTCTTTGCCTATGAAGAGAGCCGGTGGCTGGCCGACCCGGCGACGATCCCTGTGTTGCGTGAGCTGGCGGGGCAAGGCATGCGCCTCGGTATGCTCTCCAACGCCACTGACGACTGTCTCATTCAGCGTCTGGTGGATCGGCTGGGCTTCCGGCCCTGGCTGGATCCCGCGCTGAGCTCCGCGGGAACGGGCATCCGCAAACCGGACCCGGCGGCTTTTGCTCCGCTCCTGTCCGCCTGGAACCTGCCTCCTCAAACGGTGGTGATGGTCGGCGATACGTTGGAGGCCGACATCTTGGGTGCTCAGCGGGCGGGGCTGCGCCATGTGTGGATCCGGGCGCGACAGGACGCTCGCCAGGAAGGCCTGACTCCAGGTGAGGCCAGCCAGCGACAGTCCGTGGTGCCTGAAGTGACGATCAGCCAGCTGGGGGAACTGCCAGACTGCCTGAGGATATTATAGAGCAGCGCAGTCCCTGCTCTCCGACAACCCCGAGAATTGGTGTTGCTATCCTTTCCCCAACCTTCTTAGGTTCTCCAGCTCTTGGCTCAGAATGCGCCGCAGAATGGCAATGGAGGCCGCATAGGTCGCATCCACTCCAAAGTAGGACAGACTCTTGGACAACAGCATCTGCCGCCGGCTGTAAGGCGTGTCCGAGGCATAGTGGATCACGCCGATGTCGTAGGGCGCATTGATGAATAGGTTCACGATCTCGTTGACGGGATACCGGTCGGGATAGATGTTCTCATAGACCCCGCTGAGGTACGGCCCTGCCTCCATCTCGATGTCGGTGTATCCTTCCTGGTAGAATACGCCCACAAAATCCTTGTTCTGCAGAAAAGTCCCCCGCACCGTGACCGTCTTCTGGTTGTCAAAGACGCTCCCGTGTGAGAGGTAGGGCGCGACGTCGGCAGCGTAAAAGCAATTTCTGAACAGGAATGTATTCTGCGAATGCTCGTCATAGATCACGTTGGGGATCATGACGTCGCCCACCTGGCCGTTGAGGGTGGCCGCCTTACCCATAAAGTAAACCCCCTGCAGTTCGCCCAGGTTGGCCGCAACCTGGGTAAAAATCTGGTAGGCGGCCATACCCAGGGGATAGTCCACGTTAAAGATGACGGCATCGCTCTCTTGGAGGGCCTCCAGACCCGGGATGCATATCCGCTGGTCAAAACTCTCAGGGCGAAGCGACTTCAGTTCCACTACCTGGGCCGCTACATCGAGGTACAGGGGATTCTCGACATGGAGCAATCCCCGATCCCGGTGGAAGCGGTACATGGCCTCAATTTTCTTCTCCTGGGTCTTGGCATCGCCATGGCGCCTGTACTTGGCCAGACCATAGTATAGAAGGTTCGCTAATTCCTCCGCGTCCTGCCTTGCTTTCAGAGGCTGGTAGTGGTGCCACAGGTTTTCCGGGTTGACCTCCTCCAGGTAAACCGCCAACTCATCCTCAATGGCCCCAGCATAGCCGCCGAGCAGGTTGATGAGACTGTGGGTATTGGAGGAGACGAAATAGACCGGCCGGTAGAACAGGTCGCTGCCGAGATAACGATCGACGACCTGGGAAACGGTACTCCACCAGCCAGCAGTGGCGCGCCGGTAGTCGGTCCGTGACCCGGCCAGCAGCCGGAAGGTCATGTCCTTCTGCTCGCAGCCAGCCTGCAGCAGGTTGGGCCATAGTGCTGATCCCCAGGCGGCCTGCAGTTTGGCAAAGTCATCGGCCGAGATGCCCAGAACATTGGCCACCTCGCCTACCTCATCCGGCGCCATCGGTCCCTGCCCAGATACATGGGCCTCGATCCGGCGCAGGATGGGGGTGTTTGCCAGCCGCATATGCAGCTTGTTCCACTCGATCTGGTAGGCTGTCAGCATGGGGATCAAGTCGTCGATATCGGACACACTGGCGATAAAGGCGGCCAGCGTGCTGTCGCCGTCAAAGAACATTTTGCGGCGGCGAGAGAGGGACGTCACTGGCTGCCATTTCTCCACGTCTGGATATCCCCGCCGGTCGAATACCTCGTCTGACTGGCCCATCAGCAACAGGTCTACCGTCGGCAAGCATTGGGGCAGGCGCATCACGCTGTAGACAAAGGCCGAGATGTCCGGCGCCGGGTCGTCGGCACCGACGTGCAGGCTGGAGTTCATGGCCGAGTGGGTCTCCTCCAGCGAGCGCACACGGATGTCGCTGGTGGAGCGCAACAGTGAATAGTAGGTCCGCATGTACAGTTCGATCTCTTCGTTGGCGCGAGAGGGTATATCGCGGATCATCGTTGTTCTCCTGATCCAAATTGACCCCTGGGATTCTAAGGTCCCCTGGGGCCTTTTACTCGTCCATTGCCTCATACTGCTCGGGCATGTCAAGCCCCACGACCTCGCCGTGGGTGTTTATGATCACCCGGAAGCCAAGCATGCCCAGCCAGGCGCGCGCGTCTTCGGGAAGCCCTTGCTCGAGTACCTGGTCCATGTTCTGGATCGAAGCATCGATCATGGCCTTGGTAAACAGATCGTCCTTGCCCAGCATCTGGAGCATGGCCTCGGTGGCAATCTCCTTGTGGGCCATGAACTGGTCGCGAAGCATCACAATCACCTGGCGGTCCACTGCTTCCGACTCCACGTGCCGCCGGAAGCCCGCGTCGTCGACGACATAGTTGGGCACATCGCCGACCACGGCAACCTCCACCGGGTTGCCCCCCTCATCCTGAACCAACCCGGCAAAGAGAGCCGTAGGCGGGGCTGAATGGGTCATGGGTACCCTCCTTCCACAGGGTATGGGAAAGGGCAGCGATGCGCTAATCGCTGCCCTCGCCTCGAGGCAACCATCGGTTTCTGGTGGACCCGGCCGGATTCGAACCGGCGATCTCCTGCGTGCAAAGCAGGCGCCATCCCACTAGGCCACGGGCCCATAGTGCCGACGAGAGGATTTGAACCTCCACACCCCGAAGGGCAACAGATCCTAAATCTGTCGCGTCTGCCAGTTCCGCCACGTCGGCATCCAACAACGGGATCAGATGGGATCGTACCCCCGATTCTGTCACCTCTCCCCGAGGGAGAGGTCGCCGCCATCTGTCTCACTCCATGCCTGGAGTGGCGGCTCCTGACCTGCCGGGTGTTACCCGGCCTCATCTTTGCCGCTGCGACGAGACCAAACCCGCGCACCCAGACCAGAGGTCTGCCGCAGGCCTGGCCCACTCGCCTTGCTCCCAGTCGCACGCTCGCCCAGCCAGACGTGTTGCCACGGCCGCTGGTGGGCTCTTACCCCACCGGTTCGCCCCTTACCGGCGCTCCAGGGGAGCGCCGGCGGGAATGCTTTCTGTTGCGGTTGTAGTCAGGACGCGGCTCTCGCCGGCCTGCCCCCACTTGCTGTTTCGTGAGGCGACCTTGCCCCACCGGAGTGGGGCTGGAAGTCGGGAAGTTCCTCTAGGCAACTGGTCGCGCAAAGCGGACCGCTGCCCAGCGGCGGCTCACCCATCTGCCCAAGGAAGATTATACCACGAGACTCAGATACCATCAAATGCCGACCAATCCGGTGCCTTCATGCTGAGACAGACCTCGGAGCTTTCGGAAAAGCTCCGAGGTCTATTCTTAGATGCGTTCGCAACCTCTGATGTCTTTTCCCCGGGATCAGCCAGCTCCTGAGGCTCAAGAGAATCCAAAGTACTGCCAGGCACCGGTTCAGCTTTGGATGCTCGATTCACGTTACAGACTTGCAGGTCCAGTCACGTGCTGGAACGGCTTTAAATGCACTTGACAGTTCTGGTCAGATGCGCTATCTTGTTCGGGAAGGAAGCAGGGGACCTGTGACGAGAATGCATCGCGAATCGGGATCACACTGGAGGACCTGGCTCAAGCTCGCGCCAATACCGTTGGTGGTGCTGCTGGTCGTCGGCGTCTCGACCGTCTACCTGATGAGCCAGGACTGGGCGCCGGAGAAGCCGGACTCGATTCCCCGTGGCGATCACACCTACACCCGCAAGCTCGCCGAGTACCGCTTCGACGAGCTTCTCGAGCGCCACCACGCGCCGGGTGGCGCGGCCGCCCTGATCG
>Ga0209013_10002302_pt1 | contig 17340 bp, 10 predicted proteins | sample Cruoilmetagenom2_FD_187291 | JGI IMG/M metagenome (GOLD analysis project Ga0209013, IMG submission 187291) | Oil polluted marine microbial communities from Coal Oil Point, Santa Barbara, California, USA - Sample 2 (SPAdes) (version 2) | ecosystem: Environmental > Aquatic > Marine > Oil seeps ...
CGACACGGCATAAGTACAGAAGGTATTGATACCCTTTGTACCCTTACCAAGATTTTCTCCGCTGGTGTTGCTCAGGTCAGGGGTGGCTCCGCTCCACTGCATGTGCAGACTGCCCAGCATCTCCTCGGCCTCTACCTGGTGACAACTGATACAGGTCGCCGGGCCATCATAGGATTTAATTGACTGATGAGCAGGGTGAACAACACCGCCGGTACCGGGACCGGGGGAGTGAGCCGCCAGCATCACTGCCGTTACAAGCAAAACATTCATTGTAGAGCACCTCCGACCTTTATTATCTCCTGTGGACACTCCTGCCGTCCGCTAATAACCTGAAACACAAATTTGCAATTTATATGCCAGGTGTAATTTATAAGTTATTGCCAACATCCCCTTAAGCAGGATGAACGTAAAATCGGTAAGAAATCTGTAGGCTGTAGCCCATGCAGCACAAGAACTACAATAATTTTTGTTGAAAAATGTACCATAACCACGCTAGATTATAACAAATTATCTAGATAATTCTCACTTACAGAGGGTCCCCGTTTACGATTATGCTTCTGCGGATGTCTCTCTCTCCAGCAAATCGATTAAATACATTTTAGTAATTAACATATCAACCACAATTTCCAATATAAGACCGTAAGGCTACTTTTTAACATGTCAATCACAATTTCAACTTTTGGGCCGTAAGGCTGTTTTGAAATATTTGATTACCACTGAAACTCAGCAGATCAAATATTCAGACGCACCAAACCATTTGAAATGGCCCATTGGCTTGCAGACCGACTCCTTTTCGAAATGGATCAATCCTGGTTAAACGCGAAATAAGGACCGGAATAAATCAGTTTACCCTTATATTTTTTCAGTATTGTTTGTACAACACCACATGATGATTTCATAAAATGTCCTCTTTGCCGTCATTGGGCCAAAAGCCGAAATGACAAAACCGTAGCCCGCTGCCATTACCTGCCAAACGGCCCGTAAATTACCCAAGACAAAACAGATGAGAAAACGACAGATCAGACGACTGGACCGAAAGAGCAGAACATCTGCCCGATACCTTCAAAACAAGAATCGCTTCCTGCAAGGTGATGAGATCATTTCCACCGCGTCCAACACGCCGGCGAAAGATATCAATCCCGAAAATATTCAGGTGATTATCCCCCCAGCTCCTCCTCAGAATAAGCCCTCGCAAGAAGAACAGCAGAGAGAGCAGAGGCGGCGGCGTTCACGCAGAAAAAAAGCAAAGTGGGGAGTAAACAACTTTGCAGTGGATCCAGTGGCCGGCAAGTCCCGCTTCCATGACTTTGATCTTCCCGTACCCCTCATGCACGGCATTGCCGATCTTGATTTCAAATACTGCACTCCCATTCAGGAAAAGGCCCTGCCCCATGTGCTTGCCGGCAAAGACCTTATCGGGCGTGCCAGTACCGGTACCGGCAAGAGTGCTGTCTTTCTCATCGGCATTTTCACCAGACTGCTCAGAGAAAGAAATCCAGAGCGGCGTAATGGCCAGCCCCGAGCCCTGATTATCGCCCCCACCAGGGAACTGGTGATCCAGATTGCCAAGGATGCCAGGGCAATCGGCAAATACCTTCACCTGCGGGTTGGAGAGGCGTACGGGGGTACAGATTATGAACGGCAGCGGCGCAACCTCAGTGAAAAGCCGGTGGACATCCTGGTGGCTACCCCCGGCCGTCTCCTGGATTTTTCACGACAACGGGTGGTACAGCTGGGGCGGGCGGGCATCATGGTGATCGACGAGGCCGACAGGATGCTGGACATGGGTTTTATTCCGGACGTCCGCTCCATCATCTATAAAACACCTCCCAAGGAAAAACGGCAGACCATGCTCTTTTCCGCCACCTTCACCGACGAGGTCAAAAGGCTGGCTGCCCAGTGGTCCATAAATCCGGTTACCATCGAGACCGAGGCAGAGCAGGTGGCAGTGGAAACGGTCAAAAAGATCGTTTACATGGTCACCAGATCTGAAAAATACCTGGTGCTCTACAATATCATCACCGGAGAAGAACATGAGCGAATCATAGTCTTTGCCAACATGAAGCGAGATGTAAACAGGCTCTACGACCGGCTGCGAAGGGATGGAATCAACTGTACAATGCTCTCCGGCGATGTTCCCCAGAATAAACGAACGACCCGCCTTGAGAATTTCCGCAGCGGCCGGGTCCAGATCCTGATTGCTACAGACGTGGCAGGCAGGGGTATCCATATTGATGGAATCAGCCACGTGATCAACTACACCCTGCCCTATGAGCCGGAAGATTATGTCCACCGTATCGGACGGACGGGCCGGGCCGGGGCGGAAGGTATTTCCATCAGCTTTGCCGATGAAGAGAGCTCATTTTACCTGCCTGAGATTGAAGAGTATATCGAAGAACCTCTCCCCTGTGTGCAGCCTGACAAGTCCCTGCTCCGTCCCCTGCCGCCCAGGCCACAGCAGGGCAGTGGAAAAAAGAGAAAAAAGTGAGGCTGTGTTTTTTTTGAGATACCGGTGAGCCGGCTTGCGAAAAACGACATCCACAAATCAACTGCCGATGTCCACCTTAACGAACAAGAGACCGGTCCAGATCACTGAATCGGTCTCTTGTTCCGCAGGTACCCGGGGTACGCAATGCTTATCAGCAGCCTTCTATAGCATTTTTCTTTGCCGTCTTGACCTTGACCTCATCACCGACCTTCATCTTGGCAGCAGTTTTTCCGCAGTCCAAGGTAACGACACTGTCCTTGATCCCTGTTACCGTACACTTACCGCTTACGGCCAGAGCAACACCGGATGTGAGGGTGAACATTGCAATGGTTGCCAGCAATAACGTTGTGTTTCTCAGCATAATTTTCTCCTTGGTTCGGTTGACTGCTTTTACGGATCACCAGTTGCATTGATCCCTTTCGTTGCTTTAAACTATAGGGGATCATGCAAAAACAAAAAGGTGACATGGGGCCAAACGGGGGTAAATGCGACCCGACATCTGGTCGCCATGCATGTATTGTCAGCTGGTTAGATTTTGCCAACATAGCACCACCCCTGGAAAAAAGGGGTTTTCAAGAAGAACAGGAACGCGTATTATCTGTATATATTTGCAGTTCAGCAGGGCGGGCTGTTTATTTCTTACCGGGTTGAATAACTTCACAGCCAATGGCGGAACATGACATACAGAGAGCAGGCGTCGCCATGATCCGCATTGACGGAGCCAGGGTGAGACAGCTGCGTGAGGACCAGGGACTGACCCAGTTATATCTGGCCACGGCGGTCGAAGTGACCACTGATACCATCTCCCGCTGGGAAAACCGCCACTACCCGACCATTAAGCGGGAAAACGGCTTGCGGCTGGCTGAAGCACTCGGGGTTGAGCTGGAGGAAATCCTGGAAAAACCTGCCAAGGCTGACGGCCCCGTGCAAGATTCTCCGTCCTCCACCCCGGCCACACGTGCAGGCCTCCCCCTGAAAAAATACAACCTGCTCCTCAATATCAGCCTTGCAGTCATGATACCGGTGGTTATCGGTCTCATGATCTGGAAAAAACAGCCCAAACCAGAAACAATAGAACTCAAAGCAAGCCGTTCCCTGCCTGCTGCTTGTGCTCCCGGACTCGCCTTTCCTGTTATTATCACCGTGCACACCGGCCGGGAGATGCCCCTGCTGGTACGCGAAAACGTTCCTGCCAATCTAGAAATTCTGAAGACCATTCCGGATGCCACATCACAATCCGGCAATACCCTGAAATGGATTCGTAAAGAGGGCGGAGAGCACCTGTTAACAGGCTACCTGGCCAGGGCCAGGGGAGAATACGGAACCCAGTTTTCCTTTTCCGGCAATATAGCCGTCCGACAGGGGCAGAAGCAGGAGGCCGACATCAGCGGCGATGACGTTATTCTATTGAAGCCGGTGCATTGGGCCGACACAAATCGTGATTACGTCATCAGTGATGACGAAGTTCTGGAGGTCTATGACAAGTTCGGAGGAATTGCCGAGCTGGAAGTTGATCTGGACAGTATAGAAGAGATATGGATGGGTTCGGGTTATCGCTGGAACCAAAAAGATCAAACCATTGAAATACTCCCATAACCGGGTCAGAGCCATGGTTAGAAAAAAAACTCTTTATAAAAAAACATCGGGAATAGTACTTGGGATCCTGCTGCTCTGCCTGTACTTTTCCGTACAGGCCCATGCTGTGGGAATAGTCTCCGGTCGCTACCCTACCAGGACCCCGACTGAACTCAGCCTGGAGGTCAAGGTAGGGTCACCAACCCCGGTCAACCTGATTATCATCCAGCGCCTGCCGCCGGGTACAGCCCTGGCTGCGGCAAACCCGCCTTATAAAAAATACAATGCAAAAAAAGGGGAAGTACGCTGGCTGTTACGCAACGTACAGGCCGGCACCATAACAGTTCAGCTGAAACTGGCCACTCCTGTCAAACCCGATCAGGTCAGTGCGGAAATCCGCTGTATGGACCCGGTCACCGGCAAGCTGGTAACGACACAGGTGAAATAAACCGAAGCCTTACTCAACCAGCTAATACACCTTTACTATAAATTGCTCTCGGCCGTTACTGACCTTGTTGACTATTAATGGTCGTTCGGCCTTACCGTCGGCGTGGATGGAAACCCTGCCCAGCAGCCCTTCAAAGCGGTCGGTATTATGGAGCATGGTGTTAATACATTGCCGATCAGCGGGATGCGTGCATCGATTCATGGCGTTCTGGAGGATCGCATACCCCTCAGCACCGATAGCTGTAAAACTACTGCTTGTTTTCTCATAAAGTTTCCGGTATGCCTTTGCAGCCTGTTCCCCAAAAGAAGTTCCCTCGACATCAGCGGTATACAGGTCAATATCATAGATTCCATTCAGCAGGCCGGCCCCTTCCGGGTGTTGCCGCAAAACGTTGGAATACAAGCCGTCGCCGCCCATTCGTTCAGGGGCCCAGTCCGTATCTTCAAGGGCTGTGGAGATATGGACAAAGTCTTTTGCTGTAACCGGGAGATAGAGAAGCTGCGTTTTTTTCTCCCGCAGCCTTTCCAGGATACCTTTAAAGTCATCTGAATCAGCGGTTACCTGGAAATTTGCCGTGATTATGCCGCCAATAGTCTCGAATTTATGGATAAATTCGCCCGCCAGCGAAGTGGAGTGAAAGCTTTCCGGATTTTGAAAGACAGCAACTCTATCGATCAGCAACTCGTCCCGGACAAACAGGGCGGCAACACGCCCCTGAAAGGTATTATCAAAACTGAGCTGACTGACAAAAGTTTTGTCTTTAGCGATATCAGGATGGGTGGCCAGAAGGACAAAAACAGGTACCTGATAGCTGTCTGCAATCGCATTCACCGCCAGGCCGGACGCACTGCTTGACAAAAGCAGGATAGCCGAGACCTTCTCTTCTGTTGCCAGTTTTTTCAGTCCGCTTACACTCAGGTCCGGTTCGTTTTTATCGTCCTCGATAACCACCTCAACCCTGTCGCCGTTGCCAAGGTAAGGCTGCATATGCATGACGGTTCGTATTCCCTTGAGACCGTCTTCGCCCATGGCTCGGGCAGGTCCGGAAAAAGGCCCGATAACACCGATTTTGATCGTGTTGCCGCTTGGTTTTATGGCAGCTGGACGATCACATCCGACAAACAGGGACAGATTCAGAAAAAGCAGCAGAGTAAGAATATAATATTTCATCGTCTTGTTAAGGGATATAAAAAATTCTTGCCCGGATAACCAGATCTTTGGAAAAATTGGTCTGCACTTTTTGCTTAAGCAGGTTCAGATCGTTTCGGTTGAGCGGCTCCCGGGCCTGGATGTCCATGGTGAGCACTTCTTTATTCCGGTAGTGAACCACGTCGGCCTTCTGGACAATCAGGTATTTGTCATTGACCAGGAATCGCTCATGGCGCCAGTTTTGCTCAAAATCAGATATATAGACAATCTGCTGATATGAGATATACAGCGGAACCGAGATCAGGACCATGATCGTAGCCACAAAGGCCAGGCCGCGCTTGCTGCCGACCACGGCGGAATAGCCAAGGGCCCTGAAGGTAAAAGCAGCGGCCAGGGTAATGCCGATCAGGTTGGTGGTAAACAGGAGAAAGGCCTGGGCAAAAAAGTAAATATCTCCCCGCCCAAGACCGATCCCGGCAACTGCCAGCGGCGGCACCAGGGCCACGGCAATGGCAACACCGGCCAGGCTCTGCATGATCTCTTTAAATGACTTGGTATAGGCCCCGGCAATCCCGGCAATAAGCGCCACAGCCAGATCGAGCAGCGAAGGGTTAAGACGGGCGATCATTTCCGGAGTTATAGGTTTGTAGGGAAAGAGCTTACTGATCAGGCTCGATGCAAACAGGGCCAGGATGATACCGACAGCAATCGTTCCCATCGAGTTTCTTGCCATCTGCGTATCCTTCCTGAGCAGCGCCATGGCAAGAGCGACAATAGGAGCCATCAGCGGGGCCAGCAGCATAGCGCCAATGACTACGGAAGAACTGCTCAGATATAATCCGATGGTGGCCAGCATCGTACTGAGCAGGATCAGAACCAGATAGGCCGGGGTTATTTTCGCATCCGTGCGCAGGGAGGAGAACAGCTCGCGAAAACGCTCTTCCGAGGCATAGGCAAAAAAAGGAATATTTTTCCTGGTCGCCCTGGATACCTCTTTACCTGTGGGCAGATTCTTCGTCTTGATCGTCTCTTTGACTACTTGCGCCCGCTTCTCCTTTTCCCGCAAGGCCTCACCTACATTGAGCCGTATGGCCTGGGAAAGTGTTGTACAGTGCAGCGGGCTCTGGGTCACCTGATGTTCATCAAGGGTTACCGCAAGATCTTGTTCTGTCTCGATGTCGATCTGCGCTGTCTTGATGTAACCGATGGTGCTGGGAAGCTGTCTGTTATTTTCTCTTTTCCTGCGGGCCTGGAACAGAAATTTTACATAGTCGGTAATGGAAAAAGGCGCAGACACTATCAAAGATATCATGCCGTCGGCAAGAGAACTGTCGTGGGCAATCAGGCGTGAGGCCAATGAGTGTTTATGGCGCTGGATAATCATACAGCCGCAGGCAGCTGTCTTGATCCTGGTGCCCTCACCGGTTTTGAAGGTGAATTTAAGCAGCCTCAGGCCGATAATTTTCTTAAAGGCCTGTCGGATCAGGGTAAGCAGGCCAACGTCACTGGACTCGTCCAGTAAGGGCATACGGCCGATTGTTGCCTTGAACAACAAGATCTCATCATTACAGAAAATGAGATCAACCAGCTGACCATCCCGCTGCAGGGCAAGATCAATGGCAGCCGCAGGTTTGTCGGGAATGTCATAGCATACGGCCAGTCGTTTCTGCCCGGCCATGGGGATCAGGCCGAGACTGAATCCATATCGCGTGGCCAACCGTATTATACGTTTGAAATCTTCCAATGACCCTGAAAAAACGACATGATCACTATTGGCAAGAAATTCCTTTGGCTGTTCCAGAAAAGCGGCCAGGGAAAGCGGAGAGACTGTGACCTGAAATGGGTTTTCCAACAGTTGCCTGCAGAGATGCTCTGTCTCCGGGACGTAGACAAAAAGAGCTGCGTCGACATGTTCGCTCACGGATCGACCCCTTCATCGGCTGTAGGATGGAATTCAAAAAATGCTATAGTTGATGGTTCCGTAAAAAGTCGAAAATCATTATTTTCGTCATTCCGGGCTTGACCCGGAGGTAAGCGACCCGCGGGAGACTCCGATCCAGTAATTTCAATACGTTCTGGATTCCGGCATTCGCCGGAATGACGGGAAGAAAGGGTTTTTACGAAACTGACATACTTTGAATAAAGTATAGCATGTCACTGGCCGAGGTTCAAAACCTGTTTTCGTCCCGAACCAGTTCCTCTTCCTGATCACCTTTATATCAGCGTTCCAGGGACCAGAACAGGTCGGAACCGGTGGCCTCGGAAGTTGTCTCTGTTTCTATTGAAAAGCCGTACTTCAGATTATAACGGGCCTTAAAAGTACTTGCGGAATCGGTCAACCCTTTGCCATAACTGATATAGAGATCTTTATAGATCTCCCTGCCCACCACCAGTGAGATATCTGAGGACTTCTCTCCTCCTGCCAGGCTCACATCAAAACCGGTTTCCTCTGTAATGTCCCTGAGGAAATCCCCGCCCTTTCCTATTCCCAGGCCGGCAGCGGCGGCACCGAGCATGGATTCCTCTTGTTGGCTGGAACTGGACATATCATGTCCCGCCAACAGATAGGCCAAAATATCCGAATCATCCATGGGGGGATTCGAGAACAGATTCATCTCCATTCGCGAGACGGTTCCCGTCACCTGAACACCGACCTCTTTGTTGTCAACCTCTTTGCCGGCCTGAACATCGAGACCCGGTTCATCAATTGGACCGCCTTGGTAAAAGACCAACCCCCTGTTGACTTTCAGATTGGCGCTTTTAAAGACAAAGGTTCCATCACGGAGACTGAGGCTGCCGAGTCCGGTCATGATCTGCCCCGGTTCCTGGTTTATCTTCAATCGGCCGTCCAGATATCCCTTTACACCAAAGGCATCCACCTCAACTTCCTGTCCCAGGACCACTTCAAGGTCAAGGGATAACGGCAGACCATTTTTTTTCTGTTCACCGTCTGCATCGATTACGACCACATCCCGGGAAGAGGAGACAGATCCCTGGAATCCCACCGGGGCAATCCGAGCCCTGGCAACCGCAACCGTACCGCTGAGGACGGTGCCGGCTTCCCCGTAGACAAGATGAAGATCCGGACTGACCGCTGCCTGGTACTCTGCAAGATCAACCACCTGAAAATCCTCCCCCTTTACTGTAAAGTCGGCCTGCCACCGTCGCTGCGGGCTCTGCTTGACCACTCCTTCCGCCTTGAGACTGCTCCCTTCTGATACAAGGGTCAAGCCCACTCTATTTGCAGTGGTATTACCTGCAACAGAGAGTTCCAGTCCCTGCACTGCAATCCCTGCATCAGGAATTTTAATTTCCCCTTCTGCAAGGCTCATTTTACCCTCCAGAGTCGGACTGGCCACGGTTCCGTGCAGCGTTAAACTGCCCCCGAATTGACCTTTTCCTGTCACCATATATCCACTGAGTGGTGCCAGCTGGCTGAGATCTTTGAGATTCAAATCCAGGTTCCCATTAAGCGGCATCTCCTCCTGCCGACTAAAGTCACAGCAGTTTGCCACTGCAACTTTCAGATCCGCCACACTGCCGTCCTGAAACATGGTTTGGCCGGTCAGCAGGGCCTCACCGTCCGTCAACTTCACCTGAAGACTATTACCTGTCCAGTGAAAGACCCTGGCCTCGCCATCTTCATCCTCCGCCTTCAGAGAGATATCAGGTACAGCAGCAGTAAGCTCCACCTGATCCAGTGTCACCCCCTGCCCGCCGGCCTTCACCGATGCAGTCAGCACACCATCCAGCTTTGGAGTCAGCAGATTCCACTCCTTAAGGAGGTTGAGAGAAAAATTGTCCACCCTGCCCTGCAACTGCCATTCTCCCTGCTGCTGCCATTCACCTGCCAGCGATATTTGCACCTGGTCCTGGATGAGGCAGAACCCGGAGACGTCACATTTTTTTTCTGCCAGCTGCAGTGAAACGGGCTTTTCTATTTTCCATGCCCCGAATTGACTGGTCTTCAGCAAAAGTTCAGAGAGTTCACCCTGCCACCGGTGTTCATGTATACCTCCGCCGGCAGCAAGCTGCAGATCCCCGGGACTGCCGGCAACAGAGAGATTGATCTGATGCTTTTCCAGGTTTCCTTTCACCTGGAGGCGTGCCTTACTGATGGTCTCCCCCTGTACCTCGATTCCACCGGCCGCCACATCAGCGTCAATATTTCCCTCACCGGTCAGGTCTACGTCCACTATCGCCTTCAGGCTCTGCAGGGTAGAGTCGTCCATTTTGAGATCAGATCCATTTATAGTCATCGCCAGGCGGGGCTGCTCACGGCTGCCGTTTACTGTTCCCTGCATGTAAAAAACACCATTGCTCTGCGGCACAAGGCTTGCCAGGTCATCCGACCCTGCCTGGAATGTAAGAGTAAACTCACTGTTCACCCGACCATTTGCCCGGAGATAGGTGGAACCCGATTGCAGCTGCAATGTATCCACGCTGAACGTCGTACCTTCAACCTCGGCCCTGCCGCTGCCGGTAAGAGGAAAACCTCGCAGGTCACCCTGCAGCCTCTCTATGTTCAAATCTGCTGTCAGCGTATCCGCAGCCCATTTTCCCTGACTCTGAAGCAGGCCATCAATTTTACCCGGCCAGTCAGAGACAAACCGGCCAGGATCCAGCTGTTCTGCTTCAAGTTCCGCCTGCCAGGAAAAGCCGTCCAGCCAGCCAATCTCGCCGCGGGCGGCAAGCCTTGCCTCATCGAGGACGAGACGCAGGGTGTTGATGGTCAAACCATTATAATCCCCTTGGACCTCTGCATGGGCCTGGACTTGCGGGTAGCCCTGGTAGTGGATGTCGGCGGCCAGTGTTCCGCCGTAGGCCTCTATGGTCCCGGATGCCTCGACAACGGTAAGGGTCCCGTCTATTGGCTGGTCCAGCTGGATATCCCCTAACTGAAAGTGTTTCGTCTCTCCAGTGGCCTGCCAGTGCAGGTCGTTCAGAATATCGGTCAACTGCCCCTCTATCCTGGCCGCTGCCGGTGTCTTAAATTCTACAGAAACAGCCAGTGTTTGGAGATCTCCTTCCGCATTCACCGAGCCGCTGAGGTTACCGATCCCCGGATCCGTTACCCGCCATTCTCCACCGGCAGCAAGCGGCCAGTGGTCACGAAACTGCACCGTTGCCTGCAGATCCCCGCCATAATCCGGAGTATCCAGCTGCAGACGTTCTATCGCCAACTGATCATCATGACCGGATGCCTCGAGGACAAGTTCATTCACAACAAAGGGCTCTGAACCGCCGGAAAAATAAAGTTCGGCATCATGAACCTGCAAATCCTTCAGATGCAGGCTGAAGGGAAAACGGATATCCGGAAGCACAATCGCTAAACTGTCCGGTTTTTCGTCATCACTATCCGGCAGCCGCAACACCAGTCCCCGCATTCCGATACGGTCGATTACCAAATTTTTATCAACCAGGGCGCCTGGCTTCCAGCTGCAGCGCAACTCTTCAAGCGCAACATCGATTACCCCGTCAACGTGTACCTGCACCTGCTCCAGCCTCCAGCTATCAACAAAACGGCCTTGTACCCGGCCCACGGAAAAGGCAGGGCCGGCCAGGGATTCACCAGCCCTGATCAGGAGATGGAAACCGCTTTCCGTGACAAGGAGAAAGGCAAAGGCAGCACCCAGGAACAGCAGAGGAAGCAGAGCAAAAAGAGACCATTTCAGCAGGCGGACATTTTTCACAGATCAGCCCCCACTGTCAGATGAACCCGTAAGGGATAGCCGTCTTCAGAAAGTGCACTGGCCACATCCAGACGGACCTGGCCAAAGGGCAGGGTCAGGCGAACACCAACACCGGCACCCTGCTTGAGGTCGGCATCAATATCATCAAAGGCATTGCCTACATCATAAAAAGCCGCCACACTCCACCTGGGGGTCAACCTGCGCTCAAGCTCGATGCTGCCCTCCATCAGGTACCGGCCACCGACAACCACCCCCGATGCATCCACAGGGCCGAGTTCTTTATATCCATAGCCGCGGACGGACTGGTCTCCGCCTGCATAAAAACGAAGAGAAGGCGGGAGGTCGCCTAGAGACTCCATGGAGGTAGCTCCGAAGGCCCCTCGTCCCAGAATACGCCAGTTGTCCATAGGGGTCAAAATTGCCTTGCCGCTGAGCCGGAACTGAATAAAACTGGTGCTTGAAAATATGGTATTGTCCGCTCCCTTAACTGCAGCACTCAAACGGATACCATTTCTGGTATTGATCCGATCCTCGGCCAGAATCAGGGTCCAGTTGGCAGCGGGCATCAGCAGATCTGCGCTGCCGCTGGTCACCCCAACGGTATAACTCTCATGCCGATATTCGATTCCAGCGCCATACTGATGTTTGGGAGTATTATGGTTGACTGAGCCGCCAAATGAAAGCCGTTCGGTCCAGGTATCATCCCAGGTGTCGTCAAGGTACTGACCATCCAGGCTCAACGTGTCGTAGCGAGGATCAAATACAGGAATTTCATAGCCTGTATTGACACTGTTCCTCTTTTCAGAGAGCTGTGTGGTGAATGAAGGTTTGTGTCCAAAACGATTCGCAAGACGATTGGTCCAGCCCAGGCTTCCCCGGACACCGGTATCGGTTCCATAGCCGACACCAAAACTGTAGCGATTGGGCTTGGCCGGAAGCAGACTCACCTCCACCGGAATATTTTCGTCCAGACTCTCGAAAAATTTCGGTTCCACCAGGACCTGGCTGAAATAACCCGTAGAGTAGAGATCCGACTGCAACCGGTTTAATGACTGCAGTGAATAGACATCTCCCTGCCGGTAAGGAATGAACCGCTGGAACAGGCCGGGAGTGATGATCTCCTGGCTGCTCGTGGTTGCACCGAAATGATAGAGAGGGCCCGTTTCCAGGCTGAGCCTGATCTCCACCTGTTCCTCTTCCCGCCTCACAACAACTGTATGCTCTACAAACCGGGCCTGGGCATAGCCATAGGCCATGGCCATGCCCAGAATCTTTTTCTTGCCGTCTTCATAGAGACTGTCTTTGAGAGGATCGCCCGGCTGCAGGGGGAAGCCTGCTGCGAGATCCTGAAAAAAAGAACGCTCTTTGCCCGGTCCCGTCACCTCCACAGACAAGGCATCCACAATCACCGCTGTACCGACGCTCACCCTGTACAGTGCCTGCCATCCCTCATCATTGTCCGACAGGGAACTGTCTACCTTGACGGAATAGTAACCAAACGGTGCCAGTGCTTCCGCGATCTCCTCTGGCGCCTGTTTATGCAGTCTGCGTATTTCATGGGGACTGATATCAGGATTTGCCTGTTGCAAAAAAATCTTCAGCCGGGCCTCGACATTGGTGTACAACTCTCCCTCAAGCCCTTCAACGGTTACAGAAAGAGGAACCGCCCAACAGGCAGAGGCCTGCAGCAAAAGGGTCAACAATAAAAAAAAGTGTAAAGAACTGTGAGCAAAAAATTTGAGAAATTGAGTCAAAGGTTCGAGTCAGAAGAACAGATTAATCTGCTGTTATTGTTCATAACAGGGCGACACATCGACTATAGCACAGTCAGAAGTTGGTTGTCCCGCCTTAAGGTCTGTAAAAAAATAACATGGCCAATCTTACAGACCCTAAGTAGAGAGCAGGAAGCACAGAGCAGCCTTTAAAATCCGCTATGGTGCAACCACTGAAGGATACAGGCCGTCTAATCGGAATGTGTTTGTGTATTAATCTTTTCTTCCTCGATATTACGTTTACTCCACGCCTCTTGACAGGCTTCCTTGCCGTCTTCCGGCCTTTTTTTGGCAAAAATCCTGCGCAGAGGAACATGGAGAGGGCTAGTGATAAAAGAGGTCACCGTGCCGGTGAGGCGAACCACATTTATGCCAATGCCGAAATCATCAAACTTACCGCTGACCTTTACCGGTGTTGCCAGACTGAAGAATTCCGGTCTTTTGGCCTTTGGAGCGGCCAGCATCTTGAGCTCCCGGGTTTTGAAATTAATGGTTGCTCCGGCCTCAATACTCATGTTGGTGGTATCGATGAAAATAGTACGTTCCTGCATGAGTCCATCGTTCATGCCAAAGCTTGCCACCAGGCAGTTGATGGTTGAATTCGGCTCACCATCTGTTTCCGCTGCCACCGAGGACAGCAGGTTGACCGCCCACATATCGATGAGACCGGCATCAAAGTTTTCCGGCACAAAGGCGAGATCAAAATGTCCCCTGCCGTTGGCCATCAACTGGTCAAGGGTAGGAGCAGTGGCATCAAGGAGAACATCCAGGTTGAGAATGCCGGCCATTTTGGTCTCGGGTTTAATGCGTCGGGCTGCGATACCCAGATCAAGCCTGTCAACGGTGGTTGCAAGATGTATCTCAGCGTCCTGCGCTGTGGGGTAAAAGGAAAACTCGATCCTGGCCGTCCCATCTGCAAATGCAAGCTCCAAAGGATCAATGGAAAAACGGCCGTCTTTGAGGCTGACTGCAAGACTTCCGTCACCCACGGTATCTTTACCGGACATCACCTTGTTCATCCTGACCAGGAGATGAACATTGGCCCTGGACATGGCCTCCGGCGACAAAAAGGAGGCAACTTTTTCTCGATTTTTCTCCTTTTCCTGCTCAGACTTGCCCTTCTCCTGCGCAGCTTCCTGCTTTTCTTGCGGAGCTGTTTTCCCTTCCGGGCTCCAATCAACCATGGCAAAATCATTGATCTGCAGCATGGTGCTGACAAGCTGCACCTCAGCCTCGGGCTTGTCGCCAGCCATATCAAGGGTCATATGTCCTGTTAAATCACTTGTGCCGATTTTTATCCGGAGGTTTGATAAATCATAGCCCTGCTCTTGCATGGCAAACTGTGCCGCCAGGCTATACGGGCCAAGAGGAGGCAGATCAAGTTTCAGCAAGTCATCCAGACTGTCAAGTTTCTCGCCCTTCATCGTCATGCCCAGGGTAATGTCCTTGTTGCTGACAGGCAGGGCCAGTTTTCCGTTAAAATCAAGTTCAGTAGCTGCAGCTTTTACCTTGATGGTAATCGGCAGTTTCTTGGGATCGACAACATAGTTGATCAGCTCCATTCCCTGAATTGCAATAGTAATCGGCGTGTCGTCAATATTGCCGTCCAGATTCATGGCAACAGGTTTACCGGGGAGGGCACTCACCTCTCCTTTACGAATGGCAATGGGAATTCCATCCCCTTTGCCCGCTCCATACAACGTCCAGAGCCCCCCCTCCACGGTAAAGATTATCTCCGACCGGGTGACCAGTTCGTGCAGACTGTCTCCCCGCAGTTTGAGGTGCAGGGCCATCTTGTCTGTCCGGGCATGAATATCTCCCGTCACCTTCAGCCAGCCGAGCAGACCGCCGATATCCACCTTGGAAAGCGTCACGTCAAGATCAAGCTTAGGTTCCTTGTCCTCCATGCCGAGGATCCCTTTAGCCGTAAACGGGCTGCCCGCAACCTTACCCGCAATGGAGAGGGGATAGAGTTGCTGCCTGAGACGAAACTCATCCAGTGCGCCACCGTCTATGGTGAAGCTGTAGCCCTTTTTCTGGAAACTGCCCTTGCCGGACAGCTTGAGCGGTTGCCCCTGCCTGGCCGTGCCCTTAAGTTCATCGAGCTCATAGTTGATCTCTTTGTCCAGGCTCTGGTCGCGGTAGCGAACCTTGATCTGCTCAAGCGACAATTTGTCCAGGGCCTGCAGGCCGATTTGGGATGGCCCGGTTGTTTTTTGAGCTTCAGGCTCCGGCTCTCTATCTTCCGATGAACTAAAATTCCAGTTATTTAGTCCTTCTTTATTGGTCTCCAGATTCAGGGTTACCTTTTCACAGGTAATTTCACCCACATCAATCTGTTTTTTCAAGAGTGCCGGTATACCTACCTGCACCCGGGCCAGATCAATGGCTGCAAAAACAGGATCGGTCCAGCCTTCAGGGTTATCGATCTGCACGCCCTCTATTTCAAGGGTCGGCCTGAGGCTCGGCTTCAGACTCACCGAACCTGTGATCCTGGCCTTACGATCCAGGGCGGTTGAGACTGCTGTTTCAACGGCAGGCCGGACAACATCGAGGTTGATGGTAATCCCAAGGCTGACAACCACAGCTGATGCTGCCGCGGCAAGGGCGAGCAGAACGAAGATAGCGATAAGCATCCATTTGAATATTTTTCCAATACTTGGCATTGCAATTCTCCCGGAGATGGACGGTTCATGCTGCTTCCGGCCTTGACCGAAGCGACAGCTTGCGCCTTTTTCTGGGGCGCAGAAGGTGTTCGACTACAATCAGGCCTGCCACGGTGAACAAGCCTGCAAACAGTATCTGGGCAATACGCAGGTAAAAATTTGTGCTGGCTGCGGTATCAGCCATGGTGGAGGTCCCGAGAAGGACGAGAAAGGTGGTTAAACCTGAGATATAGGCCTTGGCCATCGGCCCGCCGCCATATATTTTTCTGCTGAACAAGAGCGCGAAACAGAGGGTAATGGCCACCAGGAACAGATAGGACGGCACTGCAATAAGAAGGTTGTAGACAATTATAATCGCTATCCCTCCGATCAAACAGGCGATGGCATTGTCTTTCATGGCCTGAACAGAGGCACTGGCATTAGGAGATCCGGCCATGAAACAGATTTGAATCATGGCAAATGCATAGGCACTCAGATTAAAGGAAAAGAAAATGACAACAGCAGTGAGGGCTACAATGGTGCTGACCAGGGCCAGGCGTGCCCGTTCCTGCTGTGATGGGGTTGGCGGCGGGGGCGTCTTTGCCGCTGCCTGTGCCTGGGGAGGCTGCTTGGCAAGACTGCTCGGGATAACGATATGAAAAATCCAGGCAAAGAAGAGACCAACCGCCATGTTGAACAGAAGGGCGATGGCAATCACGTGTGACATACTGGCCCCGGAAAGCCCCATAATCGGGACGATGGTAATGCCGAGCGTCATGAACATAGTGGCCATGGGTGGTGCTGATGGTGTGTCGTTATAATATATATAAAAAAACAACAAGCCATACAACGGTACGCAGAGCAGGGGAAAATTCAGAAAAAATTCACTGATGATAAGCCCGATCAGCAGGGAGAAGGTCAGGCGAAGCAGGATCTGAACAGCCATTTTCCAACCAATCCATGCAGGGAAAATAAGGAAGACAACGGCAAAAAGCGGGGCAATGAAATTGAGCGGCCAGGCCATACCATAGCAAAGGGCAACAGCCGTTGTCAGCCCGGCGGTCAGGCGAAGTATATAAACGCTCTGCAGTGTCATTGGATGGCAATCCGCGGTAATGAATAAGCCATTTGGATAATTGTAGCCCTTCTTTTTTTGCAGCACATTTTCTCGGCGAGGCGCCGCTTCCGCACCTGTAAAAATTTGTAGGAGCGGCGTCTCGCCGCGAGTGTCAACAGAATGCCGGCGATATTGATCAATAAATATGTGAGAGCAGGCTGATCATCCGAATCCACAACCGGCCGATGGTGTTGAGGACAGCATTATTGCCGGTATAGATGATCACGTTGACCTGGCCGCCTGCACGAAGAACCCCCTTCACAGTATCAACATCTGAAAACCGGATCAGGACCGGTATATACTGGGCTTGCCTGAGCCAACCCTGGGTTGGCTGAACCGTTGTCAGGCTGCCCAGAGTATTAGAGGCATTATCAGCGACCCCGTAGCCGACACTCATCACCTCACCATTGAAAAGCCGTCCCGGGGCGGCATCAAGTACCAGTTCAACCGGAT
>Ga0209013_10002303_pt1 | contig 17340 bp, 14 predicted proteins | sample Cruoilmetagenom2_FD_187291 | JGI IMG/M metagenome (GOLD analysis project Ga0209013, IMG submission 187291) | Oil polluted marine microbial communities from Coal Oil Point, Santa Barbara, California, USA - Sample 2 (SPAdes) (version 2) | ecosystem: Environmental > Aquatic > Marine > Oil seeps ...
GTAAATAGTAAGGGACATATTGCACATTAGCATCGTGGTAGAAACCAGTCAGATCCATAAAGACCTGCCCTGTTTCCGGAAACCAAAGTTTAAGATCAGCACTGGCTTTCAGGTGCGGATTGATAACATTCAGATTTTCAGCGCCAAACAACCAGTCGCGTCCATCTTTTTGCCAATAAATATCTCCTGACAATTGTGTCACCGGCCATGCATCACGAAATAATGACTTAAGATGCAGTTCCATTCCATGACCATTTAGCTTTACCCGACCCATGGCTTCATTGAATTGCAGCCGGGCTGATAAATTTCTTATTTTTGGTAATGATTGAAATGAATTAATTGAAAAATTATTGATCTCCGTTTCTACTTGATAATGGATGATATCAATAGGCATATCTAATGACTTCAGTTTCAGTGTCGAAACAATATTGTTCAGACGTCCTTTAGGTTTTAAACGCCCCAATATTTCCTGACTAAAACCTTCAGGTGAAAAGAAAGAAATAACATGTGAAAACTCATCCAGATTAAGTACATTTAAAAAAACTTCTACTTGAGGGAACTGAATTGTTTTATCATTCAGGTATTTTAAGCTAATATGTTTTTGGCTCATAGGTTTCGAGTCAACTTCCATGCTCAGATCAAATAAATCAATAGACCAGCCTGAGCCGCCAGCTGTTTTATCAGAATGTCTTTTATGCAGACGTTCCAGTTTAAAGTTGGTTTCAAGATGGTTAAAACGAATAGCTTGTTTTCTGTCTATACGTTCTAGTTTTGCATCTTTTAGCGACAACTCACCCCGAATGAATTGTAACTTTCCACCTTCAATTTCAGACCAGACATTTGCACTTGTTTCTATGTTGTTTATTTTAAAGTGTTCAATTTGTAATATGTCTTTTTTTATAAAGTGCAGTATCGATTGATGATTCAGGTTTTCAATTGCACCATAAGTCTTGCCATTCCAATTATTAAGTTCATTAATTTTACCTTGAAAATCCAGACGAAAATCAACATTTGTTTCCGTATTATTCAAACTTGCCTGAAATGAAATCTGATGCCGGTCATCTCTGTTCTTCATCTTAAAATTAACGTCGGTAAAAGAAGTATCTGGATATTCCATCATTTTATCAACAAATACGATTTCACTATTATTGATAACAACGTTGCTCTGCTGAAAGATTTTTAATAAAGGGAAACTTTTTGCCTCTGTATAAACTGTATTCTTCTGTTCTCTACTGACTTGCCTGTCCGCAATGGTAATATTTCCCTTACTATTACGAACAACTAAAGCACTGACCCCTTCCAGTGACAATGTGTCTATTATCGCCTGACCATTAACTATTGAAAGGGGTATATTTAATTTAATATTTGCAGAGGATAACTTCAGTTTTTTTGTTTCTTCTGTTTTATTTTGAATAACAAAATTCTGCATTGATACTGAAGGGAAAAGCAGATCGATATTAACCTTAATTTTTTCAAATGACACAGAACGTTGCAGATAGGTCTCTATATTATCTTTAATAATTTGTGGATTATGTTCCAGATAATAGGCCATAGAGTGCAAGATAATCAGAACACTGGCAAGCAGTATAATCAAACTAATGGTCAATTTACGATGAAAATGCCAGAAAAACAAAACTGTTTTTTTTAGCAGCGAATTTGACTGATTGACTAAATCAATATCATGTTCTGTTTCAGAAGATTTTCTGGTCATTCAATCTTTTTCTCTAAGGACTGCAAGGTATAACTACATAGGAACAACGTCATATTGTTCCTGATTGTATTCATCATCAATTTGCAGTTGAATGGAACGCTGCATAAATTCTTCTAATTCAGCAATAGCTGGAGACTCCTCATCCAGAAGATAATCACCCACTTTTCTGGATGTCAGAACCAGTAATTTCTGAGCTTCAAATTGTCTCGCTTCCCGAATAATTTCCCGGAATATCTCAAAAGCAACTGTTTCAACAGTTTTAACTGTTCCTTTTCCACCGCAGACAGGACATGCTTCACAAAGAATATGCTCCAGACTTTCACGAGTCCTTTTCCGTGTCATTTCAATCAAACCCAGATTGGACACTTCAGTAATACAGGTTTTGGCATGGTCGCGTTCCAGTGCTTTTTCAAAAGTTCGCAAAACCTGACGTTTATGTTCCGGATCTCTCATATCAATAAAATCAACGATAATAATACCACCCAGATTTCTCAGACGAAGCTGCCTGACAATAGATTGTGTTGCTTCAAGGTTGGTTTTGAAAATTGTTTCTTCCAGGTTACGATTACCAACATAACCACCGGTATTAATATCAACCGTTGTCATCGCCTCTGTTTGATCAATGATCAAGTAACCACCTGATTTTAATTTGATCTTGGATTGTAAGGCTCTTTGAATTTCATCTTCAGCACCATAAAGATCAAAAATTGGGCGCTCTCCGGGATAATATTCAATTCTTGGTGCCAGTTCCGGAATGAACTTACTGGCAAACTTAATGACTTTGTTATACGTTTCACGTGAGTCAATACGAATTGCGTCAATATTGCTACCTGCAATATCCCGCATTACCCGCATTGCCAGGGACAGTTCTTCATAAACCAGACTACTGACTTTAACCTCTTTCTTGCTTTCAATTATGCATTGCCAGAGCTTTTGTAAAAAAACCATATCGGCATGTACTGCTTCTTTGGAAATACCTTCAGCCACGGTTCTGACAATATAACCCCCACCATTAAATTCCGGCAGCAGGTTTTTTATAATATCTTTTAACCTTTCTCGTTCATCTTCATCTTCCAGTTTTTGCGATACACCGATATGACTTGAATTTGGCATATAAACCAGATAACGAGCTGGTATGGTGATATGTGTTGTAAGACGAGCACCTTTGGTGCCCATAGGATCTTTTGCCACCTGCACCAGCAGTTCCTGACCATCCCTGAGTACATCACCAATACTCAGTTCCTGTCCATCTTCTTTCTTGTCTTCCGGTGTTATAATATCTGAAAGATGCAGGAAGGCAGTACGCGCAAGACCAATTTCCAGAAAAGCCGCCTGCATACCCGGTAATACCCGGCACACTTTACCCTTATAGATATTACCAACCAGTCCCCGCTTTCTGGCTCGCTCTATAATAACCTCCTGCAGCATACCATTTTCAACGGTCGCTACCCGGGTTTCCTGTGGTGTGACATTGATCAGTAATTCATCAGTCATAGTGTTTTCATTTTTATATTTTATATTTTATATTTTATATTTTATATTTTATATTTTATATTTTATATTTTATATTTTTACAGGAGCTTAATACCAAACCGGTTTAACAGCTTACTCGTTTCATAAATTGGTAAGCCCATTACACCTGAATAACTGCCACTGAGCCTGCTGATAAACAGAGCGCCTTTGCCCTGAATACCATAACTACCCGCTTTATCAGCTGGTTCACCTGTTTGCCAATAGTTTTCACACATTTCTTTGCTTAATTTCGCAAATGAAACCTGACTTATGGAAATTGTTACTTCAGTTTTTTGTTCATTTTTAAGTGCCACTGCCGTCATTACCTGATGGGTACAATCGGAAAGGCTTAACAGCATTTCAATTGCCTGTTCCCGGAATTCCGGTTTACCCAGAATTTGTCCATCCAGCACAACTGCTGTATCTGAGCCTAAAACAGGGATTTGCTGATTGCTCTGTCTTTGCAGTCCATCACCTGCTTTTTCCAATGCCAGGCGAGTAACAAAATCCTCTGGAGACTCATTAAGCTTATGTTCTTCCTCAATAAATTGTGGCACCACTGTAAATGAAACCCCCATCTGATACAGAAGTTCCTGTCGCCGCGGCGAGTTGGATGCCAGGTAAATTTGAGGATATTCGGGCATATTTTCAGCTTATAAACTTACCTGTGATACGGATGATTTTTAAGAATACTATAGGCTCTATAAAGCTGTTCACTTAATAAAACTCTTACTAATGGATGAGGCAGGGTCAGAGGTGATAAGGACCATTTAACATCAGCTCGTTCAACGCAGGCTTCACTCAATCCTTCCGGACCGCCAATCAATAGCGCCACATCCTGACCGCCATGTAACCAGTTATCCAGTTGTCGGGAGAGTTCTTCCGTAGTCCAGGATTTGCCTTTCACTTCCAGAGCTACAACCAGACTGCCTTTAGGAATGGCTGCCAGCAGTCTTTCACCTTCCTGCTTTTTAATTCTGACCAGGTCGGCATTTTTGCCCCGTTTACCCGGAATAATTTCCTGCAGCTTCAGGCGGCAATCAGCATTCAGACGTTTAGCGTATTCATGGTATCCCTTATTAACCCAGTCAGGCATTTTATTACCCACGGCTAACAGGTGTATATTCATTCGGACTTACTCGGAGGAGCCATCAACTTGTAGAGAGTCTTCAGCAGCCTGGGAAGAGCCTTCAGCCTGGGAAGAGCCTTCAGCCTGATCAACTTCCCACATACGTTCAATACCGTAATAGTCTCTGACTTGCGGTAACATCACATGCACCACCACATCACCCAGATCAACCAGCACCCAATCACCCGTATTTAATCCCTCAACACCAACCGGCTGAATCCCGACTTTTTTTGCCTCAACTACAACATTGTTAGCAATTGATTTCACCTGTCGATCGGAACGACCGCTGGCAAAAACAAGTACATCAGTAATACTGCTTCGTCCCTGCACATCAACAACGTTTACATCAAATGCTTTCAAATCTTCTACAGCGTTTACTGCCAGAGCTTTTAATTCATCAAGATTCATTAAAATTCAGTTACCTTTTTACGAGTGTTATTTACGATGATTGTATAGATTATAGTAGTTTATCAGATTAATGACGGCTTCAGGCACTAAAAATCGAATCGATTGACCGTTTTTCAGGCGCTTTCGAATATCTGTCGCTGATATGGATAATTGTGTCACTGTTTCCAGGCGAATTTTGCCGCATAAAGACTGAGCAATACTTTGTCGATCAGCCTGATGGGTCTGATAAAAATCCTGTATGGTTTCAGGCCATAATTCCTGTGCATTAAAATCTGTTTCCGGTCTCTGACTCACTATAATATGAGCATAGTCCAGTAATTCCTGCCAGCGGTGCCAGCGATCAATAGCAGCGAAAGCATCCATGCCCATCAGTAAACATAAAGGGTTTTGGGGATAATCCTGGCGCAGGCTTGCCAGTGTGTCCACCATATAGGATGCCCCACCCCGTTTTATTTCTCTGTCATCCAGAACAAACTTCGGCTCTGCTTTAATCGCCTGCTGCACCATTTCCAGCCGATGCTCAACCGAGCTTCGCGGTTCATCACGATGCGGGGGCAGAAAAGCAGGTATAAAGCGAACTTGAGCCATAGCCAGAATTTCACACAATTCCAGGCTGGGTCTCAAATGCCCATAATGAATGGGATCAAAGGTGCCGCCATAAATACCGACAGGCGGTAAATGCAGTTTAGGTTCTGATATGTCCATCGCCCAGCACTATATACTTTTGCGATGTCAATCCTTCCAGACCAACGGGACCGCGAGCATGTATCTTGTCTGTACTGATACCGATTTCAGCACCCAGTCCATATTCAAAGCCGTCAGCAAAACGCGTTGAAGCATTCACCATAACCGAACTGGAATCCACTTCGGCCAGAAAACGCCTGGCACGACCTAAATCTTCAGTAATAATCGATTCAGTATGCCCTGAGCTATGCTGGAAAATATGTTCTATTGCGGCATCCATACCATCTACAACCCGTATAGACAGTATGGGTGCCAGGTATTCAGTATCCCAGTCTTCTTCGCTGGCACTGACGACAGTACCCTCAAAAGAGTCCGCCAGAACACGGGCACTACGCTCACAACAGCGTAGTTCCACGCCTTCCTGTGCGTATTTCTGTGCCAGTTCCGGTAAGACATCATCGACCACAGCGTTATCAACCAGTAAGGTTTCCATGGCGTTACAGACACCATAACGATGAGTTTTGGCATTGTAGGCGACAGCAATTGCTTTTTGCCGATCGGCCTTACCATCGATATAAACGTGACAAATACCATTAAGGTGCTTAATAACAGGTACCCGGGCATTTCCGCTAATACGCTCAATCAGGCCTTTACCGCCTCGAGGTACAATAACATCAACATATTTCTGCATGGTGATCAGCTCACCTACGGCTTCTCGGTCTGTTGTTTCAAGTACCTGCACCACATCAGCCGGCAAACCTGCCTGCTCTAATCCCTGCTTGATACAAACAGCGATAGCTTGATTGGAATGAATGGCTTCTGAACCGCCGCGTAAAATGGCAGCATTACCGGATTTCATACATAAGGCTGCAGCATCCGCTGTTACATTGGGTCTGGACTCATAAATAATGCCGATCACACCAAGAGGTACGCGCATTTTTCCAATCTGCAGGCCTGATGGCTTATAGGTCATATCCGAAATTTCACCGACCGGATCAGGCAGAGCCGCAATCTGACGCAAGCCCTCTGCCATTCCCAGAATACGCTCTTCATTCAGGGCTAAACGATCCAGCAGGGCATCATCCAGACCTTTCTCTTTTCCGGCACTCAGATCTTTGTTGTTCTCAGTGATTAATGTGTCCATTGAAGATTCCAGCAAATCTGCAATAGCCAGCAATGCAGTGTTTTTCTGACCGCTGCTTGCTTTTGCCAGGGTTCTGGAGGCTTGACGAGCTTGCTGACCCACTTGAGTCATATATTGTTTAATATCCATTTGATATTCCAAGTTTTATTGGTGTTTAGGTGTTAGTGTCAGGTAAAAGATAAGGTTTTCCGGCAACATCCGCTAAAATCAACTGCATCATGTCCCAGGGATCACCTTGCTTAGCGCCTTTTGACATTTTATCAGCTTGTAAAAGCTGCTTTAATAATTTTTGCCAGTTTTCCGCTTTGCTCTTGCGTACCGCCTCGGTAATCAGACTTTTACGTCGAGGATAAATATAGAAGCCTTTCATGGCGGCCTCAATATTGTTCTGCTGTCTATTTTGCTCAAAAGCGGCCGTTATTCGGGCCAGCATTCGTACTTCTTTGGCAAACAGAGACATTATCAGGACAATGGACTGATCTTCCCGCTGCAAACCATAGAGCATTCTTGAGGCCCGTTTTAAATCACCCGACAAAGCACAATCAAATAAGTCAAATAACTTATACCGGGCACTATCAAACACAGCCTCTGAAACTTGCTCGAGATCCAATTGTATCACCTGATCACTACGTGGATACAATAGACTCAGTTTTTCAATTTCCTGATCCGCTGCCAGCAGGTTACCTTCTACCCGATCATTGATCAATTGCAGTGAATCTGCCTGCAGAGCCAGTCCTTTGGACTGTAAACGTTCGCTCAACCAGCGATTAAGCTGATAACCTTCAATTGGCCAGACCGAAATAATACCGCCAAGCTGATCAACTGCTTTATACCATTTGCTTTTTTTGCTGGCTGCCTCAATCTTCTTGCCGACAATAATTAAAAGCAGAATATCCTGCGGCAGATTTTCACAATAATCGATTAATGCCGCGCCCTTGTCAGAGGGCTTTCCTGACGGCAGATGAATTTCAATCACTCGCCTGCTGGCAAATAGCGAAAGTTCATTTGCTGCTGTTGACAGCGTATTCCAGTCAAATTTAGCATCTGCGGTATAGACTTCCCGTTCTTCATAGCCATAATATCTGGCGGCCTTTCGCAGCATATCGACAGTTTCCCGATGCTGTAATGGCTCTTCGCCGGAAACCATATACACAGGATATTGCCTTGTCTTCAGGTCATTACGAAGCTGATCCGGTTTAATTTGCATTGGTGCCTATTGAGCAACTGCTTTCAAACGACGCAAAATCTGCATCACTGCCGTCTGGTTCATTTCCTGACGAATTATATTTTCCTCGTTACTCTTACCCAGGACATCATTCGGATCATTACGATAGTTACGCAATACAGTCACTGTTTGCGGATCACCGAGCTGTGTGCCTTTATTATTCTGCACCACAAAAGAAACATCCAGTTGCAATTCATATTCTCTGATTTCTTTACCGCCGACATTTAAGGCTCGGCGCTGAGTGCCGCGTGATAAGAGAGTTATAACCGAAGTGGCGGCTGATGGTGATGAGACCATTTCAACACCGGCACTTTTAAATGCCTGAACTAATGGTTTGCTGATATCAGAATAGCCCCGGTCAACTAAATGAACCTTTTCATACAATGCCGGCAGTTCAATTGCACCGCGCAGGTGAAAACCACAGCCCGTGATCAGCAGGGCTAGCACAAGCAGGAGGCTCTGAATTCCAATGATTTTAGTTTGTTTCATTCCATCTCCATGAATCGTATAAGATTATTCAGCTTTTAACTTCCCCCTTTTTCAAAGGGGGACTGAGGGGGTTTAAACTATGATTTCGCAACCCCCTCAATCCCCCTTCTGAAGAAGGGGGAAGCAGGAATCTAATTCGCCACGATATTAACTAATTTACCCGGTACGACAATTACTTTTCGAACAGTCTTCCCTTCAATATTTCTGACAGCACCTGCTGTTTCAAGTGCCAGTTTTTCAATACTTTGTTTATCTGTATCCGCTGCGACTTCCAGTTTATCACGCAGTTTACCATTAACCTGAACCACGTATTGAATCGAATTTTCCACTAAGGCTGACTCGTCCACTGCAGGCCACAATTCATTCACAATTGCATTCTTATGTCCCAGAGCTGACCACAGTTGATGAGTAATATGCGGAATAATGGGTGACAGCATAAGCAGGACATTTTCCAGCACATTTTGTTTTAATGCTCTGCCCTGCTCTGATTTATCCAGCGATTCAGACATTTTTTCCATCATATTCAATAACTCACGCACTTTGGCAATGGCGGTATTGAAGGTAAAACGACGTCCGATATCATCGCCCACCGAATCAATCGTCTGATGCAGTTTATGGCGTAATTTTTTACCGTCTTTATCCAGCTGCTCTGGATTCAGTGCTACAACCTCACCGCCCTCAATATGAGCGGAAACAATTTTCCACAGACGTTTTAAAAACTTAAACTGTCCTTCCACACCACTATCTGACCATTCCAGAGACTGTTCCGGAGGAGCCGCATACATCATAAACAAGCGAGCGGTATCTGCACCATATTTATCAATAATACCCTGAGGATCGACTGTATTGCCCTTGGACTTGGACATTTTGGCACCGTCTTTGAGTACCATACCCTGAGTCAGAAGATTTTTAAATGGTTCATCACCACTGATCAAGCCTTCATCACGCATTAATTTATGGTAAAAACGTGAATACAATAAATGCAATATCGCATGTTCAATACCACCGATATATTGATCGACCGGAGCCCAGTACTTAGCACGCTCATCCAGCATAGCATTATCATTACCCGGCGAACAATAACGGGCATAGTACCAGGATGATTCCATAAAAGTATCAAAAGTATCGGTTTCACGCTCAGCATCAGCACCGCATTTCGGACATTTGCACTGATAAAATTCCGGCATGCTCTTAATCGGCGAACCCGCTCCAGTAATCACCACATCTTCCGGCAATTTGACGGGCAAATCCTGCTCAGGCACCGGTAAAGAACCACACTTGGGGCAGTTTATAATTGGAATCGGCGTACCCCAGTAACGCTGGCGGGAAACACCCCAGTCACGCAGGCGGTATTGAATCCGTTTCTTGCCCTTGCCTGTCTTTTCCAGTGCTTCCGGTACTTTAGACATTGCTTCCAGTGAACTCAGACCATCAAATTCACCTGAGTTAAGCAAAATACCCTTTTCTGTAAATGCCTGTTGTTCAAGATCAGAATTAATATCAGAGCCATCAGCAGGGGCAATAACCTGATTGATTGCTATGCCGTATTTTTTAGCAAATTCATAATCACGCTGATCATGGGCCGGAACCGACATCACTGCACCTTCACCATAACCCATTAAAACAAAATTGGCGGTATAAACAGGAACCTGTTCGCCGGTAACAGGGTGAATGGCTTTCAAACCGATATCCATGCCTTTCTTTTCCATGGTTTCCATATCGGCTTCTGCGGTAGACATCACCTTGGCTTCAGCAATAAATTGCTGTAATTCCGGGTTATCTTGTGCCATTTTCAGGCTCAGGGGATGCTCTGCGGCCACGGCAACATAAGTCACACCCATCAGGGTATCAGGTCGTGTGGTAAAAACTTTAATAGTCTCGTCAGAATCAGCTACAGCAAAGCTGATCTCTGCACCTTCTGAACGGCCAATCCAGTTTTTCTGCATAATACGAACCTGTTCAGGCCAGCCATCAAGCTGATCCAGGCTCTGTAATAATTCTTCGGCATAATCAGTAATTTTTAAGAACCACTGCGGGATTTCTTTACGTTCAACCAGCGCATCGGAACGCCAGCCCCGACCATCAATAACCTGTTCATTGGCTAATACGGTCTGATCTACCGGATCCCAGTTCACAATAGCATTCTTTTTATAGACAATGCCTTTTTTAAACAGACGGGTAAAAAACCATTGTTCCCAGCGGTAGTATTCGGGTTCGCAGGTCGCCACTTCACGATCCCAGTCATATCCAAAACCAAGACGTTTCAGTTGCTCGCGCATATAAGAGATATTTTCACGAGTCCATTTACTGGGAGCAACCTTATTTTTCATTGCGGCATTTTCTGCCGGCAGACCAAATGCATCCCAGCCCATAGGCTGCATAACATTTTTACCCTGCATGCGCATAAAACGCGACAATACATCACCAATGGAGTAATTGCGTACATGGCCCATGTGCAGTTGACCGCTGGGATAGGGAAACATGGAGAGACAATAGTATTTTTCTTTGCTCTCATCTTCAGTGACATTAAAACACCGGTTTTCTTCCCAATAGCGTTGCGCATCAAGCTCGATCTGCTCTGGATTATACCCCTGACTCATTAATTCTGATCCCTGACTCATCTGTTTATTACTAAATAATTAAAGTCGATAATTGTAACATTAATTTAGGTTCAAGTAAGGCCATTTTCAGCTATACTTAACACAGAAGCACCTGAATTGTTCTTTAGCGAAAATCATTAAATCTATATACCAAAAGTCAGAAAGGATATTCTTATGAATAAGGAACGAGACCCTAAAAATAATTTTGATGAAGCCACAGATAAGCTGGTTCAGGGTTATAACACCATGATGGATAAACTTTCAGAGTGGACAGAAAAAGCAGATGAAACAGCAGGTCCTATGATCATTAATGGTGTAAAGGAAGCGGAAGAATTTCTAGGCGACTTGCAGAAATGGAGCAAAGAGGAAATTGATCTGATTTCCCGCTATGTCAAACGCGATTTACATGATGCTGCCAGCAAAATGGATGACGAAAACAAAACCTTTCGGGAATGGCTGGAGTTTGACTTTCATCAGATAGAAGACAAGGTACTCTCAGTGTTTGCCAATATGGCCGATCAGACTCGTCTGGAACTGAATCATCTGAAGGAAATGGCCAATGAATGGCACACCGATGAAGTCACCAGCATAGGCACTCTAGCCTGCAAGAAATGCGGCAAGGAGATACACTTTAAAAAAGCCGGCCGGATTCCCCCTTGCCCTTCATGCCATCATACTGAATTCAAGCGGGTCAGTGATTAAGTTTATGGCTTATCACAAAAGTGTACTTTTAGCCCGTGCTTTGATATTTGAAAGTGCTGATTAGAGGACGCTTCAAGTGCATCCATGCACCGCTATGCCCATGCATCCATGCATGGACAATCCTCTAATCAGCACTTTCAAACACCAAATCACTCTCATATCAACTCTATCACTAAGAAGAACACAAGAGTGATTTGGGGTGTGGGTTTGTCTATCAAGGGATTGTGAAAACATGGAGGTTTTCACTTAGCGGTGCATGGATGCACTTGAAGCGTCCCTTGATAGACAAACCCACATCTCAAAGCACGGAAAAAGAACTCAGTTTATGAAATATGAGTCTGCAGCCACATCTCCAGCAAAGCCATGTGCCAGAGTTTGCTGCCTTTGAGGCGGGTCATGTTTTCTTCTGCTTCAGGATTTTTCAATAAGCGTTTGACGTAGTCAGGATTAAATATTCCTCTCTCACGACACTGTTGTGAACCAAGAACATCCTGCATCATATCTAAAAACTCACCGCGGACATATTTCAATGCCGGCATGGGGAAGTAACCTTTGGGTCGATCAATTACGGCATCGGGTATTTTCCCCCGGGCAATGTTTTTCAGCACATGTTTACCACCAAGCTGACCAATTTTATAATAGTTAGGCATCTGCGAGGCCAGCTCCACCAGCTTGTGATCCAGGAAGGGCACTCTTGCCTCCAGTCCCCAGGCCATGGTCATATTATCAACCCGTTTAACCGGATCATCGACAATCAGAGTAGTCACATCCATACGCAGCACCTTGTCCAGAAAATCATCCGCATAAGGTGCGGTGAGTAAATCATTGACCAGCTTGCGAGTATGATCACTTCCCTGATAAGGCTTGTTGACCATTTGCAGGAACTCATCATGGCAGCGATCAAAGTAATAAGGCGCAAAATGTTTTATTTCACTGCATATATTGCCAAAACCAGTATCTGTAAAACTACTGCTACTGGAAGCAGAGTCAGCAGAACAGGCTTCATCCATCAATGGATACCAGAAGTAACCGGCAAACAATTCATCTGCACCCTGGCCACTTTGTACAACCTTAACCTCCTGAGCGACCCTTTCTGAGAGCAGATAAAAAGCAACCGCATCCTGGCCAACCATTGGCTCAGCCATTTGTGTAATGGCTTCAGGCAGGCGATCAAGCACTTCATGATTTGGGATCATATATTTATGGTGGATAGTTCCATAGCGCTCAACAATCTGATCACTGTATTCAAACTCACTACCCTGCTCATCACCAATATCATTAAAACCAATGGAGAAAGTTCGTAAGTCTTCAACACCGGCTTCTGCGAGCAAAGCAACCAGCAAACTGGAGTCCAGACCACCGGAAAGCAGCACACCTACCGGAACATCTGCTACAGTTATACGCTTTTTAACTGCATCCATTAAGCTGTCATGAATGGCTTCTGTCCACTGTGCTTCAGTCCAGTCGGCTTTTTGCGGATCACGAATGGCTTTGAGGTGCCAGTAACGATGATATTTCATACCGCCATTGGCATTAATTGAGATACTGGTTCCGGGGGCCAGTTTTTTTATTCCTTCGAGAATAGTATTCGGTGCCGGGATAACGGCATGCAAGGTGAACTGGTGATGTAAACCAACAGGATTGATGGCGGTATTAATATGTCCAGCGGCTAATAATGCCTGCATATTAGAGGCAAACACAAAACGATTGTCATCCAGACTATAGTAGAGCGGCTTGATCCCCAATCGGTCACGGGCAACGAATAAGCTGTAATCTCTTAAATCTGTTATGGCAAAAGCAAACATACCATGCAGGCGTTCTACGCATTGCTCGCCCCATTCTGCATAGGCTTTAATAATGACTTCAGAATCACCTTCAGAAAAAAACCGATAGCCCTTCTGAGTGAGGTCTTTACGTAATTCAGGGTAATTATAAATGGTACCGTTAAACACCAGCGCCAGCTGCAGTTCATTATCCACCATAGGCTGATTGGAACGCTCTGATAAATCAATAATGGACAATCTTCTATGTCCCAGAGCGACAGGACCTTCATGAAACACACCTTCATTATCCGGCCCACGACGTTCCAGTTTTTGCAACATTTTCTTCAGGCTGGCCGGATCGGGCCTGGAACCATCAAAATGATAATCACCGCAGATGCCACACATATTGTAACTTATTCCTGTTCTGTTCTGAGTTTAATAACAACCAGTTTGGAAATGACCTTTGACACACCGGCAGTACTTTTAGCAATAGAAATTGCCCGGATCGCACTTGCATTAGAATTAACGCTGCCAGTCAATGTCACAACTCCGGCATTCACTTCAATACCGATATCTTCACGCTTGACAACACTCTCTTCTATATACTGCTGACTGATGCTGACATTAATTTTTGCATCAGCATCTGAAATATAATTGCTTGTTGGTGCAAATGCGGCCTTATCTGCATAAGCTTCACTTTCTTTCTCTCTGACTTCCTGTTCCTGCTTTTGTTTTTCTGCCTGTACCTCTTCATTACTATCAACACCTGGAACCCAGTCTGTTGCGTCACGAACGGTACTACAGGCACTCAGAGTAAAAGCACTCGCCATTAATAAGCTCACCGACAGATATTTATTTTTTTTCATTATTACTATTTCCTGGTTATGCGTTCCCACGCAGAGCGTGGGAACGCGGTGTAATCAAACTATTTTGTACCCCAGCCGCCGCCGCCAGGGGTTTTAATGGTTAGTTTTTGTCCTGCCTGCGCGGTAAAAAATGCCTTTCCCGGCAGGGGTTTATCATCCAGCCTGTTTTCACCACACTGACCATTTTCACCACCGGATAAGCCCCAGGGAGCATGTAAACGTCTCTCAGTCAGCAAAGTAATTTGTGCTTCCTGTAAAAACTCAACTTCCCGAATCAGACCCTGCCCACCACGGTGCATCCCCTCACCACCCGATGATTGACGCAGGCAATAACGGGTGATCTGCAAGGGATAATGATATTCCAGAGATTCTATCGGGGTATTTAAGGTATTGGTCATGTGTGCCTGAACTCCGCTTATACCCGAATAAGCCTGACTGGCACCAAGACCACCACCGATTGTCTCATAATAATCCCAGTGATTGTTATTTTTACGGCTGCCCATGGCAATATTATTCATTGAACCATAACTGGCGGCTGGAATTATATCACTCTCTGCCTGGGCAAGGGCACCCAAAACCACATCAACGACACGGGTCGATGTTTCAACATTGCCGGCAGCAACTGCCGCAGGGTATTGCGCATTGAGCAGACAGCCCTCCGGTGCCATAACCTGTATCATATTAAATGTCCCGGCACAGGCAGGAGTCTGCGAGGGCATTAAGCAGCGAAATACATAATATACCGCAGCTGCGGCCACTGACAATGGACAGTTGATATTGCCTTTTACCTGCGCATCAGTACCCGTAAAGTCCAGTTTGATCAACTCATCTTCAATGCTTAAAGTCACTGCTATTTTGATATCTGTTGCTCCGGCACCATCATCATCCAGAAAATCATGAAACTGATAAATACCATTGGGAATCTTTTTCAGACTGGCTCTGGCAACCCGCTCACCATAATCATTAAGATGCGTCAGTGCGGAAATAAAATGTTTGCTGTTCAATTGACTGATCAATTCGCTCAATCGAATAACACCGGTTTTATTGGCACTGATCTGAGCCAGAAAATCACCTTTTGCTGAATCAGGTTTACTCATATTGGCGGTAATTTGCTGCAGAATTTCTTCATCCACCTGACTGTCATGCATAATATAAGTGGGAGAAATAATCACCCCTTCTTCAAGCAGGGACGTTGATAACGGCATTGAGCCCGGGGTGTCCGCACCAATATCGGCGTGGTGTGCGCGGTTAACCACAAAAGCAACAGGCCGCTCATTATCTATTTCTGAATCAGCAGCAAAGACCGGAGCAATCATGGTGACATCCGGTAAATGAGTCCCGCCCAGGTAGGGATTATTCAGAACCAGCATATCCCCTCTATGCCATGATTGGGTTTTAACAATATCAGCCATAGCATAGGCCATACTGCCCAGATGTACTGGAATATGGGCCGCCTGAGCACATAATGCACCCTCTCTGTCAAACACGGCACAGGAATAATCAAGACGATCTTTAATATTGGGGGAAAAGGCACTACGGCGCAGAACAGCACCCATTTCTTCACAAATAGATTCAATACGACTGACAAACACGCTTAATTCGATTGCATTCATAAGTGAAATACTGACATTTTATTAACGCTAGACTTTAATTTACTTGCGCTTTATTCTACATTATTAGATATCTGAAGTACTAAAATTTCAGTTTTAATTAAATATCCTACTATTTTAGTATACTATTATTGTGAAAAAAGTATTATACTCTCGTCCAGAATAACTTTTATATAAATAACTCTTAAAAAAAATGGAGCACGAACATGGCATTTGAACTACCTGCTTTACCTTATGAGAAAGGCGCACTGGCACCACATATTTCAGAAGAAACGCTTGAATATCATTATGGCAAGCATCACAACACCTATGTTGTGAATCTGAATAACCTGATTGCCGGCACTGATTATGAAAACATGTCTCTGGAATCTATCATCCAGAAATCAGACGGCGGTGTCTTCAATAATGCAGCTCAAGTGTGGAACCATACTTTCTACTGGAACTGCCTGAGCCCTAATGGCGGTGGTGAGCCGGCGGGTGCCCTGGCTGATGCAATTAATACAACTTTTGGTTCTTTTGACAAGTTCAAAGAAGAATTCACGGCCGCCTGTGTGACTAATTTTGGTTCTGGCTGGACATGGCTGGTTAAAAACAGTTCTGGTGCACTGGAAATTGTAAAAACGTCCAATGCCGGCTGCCCTCTGACTGATGGTCTGACACCAATGATGACCTGTGATGTCTGGGAACATGCTTACTATATTGATTATCGTAATGCTCGCCCTGGTTATGTCGGAGCATTCTGGAATCTGGTTAACTGGGATTTTGTTGCCAGCAACCTATAAATCCAGAAGCCTGTCCGAGTAATTATTTGTGACAGGCTGCTTCCAGCAATACTGAAATAGTGTGCTATAGTTGTACCACAACGTTATTATTTAAGTTTAATATCACTATGGTTAAAAATGACTATGGATCACTATGATCTTGTTTTTCAAGGACAAATCGTTGACGGCACATCGCTTGATGAAGTAAAAAGCAATGTCGCACGATTATTCAAAGCCGACACCGCAAAAATCGCGGCCCTCTTTTCCGGCAAACCCATTGTCATCAAAAAAAATCTTGATACCGAGTCTGCTAAAAAATACCTTGCTGTACTAAAAAAAGCCGGTGCAGTGATTAAAGCAGTCAAGGTGGAAGAAGCTGAAACTGCCGAAGAGTCAAATTCTAATCATATAAACTCTGGTCACTTAAACGCGGGCTTAAGTTCTCTGGTCAATTACAATGCCCACGCTTCTACCCAGGCTCCACAGACAGAATCTGAACCTGCAGCAGAGGTGTCAACTGGCGGCTTGCAACTGGCTCCCGTCAATTCAGGCACTCTGACACAGGAAAAACCTGTTGAAGCAATTGAAATACCAGACATAAGCCATCTTGATATGTCAGACGCACAGACTGGCTCTCTGGAAGAATTTGCCGCAAAGACAGAGCCTGTTGAATTACCCAATATTGAAAATCTAACCATAAGTGATGCTGATTCCGGCAGTATGGAAGTATTTACAC
>Ga0209013_10002304_pt1 | contig 17339 bp, 14 predicted proteins | sample Cruoilmetagenom2_FD_187291 | JGI IMG/M metagenome (GOLD analysis project Ga0209013, IMG submission 187291) | Oil polluted marine microbial communities from Coal Oil Point, Santa Barbara, California, USA - Sample 2 (SPAdes) (version 2) | ecosystem: Environmental > Aquatic > Marine > Oil seeps ...
TTTAATAGTGGTTGAACACCCTTGTTTTTCAATGAACTCCCGCAATATACCGGTGTTGCTTGTCCGGCGATTACCGCATTTCGCAGCGCAGATACCAGTTCCTCAACAGAAATTTCCTCACCTTCAAGATATTTTAAGGTAAGTTCTTCATCGGTCTCGGCAATCTTCTCGACCATACGATCGCGCATTTCTGCTGCTTGAGCCTTCAAATCTACTGGGATTTCAATGGTTCGGGGCTCTTTGCCAAGGTCATCTTCCCAAACGATTGCTTCATTCTTTATCAGATCGACAGCACCTTTGAATGCTGCTTCATTCCCGACCGGCATTTGCACCGGAATAGGGTTGGCTCCAAGACGTGACCGGATCATATCGATCGTGCGCTCATAGGAGGCTCCGACGCGATCCATTTTATTTACTAAACAAATCCGTGGCACGTGGTAGCGATCTGCTTGTCGCCAAACGGTTTCGCTTTGTGGTTCCACACCCTGCACAGCATCAAAAATAACGATACCACCATCTAGTACCCTTAAAGAACGCTGGACTTCGGCAGTAAAATCAATGTGACCAGGAGTATCGATAATATTTATTTGGTATCCCTGCCACTCTGCAGATACAGCAGCAGACACGATTGTGATACCGCGCTCGCGCTCTTGTTCCATCCAGTCTGTTACCGTGGTGCCGTCATCAACAGACCCTATACGGTGAGTCTTGCCGGTATAGAAAAGTATCCGCTCAGTCGTCGTCGTTTTACCAGCGTCGATATGAGCGATGATGCCTATGTTGCGATAACGTTGTAGCGGATACTGCCGAGCCATGCTGAGTTCCTATTGCAGAGTTCTAATCGTCGTGACAACGATCGGAGAGCCTGCTCCTTTTAATAACTAAAGTCTGTAATGGGAGAAAGCCCGGTTGGCCTCTGCCATCTTGTGAGTATCTTCTCTTTTGCGGATAGCTGACCCGGTATTGTTGGCCGCGTCTAGCAATTCACCAGCCAGTTTCTCAGGAAAGCTCTTCCCCGAGCGAGAACGCGTCGACTGCAGGATCCAGCGCGTTGCCAACGCGAAGCGGCGTTCCGGTGTTACTTCCATCGGCACCTGATAAGTTGCGCCGCCAACACGGCGAGGTTTTACTTCCATCATCGGGGATACGTTCTTGATCGCCTCTTCAAAGACCTCCAGCCCATTGCGCTTCGAGCGCTCTTCTATAAGAGCCAAAGCATCATACACCAGGCTGACTGCGAGGCTTTTCTTACCGTCTTTCATTACGCGATTGATGAATGACTGCACCTGTACACTGTTGTAGCGTACGTCAGGCAATACTTCACGTTTTTCCGGTCTATATCTTCGAGGCATCCAACTTCTCCTTCAAATGCCAGCCGGTGGTTCCAATATTCCCCGGCTGATTCTCCTAATATCGTGTAATTCTTCGTTTTAAACTTCCCTGCGGTAAGAATCGCCGGCATGTAGCTTGCGATACCGACGATTATTTAACAACTGCATCCGCTCTATTCTTTAATCCTCTTTTGGCCTCTTTGAGCCGTATTTGGATCGCCCTTGACGACGATCTTCAACCCCACCTGTATCAAGCGGTCCACGAACAATATGATAGCGGACACCAGGCAGATCTTTTACACGCCCACCGCGCACTAATACTACCGAGTGCTCCTGGAGAGTGTGACCTTCACCAGGAATATAAGCGGTGACCTCTATCCCATTAGAGAGGCGGACACGTGCTATTTTTCGCAAGGCTGAGTTCGGTTTTTTCGGGGTCATGGTCCGAACGACCGTGCAAACACCACGCTTCTGGGGAGCACCCTTTGTTTGGCGGGTACGGTTCTGCTTCATCGAGTTAAAAGTGTACAAAAGTGCAGGTGCATTACTTTTAACTTTTTTAGATTTGCGGCCTTTGCGAACTAATTGGTTTATAGTTGGCACTTTCGCCTCCTAAATCATCCTGTGCGGATTTCCGACACATTTCCATTAAGGGAGGCCATCGTTGTGCATGATGGCCTCGCCGAAGTATCAAGCTAAATTGCCCAGGTAGGGGATCCTACCGGTTAGTTTCAATGGCAACGAACTGAAATTTTACCACGCCGAATAGGCATCGTCAAGAGAATTTTCGGTCGATTTCTATATTTACGAAAACTTCTGGCCCAGTCCTAATAAGCCGGTTGCCAACCTTGGTGGGCGGGCACGCTCTTCGTCTTTACCGAACTTGATCAAATCACCGGTATCCGATACTGCCTCGACAGCTAAGCCAAGACTCTGCAGCTCTTTGACCAGCACCCGGAACGAAGCAGGGATGCTGGGGTCTTCGATCGCTTCCCCTTTTACAATTGCTTCGTATGCTTTGACGCGCCCGTGAACATCATCTGACTTTATGGTCAACATCTCTTGAAGAGTATAAGCCGCGCCATAAGCTTCTAATGCCCAGACCTCCATTTCACCGAATCGCTGTCCACCAAACTGCGCTTTACCACCAAGCGGTTGTTGGGAGACCAAGCTGTATGGTCCGGTAGAACGTGCGTGCACCTTGTCTTCAACCAAGTGATGGAGTTTCAACATCGTCATCACACCGACAGTAACTGGTAAATCATATGGTTTACCAGTCTTGCCATCACGCAGTACTTGTTTTCCAAGGATCGGCATCGGCTGGCCCGTTTTTAGAGTAACCGCTTGCCCGCGTTGGCGTAGTTTCTCATCTGAAACTCTTTTAACATTTTCACCTTGGCTGGTGAACCATAGGCGCAAGCATGTGTTAATCGCGTAGGCTGCAAGCTCGCTCCGTGATCCATTGTTTTCCCGGACTTCGGCGCTAAAAATCTTGTCGGGGTCGTAATCGTTATCGAGTAGCCATTCGCGTGCTGCAGATTCGCGTGCATAATGGTGATCGGAATTCACACGATAAACGTCATAACCGCGTTCGCCCAACCAATATTCGAGGTAAAGTCGGCGAACCTCATCGTCTCCCTCGATCGCTTCCGGATCATACTCTTCTTTTGTGAGCAGTTCCCATGCTTTGTTACCGATCTCTTTCCAAGATTGGTCAACGAGCCAAGCTCGGGCGAGTTCGGCTTCAATCTCATGTTCCTGCGCCCCATCAAATACTGGCGAGACTGCGCGGAAGCCTAAGCGGCTGGCCGCCCAGCCAAGGTGAGTTTCCAACACTTGACCGATATTCATACGTCCAGGTACACCGAGTGGGTTGAGGATAATATCAACGGGGGTGCCATCATCCAAGAAAGGCATATCTTCAACTGGTACTACTTTGGAAACAACACCCTTATTCCCATGCCTACCAGCCATCTTATCACCTGCTGTGATTTTTCGGCTTTGAGCAACTGAGACACGCACCATCATATCAACCCCGGCAGATAAGTCAGCATCGTCTTCTCGAGTAAATACTCTCACATCTACGACTTTACCCCGTTCGCCATGCGGCATACGCAGTGAGGTGTCCTTAACGTCGCGTGATTTCTCACCGAATATAGCCCGCAGCAAACGCTCTTCTGGGGTTAGTTCCTTTTCGCCCTTCGGGGAAATCTTGCCAACCAAGACGTCGTTGGGGCCAACCTCGGCACCGACACGAATAATCCCGTGCTCATCGAGGTCCTTGATTGCTTCTTCACCAACATTGGGAATATCCCGGGTGATTTCCTCTGGGCCAAGCCTGGTATCACGCGATTCAACCTCATATTTTTCAATGTGGACAGAAGTAAAAGCATCATCTTGAACAAGTCTCTCTGAAATCAGGATGGCATCTTCAAAGTTGCATCCTTCCCACGAGATAAAAGCAACCGTGACATTCTGGCCAAGCGCCAACATTCCGCTGCTGGTTGATGATGAATCTGCAATCACATCGCCTTTTGTTATTATCTGCCCTTTGATAACAGCTGGTCGCTGGTCTATGCAGGTGCTCTGGTTTGAGCGCTGATATTTACGCATCGGGTAGCTGTGGATTTTGCCCTCTGTTGAGCGGATGACGATTTCCTTACCCGTGACAGATATGATCTCGCCTTCTTCTTCTGCAATGACGACCTGGCCTGAATCTAATGCAGCATCAAATTCCATCCCTGTAGAGACGATCGGCACATCCGGTCGCAGCAAAGGTACAGCTTGCGCCTGCATATTTGATCCCATCAGGGCCCGGTTAGCGTCATCATGCTCCAGGAAGGGGATGAGTGCAGCGCTGATGCCGACGATTTGGTGCGGAGCGACATCCATATAGTCAATATTAGTCGGAGCTGAGAATCTGAATGTTGAGTGGTAGCGAGAAGAAACCCGTGTGCGGATAAATTCCGAATGTTCGTTGAGCGGCGTATTTGCTTGCGCGATCATATAGCGATCTTCAACATCTGCGCTGAGATATTCAACTTCATCAGAGACAAAAGGCACGATCAGGATCTCGTCAATCCCGTCAAACTTACTGATTTTCTTCAGCAATTTCTGGTCAATCCGTTCGCCCGCCGCTGCGACCACTTTGCCAGATTTCGGATTTTTGAGGTCTTCTCGCAGTTGGCGGTCAATTAGCTGCGGGTCGTCGACATGCATTGATTTGATAACATAACGGTATGGGGTCTCAATAAACCCGTATTCGTTTACCTTGGCGAAAGAAGCCAAGCGGCCGATGAGACCGATGTTTGGACCCTCAGGGGTCTCAATCGGGCATATCCGCCCGTAGTGGGAATGGTGCACATCGCGCACGTCAAAACCCGCGCGCTCTCTTCGCAAACCACCCGGCCCCAAAGCTGAGAGTGTTCGTTTGTGACGCAGTTCTGCTAATGGATTTGTCTGATCCATAAATTGAGAGAGCTGGCTCGAACCAAAGAACTCGCGCAGGGAAGCAACTACAGGTCGGATGTTGATTAATGTCACCGGGGAAAGCTGATCTTGGTCGCGAATGGACATACGCTCTTTAATAACCCGCTCCATGCGGCGTAAACCGATGCGGAGTTTATTTTGGATCAATTCGCCAACAGTCTTCGCTCGTCGGTTCCCAAGGTGATCGATGTCATCTGGTGCTTCTACACCATTATTGATCATAATCATGCGGCGTACCAAGCGGATGATATCCCACTTGGTGACATTACGGTGGTTAATTGGAACCAAATCATGTAAATCCAATTTCTGGTTGAGTTTATAGCGACCCACACGTTCCAGGTCGTAATGTCGCTGGTCAAAGAGCTGCTCCTCCAAAAATTCGCGCGCATTCTCAAGCGTGGCGGGGTCACCCGGTCGCATGCGTTTGAAAAATTCCAATAAAGCGGCTTCGGCAACCGTTTCGCCACGGGATAGATCCCAATCTGGTTCCTGATACAAAGTAGAAGCGATGAACATGCGGTCGGGATTGTTATCGACATCCTCAAAGATCTTCAGCAGCTCTTCATCCGTTCCTTCTTTAAGCGGCGAATTCTCCAATCCATCATCAACCATTGCCAGGGCACGTAAGAAGATGGTGATCGGTATGGTCCGCTTTCGATTGAACCGCAAAGTTAAATAATCCGTCTTGCGGGTCTCGAACTCCATCCAGGCCCCCCGATCAGGGATGAGTTTCGCCATCGCGAGCGGCCGGCCAGTGGAACGATCAATCGGAGCTTCGAAATAGACACCCGGTGAGCGGATCAACTGTGAGACAACTACCCGCTCAGTACCGTTAATAATGAAGGTGCCTTTCTCGGACATCTCTGGGAAATCACCCAGAAAGATTTCTTGTTTAATTGGTTCAGGTACATCCGCCCCGGCAAGTAACACCGAAACATGCAGTGGAGATGCATATGTCAGATCCCTTTCGACACATTCTTCCACCGTGTGCTTAGGATCATCAAACCAATAAGTTAAACCCCACTCCTCCGATTCTGGCGTCCGGCTCGGGAAGTACAGTTTCATACCTTTGTTATACGACTCGATCGGTGATAACTCGTGGAAGAGATCACCAAGTGCTTCAGCCTTTAAGCGCTTGAAAGATTCGATCTGAACCTCAATCAAGTCTGGTAAGGGTAAATTCACGTTGATCCGAGCGTACGATTTACTGGGTAATTTTTGCACCATAAAGTGTCTCCTGGGGCACAGCACGATTGGGGGATATTGCGAAAACATGAAAATGCGTAAAACAACCAACGTAAGGGTCAATCACCCAGACGCCATCCAGAGTCGTTTTACGCCAATCACTTTGTAGACAATCTTCAATGAATGTCGATATTTAATTTTTGACGAAAATGTATTATACCATCACTATTTTCAAGGTCAAGCTGCAGCAGCGACCAAATTCGATTAAGGTTAAATTAGACCGATTCAAAGATGTTCTCGCTGACGAGCGTTTTAATAATGATCGATCCAATTATTGTTTGATACAATAATCACTATGAATAATCCCCAGGATGCGGGCAGCTTCAAGTCCGGATTTATCGCAGTGATGGGCAAACCTAACGTGGGCAAATCCACGCTTATCAACGCGCTACTCGGGCAAAAAGTGGCTGCTGTCTCACCCCGGCCTCAAACAACCCGCAAACGTCAAATGGGGATTCTCACGCTAGATAGCGCCCAGCTTGTGTTCATTGATACACCTGGAGTACACATGGCAAAACACAAGCTTGGGGAAAACATGAATATCGAAGCTGCCGATACCTTACAGGAATGCGACTTAGTGCTGTTTATTACCGATGCCAGCCAATCACCAAATGAAGAAGATCGGCTGATCATCAACCTGCTGAAAAAGCAGAAAAAAAGTTTACCCATCATATTGGCATTAAACAAGATCGATTTGCTAGAAACCAGTAAATTGGCAAGTCGCTTAGAAGAATACTCCCAACTGCTCGATGAAGCATTCACGGTAACGATATCTGCATCGAGCAATTACAACTTGGATAAGCTTCTGAACACGATCATTGAAAACATGCCTGAAGGATATCCCTTCTTCCCTGATGATCAAGTGACTGATCTGTTCGAGCGCGAGCTGGCGGCCGATTTAATCCGTGAAGCTGCCCTCAATCTGCTGCGTGACGAAGTGCCTCATGGTATCGCCGTTCGGATTGATCAATTCACTGAACGCAACGAGCATGGTGCATACATTGAGGCGACATTATTTGTCGAGCGCGAGTCGCATAAAGGGATCGTGATCGGAAAAGGTGGGCGGATGTTAAAACAAATCGGATCCACCGCCAGATACGAAATCGAGAACATGAGCGGCCGGAAAGTATATCTGCGCCTGCGTGTCAAAGTCCGGAAGAACTGGCGCAACGATGAGAAAGTACTACGCTGGTTTGGCTATTGATCCTTGTCAATCTGATTTAATTGTTTTAGTAGATTGCTAATTCTAAAAGTTTTTTGAGTTGTGAACTACTCGAGGGTAAATAACAAACGGTCTGATTTCCAACCTTCTTCGTATCCTGTCCATCCGAGAAGCGATCCCGCCTCCGCAATTCAATATTTGAAATGCCGGAGGCGGGCAACACCAGTGAGAAATTCTGGGGAGTGTAATTAATCTAGGATATCAGCTACGGTCAGATTTCAGGTTGACTCCCTGCTTCTGGTTCATCTTCTGCTGACTGGTCTCCACCCTTTTGCTCTGATTCCAACGGCTCTGATTCATCGCCAGGAGCTAGTTCAGAAGGTGTGGGCGGAGTTTCTGACGCAGCTGGTTCTAACTCGGCAGCTGAGTACGTTTCGGTGGGGGGATATTCCTGCGTACCAAAACGCGACAGTAATAATGCACCTAAACCGATCATGCCCACTAATGCCGGAACCACCCAGCCTAAGCAGGGGATCGCCATATCTAAGCCATTGATCACCAGAATCAAGATGAAGGTGCCCAAACCAGCCGACAGAGCCGGTGCCCATTCATAAGCAAACATGCTGTTCAATCGTTTACCAATCTCATACCCTAAAGCGATCAAACCAAAAGCCCAAGCAATAGCGGCTAACAATACCAGCAGAACCGCTCCTGGGATTAAGATGATCGTTATCGAGAGCAGCAAGACTGCAAAAGGCAGCACCACGACAGTGAGCAAGCCTAATGCCCAGGATAACAAGGGCTGTTTGACGGCGGTGTCGGCTGTGCGTTCGGTATGTTTGGGCAGCAGCAATACTACTAGGATTGCAACTGCAGCCCAAAGGAAGAGCCGGAATACAAACCATAAAAGATCGAACACTGGTGAGAAGCGAAAGCCAAGCCGAGGAATTTCAACCCGCGCGGGGAAATTATTAAAGGAAAGGGGTCCAGTCAGGCCATCGATCAGCTCCCCTGAAATGTCTGCCCCAACCGCCTGATCGACATTCCCACCAAGCATTACGACATCGCCAGCGACGACACCGCTTTCCCCTACGTCGACTACACCGCCCATCACGATCACATCTCCGGCAATTTCTCCATTGATCTCCAGAGTACCCCCGACCAGGAGAACATCTCCATCGATGAGTGAATCCGCCTCGGTATTAGCAATTCCACCAAAGATAATTAGATTTCCATCCAGCGTCTCGCCACTGTAAAGAGTGTAGGATCCCCCTAATACAACTCTATCATCATGGAGATCCTTGGCATACGCCACCCCTGGCAAAGCGATAGCGATTATGAGAGCCAAAAATATAAATAGTCTCAATCTGTTTTTCATGATAATATCCTCCGAATATTGGTTAGTTTTTGAATTGATATAAACCATATGCTGATTGAAGAAATCAGCGCAACCACAACCATGACCCATACAGACGGGGGAGCCACGGTAATAATTTTCTGGAGTGCCTTTGAAACCGCTGAGAATAAATTACCCGCGGAAGCGACCACAAGGGTCACACGGTATAAGGAGGTCAGCAGATATGGCAGTGGTGTTTGGATAACCGGGAAGAGAAAGAGTGATAACAATCCAAACAACACCAGAGTACCTATCCCAAATATTGCCAGGGTAACTACCGTTTGCTGCCGAAACTTTTTATCAAGGTCTTCCGCCAACAATCCCTGCCAGCGCTCAGTAAACCCCGGAGCGGGAGATATCTGCATAGCAACTGAGAACTGCTGCTCCACACTTCGCCAGGCGGCAGATAATTGGCGGCAGGTTTCACAAGTATCGAGATGTTCTTCGAGCTGCAGATTCTCCTGCTCTGATAATGTGCTATCAGAGAGCAACCAATCTTCAAAAGGCTGGTGATTGTAACTCGCCATGGTGATTCCTCTCATGCTGCTGGATTTTTCGCTGTTGATCTATCCGTGTTTGCGCCAAACTGCGTCGCGCCCGGTGTAAGCGGCTCTTGACAGCGCTTTCCGTGAGGTCTAAAGCTTGGCTGATTTCTTGGTAAGAAAGTTCGTTCCAATAATACATAACGACCGCTGCCCGATCAACCGGATTGAGTGTATAGAGGAGCTTCCTGACGCTATCTTGCTCTTGACGTTGAGCCACTCTCGATTCTGGACCTGGGTTTCCATCAACGACCTCGAAATATGGTAAATCTTCAGTTGAAACGATCGTCATTCGCCGTTTACGCATTTGGTCGATACAATAATGCGCCGCAATTGACATTAGCCAGGTAGCGAATGAACGTGAGGTGTCATATTTTTTCATCGACTTATATGCTCGCAAGAATGTCTCTTGGGCAGCATCCTCCGCATCACCAGTGTTGTTTAGCATGCGATAGCATAAATTGTAGACCGGCGTTTGGTATAGCTCCACCAATCCAGAAAAAGCTTGTGGATCGCCTTGCCTAGCATCCGCTAGCAATGTGGCTTCTCTGTCTTGCACAACCATTCTCCTCATCATCTGATCAGCACCATACCCCTAGGCCAGCATAACTGTGCTTCTCTGATACTGTATACGCAGCATTATCGATTAGGTTGCAGAAATTCCTAAGGAATCCTGGGATAATAACCGCGTCTCTACCAATAAGCCCGATTATTCGCCAGGGATTCGGTATTGGTATCGATCGTAGTATGCATGCCTCCATCAACCAATGCCACTAAAGACGCAGAAAACTCCCCCAGATATATCTTTGTTAATAAGTAAACGTCCTTAATATGCCGCACTTATACCGATAACATCTGCTGATACCTCCACAACAGATAAGGGCTAGCTTACTCATCGAGCAGTGAAACGCCAGCCAATGTTTCTAAAATCGCGATAACAGCAGAATTATCCATCTTTGCAAGACCCATCTCAATCATGGCGTTGTACAGCTGTGCATCAACCGCGGCAGAAGGTAAAGGGATACCATACTCGCGGGCAGTATCAACAACAATGGCTAAATCTTTAGCGTGCATATAAGCCTTAAAACCGGGAGCACGGTTTCCCGCAAACAAACGCGGGGGTTTTATATCCAATGTCCAGCACTGCGCAGCCCCGCCACGTATGGCAGCCACAACTTTCTCGGGATCAGCTCCGGCTTTACGGGCAAAAATCATCAGCTCGCCCATGGCAACCATCTGAGCAGCTGTCATGATTTGGTTAGCTGCTTTTGCTATTTGACCAGCGCCAATATCGCCAACATGCGTAATTGTCTTACCCAACACACTTAACACAGGTCGGACCTGCTCCAATGTTTTTACATCACCACCAACCATGATTGCCAGCGTGCCTTCGCGGGCACCGATATCACCACCGCTAACTGGCGCATCCAGGCAAGCCACACCTTGCGATATAAGCTGCTGCGCGATATGCCGGGCTGTCGCCGGTTTGATCGTCGAATTGTCCACGAATATCAGTCCAGGATGGGCGCCTTCAATGATCCCACCCGAACCCAGCACGACCTGCTCAACGTCAGGAGAGTCAGGCAGATTGGTAAAGACGACATCGACCTGCTCAGCGATTTCGGCGGGGTTATCTGCTCTTCGGGCTCCTTCAGCTTCAAGCTCAACCACTGCTGCCTGACTGCGATTATGGACAGCCAATGGATACCCAGCCCGTAAGATATTACGAGCCATCGATCTACCCATTAAACCTAACCCGATATAACCAATATGTATTTCACCTGTCATGGTATCTCCTCACTTGGATAGTTTGGAAAAATCCGGCTAAAGCAGTGAAACTTCTGACCCATCCGGAGTGTCCTGTACCTGCCAACCTAAAGCTTGGATTTGTTTACGCAGTACATCAGATTTCTCCCAATCCTTACTCTCCCGCGCGGCTTGCCTTCTCTTTACCAAGTCACAAACTTCATCCGGGATTTCCACATCTGAAGGCGGGGCGACCGTCAAGGACTGTGCATGCTGCCAGATTTCCCGCGGTAATTTCTCTTCGAAGTTTGTGTGTTTAAACATACCAATTCGCTTTAATTCGAAAGTTTCACCGCTTTGAAACTGATGAATATGTCCAGAGCGTATGCGCACTACTTCGTCTAGACCTGCCTCCACCAAATCTTGGGAAGTAGTAGCACCCGAGTGCACGGGACCAGTATGGATGATAGTCACACCACCCCTACCTACAATATGACAGCACCCTTGTGCAGGATCCATTATTAAGGCGGTATGCTCATCGATTCCAACTACTGTCATTTCCCCAGGCAGCAGTTCCATCAATCTTTCGAAACGGTGCTGTCCCATAAAACATCTGCTGGTGTCCAAGTCTGAACCGCCTTCATTATTATTCCAATGAGGTACAAACACTAACTGCAAGCCATAGTATCCAAACAGATCCAATCCTGGTTTCCAATGTAAATCTTCGCCGACTTTATAAATTTCATAAACCGGAAGAGCTTGATTACTTATCGCGATAACTGCAGCACTTGCTAAGGCGATTGCCGCCCCAAGCCGGTGTCGTGCGAGCGTGTTGTACCAGGCGAGGCTATCTTTTAACTGGCGAACTGCATATGATGGGCTGCCAGGTCCCATAAAAATCAAATCGGCCTGCAACAGCGGTGCTGAAATATCCGGATCGTCAGGGCTGTGATCGGTACCTCGCTTCCGCGCCGGTACGATCGTTATTTGGGGTTTGTAATTCTGTAAGCGATGCTCGATAAATTCAGCGACGCGTGCGATAACTTGAGCGGAATTCAATTCAAATCCCGCTGGCGTTTCCAGCAAAGCCACATTAGGTGAGGGACGGAGATCCTGTAAAATGGCATCAAACACTTTCCGTCCACTTGCAGATGTCTCTCCAGATCCGAATAAGATGATCGGTCCAGGGCTTGCTGATGCTCCTGCTGGAACCTTCATAAAACCTCCACAATTTCTCGTCACGAAACGGATAACTTGGATGTATCCCTTTTGCCTGTGAGAGAAATCTATTCTCCCCGATATCTCCTTTTAATATTTGGAACCAGATATTCGCTAAACGATCGTTCCAGATCATAATCCGGATGCCAATCCCAATCCCGCTGTGCTTGTGTATCATCAAGGTCAGCCGGCCACGAATCAACGATTACTTGTCGTTTAAGGTCAGGTTCGAAACTTACCTGGGCATCTGGGAAGTATTTTCTAACCCCATCATAGAAATCCATCGCACTCATGGAGAAGCTGGTGACATTGTACACTCGACGCCCAAGCGCCTCCCTGGGAGCAGCCCTTAATTGAATCAGGGCTTTTACAGCATCTGGCATCGCCATAAAGGGGATACGCACATCCTCCCGGACAAAGCACGCATATGGTTCACCTTTCGCCGCAGCGTGGAGCATTTCCGGACCGTAATCACTCGTACCTCCACTGGGCACTGTTAAGGCGCTGATTAATCCCGGGAAGCGCAGGCCCCGAAAATCCAACATAATCGGCTTGTCAGCTGCAAGTTGGCGGTAGTGGTCACTGAAATAGATGCCGAGCTGTTCGCAGTAAAGCTTATTGCAGCCGTACATTGTGCGAGGATAGTTCCACTCCCATTCCCGGACACGTGCATAAGCCTGCTTGGTTTCCAAATCTGGTAAACCATAAGCCGCAATTGAGCTTGGAAAGATAAACTTCACGGGCAGGCCGCGCCATTCGGATTGTTCGGAGGCTAATTGAAGCAGCCCTAAGGTCCCTTCAACATTCACACGATGAGCCGCTTCGGGCGTAAACTCACTCCTGGTCGATAACAGTGCGGCAAGGTGGAAAATCGTGTCTATCTCGTATTCACTTACTAAGCGCGATAGCAATGATTTGTCCAAGATATCCCCTTGTATATGAGTGGTTCGCTTTGCAACTTCTTCGGGGAGAGACTGTAAATCAATTGTGACCAGCTGTCCAGAAAACTCTTCCGCCATGATCTCGACGAGAGCATGCCCAATTTCCCCGGCTGCCCCAGTAATCAGAATTATTTTCTTGCGCATGTTTAGCTCCTCAATGTAGTTTGTTCCAGCCTGGAAGCTGGTTGAATGGCTCCTATCGTTGTCTCTATGCTAGAATATGTCTGCAAAGTTCCCAGTGGCCATTTTGCAGCAATGTAGTACACCTCGTGAATCTTCTTGGTTTATGTAGACTACTAGATAATTTTACAACACCTTTTCCATACGTCCACATTGACAACATCGAAAACCTACCCCAATGTTGAGCGCGAAACCACCGGAGCATCACAAAAATACATTTATTACATATTTATCGTATGCTACAGGTCATAGACAAAACAATTTCAACCGTTAAATCGATACTAGATAGAGGAGGACCGGTATGCCATTAGATATTATTGTCGGTGCTCAGTGGGGTGATGAGGGGAAAGGGCGCATGGTCGACTTGCTCGCAGCCAAAGCAGATTATGTCGCCCGATTTAACGGCGGAGACAATGCTGGCCACACCGTTACGGTGAAGGACAACACTTTCAAGCTGCACGTCGTTCCTTCGGGGATCATCCACCCGCATACAATTAGTGTCATCGGAAACGGGGTTGTACTTAACCCACGCACATTGCTGGAAGAGATAACCACCCTGCTGGATGCAGGGGTTGAGGTAACCCCGCAGCGGTTACGAATCTCTCATGCTGCCCATTTGATCACCCCAGCCCACCGGGCGCTCGACTCCGCACAGGAAGCTGCCCGCGGTAAGGATGCTATCGGTACAACGATGCGCGGTATCGGACCCGCATACACTGACAAAGTAGCCCGAAGAGGGCTGCGTGTTGGGCAGATGCTGGATATCAATACATTTGAACAAAGCATCCATCATCACACTGAAAATATCAATCGTTTATTGGTCGAATATTATCGTACTGAACCAATCGATTCACATACCATAACTGAGGAATTTGTGGGGTATGCAAAGCAGCTACGCCCACATATCGGTGATGTATCTGCAGATTTATACAATGCACTTTCAAGCGGCAAACGCGTACTGGCCGAAGGTGCGCAGGGAACACTCTTAGACTTAGACCACGGGACATATCCATTTGTTACCAGTTCAAATCCGATTGCCGCCGGCGCTCTGAGCGGACTTGGGATCGGCATCAAACATGTCGGACGGATCATTGGTATCACGAAGGCTTTCCAGACCCGAGTCGGTGCCGGCCCCTTCCCCAGCGAGGTTGCTGGAAAGCATGCTGAACGGCTGCGTGGCAGCGGTGAGAATCCATGGGATGAGTATGGAACAACAACTGGCAGACCAAGGCGAGTTGGCTGGCTAGATCTAGTCTTACTGCGTTACGCCGTCCGTATCAATGGATTCACCGAACTTGCACTTACAAAGCTAGATATCCTAAGTGGATTTGATTCGCAAAAGCTATGCAAAGGGTATCAAGCTGGCGGCCAGCACTACTAAGAACTACCAATGGGTCCAGCCAATTTGGATCCCTTCCACCCAGAATATGAAGAACTTGCTAGCTGGCAGACAGATATTCAGGGAGCCCGCAGCTGGTTAGATCTTCCGACAGCCGCGCGCGAGTATGTTACCTACATCTCAAATGCCACCAAAATCCCGGTTAGCTACATTTCAGTTGGTCCTGAACGCGACCAAGTCGTAGTGATTCGCTAACACTTGCACCCTGTATCTGCTGTTCATATCAAATTCCAGAGAACAACTGAGCGCTCGGTATAGATGGCACCTCAAAACAGAAAGTTACTAACTTTAACTCTCCTCATTATTGTAATTACTTTCTTGAGCGGATGCATTTCTCAACCTGTTAAACCAACACCCATACCAAGTAGTACGGCGATACCGGTTTCAAATACACCTACAGCGACGATTGTCTGGTTTCCACCGACTGCAACCGCGACAATATTCCCAACACCAGTCATTACGCCAACGATCGATCTCCGTCCCCAGGTTGGAGAACTGATCATCAATGATGACTTTACTGATCCTGCCCCGTGGCAATTAGCTCAATCCAGCACCACCAGCATCGCCCTTGGGCAAGAAGAGATCACCTTAGCCTTAAATCAGCCCGGCGGGTATTTATTCACGCTGCGAGATGAACCTGTTCTGCGGGATTTTTATCTTGAGATCACCGCCAGCCCAAGCTTGTGCCGGGGAGAAGATGAATATGGCTTGCTGTTGCGGGTATTACCAACACCAGAATTCTACCGGTTCTCCCTATCTTGTGATGGGCAGACTCGCCTTGATAAATACTATCAAGGTAGGGCTTCCTCTCCGCAACCGTTCATGATGAGCGGTGCGATCCCACCAGGGGCACCCAGTCAGAGCCGGTTAGCGGTATGGCTACAAGGCAAAGAAATGCATTTCTATGCCAATGGCGAACACTTATTTTCAGTCAACGATCCTTCTATCACTGCCGGAACGCTTGGGGTGTTCATTCGCTCAGCTGGTGAAAATGCTGTTACTGTCAGCTTTTCCGAATTGGAAATATATACCGCTGATGCTGGACCAGCACTGCTTGAAGAAAATCTCCAATGAATTATGAGTAAGGCGATGCTGTAGTATTGATAACATGCCGGTAGAAATGTATCCAAAGAGCGTAGCTGCTTGAGATGAACACAATGTCAGATAAGACTTCCATAGTTGTATTGAGAGATCAGTAACCATGGCCAAACGCCGTTTCACAAACCGCTTGAACGATTTAATCCCAAAAGAATGGTTGAAATTTCAAAAATCATGGTTCATCCATAACCCACCGCCCCGGAAAAAGGAAGTGGTCCGCCATCCGGCAAAATTTCCTGAAACGCTCGCCCAGGAATTTATCGAGTTCTTCACCAAAGAAAACCAAATTGTGCTTGACCCCATGGTTGGGACTGGTAGTACCTTAGTGGCGGCTCTGCACGCCAGACGACACAGCTACGGTATAGAATTAAATCCTGAGTACGCCGCTATTGCCCGCCAGCTGATTCATGAAGAGCGCGGGCTGCTAAGCCTTGAGCCGGACAGCTACCAAGCTGAGGTTGTCACTGCTGATGCCGCGTCCTTCTCGACACTAGTGAAAGAATATAAATTCCCGAAGTTTGACTATGTGTTCACCTCACCACCCTATTGGGATATGCTGCATGCTCCAGGCGCACAGACACAGATGAAGCGCCGCAACACATCTGATCTAGATGTGATTTATTCGGATAATCCTGATGATTTGGGCAATGAGCACGATTATGAAAAGTTCATTGACCGGTTGGTAAAAATCTACGCCTCACTGGCTCCAGCTATCAGAGCAGGTGCATACCTCACAATCGTTGTAAAGAATGTAAAAAAAGGTGGCAAGATCTATCCAATCGCTTGGGACCTAGCACGTCGTTTAGGGCAAACTTATTCATTGAAGGATGAACGCATCTGGTGCCAGGATAACCAGCGGTTAGCGCCGTATGGGCTCGGCAGTGCGTGGGTAAGCAACACGTTCCACCATTATTGTCTGCAATTCCGGAATGAGTAATCAACGCACCGGTGATAATGATCTGATATTTGACAAGAATTTCTAATCCTCCCTATGCAAGATGTCTCAAGAAATTGCTTGTGTATTTGAACATAAATTTATCCTAATTCACATATCCAATAGGAACCTTCATCCTATGCAGCAGTTTCGAATGAACTCAGATAGTAAGTGCCGGGTATATTAAGATATACTGCTCTGAATTGAGAGAGAATGGCGTATATAAGTTCTGCGCGAACCCGCCAAATAATTCAATAAACCGAACCCCTCCGCAGAATGGCGCAAGATGATACCACGGTATGGTGACCAACACTTGGGCAGGTAATATGATCAATACAGTCCTCGGTCATTATGTGGAGAAACGATAGAGTATTAGCGGCGCATATCCGGCATTACCCTTAAGTATGAAATATCAATGACTACTCCACCGCTAACTGACACTTTCTCGCAGGAATCACCGCCTCCCAAACCTATAGAGAGGAAATTTAATTTAGCTGATTACCGCGATTCTTTAATTAGTCTTGGGGCATTCATCCTGCAAAGACTGGCCTTCGGAGTAGTAGTCATCCTGTTCATCATCTTCTTCTGCTATTTCGGGCTTGAGATGGCTTCCGGCACTCCTTTCACCCCCGCCCTCCGCCAAGCCCTTCCCAACACG
>Ga0209013_10002305_pt1 | contig 17332 bp, 17 predicted proteins | sample Cruoilmetagenom2_FD_187291 | JGI IMG/M metagenome (GOLD analysis project Ga0209013, IMG submission 187291) | Oil polluted marine microbial communities from Coal Oil Point, Santa Barbara, California, USA - Sample 2 (SPAdes) (version 2) | ecosystem: Environmental > Aquatic > Marine > Oil seeps ...
GAGGGACTTACAAACTTGCAGGCTGGAACATATAAGCTAGCGGTATGGTCAACTGCTGATGAATGGCAGACCAAAAAGTCACAACCGAAGTCATTTGGGATGGTCCAGTGAGCGAAGATTCCGGATCAACCGAAGGAAAATTGAATGTAATGGAACAAAGTGTAACGTATGTAGGACTCCAAGATGTGAATTCAATTGAAATCAAAAATGACCAGGATGAAGCAGAAGCCATGAGGTTATCTGAAGTTGCAAAACCTTTCTTTGAGGAATTGGAAGAAGGCGCAAAAATCACTGTTTTCTATGTACTGAAAGACGGACAAAAAATCATTCAAACAGCAACCAGAGAATAAGTTCATTGAATTTCCAGCAGCATCCCTGTAGAAACATTTCTACAAGGGATGCTTTTTTTATTCCTCATTATACATTCAGAAACGCATAATTATGCGTAACTAAAAGAGGTTCTCTTAGACCTTTTACTTACCTTTTCACATAATAAAACATCAATAATAACCTCCCATACATATAAATATTCTGAAAAATACAACTTTATTTTCTTGCATAAAAATGCTTTCAATTAGATATTTTACGTGTTAAAATTCATAAAACAGCATATATATACATTAGAAAAAGGGGGAAATTAAAATGAGTAAAAAATTAGGGTTATTTGGTTCACTGGCATTAAGCGCACTTCTCGTGTCTGCATGTGGGACTGATACAGCAAGCAACAATGGTGGCGATGCAGGAGGTTCCGATGAGAAAAAAGTGTTGGAAATGGCCACTTCTGCAGATTTCCCTCCATTTGAATCAAGAGACACTGCAGGAAACTTCGAAGGCTTCGATATTGACTTGGCAAACTACATTGCCGATGAACTGGGATACGAACTGAAAATTCAAGACATGAAGTTTGATGGCTTGATCGGTGCACTGCAGACCGAACGTATCGACATGGTTCTTTCAGGAATGTCCGCTACAGATGAACGAAAAGAAAACGTGGACTTTTCTACAGAATACAACCATTCAGGTGAGATGTTCATCACGTTGAAAGACTCAGAGATTAAGGCGCTTGAAGATTTAGAAGGCCTGACAGTAGGCGTTCAATTGGGCACCATACAAGAAGACGGTGCTAAAAAAATACAAAAAGACACGGTTGACTTTGAATTAAAAGCAGTGGATAACGCGAATATTCTTATCCAGGAATTATTATCAAACCGCATCGACGTTGCTTATATGGATAAAGCAGTGGCACAAGGATACATCTCTGAACAAGACTTGGCTGGCTTTGACGATCCTACGACAAGCTCTCCCGGTATGGCAGTAGCATTCCCTAAAGGCAGCGACCTTGTCGAAGAGGTAAATGCAGCTCTGGAAAAAGCAGAAGAGAGTGGCAAACTTCAGGAATTGAAAGACAAATGGTTATCTGAAGAATAAATAAAGAAATGAGGTGTAAGGCATGAACTTGGACTTTGGTCAGATCACGCCTTATATTCCTTTTATGCTAGAAGGAATTTGGGTAACGTTAAAATTCGTATTTGTGGCACTTATATTCGGATTCATATTGGGAACGATTTTGGCTTTATTCAAAATTGGATCTATCAAGCCGCTAAATTGGCTGGCTATCTTCTATACTTCCATATTTCGTGGAACTCCACTGATTCTTCAATTGATGATCATTTATTTTGCAATTCCTCAATTGACAGGATATGATATCACTCCTTTCCTGTCAGCCATTTTGGCTTTCGGTCTGAATTCTGCCGCCTATATTTCTGAAATTATCCGCGCAGGAATTCAGGCAGTCGATAAAGGCCAAACAGAAGCAGCCATGGCCTTGGGCGTTCCTTATAAACAAATGATGAAAGATATCATTTTACCTCAAGCATTAAAGAACATTTTACCCGCGTTGATGAATGAGGTCATCACTTTAACAAAGGAATCCGCACTTGTTTCGACAATCGGTTACCTCGATTTGATGCGACGTGCACAAGTTGTGGGAGCGGATATTTATAGAAACTTTGAACCGTTATTATTTGTAGGATTCATCTATTGGCTAATGGTGATCGGTCTTTCGATGATCGGCAGATTGATTGAAAGGAGGTTGAAGGTCAGTGATCAAAGTTGAAAATTTGACCAAAAAATTCGGGAAAAACGAAGTATTGCGAGATATTTCCACTGAGATTGCCAAAGGAGAAGTTGTTTCCATCATTGGACCTTCAGGCTCTGGTAAATCGACGTTCCTCCGTTGTTTAAATGTATTGGAAACTCCCACTTCCGGAAAGATACTGGTTAAAAATAATGATTTGACAGATTCCAAGACACCTATTCATAAAGTGAGACAGCAGATCGGGATGGTATTCCAGCACTTTCACTTGTTCCCTCATTTAACTGTTCTTGAAAATCTGACCTATGCACCAATAAAAGCAAAAGGCGTTAAGAAACAAGTCGCCGTGGAACAAGCACGTGTGCTGCTGAAAAGAGTCGGTTTATCCGAAAAAGAAAATGCCTATCCTAGCAGTCTTTCGGGTGGTCAAAAACAACGTGTTGCCATCGCCCGTGCACTGGCAATGGAACCGGAATTAATGCTTTTCGACGAGCCGACTTCTGCTCTGGACCCTGAAATGGTAAAAGAAGTATTGGATGTAATGAAGGATCTTGCAAAATCAGGAATGACAATGGTTGTTGTGACGCACGAAATGGGCTTTGCACGAGAGGTGGCAGACCGTATACTCTTTCTCGATCATGGAGTCCTTCTTGAAGAAGGCAATCCGGCTGAATTTTTCACTCAGCCTAAAACGGCCCGTGCAAAAGAGTTTTTGGATAAAATACTGTAAAGATAATAATAAAAGGCTGACCCTCATGAATGGCAATTCATAAGGGTCAGCCTTTTTCAATTAGTCAGTTTCATATAACGTATCTTGAAGGGAACCATCTTCATGGTAGATTTTCAAGATTCCATTGCGTTCGTTGACATAAGGCTTAGCTTTATCAAGAATGGCCTGTTTTGTTTCTTCTGCAAAAGTGGCTCTCTCACTTGATTCTTTTTTAAATTGCCATCCGTCCTGATGGGCAGTGACTTCGAACACTTCCTGCTTTTGGTTTCCTCCAACATATTCCCTCGCCTTTTCAGTCGCGATCGGGATGGCTCGGCCTTCCTCCATTCCATCTTCAAGAAGGGCATTGGCAATTTCAATTGCTTTATTCCTGACATCAGAATTTAGGTTCTTAAAGGAATCTGGGTAATCATTTTTCGTCCAAGGCATATAAATTATCTCTCCTTTTTAATAAGAGAGTTCCCTTTTCAATTCTCTTAAAACATTCCTCTTTGTATAAGCCATGGGAATTTCCAAGCGCAAGACGGATTCAGTATTATTCACTTTTGCTTACATAAAATTGACTCGTTCCATCAATTCACCGGACCATTTCCAGTCACTGATTTGAACAGCATCCGTTACATGGGATGGTTTGCTGGCTCCTACAAGGGCCGAAGTGACTGCTTGCTGATTGAGTATCCAAGCTAAAGAGAACTGCGATAAATTCACATCATGCTCCTCTGCCAGTTGCTTGTACGCGGCTACACGTCCGAAGTTTACATCAGTAAAATAATTTTGTATCAGCTGCTCTCCTTGTGCTGCCCGGCTGCCTTCCGGCAAATCATCGCGCGATGTGTATTTGCCCGACAGCATGCCGCGTGCCATCGGACTATAGACCAACAGTCCAACATTCTCAGACACACAATATGGAATTACTTCATCTTCCACTTCACGTGACAATAAATTATATTGCGATTGGGAGGATACAAAGTGCTCTAGCCCATGCAAGTTGCTGATTCCTTTCGCTTTAGCCATTTGCCATGCAGCGAAATTGGAACATGCGATATACCGGACTTTTCCTTGTTTAACCAGATCCGTCAAGGCGGACAGAGTTTCTTCAAGAGGTGTGCGATCATCAAAACGATGGACCTGGTACAGATCAATGTAATCCGTTTGGAGTCTTCGCAATGAATTTTCGGCTTCCCGCATGATATGGAACTTGGACAACCCAGCATCATTCGTGTCCCTGCCCATCGGCAAACCGACCTTAGTAGCCAAAACGATTTTATCCCGTTTACCTTTCAAGGCCCGTCCAATGATTTCTTCAGACTCGCCTGTTCCATATTTAAACGGTTCATCTTGGCCTTTTCCATAGAAATTGGCTGTATCGATCAAGTTGATGCCCGTCTCAATTGCCGTATCTAAAATTTGAACGGATGCTTTTTCATCTATCCATCGCCCAAAAGCCATAGTTCCAAGACTCAAATTAGAAACTCGCAAACCCGTTCTTCCCAAGTTTAAATAGTTCATGAAAATCCCTCCTGTAATTAAATAAGTATTCACCTGTGTAATTCGATATCCGGTTATGAGGTTCCTTTAAATTGGGATCTGGGTTCTATCTTTCATAAAAAGGATTTTTCCACTCCATCAACAAGGCATTATGATGAGACTCCTCGTCTTCCAGATAATTCGGGACCACACTGACCGGCATTCGCCCGCATTTCAACAGAAACGAAATGACCGGGTCTCTCAATTCTCCCTTTACCACGTTTTCTACATACTGTGCAGGCGTAAGCTGACTCCCATATTGATGGTACCCCGGCATTCGCCCTCCTCCAAGCAAGCGATCTAAACCATCATGAACCACGCGTTCATACATCGATTGCATCAAAAGCTTTCCTAAATCTAATTTTCGAAAAGCAGGTTTGACACATATATCGACGATATATAGGGTCTTCCCTTTTGGATCATGATTGCGAATGTATCCATCGTCGGTAATTTTTTCCCATGTATGTAATGGTTTTTCTTGATTGAATTCAACCAATAAACCTGTAATTGATCCCGCTAACTCTCCATTTATCTCCACACATAATGCACCCTCTGGATAATGCTCCACATGGTTAGCTAGCTGTTCTTCATTCCACCACAGGTCCGATGGAAAAGGAGGTGGAAAACTCTCTTGCTGGATTGCAATCAAATCTTGGAAATCCTTTTTCCCGTAAGTTCTCACTATGGCCAACACTGGTTTTCCTTCCCGAAAAACATAACTTTCTTTTCGATACATTCCCATTACCTCCTTCAATTTTTTATTTTTACATGAATTAAAGTGTTCTTAATCAGTGATTCAAGCTGTCATGTCGAATAATAGAAATCCATTGGTTTCCATGTAAAACTTTAGGATTAGTTAGTTAAATATTACCAAATTAAGCTTATTTTATCCTCAAAAAAATCCTACCATGTAATCTATTATTTTTTTAATGTTATTAATACAATTTAATTACAACGGGTATTTACTTAATTAGGAATTTAGAAGGGAAGGAATGGAAAAATTTATGTATTAAATTCAAATTTCGTGTTTTGGTGATTCAATCTCAGAAGAAATCATGTTTTTATATAAGCGAAAACAGATGTCTTGCACCTCCTGTCCAGGCATCTGTTTTTTCCTTATATTCGTGAAATCCATCAAACCCTATTATGGGAAAATGCTTTATTACTGTGTATAACACTGCTGTTGATATTGTAGAAATAAAAGAGTGCATTTACGCCCACATGGCAAATGATAGAAGGTTAAAAATGCTACTTCATTTGGGCCCAAGAATGAGAACCACAAGTATGTATGTGGTTTTCATTCTTGTTGGCTCATGCGAAACCTGCAGTAACGCAAATGTATGATAATAAAACCTTAATCTTGTTTTTAGAACCATTTTTCAAAAAATATATTTTTTGAAAAATGCTGTTTGAACGTTGTGAAATCATTCAATCATTCTTCTTTAATAAGTACTACAAAAAGAAGGAGAGGATATTTCATGAATACATTAGATGTTCCATTATGGACGACAATTTTAGGGAATTTTGGATTTCCGATTGCGATTACTGTTTATCTCTTCTATCGGTTTGAACGAAAAATTGAAAAATTGGAGGATGTAATTTATGAGCTGAATGAAGTGATCAAAGATTCTTACCACTGATTAAGATCCAATGACATTTAAGAGGGAGTACATCTTTTTTTTACCGCTTTATCGAACTAGCGTTCTTTGTGGGGGGGAATAGTTTGAATGACCTATACAATAGTTACGATCGAAGTGTTGCAAATTATTTCGATAAGATAGAAAAGCATTTACAAAATCCCATCATAAAATCGTTTCTGAACATCCCGGAGAATATGGATTTGTTAAGAGAAGTAATCAATAAACCTTCAGATGCGTCGAAAAAGACATTGGATGAAGCGTTCAGGGAATATTATTTCAACATCAGATTTACCACTTACCTGTCTCAAGCCATTTATTTTAATGCCATCAACTATGATAAAAAAATCAAGTTATTTTCAGATCGAAATCAATCCATTCTCGATAGACCCTTAAGAGGCGATCAAAATGGAACATTGATTGACTTTTTAACTTCGGCGGAATGGAAAAAAGGACAAGACGTTCAGATCACTTCTTCCAATATTGGTGACCATTTGACCAGTCAAATCCTATTTGATGGCATTCAACGATTAACGGATAACCAGCGTCAACTGTTGAGCCTGGCGTACATTTATGGAATGAACGATTCCGAGATTTCCATCTATCTAAATAAATCCCAACAAGCAGTTTCCAGAAGTCACAGGAAAGCTTTAAGAAAACTAAGAGAAATCATTGAAGCGGACAAAGAAGGAAGGGGTTTGGATGAATGAAAGTTTATACACTCTAGTGAAGCGATCCAGGACGGATAACAGCTCACTGGTAAGCGTCATTGAATTATTTTCTCCTAAAATCGACCACTCATTAAAACAAACCAAACAGCAATACAGAGAGGATCTTTCACAAGAATTAAAGATCAAATTGCTGGACTGTATTCGAAATTATGAAGTTGATAATGTACCTGGTTATTTTCAAATGATAGATATTCTAGAAGGGAAGGAAACTCCATACTATGAAGGTGGATAAGCTTTCTGATTCACCAGCATGTCGGATAGTCGGATTTCCTTGGTGGTTAAAACATTGAATATGCATGGATAAGACACCCCCAGGTTAACCATGGGGGTGAACTGTTTTGTTAAACTCTATTGCGGTTATCGATCGTTGCAAGCAAGCACACTGCATCATCTATCGACAGTTTGTTCTCCTGTGCCAGCAACACCCATTTCGGGTCGGTCAAAATCCCTTCGTCCGTTGCCCATTGCAAACGTTTGATCAATTCATTCTTCAACGTATTTGTGGATGGTTTCAAATATCTCACCCCTTCTATCGGTTTGCTATCCTCTGACTCCAAATCAAAAAATTTAACTAGTCCTTTCGCGATTCCTTCCCCTTGAGCACGAAGAAAACGATCATCACGCAGTTTTTTTATGTCGATACGGCTATCCATGAAGCCACCCTCAATTAGAACGGCCGGCATCCTCGTCTCACGCAATTCGTGGAAATTCGCGCGCTTGATACCTCGGTCGGCTATCCCCATCGCTTGAACAACAAAAGGATGTACGGCTTTGGCAAGTTTCAATGACATTGTATTTTCGAGATTGAATACATACGTTTCAATACCGCTGTGGTTCCCCCATGTCCCTTGCAATGCATTATGATGACAACTGATATAGATATCCGCTTTCCAACTGTTCGCCCGATCCGTACGTGCGATCAAAGGGATATCCGTTTTACCGCTGGGATCATCGAGACGAAGCTGTTGTACATCTTCATATCTGGATAGATACGACATAGCTGCCATCACTACTTTGTTATTGAATGACCATTCTCTTTCATCATCAGGTGAACGTTTACCGGGTGTGTTCCTCCCGTGGCCTGCAGACCATGCGACTTTGAGCATTTCTATTCCTCCCCTCTTTTCATGGCTTCCCAATACTCTCTATCAATCCACCATGATTATTAATAGTTACCTTCTATCGTATTCTATCAATTCCAGCACTCCTGAGTAACTTACTATATTTAAAGGAAAAAAGCGGTCACCCCTTAATGGATAACCGCTTTTCGATAGAAACAATAGATAGTCTCTACATTTAAATCACTAGAACATATCAGGAAAATACTCCTTGATAATCCGTGTACCAGTTCTTGAAGATATCCGCTGGTACTGGTGCACTCATGAAATAACCTTGTGCCGTATTGCATTCCATGACGCACAGGCTATCCCAGACTTCCTGGCACTCTATGCCTTCCGCAACCACACGCAGTCCCAAGTTATGAGCCAGGTTGATAACGGTGCGAACGATCATTTCATCATTTTTGTCTTCCATCATGTCGAGTACGAAAGATCTATCCACTTTAATTTCATTGACCGGCAGTTTTTTCAAATAAGCCAATGAAGAATAGCCAATACCGAAATCATCAATTGACAGGTTAATGCCCATTGAAGATAGTTTGTGTAGTATTTCCATCGCCCTGGTTGGATTACTCATGATCGAGCTCTCGGTAATTTCAAAAATAAGAATATCCGGAGCGACTTGATATTTATTCAATAGCACTTGCACATCATCGGATAGATGGAGATCCTGTAAATTGGAGGCTGATAAGTTGACTGAGATTTGCAAGTCCAGTCCTTCTTCAGACCACTCTTTGCTCTGCTGCAATGCCTTTTCCAAAACCCACATGGTCAATTTTTTCATGAGCCCGTTCTGTTCGGCAATTGGAATGAACCGGTCAGGAGGAATGAATCCACGAATAGGGTGTACCCAACGAAGGAGAACTTCAGCGGCCTCCACTTTTTTGGTCTTCATATTCACTTGCGGCTGATAGTAGAGCATTAGCTTATTGTGGTCCAAAGCATCTCTTAATTCCCCGATTAGGTTCAGCTGTTCAATCGTGTGCGTATCAATCTCTGACGAATAGATGGAATACTCCCTATCCGTTCGTTTTGCTGTATACATGGCAATGTCCGCCCGTTTCATCAATGTTTCCACGTTTTCTCCATGATCCGGATAGAAGACGAGACCTTGACTGGAACGAACCGATAATAGATGATCATCTATTATGAAAGGCTCTTCGATGGCACTGATGATTTTATTGGATAATTCAATGGTCTTTTCATGTGAAGTCATTGGCAGGAACAACGCAAACTCATCCCCACCCAAGCGGGCAACGGTATCCGTTTCTCTCAACAATCCAGTCAGACGATTCCCGACCTGCTGGAGTAATAGGTCACCGTAATGGTGACCGAGTGTGTCGTTGATGGTCTTGAATTGATCCAAATCCAGCAAAATCAGTGAAAGTGGATTATGTTCATTTTTGGCCGACAGAATCCCTTGTTCCAATCGATCATACAACAGCGTTCGGTTCGGCAGGCCCGTCAGTGCATCATGAAGGGCTTGATGCTCCAAGGCTTCCATTTGCTGTTTGAGTTCACTTATATCACGTACTGTACAAGCATAGATTACATGACCATCAAGAGGTGCTTCTCCCATCTGAATTTCAGCCGGAAAGGTTGATCCATCTTTCCGCAGGGCAGTTACCTCATAACGCTTATCTATATTATGTCCATACTCTTCACCCAATTGTAATATAGGGACGAGCTTCATGACCTTTTCTCCGATAAGTTCAGACCCGTCATCATATCCAAACATTCGCTTTACTGCAGGGTTGACAGTTAAAATTTCAAAAGATTTATCGTATGTAATCATCGTATCCATGGAAGTGTCCTGTATGATGCTGGCTATGGTCTCTGACTTTTTCAATTCATATGTGATTTCTGTCAGTTCTTGATTAATTTTTTCAAGATCACGTGTTTTATCGAGTAATAACTCTGCCTGGACTTCGATTCTTCTTCTGGACTGGTGAATATTCGTGAAACTCTCGATTTTCGACTTCAGGATATCGGGTTCAAATGGCTTGAAGATATAATCGATCGCACCGACAGAGTAACCGGTATAGACATTTTCCGGCTCCTTGCTGATAGCTGTGATAAATATAATCGGGGTATCCTTGGTTTTTTGTCTGGACTTGATGATTGCAGCTGTTTCAAAACCATTCATCCCAGGCATTTGCACATCCAGCAAAATGACGGCAAACTCTTCTTTCAGCAAACATTTTAAAGCTTCCTCACCCGAATAGGCTCGAACCAGGTTGTAGTTTAGATCACCCAGGACCGCTTCAAGGGCAAGCAAGTTTTCGGGTCGATCATCCACTAACAGAACGTTGACTGTTTCATTGTTTCCCTCCATAATCATCCTCCTCGCTTGGTTATACTAGTTGATTTTTTTATAGATTTTATTGTCCCGATCCAGTTCCTCGTATAAATCGGCATAAGAGGAAAAGCGGATGGATTCCTTGTTGCCCAGACCCAGGATTCCAAAACGACTAAGGCTTTCCTTGAACAAACCGTGTACATGACTTTGCAGCTGCTTATCAAAATAAATCAATACATTTCGGCACAAAATCACGTTGAATTCATTGAAGGAACTGTCCGTAACGAGATTATGCTGGGCAAATACAATATTTTCACTGAGGAAAGGCTGAAATTTTACGCCATATTTGTCAGCCGTATAATACTCAGAAAATGCATGCAGCCCCCCTGCCTTCTGGTAGTTGCTTGTATACTGTTTCATTTTATCGAAGGAAAAAACACCCGTTTTTGCTTTTTCAATGACGTCCTTGTTCATGTCCGTCGCATAGATTTTGCTTTTTTTGTACAATCCCTCTTCATGAAGAAGAATAGCCATGGAGTAGGCTTCTTCTCCTGTGGAGCAACCTGCATGCCATATCCGAATAAACGGATAGGAATGCAGAATGGGTACCACATGCTTTCGGAATGATACGTAGAATTCCGGATCTCTGAACATTTCAGTCACATTGATTGAAAAATCCCGTAACAACTTCTCCATGAAGTCAGGTTCATACAGGACCTTTTGCTGCAGATGAGAAATCGATTCCAGCTTCTCGATATCGAGGCGATGTTTAATCCTTCTTTGTATGGAAGAATACGCATAACTTCTGAAGTCATGACCATATCGTTGATAGATTCCCTCCAATAGTAAAGAAATCTCGATTTTTTCAATATCGGAGCATTCGGTCTCTTTGATATGAATATTATGGTCCTCCACTACATTCATTTCATTCCTCCTTACTTATATAGCCAAACTCTCATTAAAGATAATAATTGTTCATTGATAACTGGTTTTGAAATATAGTCGGATGCCCCAACAGCTATGCATTTCTCACGATCTTCTTTCATTGCTTTCGCCGTAAGGGCAATTATCGGAAGATGTATGAATTTTTCCATTCCGCGTATTCTGGTAATCGCCTCATACCCGTCCATTTCCGGCATCATTATATCCATCAGGACTAAGTCGATTTCCGGATTGCTGATCAACACATCAATTGCTTCCCTGCCATTTTCAGCGTATTTCACATCCATGTCATACCCTTCCAGAATACTGGAGAGAGCAAACACATTCCGAACATCATCATCCACAATCAAAATTTTCTTGTCTATAAAGAATTGCTCCTTTGTTTCCTCAGACAGCTTAGTAAAAGCAGAATTGTTTCCAGTTGTCGTCTCCCCGTCACTCATTTGGCGCATGAACAATGATATCTCTTCAAGCAATCGCTCGTGGGATTTAATACCTTTGACTATGATGGTATCTGTAAAGCGCTTCAATTCCATTTCTTCCCTCTCGGTCAATTCTTTTCCGGTATAGATGAAAGTCGGAAGCGTCGCCGCTGTCTTGTTCTCCTTAACCTCGCTCAGGAACTGTAACCCGGACATATCCCCAAGGCCTAAATCGACAATCATGCAATCGAAGGATTCTTTCTGCAGTACTTCCAAAGCTTCCGCTCCGGATGAAACACCCTTAATACTAACGTCAGGATGGTTCGATGTAATAAGTTCCATCATGCTTTCACGCTGGACCCGATTATCTTCGAGAATCAGAATACGGTTTGCATGCTCGTGCGAATCATTGATACTTTCTATCATATGATTCTGTTGTCCATTGCTAATGTTTGGCTCAATGCCGTTTATATGTTGGAGAGCATCTTCCTTGGTAGCAGCGACTTCACGATAGGACAAGTGCATTTCATCTTTCGCGTCAATTGGTATCAACAACGTGAAGGTGCTTCCCACCCCTTCTTCACTATCCACCAGGATTTCTCCATTAAGGAGGGACGCATGCTCCCTGCTGATGGATAAACCAAGTCCGGTTCCACCATATTTTCTGCTCGTCGTCCCGTCTGCTTGCTGGAACGCTTCGAAAATAATGGATTGCTTATTTTTCGGGATGCCTATTCCCGTATCGGTAACGGAGAAAGCAATGTAACCCTGAACTTTATCAGAAACATTCATTCCAAGTGTTTGTGAAGATATTTGGGAGATTCTCATGCTCACGTTGCCTTCGTTCGTAAATTTGAAGGCATTTGCAAGCAAGTTTTTCAATACTTGTTGGAGAATCTTTTCATCCGTTCGAATGATCGGCTCCACCACTTCTTCTACTATGACTTGAAGTTTCAGTCCTTTATCATGAGCTATAGGATTGAAATTTCTCTCAACAAAATTAATGATTCCTTGAATTTCAACATCTCTCAGAACCAAATCCATTTTGCCCGATTCCACTTTTGACAAATCAAGAATGTCATTAATGAGCTCCAACAAATCACACCCGGCTGAATTGATCGTTTTGGCAAACTCCACTTGTTTGTCAGACAAATTGCTTGTTTTGTTGTCTGCCAGCAATCTCGACAGGATCAGCAAGCTGTTCAATGGCGTTCTCAGTTCGTGCGACATGTTGGCCAAAAACTCCGATTTATATTTCGAAGTCAGTTCAAGCTGTCTGGCTTTTTCCTCCAGTTGAACCTTTGCCTGTTCGACTTCCCTGTTCTTGATTTCAAATTTCTGATTATGATCCTCGAGCAATATCGCTTTTTCCTCCAGCTCCACATTCGATTGCTCAAGCTCCTCCTGCTGGCGCTGAAGCGTCATCTCGGAAAACATCAATGCCTTCGTCTGCTGTTCCAGCTCATCATTAAAGCGTTTCAATTCCTCGTGCTGGGAGGTCAATTCTTCGGATTGTGTTTGTAATTCTTCAGTCATCGTCTGCGATTCCTGCAATAAATCCATCATTTTGAGACGTCCTGAAATATTATCGATAATGATTCCGGAATAGTCCGCCAGTTTCAACACAAGTTCTTGCTCAATCGAACTGAATGGTTCAAACGAAGCAATCTCAAAAACAGCTCTTACACAATCCTCAAACACGATAGGCACAACAAAAATATGCTTTGGTGCTGCATCTCCAGTTCCTGATGTGATACGGACATACTCATCCGGTACTTCAGTCATCAAGATTTCTTTTTTGACAAGTGCACTTTGACCAATTATCCCCTCTCCATTTTTAAAACGGACAGGTGTTCCACTTTGTTTTTTGAATGCATATGATGCCGCAAAATTAAAAACTGGTTCGCTATCGTTATTCTCATTTAAATAGAAGACGCCATGTTTTCCGCCAACAATCGGCGTGATTTTTTGGATAAAATTGTGTGAAAAGGATTCCAAGTCCTTGAAACTTTGAAGGAAAGTAGTTAGGTCGGCCAAGTTTGTGGTCATCCATGCCTGTTCTTCATTTTTCTTGCTGATTTGCAACTCTCGTTCCACCTGATTTTCAAGTGCTTCAGCCATGTTATTGAAAGAAATAGCCACCGAACCAATTTCATCATGTCTGACTTCCTCAATACGTGTGGACATTGTGGATTTCCCGGTTGAAAAATCAGCCATTACATCCGAGACTTGGTTTAGCCCATTGACGATACCTCTCGTAATCTGAATTGCAATGCCCACACCTAAAAGAATTCCTAATAGGGACAGGATGATCAATGCAAGGGTAGTTCGTTCATTTTCCGACTGAGTATCGGCAATGACTGTATTCATTTCCATCTCGTAAAAGTCCACCAGATTGAAAATAGAGTTAAAAAATGCATCTTGTATTTCAATTCCTTCAGTTCTTGCAAGATTCTCCGCTTGCTGTATTCTGCCACTTTGCACCAAGGATATTTCCTCTTCAATCATGCTTGAGAAATCCTTTTGTCTTAAAGTAATTTCAGAAAGAAGGTCTTGTCCCACTTCTGAATCGACTATGCTCCTAAGCTTCTCGATGGCCAAAGTTCCTCTTTCCCCGGCAGAACGTATTTCATCGATTATTCGCTCTCGTTCACTTTCTGATTCAGCTAAAAGCAGGAAAGAACTTCCCTTGGCTTTGTTGTTGAATTCGTAACGGATATCAGAAACAAGCCCAATTTTTTTATACTCGTCATTGACCACATCGTTCATTCGATCAAAGGTGATCGACAGCATAAATATTCCTAAACTGGCAACAGCACACAAAATGATAATCAATGACAGAAATCCGAACGACAACTTTGTTTTAATCTTCATTTCCAAACTCCTAACGTTTCCCTTTTATCTAAAAATAGGCAGTTGTATTCTATAAAAATGACTGAAATTTACGTATATACTACTAATTTATCAAAATACTGAATTGTGTAATAGGTCTTATTTACTCAATTTCGACGTTTGATTTTACTGCTTTTTGAATCTAAACGCTTTTCGGATAGGAAATAAAACCTCAGTTAAATCCATATTATTACATATTTCAGTTTTCAATAAAATCATTTGGACAATATTTACATCTAAACACTTCCTATATCACATATTTATTCCTAAGCTGTCCTACAAGACAAATCTTCTGAATAAAATGCAAGGACATCATTTTATTGGAGGGCTTTTTTAATGAATTCGATATTTACCTATATCTTTTTGGGCGTGTCTTTAGCTGCCCCGATAGGTCCCGTGAAGGCCGTCCTATTAAATACGGGAATAAAGAATGGATTTTTTCATGCCTGGTTTTTCAGTCTTGGTGCACTGGCAACTGATGTCCTGTATATGTTGATGGTTTATTTTGGCGTTGGCCAATTTATTGATTCGCCTATGATGAAAACCATCCTCTGGTCATTTGGTTGTTTCGTCCTTCTGTATACTGGTATAGAAAATCTACTGACTATCACCAAAGTCGAAGTGAACTTGAAACTTCGTAAATACACCCGGCTCAGACACTCATTATTCAGCGGCTTTTTCATGTCCCTCCTAAATCCGCTGACAATCCTTTTTTGGCTAGGGATATATGGTTCGATTCTTGCTAAAACAGTAGGAACCTTTCCTGTTCTCCAAATCATTATCAATAGTGCGGCCATTCTGGTCGGTATCATTATCGTGGATTTAACTATGTCTACTGTTTCCAGTGGAGCACGCAAGATTCTTACTTCCAAGCTCCTGTCAGTCATCTCCATCCTCTCTTCCTTATCCATGATTGGGTTTGGAATTTATTTTGGAATTCAGGCTTTCAATGCTTTATTTAGATAGTGCAGGAGAAAAGCGTACATAAATTATTTATTTCATTTCAGTTATTCCACTACCTCTGCAAATCCTTTGCGGAGGTTTTTTGATTTACAAATTATTATTTCGTGCATAAAAAGAAATCGAAAGGAAATCATACGTTTAGCAGTTAAGGATAAAAACGAGGTGCACTTATGAAAGAAAATGAAAAATGTGAAGACAATACAAAAGTAAGTGTATGGTGTGTTATCAGTATGGCTTCTATTCCTCTAGTCATGACACTCGGAAATTCCATGTTGATTCCGGTGCTGCCAGTATTGGAAGACAAAGTTGGAATCACTTCGTTCCAATCCAGCATGATCATCACCAGCTATTCCGTAGCGGCTATTTTCCTTATTCCCGTGGCTGGGTACTTATCGGACAGATTCGGAAGAAAAATGGTCATTTTGCCGAGTTTGATTCTTGCTTTGATTGGGGGGCTGATTGCGGGCTATGCTTCATGGAAATTGGACAATCCATACACATGGATCATTATCGGACGGGTCCTACAGGGCGTCGGAGCATCCGGAGCAATGCCAATCATATTGCCTTTAGTGGGAGACCTATATAAAGATGACGATGAAAAGACCAGTTCTTGCTTGGGAATCATTGAAACCTCAAATACATTCGGAAAAGTGCTTAGCCCCATACTGGGTTCAGCATTTGCCGCTTTGTTATGGTTCCTTCCGTTCTTCTCCATCTCTGCATTCAGTTTAATTTCGATTGTCCTTATTTTTTTCTTTGTCAAAGTCCCGAAAGAAAAAGATGATCCTGTCGTGTTCAAGGAATTTGTGAAGAACACGAAAATGGTATTCAAGGAAGAAGGGAAATGGCTATTCACGGTCTTCCTGAATGGGGTTCTTGTCATGCTCATCTTGTTCAGTACACTGTTCTTCTTATCTGAAAGTCTTGAAACAGTTCACGATCTCAAGGGGATTAAGAAAGGTTTTGTTCTAGCCATTCCTCTTTTGATGCTGTGTATTGCTTCGTTCATTACCGGGCGGAAAATCAAGGGCAATCTCAAAACGATAAAAAGAATGATGATCATCTGTTTGATTGCCATGTCGGCCAGCGTCGTTTTCGTGGGATTCACCAGTAAACGGCTGATATTGATGTTGATTGTTACAAGTATTGTTGGGATTGCCATCGGGGCTTTGCTCCCTGCACTTGACGCCATCATCACTGAGAACATCGACAAGGAGATGAGAGGCACGGTCTCTTCTTTCTATAGCTCTGCAAGGTTCGTTGGAGTGGCTGCAGGTCCTCCTATTATGTCCCTTGTCATGAAAGATTATCTCAATGCAAGTTACATCGCAGCAGGTGTATTGGGCATCATCCTTTTATTCGTTGTGTTCAAGTTCGTTAAAATAGATGAAATCCAGCATCGAAATAAACATGCTTAAAAAGGAAAGGACCATTCAGCATAATGAATGGTCCTTTCCCATGAAGTTATGTAGGTATCCTGTTGGTGCGTTTCATTTAAGTTTCATACTGAAGAGAATGAGCAGAATTCCGGCAAACAGGCATAGTATTCTAGCCAATGATATCTTTTCGGCCAAGCCGACCAATCCTATTCCTGTCGTCACGATCAACACACAAGGTCCCACCAACGCGAGCATCGTATTGATATAAAAGGCTTTTTCCAGATCATTGAATTTAAACATCAGTGCCGCGGCTGTCACTTCCACACTTCCTGATATAAGCCTCAGCAATATGATGAAAAGAAGTGCTTTTTCAACTAAGTGGACCACCTCCCCCATTTGCATTCATTATTGAAGTATATGTTTCACCTATTGCTTTTATCAATTGAATCATTCCATGAAAAAAAGGACCTCACGATGGTCCTTTTAAACTTATCCATATTATTGTTGATCATCAGTTGTACAAGTCACTCCTGCTGAATAAGATGCATAGACACCATCTTACGGAGGGCTATTCATGAATTCTATCTTTGCCTATAT
>Ga0209013_10002306_pt1 | contig 17325 bp, 15 predicted proteins | sample Cruoilmetagenom2_FD_187291 | JGI IMG/M metagenome (GOLD analysis project Ga0209013, IMG submission 187291) | Oil polluted marine microbial communities from Coal Oil Point, Santa Barbara, California, USA - Sample 2 (SPAdes) (version 2) | ecosystem: Environmental > Aquatic > Marine > Oil seeps ...
AATAACTTATTGCTTATCCCCGTTTACTGCATTTGCAATAAATTATATGCAAGCTTAAGTGTAGCACAAGTGTTCTAGTTGTCAAGGGGTGTTTTGAAGGAGGTCTACACACACCAAGTTCCCCCCCCATTTTTATTTTACAAACTAACGATCGCCGATCTACTTATTTTCTTGTTCAATTCCGATAGAGAACTTGCGTTCCGCTCTATCAACGATGTGCGGTTCTTGAGACAGCGCTTCAGGATCTTCTTCCTGTGATCGCTCTACGAAAAACAGGGCAGCGGAGAGCGTATACTCACCATCCGTTTCGCTGCCCTGTATGTGCATCGTCAATTCCATTTTCCGGGTCATACTTTCGATGATGCTTACTGTACCCCGTTCCTGCCCTCGAGCATCCGTGACCACGAGATCAAAATTTGGTCGGACTTGAAATGGATCTACCTCCAGATAAACGCCAACCCGCCGTCCATCAGGCCAGGGTTCGGTCTTTAATTCTCGGATACGTACTTCATCCGGAGGTAGTGGTATTTCGCCCGGATCCTGGAAAAATATTTCCATTACATCCCGGCAAGATATGCCAGGCCTACGGTGCCGGGTCCGGTATGGGTGCCGATTGCCGGGCTGATGGAAGTGTATATTTTTTCGATCGCTCCAAATCTTTCCGCTGCGATCTCCAGAATTGCGTCGGCGTCTTGTTCAGCATTGGCATCCAGCGAAGCCAGGCGCACCGGCTGTTTTCCGTCGATGCGTTCCTCGACCAGATCCACCATCCTGGCGATGGATTTTTTACGCGTGCGCACGCGTTCAATGGAATCTACCTTACCATCACGTACTTCCAGGATTGGTTTTAGTTTCAACGCCGTGCCAAGAAACTTGCTCGCGCCGCCAATGCGTCCCCCACGGTGCAGGAATTCCAGTGTGTCTACGGCAAACACGACCCCGGAATTTTCCCGCGCTTTATAGGCAATCTCCTTGCAATCAGCCAACGAAGCGCCATCGGCAGCCGCCCGGGCGGCCATCAGTACCTGGTATCCAAGTGCCATGGTTGTGGAATATGAATCGATGATTTCTATCGTCGCATCGTCTGGCAGCATCTGTTTTGCCTGGTTGGCGGAGGGAACGGTACCGGACAGCTTCTCGGAGATATGAATGGACAGGATTTCATGCCCCTGATCGTGCAAGGGGGTATATGCTTCGACGAATGATCTTGGCGTGGCCTGTGACGTACTCGGCATCACTTCTGATGTTTCAAGACGTTTGTAAAACTCATCCGCTGTGATGTCTACGCCATCGAGAAGTTCTTCTTGACCCCAGATTACTACCAGGGGCGCGATGGAAATATTTAATTCCTTGGTCATTTCTTCTGGGATATATGCTGAACTATCGGTGACAATTGCTACTTTAGGCATTTTTGTGCCCTCCTTTTAATATAGATAATGAATATGATTCAATCAATTGACAGGTCGCCATTTTATAAAACCCTTTACTACGAAATAAGTTACGCTTGTGTGACGAAATGTGTGATGTTTTGTTTCGCACCAATGGGAATATTATTTAAAGTTACACAAGAAAGACTTCATAAACTTTTCAATCAAATGATTTTCATTTGAACACTTTCATCTTCCCTTGACCATAATCCGCTTACACGCTAAAATGTTGTGCTATGTTTGAGAACCTGACGGATCGTCTAAATGTCGTATTTGACGGTTTGCGTCGACGCGGAAAGTTGTCGGAGGCGGATGTTGACGCGGCCATGCGCGAAGTACGCCTGGCTTTACTTGAAGCAGACGTCAACTACGGCGTAGTTAAAGATTTCGTATCGCGGGTGCGGGAACGTGCCGTGGGTGTCGAAGTCTCGAAGGCGCTCAACCCTGGACAGCAGGTTGTTAAGATCGTCAATGAGGAGCTCATCGCCACATTGGGCGAGCCTGAGCGGTTGAACCTGTCTGGTCCACGACCTCGATCGGTAATGCTGGTAGGGCTGCAGGGATCTGGTAAAACGACCATGGCGGGAAAATTGGCGCGCCATTTGCGCTCACAAGGGGAACGCGTGTTTCTGGTTGCGGCCGATCCCTATCGCCCGGCAGCCGTTCGCCAATTGGAGACTTTGGGCGAGCGTCTAGACGTTCCGGTCTTCTACGAAGAGGGTGTTCCACCTCCGAAATTGGCTGCGAATGCGGTGAAACAAGCCAGCAAAGGTGGTTATACTGTCGTAATTCTTGACACGGCCGGACGTTCACAGTTAGACGATGAACTGATGGACGAACTTCGCTCTATCCAGGAACGGGTGGACCCATCTGAGGTCCTGTTGATTGCGGATGCGATGGTCGGTCAAGAGGCGGTGAACATCGCCAAGGGCTTCCGTGAAGTAATCCCGCTCACCGGTCTGGTTCTTACCAAGATGGACGGTGATGCGCGCGGCGGAGCGGCAATTTCCATTCGCTCAGTCACCGGCGTGCCCATTAAATTCCTGGGAACGGGTGAATCTCTGGATGCAATGGAGGTCTACGACCCGCAGCGATTGTCCGGGCGGATCCTGGGCATGGGTGATATCCTGGGATTGATCGAAAAAGCAGAATTCGCATACGATGAGCAGACGGCGCAGGAACAGGCCGAAAAAATGATGTCGGGCGAGTTCACGCTTCAAGATTTCGCCGACCAGCTGGGTCAGCTGCGCAAGATGGGTCCTTTAGGTCAGATTATGGACATGCTTCCCGGCGGCATGAACCAGATTTCAAACCAGATCTCGCCTCAAGATGCCGAGGTGCAGTTAAATAGAACGGAAGCTATAATCAATTCAATGACCATTGAGGAGAGGCGCCGTCCAGAGCTGCTCAATGCTTCACGACGCAGGCGTATTGCCAGCGGTTCTGGTTCGAAAGTACAGGATGTAAATCGCTTGATGAAGCAGTTCCGAGAGGCGAAACGCCTGTTTAAGAGGATTAATAAATCAGGCATGCGCGGAATGTCGCGTATGCTTGGGATGTAGATAACATTAAAGGAGAGAATTTTTATGGTTCGTATTAGATTTCGCCGCGTAGGTGGCAAGGGGCAACCCAGTTACAGGCTCGTGGCTGCTGATAAAGAGTCTCCGCGAGACGGTCGCTTCATTGAGATCCTGGGTTTTTACAACCCTCGCACTGAGCCGGCAACCATCCAACTAGAAGAAGATCGAATTTTTGATTGGATGAGCAAAGGCGCTCAACCCAGCGAATCTGCGCTTAGGGTAATGACCACAGCAGGAACGATGGATCGTTATGCGCGTTACAAGCAGGGTGAAAATATTGAAGAATTAATAACCGAAGCGAAAGCCGCAGAAGCTGTACGCAACGTCAATCCAAAAACCACGCATATCAGGACAGAGGCAGCTCCGAAAAAAGAGAAAGAAGCGGAACCCGTTGAGCCAGTTGCAGCCGAACCGGTTGAGGCCGAAGAAGCTGAGGTCGAAGAAATCGTGGCTGAAGAGGTTGAGGCTGAAGAAGCTGAAGTCGAAGAAGTTGTGGCTGAAGAGGTCGAGGCAGAAGAGGTCGAGGCGGAAGAAGCTGAGGTCGAAGAAGTTGTGGCCGAAGAAGTTGTGGCCGAAGAAGTTGTGGCCGAAGAAGTTGTGGCAGAAGAGGTTGAGATCGAAGAGGTTGAGATCGAAGAGGTTGTGGCTGAAGAGGTCGAGGCTGAAGAAGTCGTAGCAGAAGAGGTTGAGGACGAAGAAATCGAGGCCGAGGCAGCTGAGGCTGAAGTCTCCGAGTCTGAGGATGCTGATACTGAACAAGCGGAGGAGTAATCCGATTCCACTCAGCGGAGGTGCATCATGAAAGAATTAATCCAATTTATCGCCACATCTCTGGTTGACGACCCTACTGAGGTCAGTGTTTCTGAAGTAAGCCGAGGATCACAGAGTACATTGAAACTCCAGGTAGCCAAGGAAGATATGGGTAGAGTTATTGGCAGAAACGGCCGCGTGGCCGGTGCTATGCGCCAATTACTGCGCGTTTCCGCGGCTCAGGAAGGAAGGCGGGCGACACTTAATATCGTCGATCCGGAATGACCGACCAAGATAAAAGCAAACGGTCTGAGAACATCGCAGGCTCGCCAAACACGGGCGAGCCTGTATTCTTAGCTGTCGGCAAATTACGGCGCCCGCATGCGTTGCGAGGCGAAATGCTCATGGATGTGTTAACTGATTTTCCTGAGCGTTTGCAGCCGGGTGATGTTGTGTATGTAGGTGAAGGACATCAACCGATCCGAATTCGCAGCCGCCGCGACCATCATCACGCCATGCTGATCACTTTTGAAGGTTATGATGACCCGGAATCCATAGGCGTATACCGCAATCATATTCTGTACGTGCGTACGGATGACCGACCTGGATTACCAGATGGTGAGTTTTACCACCATCAGCTGCTCGGGATGCGTATTCGTAGTGATGAGGGCAAGCTGTTAGGCACATTATCGCAAATACTGGTCACGGGAGCGAATGATGTATACATAGTGAGAACTGATACCGGGCCCGATATCTTGATCCCGGCAATTGATCAAGTTATACTCGACGTAAACCTGGACCAGGGAGAAATATTGGTGCACCTGCTGCCTGGATTGACACCCGACTGAACTGGTAAAATCTTCACCACGCTCAAAACCACACAAGATTCATGAGTTTCATGTATTGCAGAGGGCGCTGTTTGGTGTTATAAGAAGAGCCGCTGTTTATCCAAAAATTTCACGCAACCATCAAAAGAGAGCTGCATGTGAAGGATTCAAAACTATATTGGGTTGGCTTTAATCTTGTCAAGGGTATCGGTGCCGTTCGCATGCGGACCCTGTTGGCGTATTTTGGAGACGCTCAAACGGCATGGCAGGCTCCCGCAGATGTCCTCCAAGAGGCCGGATTAGGACCCAAGGTGCTGAAAAACTTTCTCAAGGTGCGCGAAGGTGTATCTCTGGATGAAGTTTGGGAAAATATCCAGGCCCAGGGAATTACGGTTTTAACCTGGGAAGATGAGGGTTACCCGCGTCGTCTTAATGAAATAGATAACCCACCACCGGTTTTATACCTGCGCGGCCAGCTGCTTGAGGATGATAGTTGGGCAGTGGCTGTAGTTGGAACGCGACGCATGACTTCCTACGGCAGGCAGGTTGCAGAAGAAATTGGCTACGCATTGGCCAGCAGCGGAATTACGGTGGTAAGTGGTCTTGCGAGAGGAGTTGACGCCGTATCACACTCGGCTGCACTTAGTGCTGGGGGCCGTACCCTGGCAGTATTAGGGAGTGGTGTGGATCGCATCTATCCGCCAGAGCATAGAGACCTGGCAGAGCAGATTACTGCCAATGGTGCCGTATTGAGCGATTATGCCGTAGGAACTCCGCCAGAAGGCGTTAACTTTCCACCGCGCAATCGCATCATCGCTGCTCTGTCCAAGGCAGTTGTCGTCGTTGAAGCAGGCGTGCAGAGCGGGGCTCTAATTACGGCAGCCTTCGCAGCTGAACAGGGTCGAGAAGTATTTGCGGTTCCCGGCAGCATGCATGCGCCGCAAAGCAAGGGTACCAACGTACTTATCCAACAGGGAGCCCACATAATGTTGGATGTGCAAGATGTTCTCGAAATCTTGAATCTGTCCATGATAAACGAGCATCGTTCCGCCCGCACAGTTTTACCCTCCGATGCTACCGAGGCAAAACTTTACGAGATTTTAGGTGCGGAACCTCTGCACGTGGATGATATCCGGGCTCAGAGCGAACTCCCTATTAATAAGGTGTCATCGACCCTGGCTTTGATGGAGCTGAAAGGTATGGTGCGCCAGGTTGGAGGGATGAATTATGTTGCCGTCCACGAACGCGGCAATTCTTATGAAACAGGAGAATGATGAGCGATAATTATTACGCGGTCATTATGGCAGGAGGCGGGGGGACCCGCTTGTGGCCCCTGTCCCGCAGGGAGATGCCTAAACAGTTGTTATCCCTGTTCGACGATCGCTCCCTCTTTCAAACTTCGGTTGACCGTCTGCGCGGGGTGTTCCCTCCGGAACGTATACTGGTTGTTACGGTTCAAGACCAGGCGTCCGCCTTGCAGCGACAGTGCCCTGAAATCCCAGTCAGCAATTTCATCATCGAGCCCATGCCACGCGGCACAGCATCGGTGGTAGGATTTGCGGCCACCGTGTTAAATAAGAGGGATCCGAAAGCGGTGATGGCGATCCTCACCGCGGATCATTTCATTGGCAAAGAGAAACGTTTTCGTGAATTGCTGCGGGCCGCTTATGATGTGGCGCTGGACGGATATTTGGTGACCATGGGTATTGAGCCCACATTTCCATCAACCGGTTTCGGATACGTGCAGCGCGGTGAGAAAATTGGTGAATATAGAGGCGTGGATGTTTTTCAAGTCGTCCGCTTTAAAGAGAAGCCGGACGAATCACAGGCTGCCAGCATGCTGCAGAGTGAAGATCACGCCTGGAATTCCGGCATGTTTTTCTGGAAAGTCGACCGAATACTCTCAGAATTTAGAATCCAGATGCCAGATCTCACGGCCAGGCTAGAGGAGATCGGTCGGACCTGGGGCACCTCCGCTGGGGAAGATGAGTTAGGCAGGATCTGGCCTGACATTCAGCCGGAGACCATCGACTACGGAATTATGGAAGGGGCCGATCAAGTGGCGATGCTGTCTGCTTCAGGGCTGGACTGGAGCGATGTCGGCAGTTGGGATTCACTCTTTGATTTATTGGATGGCGACGCCGACGGAAATATCATCATGGCCGAGAACCACATAGGCATTGATATGGAGAACTCATTGATCCGCGGAGACCAGCCCAAACGTTTGATCGTTACCCTTGGTGTGAATGACCTTGTGATAGTCGATACGGACGATGTATTACTGGTGTGTGATAGAGAACAAGCTCAGCACATCCGGCAGGTCGTCAATATATTAAAAAAGGATAGACGGGAATTTCTTTAGAAGTCTTTATGATTGTGTTGTGACATAAAAACTTGCACAATCTCTTTATCGTTAGGAGGACCAAATTGGAAGCTTACTGTGTAAAGTGTAAGACGAAACGTGAGATGATGGAGACGCAAGCCGTCTTCACTAAAAACGGTACCCCGGCCACGCGCGGCGTCTGCCCGGTGTGCAGTACATCGTTGTTTAGAATGGGTCGCACGGATGCCCACGAGGGAATGGTGCGCCCTGAAAAAGCGCCCCCACCTCGGACGGGAAAATTAGTGATTGTTGAGTCACCAGCCAAAGCCCGAACAGTTGGCCGCTTTCTAGGGAAGGAATATAAGGTCATGGCGTCTGTTGGTCATGTCCGCGACCTGCTGCGTTCACAAATCTCCGTTGATGTGGACAATGATTTCCAACCCAAGTACCGCATACCGAACGAAAAGCGACCGGTTGTTAAAGATCTCAAAAAAGCTGCCAAGACAGCTGAACAGGTATATCTGGCGACAGACCCCGATCGCGAGGGTGAGGCGATTGCATGGCACCTGGTGGAATCAGTAGAGATCGAGCCGGAGAGAATAAATCGGGTGGTTTTCCATGAGATCACCGAAACCGCCGTCGCTGACGCCTTTACCCACGCTCGTGAATTGGACATGGACCTTGTAAACGCCCAACAGGCGCGGCGTATTTTAGACCGGTTGGTAGGTTACAACCTCACACCGCTCCTGTGGCGTAAAGTTCGCGGGCGGTTGTCTGCTGGTCGCGTACAATCTGTTGCGCTGCGTTTGATCGTCGAACGAGAGCGAGAGATCAATGCGTTTATTCCACAGGAGTACTGGTCGATTGAAGCTGAGGTTAAACCAGAAGGAAAAGAAGAAACATTTATTGCCAAGCTGGCACGCATTGATGGCGAGAAACCAGAGCTAGGTACCGAAGGCGATGTCAGGCCGATTCTGGATGACATGCAAGGGGCAGAGTATTCCATTCAGAAAATTAAACGGGGCACTCGTAAGCGGAAACCGTCTGCGCCATTCACAACCAGTACACTGCAGCAAGATTCCTCGCGCAGGTTGGGTTACGGTGCCCGAAGGACGATGCGGCTCGCCCAACAACTGTACGAAGGTTTGGATTTGGACGGGGGAGGGACGGTCGGTCTGATCACCTACATGAGAACCGATTCAACGAATATATCCGAAATGGCAAAAGCGGAGGCACGTGATTATATAACAAAACGTTTTGGTGAATCGTACCGGCCTTCCGAACCGCCATCCTATAAGACGAAAGCGCGCCGGGCTCAAGAGGCGCATGAAGCCATACGTCCCACCTCGGTCATGCGCACCCCTGAATCGCTGAAAGAATTCTTGACTCGCGACCAGTTTCGTATGTACCAGCTCATCTGGCGGCGTTTTGTGGCTTCCCAGATGTCTCCGGCGATCTACGATACTGTTTCGGTCGAAGTTGCCGGAAAAACAAACGACCATCTCTACCTGCTGCGCGCCTCCGGTTCCTCAATCCGCTTCCAGGGCTTCCTGGCTGTCTACGAAGAGGCGAAGGATGAAGACGCCCAGGTTGAAGCTGATCCGAATGTCCGTTTTCCTGCCGATCTGCAGAATGGTCAATTACTTCACCTCGTCCGACTTATACACGAGCAGCACTTCACACAACCACCACCTCGATACACCGAGGCCTCGTTGGTGCGTTTATTAGAAGAGTACGGCATTGGCAGACCGTCTACGTATGCGCCAATTCTTGGGACGATACAACAGCGAGGATATGTCTATAGAGAGGAGAAACGCCTGTATCCAACAGATACTGGCATGATCGTGAACGATCTGCTGGTTGAACACTTTTCGGAGATTGTGAACGTTGATTTCACGGCCCACATGGAGGGGGATTTGGATAAAGTTGCCAGCGGGAATATCGCCTGGGTAGACGTCATCCGTGAGTTTTATGCACCGTTTGCGGAACAGGTCGAAAAGGCTCAGCAGTCGATACCAGAGTTGAACCTGGATAATGAATCAATTGGACGTGATTGCCCGGAGAGCGGCCATGAGCTGGTTATCCGGTGGGGACGATACGGTAAGTTCATCAGCTGCAGCAATTTTCCCGAGTGCCGGTATACCGAACCCTGGTTAGAGAAGATCGGTGTAACTTGCCCTCTGGATCACGGTGACATCGTCCAGCGGAAAACACGCAAAGGGCGCACTTTCTACGGCTGTTCGAATTACCCGACCTGCGATTTTACTTCCTGGAAGCGACCGCTGCCGCAGCCCTGTCCGAACTGTGAGGGATTATTGGTAGCGGCCAATAAAAACCACGCGCAATGCACGAATTGCGAAGAGCAATTTCTTCTGGACGATTTAAGGGATGAAGCAGCTGTCGAAACAGAGACGGCATAAACCTTGCATCAATGTATACGGACGTTGACTTTGATGTGTCCGTATCGATCCTTATACTGATCACATCCCTTGATCTTCTGATCCTGAGCAGTATTTAACAGGCGTATTGCCTATTTTGTCACAATCGTCTAAAATTAGAATACATTAACAACGTTTATAGCTCAGGCAATCTGGTCACAACCGGTAATTTCCTTCAATAATTCGTGAGTATGGAGAAGAGCGCATGGAATCAATCAAGAATTATACAACCCAGCCACTCATAACAGGCATTGTCGGCCTTGTTATCGGAACACTGTTTGGTCTGGTCATATTGGGATGGTGGCTGTTTCCCGTCCAATGGACGGACGCCGGCCCCTCAGACCTGACGTATGAATATCAGGTTGACTACCTCCGCATGTCCATTGACTCTTTTGCGGTGAACGGTGATGCTGCTCTGGCGCAATCACGATACAGCACTTTAGGTGAGGATGCTGACCAGATTTACCTCGAGATTGTGAGTAATCCCGCCGGGCAGAGTACTGAAGTGATCGCCGCATACGGAGCAGTTGTTGGGGCTGGTATCGCCCAGGCACCGCCTCCGGCGGAAGGAACGGCACTACCAACCCAAATCCCCGCAGAAGTTCCGGAAGAAGGGGGTGGACTGGGGTCCTTACTGCCTTTCCTATGTCTCCTGTTTGTGGTATTCATAGCAGGGGGTGCAGGGATCTATATCTACTACACCCGCCGGATTAAGGGAGCAGAAGAAGCTGAACCCATGCCGGCTGCTGTACCGCCTTCCGCGGACGCCACTGAACCAGGTGTTGATGTTCCGGAAGAGGATCCTCCGGCAGTTGAATATGAGGCTTCTGCGCCGCCTCTCAAACAAGAAATGACATCTTATAAGCTGGGTGATGAACTGTACGATGAGTCGTTCAGCATCGATTCTCCTGCTGGTGAATTCCTTGGCGAGTTCGGTATCGGCATCTCAGAGACGATCGGCGTTGGTGAGACTCAAAAAGTGACCGCTTTTGAGATCTGGTTGTTCGATAAAAATGATATACAGACAATAACCAAAGTATTGATGAGCGGCCACGCATATCAGGACAGCGATATACGCCAGCGTCTTGCCGCCAAAGGAGAACCAGTCACGGTTTCTCCAGGCAGCTCCACTGTATTGGAGACTCAGACACTGTACATGATGGCCCGCGTGGTTGACATGGGATACGGAGATGGCGCCATGCCGCCGGAGAGCTACTTCGACCGCTTTATCCTGGAGCTATCCGTCTGGCCTAAATAAGGTCGTCCGGACAACCCTAGAGAATTTTCCTCACAAAACAACAGAAATGGGGCTGCCAGTCAGGCAGCCCCATTCATTATTAATAGAAGTTTCGCAGTTGGGTAGGCTTAGGGTGTGCGGTGGGGCGGCTTTCCCGCCCCACCGCACACACAGTAGTCTTGAACTGCGTAAGCCCTAATTTAATTACTTCTTCAGTAGATACGTTTTGGTGTTCCTCTGCCGTCGTGCATCTACCTTGGGTATTTTGTGTTATTCAATTTTTATCACCTTCAGCTGGATTTCTCCGCTCGGAGTTTGCGCGACCACAACATCCCCCTCTTTCTTTCCCATGAGAACCTTCCCAATGGGTGATTCATTGGAGATGAAACCATTTTGTGGGTTTGCCTCTTTGGCGCCAACCACCATATACGTGTCCGGTGGGTCATCCGCTTCTTGGATGGTGACCCGAGCACCCATATCTACAGTCTCGTGTTTACCGTTATTACTGTCGATGATCTTCGAATGCTCGAGTAAATATTTTAACTCTTGTATGCGCCCCTCCAGGAAGCCCTGGTCCTCTTTTGCTTTAATGTAATCTGCGTTTTCCGAAAGATCACCGCCTTCAATAGCAGATCTCAGTCGTTCAGCCATTTCGACCCTTCCGGGGCCTCTCAATTCATCAAGTTCTGCTCTGAGGCGTTCAGCCCCTTCAGAAGTTAGATATAACTCTTCAGCCATTTGTATTTCTCCTCTACGGTTTTACAGATGGGTCGAACAATTTTTGGTGTTCTTCAATCGCGAAGCGGTCGGTCATACCTGCGATGTAGTCACAGATAGTTCGTTCACGACCGTATTCGTGTGTCTTTTCCTGGATGTGGATTGGAAGCATCGTCGGTTCTTGTATGTAAGCAAGAAAAAGGTCGGTGATGATACGTTCGGCTTTAACTGCCATGCGTACTACCCGGTTATGTCTGTACAGGTGCCGGTACAGAAAATCTTTTAGCTGGCGGTTTCTACGGGACATATCTTCACTGAACTGCATAATATTGTATTGTAGGCTTTGCAATTCTTGCACGGATTTGATGCTGCTGTCCAGAGTGCGTTGGTGTGTTGTGTGTACCAGGTCGCTGACTTCCAACCCGATCAATCTGCGGATCATACGATGCCGGCTTAACTCATCCAGAACTGTGCCTCGCCATCCGACACTTTCTATTAGGATCTCCCAGATGGTTAACCCTTCCAGCATTTGGGGTGTGATCATACCAGAACGAAGGCCATCATCCAGATCGTGTGCGGTGTAAGAGAGCTCGTCTGCGAAGTTTGCTATTTGTGCTTCCAGGTGGCCGCGCAGTTCCGGGTTGAACTCGCTAGCGTCAGCCATGTCGTATTCCGATTCGTGTTTTACAATTCCTTCCCGTACTTCCCAGGTCAGGTTTAATCCAGGAAAGTCAGGGTAGCGCTTTTCGAGCAGGGATACAATACGCAGCGATTGCCTATTGTGATCGAAACCACCGTGCTCGATCATTAACCGCGCCAGCGAGCGCTCGCCTGAATGACCAAACGCCGGATGGCCCAGGTCATGCGCAAGGCACACCGCTTCAACCAGGTCCTCGTTGGCGCCAAGAGCACGTGCGACCGTGCGTCCGATCTGGGCTACTTCGAGGGTATGAGTCAGCCGTGTACGGTAGTAATCGCCTTCATGAACGATAAATACCTGAGTTTTGTACTCCAGTCGTCGAAACGCGGTTGTGTGCAGAATGCGATCGCGATCCCGTTGAAAAGCGGTGCGGTACTCCGGTTCATTTTCCGGATAGGCGCGCCCTTTGGAGTTGGCACTCAAGATACCGTACGGGGCGAGGGTTTGGACTTCGTATTCCTCTAATTGTGATCGAGAGTAAAACATATCACACCTAAAAAATATAACCCGAATTCGGTCAACCTGAAAGGTTTCCGAAACGTGATTATCTGGTTATTGAGCTTCTTGATGCCTCTGGAAAAGTAGTCCGCAAAGTCTACCGCAGGATGAATTGCCTGTCAACATAAATCGCTGTCAAACCAAAGCCCCTCAGGCTGCTTACTTGTGGTTTAATACCGTGGACATACATCTACTAAATATGGAACACTGAAATGCAGTCCACTAAAAAACACGAGCGGTACCAAGTGCTCAGTCGATACATGAATCGGCTGGAGACAATAATTGAACAATTGCAGGTGATAGATAGGCGGTATTTTTGGGTCAGGCTGTCCTTTTTACTGCTCGGTTTAGTCGGGATCGTGCTGATATTTATCGAACGGCTTACCAGAGCTGGTATTGGTATTTTGATATTTTCGATTATCTCTTTTATAGTTGTCGTAATCTACCACCGTAAATTGGACGCCAGCCTGCTGCGCTTTAAAACCGTGTGGGAGATGACCTCAACCCAGCTTGCCCGCATGCGGTTGGATTGGGACACAGTTCCGCACCCGCCGCAGGAGACTCCAACGCGGGGCGAACCGGCGAATAACCCGGATTTCCACCCGTTCGAGAAAGACCTCGAAATCACGGGTCCCAAATCTCTCCAACACTTAATTGATATCACCGTGACGATCGGGGGGAGCAAGCGCCTGAAAGAATGGTTGTTGAACCTCTCTCCAAACCTGGACCAGATACTCACCAGGCAGTCGATGTTGCAGGAGATCCAGCCGCTGGCCGGCTTTCGAAGCCGGTTGGGTCTGAACAGCGCCCTGGTGTCTGGCACAGTGGGCTTACGTTGGGACGACAGCGTAGTGTTGGAATGGTTGGAAAAGGGCGCCACGGATAAATCGCTCAAACGATACCTGTTCCTTTTAATGTTTCTTGTTTTAATCAATTTAGTTCTGTTCCTGTTGAACGCACTAGCGGGCTACCCTCCCTTTTGGATATTCTCATTGGGCCTGTATGCCGTTGTCTATAACATGAAATATCGGCAGTACCGCGGTCTGTTTGGGGACGCGTATGAACTGGGCCGCAGTTTAGAGCAGTTTAAAACATTGTTCATCTTCCTGGAGAATTACCCCTACCCGAAGGGTGGAGGGCTAAAAACGCTCTGCGAGCCGTTTGTACGACCCGGAATGTTGCCATCGCGTTATTTGCGCCGCATCAGCGCCATCATTTCGGCGGCCAGCATCCAGAACAACATGCTGCTGTGGTTATTAGTAAACGCTCTGGTGCCCTGGGATCTGTATTTCACCTACCGCCTGCAGGGATACCGGGAAGAGATCAAGGAACTGCTTCCCGTTTGGCTCGAGGCATGGTACGAGTTGGAGGCCTTAAATTCCCTGGCCAACTTTGCCTATTTGAATCCGGATTACACTTATCCCACCCTTTTGGAAGGGGCAGGTGGTGATGGAGGCGATGTTTTCAACGCAGGGCATCTCGGCCATCCCCTTCTGCTGGATGAAGTGCGGATTTGCAATAATTTTCAATTAAACGAGTTAGGCGAAGTGGTGATCGTCTCCGGTTCTAATATGTCGGGCAAGAGCACCTTTTTGAAGACCCTGGGTGTGAACCTGTGCCTGGCGTTTGCAGGCGGCCCCGTCAACGCATATTCCCTGGAGACCGTACTCTTCCGATTGTACACGGCCATTAATGTCACCGATTCATTGACCGACGGCATCTCTTATTTCTATGCGGAAGTAAAACGTCTCAAGTCTCTGCTTGATTCCATCCAGGGAGACGAACTTCTACCCGGTTTCTTTCTGATCGACGAGATATTTCGCGGCACCAATAATAAAGAGCGTCATATCGGCAGCCGGGCATACGTGCGTGCGTTGGTTGGCAGGCATGGGACGGGTGTCATCTCCACGCACGACTTAACCCTGGTCCATCTTGAAGACGACACGGAGCACGTACTGAACTATCATTTCAGAGAACAAGTTTTAGATGGGAAAATGATTTTCGATTATAAGCTGCATTCAGGACCCTGCCCCACAACCAATGCTCTGAAAATTATGGAATTAGAAGGCCTGCCGATTGAATGATCACAGATAGTACATTATCACTCCCCCGCCCACGACCTTACCGACTACTTTCACCTCGGCGGAGACTTGCGATCATGGATTACCTCAAACATCCCCGACAATAGTATAAAGAGCTTCGTTATCAATGCCTAGGGTGTCTACTCCCAAACTGTCTTAATCCTCCAAGATTACTTCATCCGACGTAGTCTCGAACGCAAAATCGACCACAGCAATTGCAAGCCCAAGATAAATAATACAACAAAGCCAATTAGAATCATCCAGGTGATCAGGCTCCAAGGCCAAGTGAAGTCGAGTAGTGGAATGAGGAATGCCAGGGCCAGAGTAAGCGCTGTGATTAACATACTATAGATCACACGGTTTACTATTCGGTCAGCTCGGTTCATGACGTCCATCAAATCCGGGACGCGAATCTGAGCCTCAAATTCACCTTTCTCTATGCGGGTCATGATACGCTTGGTCTGGCGGGGGAAGCTGGCGAGAAGATCGTTCCAATCCATACCCATACGCATCACCGATTGACCCCAGATAGATGGATTCCATAGCTGGCGGAACAGGCGCCCCATGTAAGGTTTTGCTGCTTCAAACATTTCAAATTCGGGATCCAGCTTTAAACCGACCCCTTGCATGATGGCGATAGTCTTGATCAGCAATAAGTAGTCGCTAGGAATACGTAACTTGTGCTCGTAAATGATCGGTTCCAAACCTTCCATAACTTCCGCAACTGGGATCTCCTGCATAGGCAGATCGTAATATCGGATCAGTAGCCGATGGAGTGCTCTCTGCAGCTTGAGGCTGTCGACGCTGTAATCGACGATGTCCATGCGGATCAACTGATCCACGATGCCTTCCATGTCCATCCGCACCACAACTATTAACAGGCGCGCCAGGTTGACCCGATCCCTCGTTTCCAGGCGTCCTACCGCACCGAAATCGATCACAACCAGCACTTCTCCCGGCATGATCATTAGATTGCCTGGATGTGGATCAGCGTGGAAGAAACCGTCCTCTAGAACCTCCTTGAGCACGAATTCAGCGGAGTAAGTAGCCAATCTGTGGCGGTCATAGCCGGCTCGGTCCAGGGCATCGATATCGTCTACTTTGATACCGCTCACGCGTTCCTGGATAATGACGCGCCGGGTGGTGTAGTCCCAGTAGATTCTTGGGACGTAGATATGTTTTTCCTCTTCAAAGTTTTCACGAAAACGATCCGCGTTACGTCCCTCGCGGCGGAAATCAAGCTCGTCTCGCAAAGAAATGGCGAACTCTTCAGCCAGTTCCCTGACCTCGTATCGCTCTCCGAATGTGGTGTTCTTCTGGACCTGCTGCGCCAGATCGTAAAGGATATCTATATCCAGGTTGACAATTTCTTCAATGCCCGGTCGCTGGACCTTGATTACTACCGTTTCTCCACTGGATAGTCGGGCGGGATACACTTGAGCCAGTGAGGCTGATGCTATCGGTATGGGACTGATATCCTCAAACATCTCATCAATCGGGGCATCCCACTCTGACTCGAGCAGCTCTTTAATATCCTCCCATGAAGCCGGCGCGACCTCATCCTGCAGAAGGCTTAATTCGTCAAGGTAATCCGGTGGCAGAAGATCGGAGCGGGTGCTGAGGATCTGCCCAAGTTTAACGAATGTCGGCCCGAGCTCTTCCAGAGTCAAGCGCAGCCGCCTGGCATGAGTCAGGGTCTCCTCCGGCGCGGGTTTGCGTCGCATGACCCAGCGAGGAAGATTCAACCGCTCGCTTAGTCCAATTTGAGTAAGGAATGCTCCAAAGCCATGATCGGCCAGAATCTCAGCGATCTGGCGGTAACGTCGCAGGTGTCGAGGTCTTAAGTGCATAATGTGCCAACGTGCTGTTAAAGCATGTGTTAATTTCAGTGTACCATATCTACTAATTGCCCTGAGAGAACTGCTGGATTGGCACAAAAATTAGCGTGAAGAGTAACGCAAACTCCGAAGCGTTCTTCGAGTCTTGTTGATGAGACTAATTTACTTTGGGACCTCCCAGAAAACTGCAGCTGCTCCAAGATAGCGTTGTTCATGGGCTATAATCGGTACGGTGATCACATCGATCTCCCGCAGGACCTTATCCAATCCCCGAATCCTCAACCTCTTTTGTTCCGGATGTTGCTGAGTCATGGCGATCATCAACGGCAGCTCTTCCGGCTTTAATGGTCGGCCTTCTTGATCTTTCGGTTCAAATACTGTCGTCCACTCACTGGCAGACATAGAATCTATATCACGATATTGTCTGCCTAATATGATCCCTGCCGAATCATTAAAGAAGAGCATATCCCCTGATTGATCTACGATAAAGACCGGTATAGCCATATACTCTGCGAGTTGCCGAGCTAGGATTTGTTCAATTTCTTTCAGTGACATGGAGTTTCCTCCTTCATTGTCTTTATCAATTTCTGCTTAGGTCAGTACTCTATTGGTGAGTGCATCTGATCTACCAAATTTTTTTGAGAATCCGAATCGTTGGGATGATGTTGTGCTTAATCAGTGCAGGAAATTTGTATGATAATTTTCACTTATCATACCAGAATACTGTAAAATGAAATCATTAATTCGCCCCATTGACAATATTCTGCGTTTACGCTACAATATTTTCGTAATTTTCGGAAAATGATATGACAATCAAACTTACCCGTCGCCAACAGCAGTTTCTCAGTCAATTTTTGGATTTCTACCACGAGGTAGAGCAGCCGATCCATTACCCGGATTTGGCTGATC
>Ga0209013_10002307_pt1 | contig 17308 bp, 19 predicted proteins | sample Cruoilmetagenom2_FD_187291 | JGI IMG/M metagenome (GOLD analysis project Ga0209013, IMG submission 187291) | Oil polluted marine microbial communities from Coal Oil Point, Santa Barbara, California, USA - Sample 2 (SPAdes) (version 2) | ecosystem: Environmental > Aquatic > Marine > Oil seeps ...
ATCTAAATTTTCTTTCTTCGCACATTTGATATATTCACCGATAGAACGTAAAGAAAAAACCGGAATACCCCTCTCCATTTTTTCTAACCATAGACTTATTTCTTCCACACATGTCATCATTTTCACACCGTATCTTATTGCAACTAAGGAAAAAACCCATAGTTATGATTTACAATTAAAACCCTTTTATTTATTCGTCAATTATAATGAAGATGTATTAAGTAAGTGTTAATTTTGATCTTTAATATTTTTTTTCATTACTTCATAAATAATATGTCAATTTGACATATTATTATCAATTTCTCTGCACTTACTCTACAATGCTATTATGTATAATAAAAAGAAAGAAAGATTTTATATCTGTGACTTACTAGAGAACCCTGCAGTGCCCTATCCATCGTATTATGTACTAAGTATGGCTATGCATAAAAATGAGATGCTTCAAACAGCGTTGATAGCCTTACATAGTTTTGATTTCTCTTATTATGAAACGGCTAAAAATTATGAAGATATCTTTGCCATGTTCCACTCAGGGACATTCCCTATCTATAAAGAAAAGTACATTGTAGGATACTTTGGAAATAAGATGATGTATTTGGAATCAAATGGATGGAAAGGTATGCCCTCTACTGAGGACATTTTTAAGATGGAAAATTGGCTTGTATGCTAAGTATATGTAGAATACAGGAGACTTATAAATAAATGTGACATAAATATTACATCTATATTGTTATTATGTCAATTAATAATTAAAAATATGGATAAACAATGAAAAGAACACTAATGTACACAGAAGAAGTACTTAATAAGCGTGGAGTTCCTATACAAGTAATTTACCACTATGATGATGGCACAACATTAAAACGTAAGATAAATACTGCATAATGAAAAAAATACTATCTGAACTTTTCTGCATAGGTGAATGGAACAAAGATGATAAGACACTTGTGTTACTTGTGATAAGTACAAATATAACAGTCATTACTCTTTTCCTGATAATATATGAATAATAAGTAATCCCCTATTTCTACTAAAAAATAAACTTTTTAAAATTATTTTCCATCCACTCAAATAGCATTTTCACGTTAAAATCTAAGGATATTAGAAGGGCATAAATGATTTGTTCACTGATCTATACTCTAGTATAAGGATATATAGGAGCTTATTCTGAAGAGATTTTTAAGGTCGAAAACTGGCTTGTGTTTGAGGATTGTAAAAATAATTTAAACAAATTACAATTATAATTTTCTAATTAAGACTAATTTTATCTTATTTAGTTATAATTTGAACATATCTTAGGTATGGCAGTTTTTTTATTCTTCCTCCTTTTAGAAAAACATTGTTGTCTCGACTACCAACGAAACAAAACCCAATCGCTGTTGTATCTAAGATAATTTCCTAAAACATTCTCCTAACTTGAATAAAAAGAGATACTTACTCTTCTCCTCTACCCCTTAAAACATCCAAGACATTTGTCGCATAACACCCCTTAGGTAATGCGAAACTCAATTCATAGTGGGCTTTTTCTTCGACATAAGTTTTGTTGATCTCAGTTACTTGTATCCATGCATAACGTCTCGCACCATTTAAATTGATATCTTCAGCAAAAGGTGCTTCTATGAAGCCGGCAACACCTTCAGCTTTATTTGTCTTTTTCCCAGGAAGTAATCCTGCGGGTGCGATATCTTTAGCTTCAAAGCGTTTGGCTTCTTCTTCCAAATTCTCCACGTTAAATAAACGTCCATAAGGGTAATGCATCATCACATCCCCTTCCAGAAGCTTAAAGAAATGTGGTTGAGATTTGGTACCTTTGAGTGAGCCTTCTGGTAAATTCAAAACCTGTTCTGTTTCAGTTTCCGTAAACTTTTCCAGTAAGTGATTAATTTCCATACGTTTAGAGAGCCAGTTGTTGAAGAGGTAACTTTGATAAGACCCCATAAGAAACTCTTTGGTTTTTCTGTCACGTATCTTGAGTTTACCCTCTATGAGTTTTTTACCATCTTCCCAGTTGTTCCCATCGGTTCCAAAACGTTGGTTTCCAAAGTAGTTTGGTACACCGTTGGCTTTTATCCATTTGAGAACTGAGTCTAGTTTGTCTTTTTGCACACCGAGAACTTTTTTCAAACGTATCTTGAAACGATTGCCTTTCAAATGTCCTACACGTATTTTATTGTTATGGCGTACCATATCTAAAATTTTAATCTTATCATGAGTAAATGCTTTTAACTTTTCTTCATGAATTGCCATTACGGAAATGTACTGTATAGTCATGGCATGTTTATCTTTAAGCCCGGCATAGCCCATGTCACGGCGGCGTATACCCACATGGTTGGAAATAGCATCAAGCATCTCCCATGTTGTTAACTCTTTTTTACGTACTTTAAGCACCAGGTGTTCACCCTCACCCGTAAACTCATACAGAGGTATCTCTTCTACGGTAAAATCTCTAGGGGAGGAGTTAAATACAAATTCATTTTTGACGTTTAGTGGGTAGATTAGGTTCATGAGATTCTTTCTATTTTATATATTGGTATTTTATCTGAAAGGTTATTAAGTTAGACGTTACAAATAACGTATCAGAGTATGTAGTATGAAAAAGAAAATATAGCCTTTAATGTTTAACGGGTTATTATTTCTTGTAATAGGGAGACATTTTTTGTATACTCTTAATATGAAAAATAAAGCAATAGAGGGACAATATATTCCCCTAACAAATAGTTAAATGCAGCCCAGAACACTTGCATTAATAATAACAATATTGCCATTGATTATTTCAAATGTAGTTTACCTGCTAAGTGCATATGAAGGATTCATTCCTTGGTGCATACCTTATATAGACGGGTGCACCACTATCAGTAAAGCTGCACGCAGCGATAATTCAATATTTATATTTCGTGCAACTATGATCGCATACGGCGTGTTACTGATATGGTTCTGGATATATGTACGACAATGGTTGGATCAGCTTTACGGTTACACTAGCAACATTGCTCGTATTATTTTATGGTTGGGAATAGTTGGCGCGCTTTTTTTCATTGTCTATATTGATTTTTTAGGCACCACGGGGGAAGTCAATCGCTTTATGCGCCGATACGGCATTTTGATCTATTTCACATGCACACCAATTGCTCAAATATTACTGCTAAGACAACATTACAATATTTTGCCATCTTTACAAGAAAATGTTATAAAACCGGGGGTTTTACAGTATCAACTCATTATTATTATATTGATATTAGCTATTGGTATTGTAAGTGGTGCAATGGATGCTACGCATACCAAAACATATGAAAGCGAAAATATCGTGGAGTGGAATATAGCACTGCTCATGCAACTCTATTTTTTAGGTGTATTTTTTATATGGAAAGACTACAAATATTATTTGAAAAATGATTCGGGTTCAACTCCTGGGGTATAATTTCAGGAAACGTAGGAGTTGTTTCACAGTATGATTCACAGAACACTAAAAACCCAAATCTGTAACACTCCTATGGCATTAAGTCACATATTTTCTCTAGATACAGCATTTTTAGATAAAAAATGTATAATCAACTTGAATGATATAAATAAGTATAACATTAAAAGTTAGAGCAAGGTTTTAAATTGAAATTCAAGAATAAAGAGGTCATTTTATTTGACCTGGATGGCACTCTTATAAATAGTGGACCAGATTTGGCATTGGCTGTGAACCATATGTTACAGATCTTAAATCGTGAGACCTTTAGTGAAGACATTATAGACGGTTGGGTAGGAAATGGCGCACAGATGCTAGTACAACGTGCTCTGTCAGGACAAAGAGAGATAGATGAAACCCTTGATGCTGATTTATGCTCTGATGCACTCGATATCTTTTTAACTTTTTATGCACAAAACCTATGTGTGGCTACGGTTACGTACTCGAATGTTCCTGCTACACTTACGCGTTTAAAGGAAACGGGTTACCGTTTGGCTATCGTAACCAACAAGCCATTTTCTTTCGTAGAACCTATTTTAGAGAGTTTAACACTATCTGGACTGTTTGAGCTCATTCTTGGTGGAGACAGTTTAGATAAAAAGAAACCAGATCCTCTGCCATTGCTGCATGCCTGTGAAAAGATGAATGTCAGTGTAGAACAGTGTGTGATGGTCGGTGACTCTAAAAATGATATCTTGGCTGCAAACGAAGCTGGTATGCAAAGTATTGGTGTGACTTATGGGTATAATTATGGAGAAGACATCGGGTTACATAACCCAACAGTCAAAATAGATGATTTTTCGGAGTTACTTGAACTACTATGAGTACTATAGATAATAAAGCAAAAATTGCCATCATTGGAGGAGGTGTTGCAGGTTCAAGTGCAGCACTTTACTTTGGTCAGCTTGGGCTGAATGTAACACTATTTGAAAAAGACGAAAGCTTAGTGAGTGGTCCTCCTTGGTGTCATTTGCATGCAGGAGGTAATCTCTATCGTGAGATCTCTGATGCGCAGTGTATCACTTTACTTAAACAATCCATAGACTTTTTACGCTTCTATCCTTTTGTAGTTGATTATAGACCTACAGTAATTGTGTTGCCAACCACAGACAGTTCTACCCCCGAGGCACTTCTGCCACGCCTTGAGTTACTGACAGATGAATATAAAGCCCATATTGCTAGAGATAGTAAGAATGAAGTACTTGGAAAACCAGAGAACTACTATCAGGTTTACAACAGAGAAGAAATTGAACTCTTAAGAACAAGAGATACTATTAAAACACCTAAAACTTTTGATGAGTGGATGATACCAGTAGCTAAAAACATTGACTTGAATAAAGTACAGTTTCCTCTTATCATGGTTCAAGAGTATGGACTAAACCTCTTTAGACTTGCTGCAGGTGCTGCAATGACTCTTGAAAACTTAGATTCCGTGACACTTCATACCCATAGCATAGTACATAATGTGCAACAAAACTTTCCAACTGATGGTTGGAATATCAGTTATGTCAAGAAAAATGTTGGACATACAGAATCTTTTGATTATCTTATTAATGCTGCAGGCTTTAGAACAGGAAAAATAGATGATCTGTTGGGAGCACCTTGTAAGTCTATGGTAGAGTTTAAAGCAGCCTATGTAAGTCACTGGGATGAATGTAATGACACACAATTTCCTGAAGTTGTCTTTCATGGGGAGCGTGGCACACCACAAGGAATGGGACAGTTTACTCCCTACCCTGGCGGATATTTTCAACTGCATGGCATGACCAAAGATATCACACTCTATGAAGATGGCCTTGTAGCCAACTCTCTTGTAAGTTGCCAACCTAGATTAGGTCAAGACTTTATAGACAAGATAGAGAAATCTTGGACACAAGAGGAGACACAAAAACGTACAAAGGCTGCTATTGAACACCTCTCTCAGTATATTCCCTCTTTTTCTACTGCCACAGTAGGGAGTAAACCACTTTTTGGTGCACAGCAAATCCCCGGTGATGACCCTACTTTACGTGTGGCAGAAGTCTCTTTCCCTAGAGAACGTTACGCCAGATGCGAGATAGTTAAAGTCTCTTCAGTATTAGATATGATGGATGCCATTACTAAACAATTCGTTGAGTTAGGATACCTAGAAGTCAATACTATAGGTAAACGTGAATTTACAGATGCCATACACTTAGATGAAACTTCACTAAGAAAAAGAGCAGAATCTGTAGCAGTAAAACGTGACTACCCACGTGCTTTAGCTAACAGAAATATATCGGAGAAAATCATATGAAACTCTTTTTACTTATGCTGTTTACGGTAAGTATACTCTTTGGGACGGCAGAGCTTAAACACATCACCATCAAAAACCAGGATTTCAGCATTGTTACTGAAGCATATGATATCTATGACTCTAAAGGTGAAGTGATGAAGCTTTACAAAGAAGAACGCAGCAATGACCTTAGCTTTGTTCTAAGCCTCATTATCAAAGACCGTACAGGAACATGTTCAGACAAAAGTATGCTGGATGGAAGCTATGAAATTAATGGTACTAAGATAACACTCTATAGTTTTTGGAGCAGAAAAGGTAAAGCATATGATAGTCCTTATGGTGCAAGGATACAACGCTATGAGATGCTTCCTAGTCATACAGTAGTATTAAAATCAAGTAAAGTGTATATTGAGACTGCTAGAAAAAGTTATGATACAGAGAGTGGGATGAAGTATCTTTTTACCTCACCAAAAACAAACATCCAAAAAGAAGCACTAGAAGCCTATGTTAAATCAGTCGAAAAAGAGTATAAAGGAGTATTTGTTTATGACAATGAAGCAAAGAAACTTATAGAAGAAGTGCATGAAGAATTTAGGCGAAAAATGAAGTCTAAATGGAAATCTAACTAGTACTTTTCCTACTGATTAAAAGTGATGACTTTTACACTTGTAGCGGTCACTGTTTTTAGCAACTTTTGCGAAGACTGTTAACAGTGTATTTGTCTCTTCTGCTATTTGCATAATATCACTATAATGCTCTGGAGCAAAACTTACCAGCATTTCGTATTCTTCCCCACTTCGCCCTATTTCATCGCCTATAGATTCAAATTCATCAAATCCATATTTATTAATATCTAACATCTTGTTCGTATCGCAAAAGAGTCCATCTGAGATGTCCATTCCTGTACGTAAAAAAGGTCTTGCTTTGGCTACAAAATCTGCCCTTAATATAGGCTCTAAAAAGCGAGAGTTATTGGCTATTTTTTCACCTCTGAAAAGTGCGTCCATGTCTCGTTTACTCTCACCCAATGTTCCCGTATATGCTAACAGATCACCTACTTTTAAACCTGTTCGTAAAAGTGGTGTATCACTTTTGGAAATGATTGTAATGGAAAGATGCAGTTTGTCTCCTCCAATTGTATCACCACCAATGATTTCACAGTTATACTCTTTGGCTGTATTTTCCATACTCTGTGTAAGTTCATCTATCTCTGATTCTGTCATCGCTTTAGGGATAGAGACAGTTACAAGAGCAAACTGTGGCTGGGCATTCATTGCAATGGCATCTGAGAGATTTATTAGCATCGCTTTACGCCCTATCTGTGCTATGCTCATCCATTCACGCTTGAAATGTACATCTTCAAAGAAAGCATCCATACTGTAGAGAGTGTCGCCTATCACTGCAGCATCATCACCAATATGTTTTGAACTTAGACTGTTTATGAGGTAGTGTTCTTTATCTTGTTTAGGCATATCTTCTGTCCTGGATAGAGTTTAAATCTTTATAATTGGTAAAATTGTAACATAGTTAAAGTGTTTTTCCTTTAGTAAGAGTTAAACAGTCTCATTCATGGCTCTATAAGCTATACTAAATGAATATTTATTAAGGATATACCTATGTCATACAAACTTGAAATAAGAGCATTCTTTTTTAATGCTGAAACAGACTATCTACCTTACTACAAAAACTTCAACATAAAAGTAGACGCTAATGCAACAGCTAAAGACCTACTTGTACCGATACAAGAAGAAAACGAAAACTTTAGCTTCCCTAAACAAAAGCTTGTAATGAAGATCAATGGTCTTGTTGTAGATGCGAAACAACCTGTTTCAGCACTAGTGGAAAGACTTGGAACATCTCTACAGATAGATCCGGTAAGCAGTTACCGTTCAAAGGATGGACTCAAGATCAACGACAATGACTTTATGGAAAGTTTTGAACTTTTAGCGCCATATGCTTCAGAGGCAGATCTAAAATACTACAAAACATTGTATGCACTTCATTATGCATCAGAAACAGAGAACTTTGACCGTGAGTACATTGGTGATGCAGTGCTTGTTATAGCACATAAAATGATCACAGAAGGGTCAGAGCATACTGAAGCTATACTTGATGCTATCACTTCTGTTAACTCTGGTCTGTTTGACTGTGAGTATGAAAACAACCTTTTTAACGCTCAAGATCATACTGCTGCAATAGATGAGCTCAAAGCTATGGCTAAACCAGAAGAAGGACCTTCTCTGTGTGCACAACTAATAGCACGTTTTTCTAAAAAAGAGGAAAAAGAGGTTGAAGCTGTTGTACAAAAAAGAGCTGTAGAGACTATTGAAAATCTAGAAGAGAAACAAGTAGCACATTATCATGGGTTAACTTCTCATGATGCAATGCACAAGTTGATCGGTGAAATGGGTATGAAAGGTGTTCACTTCTCAAGAGCAGGCAAACTTTCTGGACTTAGCATATTGGAAGACAACAAGGACCTCGCCTTAAATAAGGCAGGAGCAATACTTTTAGATGCTTATGACAGTGGAACTGAAGTTCTTGTGGTTGAAGATATTGACGTACTTGACATGTTCAAGACAAACTTTTCTTCTATAGAAAAAACTATAGGTAGAAAGATGATAGGTTTAGAACTTATCGCTGCTGAGGACTTTGTATCTCAAGTAAATTCTATAGCAGCATAATCAACAAGTAGCATTGGCAGAAATGCCACGCTACGAAACTGTACACTTCCCTACTTTTCATCCCTTATACTCCCAATTTATAACGAAAATTAATGCTAAAAAGATATAATGAATCCAAATTGTAAACTAAAGGATATAGATACTATGAGCAAAAACTCAGATATTAAAATCTACGAATATGACGCAGTCATCGTTGGTTCTGGACTAGCTGGTTTAGCTGCGGCTAAAGAGTTGACAGAAGCAGGGAAAAAAACAGCGGTCATAACAAAACTTCATCCACTCCGTTCACACTCAGGTGCCGCGCAAGGTGGTATAAACGCAGCTCTTGGTGAGGGAGACTCAACAGAGCTTCACGAATTTGATACTGTAAAAGGTTCTGACTACTTAGCAGACCAGGATTGTGTTGAGCTTATGTGTACGAAAGCGCCTGAGACTATTAGATGGGCAGAGAGAATGGGAGCTACTTTTTCCAGAGATGAAGTAGGAAACATAGCTATTCGTCCTTTTGGTGGACAGTCCAAACCTAGAGCATGTTATGCAAAAGACAGAACAGGTCTTGCAGTACTTCAAGCTATTTATGAACAAGCATTTAGAGCGGGTGTTGAAGTTTTTGATGAGTGGTATGCTGCTGACCTACTTTATGAAGATGGAAAAGTATCTGGTGTTGCAGCATATGATATCCGTAACTCAGAACCAGCTATTTTTAATGCAAAAGTAACGATGTTCGCTACTGGTGGGCATGGTAGAGCTTATAGATTTAACTCAAATGCACATGCAAACACGGGTGATTCACTTTCTATTGTTGCACGTCATGGTCTTCCTCTAGAAGATATGGAGTTTGTACAGTTCCACCCGAGTGGTCTTGGTGGTTCAGGAGTACTTATCTCTGAAGCAGCACGTGGTGAAGGTGGTCGTCTCTTTAACTCAGAGGGTGAGCGTTTCATGACTAAGTATGCGCCAAATGCTATGGAACTTGCTTCACGTGATGTTGTATCTAGAGCTATTATGGAAGAAGTACGTCAAGGTAGAGGTGTAGGTAAAGGTGGTCAGTCAGTAAATATAGACTTAACTCATTTAGATCCTGAAATTATTTTAACACGTCTTCCAGAGCTTCGTGAACTTGCTATCGCATTCCAAGGTCAAGATATGTTAAAAGAGCCTATTCATATTTCAGCAACGGCACACTACTCAATGGGTGGAATTCCAACAAATATTAATTGTGAAGTGCGTAAATCTCCAACAGAATTTACTGAAGGTTTCTATGCTGCAGGTGAGTGTTCTTGTGTATCTGTTCATGGAGCGAACCGTCTAGGAGCCAACTCTGTACTTGAAGCCCTACTCTTTGGTCGTCATGCAGGTGAGAATATGGTTAAAAAAATTGATGAAGGTATAGAACTTCGTAAAGCTACTCCAGCAGATGCAGACAGAATGTTGGCAGAAATGGAGAAACTCAAAACTTCAAACGGTAATGAAACCGTTCCTGGACTAAGAGAAGAACTTCAAAATGGTATGACTAAAAACGCAGGTGTATTTAGAACCAAAGAGTCTCTTGACGAGCAGTTAGCACTTATAGATGATCTTCTTGGACGTTTCAATAACATTCGCATTGATGATAAATCAATGACATTTAACACAGACTTACAAGAGGCTATCGAACTAGGTCACATGTTAGAGTTTTCTAAGTTCATCGTAGATGGTGCACTTAACCGTGAAGAGAGTCGTGGTGGTCACTACCGTGAAGACTTCCCAACAAGAGATGATAAAAATTTCTTGAAACATACTTATGCATACATGGATAAAGACTTCAACATGACTCATGAATGGGGTGAAGTGGTGCTTGGTAAGTTTGAGCCTAAAGAAAGAACATATTAAGGAGGTTATGATGAGTGAAGTAAAAGATACTAGAAAAGTAACCATAAAAGCATTTAGATTTAATGCTGAAACTGATTATCTTCCATATACAAAACAGTATGAAATGGAAGTAGGAAAAGATGAACTGATCCTTGACCTTATGAATAGAATTAAGTGGGAACATGATGGTTCTTTCTCTTATAGACGTTCTTGTAGACATGGTATTTGTGGTGCATGTGCAATTAAAGTAAATGGTAAGTCTGTACTTGCTTGTAAACAAAATGCTATCGAACTTCTTGATTTGTTTGATAACGACATCACGCTTGAGCCAAGTAGCAAGAAACGTGCAGTTAAAGATATGATCATCGACAAAACTGACTTCTGGGACAAGCATGCAGCTGTTAAACCATATATCGTTGCAGACATTGATCCTAGACCAGAAGCTGAGTCTAAGCAGTCTATAGCACAGTTCAATGCCCTACTTGACTCTGACCTTTGTATACAGTGTGGTGCTTGTCACTATGCATGTCCTGCACTAGAAGTGAACGATGCATTCCTTGGGCCTGCAGCACTTGCAGCTGCTTATAGGTTTACAGCAGATACGAGAGATGAAGCAACAGAAGAGAGACTAGACATTACTTTCCAATCGGGTTCTGGTGTTTGGGATTGTGTAAAATGTTTTGAATGTGCAGAAGCATGTCCGAAGGAAGTTAATCCTATCGAGAAGATCGGAAAACTTCACAACATGCAGTTTGAGCATGGTGTCGCTGAAAGTAACGTTGCAACACGTCACGCAGAAGGTTTCCTAAGAGGTATGAAAAAATATGGTTACCTGGATGAAGCAGATATTGTTACATATTCAGAAGGTTACTTAGGTGTGTACAAACACTTAGGTGCAGCAATGAAAATGATGAAGAGCGGTAAGATCCATTGGCATTCTGGTATACCATTCATAGACAGTATTCCGAAGATCAAAAACTTAGACGAGGTTCAAAAACTTATTGAAATCTCACAAACAAATAAACTGTAAGGAGAACAGATGAGCCAATTACATTACGCATTATTTACAGGATGTACTGCCAAGCAGTCTACACCTGAGTTACTTTCATCTACACTTGCAGTAGCTGATAAGTTAGGTATCAAAATCACTATACTCGAAGAAGCATCTTGTTGTGGTGCGAGTCACCTGCAAGATTTCGATGAGTTTTTAGCTCACGTACTAAACGCTAGAAACATCTGTTATGCAGAAAAACTGGGTCTTACGATGATCACTATCTGTAATACATGTCAGCTTAACTCTGCTATGACAAAACATGCCCTTGACACTGACCCGGAACTCAAAGCAAGAGTCAACGAAAAACTTGCAGAAGTAGGACTTGAGTACAAAGGTACATCTGAGATCAAACACTTTCTCTACACACTTATAGACGAGTATGGTTTAGAGAATGTTAAAGATAAGGTTACTACACCGCTTAGTCACTTAAACATCGCACCATTCTATGGTTGTCATAACATCCGTCCTTCTGAATTACATGAAGAGGCAAATGGACACGAAAACCCATATAGACCTAGTTCACTTGACAGTCTGATAGAGGCACTTGAGGGTAACCCGGTGAACTATGAGAGTAAAAACAAATGTTGTGGTTTCCATGTAGAGCTTCAAGCAAACCACACTTCTGAAGTATTGGCAGGTAATGCACTTGTAGATGCTATAGACAACAATGCGGATCTTATGGTTACACCGTGTCCACTTTGTCACCTGAAAATGGATACATACCAAGACAGTATCGGTAAAGTAATGGGTCGTGATGTAGAACTTCCAGTACTGCATATGCCACAAATGGTTGCCCTTGCTCTTGGATGTACAGAAAAAGAGATCGGTCTTAATTTCCACGTACAGAGAGCTAAACAGCTTTATACAGCATAATTTACAACTACTTTTTTATACCATTCCAAACGTTAGAGTTTAGGAATGGTATATGGTACGGAATAGATTTCAGTCCCTACACTCCAAACAGATAATCCATCAAAAAATAACAATTATGAAGTTATATAAAACGTGTTATAATTAAATGTATATCTTTGTGCTTAATACAAATTTAACACTACTGCTATAATATAAAAAAATAAAATTAATAGGATGGAATTATGAAGAAAATAGTATTGCTGCTTGCAGCGTTGGTAATGGTAAGTTCGAATGGTTTTTCTGAGGAAATGAAGCACGAAATGAAAGCAAATTCTGGTAAAAAGATGCCAACACGTTTCCAAGCTGTCTCTCCAGATAAAGTAGTGATACTTCAAGAAGGTGAAAATAAAATGTATTGTCCTAAATGTGGAATGACACTTCCAATGTTCTATAAAACAAATCATGCAGCACATGTCGATGGCAAGAGTCAGCAGTTTTGTTCTATCCACTGTTTAGCTGAAGCTATGGCTGATGGCGGGAAAGTTACTGGTATTAAAGTGGTTGATAATACCACTTTAGAATTTATAGATGTGATAAAATCATGGTATGTGGTTGGTAGTTCAAAACCGGGTACGATGAGTATGACAAGTAAATATGCATTTGGAAAGAAAGATAATGCAGAAAAGTTTGCCAAAGAACATGGTGGGAAAGTGATGACTTTTTATGCTCTTATAGATTCTGTAAAAAGTACACTTGCACAAGAGAGTGCAATGGTGCAGAAAAAACAAGCGATGATGGCTCAAAAAGGTCAAATGATATATAACGAAATGTGTACACCTTTTGATGTTAATTTTACCAGTACAGCTGAAGCTAAAACATACTTAACTACGCAAAAACCTTGTGGTGAGATCAAAGGTAAACAACTACAGGCAATTGGACTTTACTTAAACTCACGTAATAAGTAAGGTTACCTGTGAGTCAGATTTTACTAGTTACCTTATTACTTCTAGGATTAGCATATGGGGAAGGTATCTCACCTTCCAAGTATGCCAAGCTTGTTCAAAAAGGTGAGAAGGTAGCCTTAAAACTCTGTGATGAAAACAAACTCTCCAAAATCAAAAGTAAAAAACTCCATGAGATCCTCCAACAGATAGAAAACATTAAACCTTGTACACCAACACTTAACAAACGAAACAAAGAAGCCTTGGCTTACTTTCTTATGGCAGGTCAGTCTGAGAGTCTTACATCTGTTAAAGGTCAGATGGAAGTTCCTACAGAAATCAAATGCCCTGTATGCGGTATGTTTGTTGCCAAGTATCCGAAATGGGCGGCACTGATAGATGTAGAAGGGAAGAAACACTACTTTGATGGTGTGAAAGATATGATGAAATTTTATATCTTTGACGTAGATTTCCCTTATGACAGAAGTAAAATTACGCAGATAGAAGTCACAGACTTTTACACGCTCCAAGCCACAGATGCGAGGCAGGCTTTTTATGTCATAGGTTCAGATGTTTATGGACCCATGGGAAATGAACTGATACCCTTCCTTACTAAAAAGGCAGCACAAAACTTTATGACTGACCACAGAGGTGAAAAGATCATTCGTTTTGATGAGATCACACCTAAGCTCGTTATGGGGCTTGATGGATTAGAATATACCGAATAATTATAGGAAATACATTTGATAAAACCTTTTGCAGCCTTTGCACTCTTGTTGATACTTATGATCTTTATAATGGGTTCACATTATGTCCTGTTTCCTACTGACAAAGCTACAAATATCATGCGACAGATGACTAAACTTACACATATGGCCCCGCTCTCTTTAAGTGTAGCCTATGATGAGTCTGTTTATAACAGCACTTACCCCGAAATGCAGGGATTAGGCAGAATGGATTTTATCTATGAACACTAATGCTTTTTGGCACTTTCTCTCGCTACAGCTTTTTAAAGAACGCAGTAAACATTTGAGTATTATAGGTATATCGGTGATGATACTTTTTCTACTCTCTTCTGTACTTTTTATCTCTTCTTCACTTCGTTTTACGTTGGAAGAGACTTTAAAAGTACAACCGGATTTCGTAGTTAACCGTATACAGGGGGGAACTGCTGTCTCTACTCCTGAGATATGGGGAGATGAACTGCTTGACATCTATGGTGTTAGTAAAGTGACACCCAGAGTTTATGGACGCTACTTTTTTGAAGCTAAAGGGAGCTCTTTTCTCATAGTTGGTGTAGATTTTCTGGAAGAACAAAGTCATGAAAATCTTCAAATACTTATAGATAGTACTGACATCAAAGACTTTTTTAATGGTAATCAAATGTTGGTAGGTGAAGGTGTTAAAGCGTACTTAGATGCACACTTTTATAAAGATTCCTATAATTTCTTGACTCCTAAAGGTGTATTTAAAAAAGTAAATATTTTTAAAGTTTTTCCCTCTCAAACTAATCTTATAGCCAATGACATGATGGTTATGCCTATTGATCTGGCTCGTAAGATATTAGGTTATACAGATGATGAAGTCTCAGACATCACATTTTCTGTACCGAACCCAGATGAGTGGAACATGATGACAGACAAAGTCTCTGCCTTGCATTATGACCTCCATGTGGTCAATAAAAATGATGTGCAAAAATCTTATGAAAACCTCTACAACTACAAAGGAGGTTTGTTCCTCATTCTCTTTTTAGTTGTTCTGGCTACCTTTACGTTAATACTCTATCAACGCTACAGCATGGTCTACTCAACAGAAAGACGACATATAGGGTTACTGCGTGCACTGGGATGGAGTATTAACGATGTGTTAAAACTTAAATTTATGGAGACACTGGTAGTAGTGTTCATCTCTTATATTTTAGGTGTCTTCATCGCCTATGTCTATGTCTTTATTGCGGGAGCACCCTTACTCAAAGAAGTTTTTTTAGGCGGACAAAACTTACATAACACGCTAAGCTTTGTTCCGGTACTTGACTTTTCTGTTTTGACTTCTATCTTTCTTCTTTATGCGCTACCCTTTATCGCAGCGGTGTTGATACCTGTGTGGAGAGTTTCTGTGACAGATCCAAAAGAGGCTATGCTATGATGAGTAAGATGATGATACAAATAGAAAACCTCTATAGAACCTTTCACCATGGGAGCAATGAAGTCTCTGTACTTAAAGAGATAAATCTAAACATACGTCAGGGTGAATGTGTGGTACTCAAAGGGGTAAGCGGTAGTGGTAAAACAACCCTCCTCTCCCTTATAGCTGGACTTGACAAACCCAGTGCTGGTAAAGTCCTCATAGAAGGTGAGCCTATAAGTAAACTCCCAGACCTTTTTGCTTCTGAACTTCGTGCCAAAAAAATAGGAATGATCTTTCAGCATTTTAACCTTTTTGAACATTTGTCGGTCAATGAAAATGTCACTATTCCTCTTATCCCCTCTGGATTAAAAATGAAAGAGATTCATGAAAAAGTAGATGAATCATTGACGTTGGCCAATATCATCCATAAGCAAGAGACCCTTGCATCTAGACTCTCAGGCGGTGAAAAACAGCGTACAGCCATTGCTAGAGCGCTGGTAGCCGATCCAAACATCATCCTTTGTGACGAACCTACAGCCAATCTCGATAGGGATAACTCACTCTTGTTCATAGATATACTTGGAAAGTTGCATAGTATGGGTAAAACCATTGTTATTGCTACACACGATCCATTGTTTGATAGTTTATCATTCGAGAGTACCATTGTACCTATGGTCGATGGAAAGATAGTATAAAGTAATATCATGAACGAAGCACTCCTTTCAAATCAAGTCATCGTCTTTCTACTGAGTGAAGCCACTCTTTTCATGTTGCTGGCTGTAGCATTTATCGTGTCATTGAAAGTTTTGCTAAAATGGGATTTTGAGAGCTTTACTCCTTTTCAGTTTGCTTTGGAGCGACAGGCTTATTTGGTGAGTACAATTATCCTTTTTGTTTTTCTCATGAAGTTTATTTTGGTCGTCTATTTTATTTTTAGTATTGATGCTTTATCACTTCTATTACCTGGTGCCATGTGTGCTGCAGGTGTCATTAAAGCCAATATATACGGTTCATATCTTTTAATATTGAAACTATTTATCCTCTTTTTATTGATACTTTGGATCTATGTACATTCTTATGATATGCGTACAAAGAACCATCAATGGTTTAGGAAAAAATCATGGCTTTTTAGTCTGATCTTTGTGCTTATCATTGTGGAATTGGGGTTAGATTTCAGCTACTTCTCAAATATTGATACACATATGCCTGTAAGTTGTTGTTCTGCACTGTTTGGTCAACTTGAAGGTGCTAACCCCCTCCCTTTTGGATTGAGTGTGTCATTATTGTTAGTTCTTTTTTATCTGCTCTATATTTTAGTCATTCTAACCATTAAAAGCGGATACACTATACTTTATATACTTGCAAATATACTCTTTGTTTTCCTATCTTACTACGCAGTCGTCTATTTTTTTGGTACATATGTCTATCAACTCCCCACACATAAATGCCCATTCTGCATGTTACAACAGGAGTACTATTATGTAGGGTATTTATTATGGGGATCTTTATTTATGGGAACCTACATAGGATTAAGTGATGCTGTCTCCACCTTGTGGTTGGGAAAAACAGACATGAGGTCAAAAAAGATAGTGATGGCTCTACTTAGCGTGTTTGTACTATTATGTACAGTTTACGTGGCAGTCTACTACCTGAGAAATGGTGTATTATTATAAATGGAGTCTTTATGAAGAAACTTATACCCCTACTTATCATCCTAGTGATCATAAGTATTATCGCTGTTGTTTTTGTCTCTATGGCAAAAGATAAACAACCTGTTAGCATTGTTAAAAACAATACAGAGATGAAAGCCCTACCTCTCAAGGTAAACTTTACCAATGATGCCTACTGCAAAATGCTCATTACAACAAAAAGAAACAGTATGCAAGTAGTTGCTCCCGATGGTAAAACATGGTTTTTTGACGATCCTGGCTGTATGGTGCTATGGTTACAGGACAAATCGTTCAAAGCTAATGCGAAGTTATGGGTCTTCACCATCGATACCAAACAGTGGATAGATGCTAAAACAGCGTGGTATGGAGTGAAAGATCAAACAGAAATGCATTATGGTTTTGGTGCGAGAGAAAACAAAAC
>Ga0209013_10002309_pt1 | contig 17306 bp, 13 predicted proteins | sample Cruoilmetagenom2_FD_187291 | JGI IMG/M metagenome (GOLD analysis project Ga0209013, IMG submission 187291) | Oil polluted marine microbial communities from Coal Oil Point, Santa Barbara, California, USA - Sample 2 (SPAdes) (version 2) | ecosystem: Environmental > Aquatic > Marine > Oil seeps ...
CGGTTTTCGACTTTCCCGCCAATAGCAGCGGACTCGGCTCGGATAAGTGGTCGGGCGGACTGGCTGTTCTGGGCCTGACCATGCCGGGGAATTGGGTGGTCGGCGCCCTGGTGCAGAATATCTGGTCTTTTGCGGGCTCCGGTGATGAAGCAGATGTCAACAAATTCACCTTCCAGTATTTCATCAACTATAACCTGAGTAATGGTTGCTATCTAACCTCTACGCCGATCATGACTGCCGACTGGGAAAAACCCAGCGGTGAGCAATGGACCATTCCATTAGGTGGTGGTATCGGAAAATTGGCGCGTTTTGGGAAACAACCGGTGGATTTTAAGCTCCAGGGGTTTGGCAATGTGGAAAAACCTGATGGCGGACCCGAATGGAGCCTGCAGTTTGCCGTGAAGTTTTTGTTCCCCAAATAAGTCAGTTTCAGTATATGGAACAACTATAAGTTACAACTTGGCGGTTATGCTACTTTGGTGGCCTCACCTGAATAGTTACAAATTATAGAAGGATAAGAGTACCGAGTAACGATTTCTTTTGGTTGCCTCTTTATTGTTTCTGGTGAGAGACCTTAGAAAGGTAAGTATCTCTTCATGAGAGATACTGGTCAAATCGCATTTGCCGAATTGGGTAGTAAAACGTTAAAGGACGAACTCACATGTCTTTAGAGTATTTTTTAATATACTTGTTAGCTGTGATACAAAGTGATACATTTAGGGTGGAGGTAAAATTATGAAAGATACAACCATGACGGTGCGAATGACCCAAGAGACCAAGAATCGGTTAACTCAATTAGCCGCGGCTACAAATCGTACAAAATCCTATCTTTTGGATCAAGCTATCAACGACTATCTCAATGTTCATGAATGGCAGACACAGGAAACAAAAAAAGCAATTATGTTAGCCGACAGCCCCCATGCTGAATGGATCGAACACCAAAGCATAAAATCAATGTGGACAGCAAAACTTGAAGATTAGATGGCTAAGACTGGCAGCTCAAGATCTCGAACAAGTCGAAGCATATATTGCACAAGAAAGCCGGACATCAGCCGTACAGGTTGTTCTACGAATAATTGAAACTGTAGAACTCCTGGTAGAACAACCAGGTCTCGGTCGACCGGGACGGGTCGAAGGAACTAAAGAATTAGTGGTCACTGGAACGTCTTTTATTGTTCCATATCGGCAAAAAGATACTTACATCGAAATTCTTCGGGTTTACCATCAGTCAAGACGATGGCCTGAAAACTTGTGACAGAAAAAAAATGATGACATCATGGGAAGCAATGGTGGGCCAAACGTCCTGTAAACATCTATTTTAAAAATCTAAGTTCAAATAACTTTTGTACCCATCATATCCTCCTGCCGGCCGATGTCTCCATGTTGATCCGTACCCTGGTTCTCCTTGAAGGCACCTCACGTGTTTTTGATCGTGGCTTTAGCCTGGCAGAACTGCTGGAACCTTACTACTACAAAATTGTATCCAGGCGGCTTTCACCGAAACGATTGCTGGGCCGAATGCAACGCACCTATCGTGATTGGGATCGTTTTTTAAGTCAGCTGCCCGCTGAATTGAACAATGTGCTCAGTCAGATCCAGAGCGGCAAATTTGATATTCAACTGGCCCGTCGTCATCTTGACCCTATTGTCAATCCGCCTGGTAATGGCTATACTGTCCGCCTCCCCCTTTCTAGGTTCTAGTCTGTTGTGGAGTATGCAGGCACCGCCGCTTTTTAAGGGAGTTTCGATGTTTGGAGCTCTTGGTTATGCGCTGTCTTTTTATCTCGGTGCTCGTCTTGTTTGGGCTATCCAAAAATCAGGCAGTGTGGATTCGGTTGATGAAAAATGAAACCTTTTGTTCTCTGCAACTGCGACTCCATCTCTTTTTTTTTTAAAAGGAAATGAATGCCTCATATTCGGAGTCTGCGCGACCTGTCAATCGTTGTTAGCACTGTCGGCTACTGTATCTATTTCCTGGATAGATCTAATAACACGTTACCTGATTGCTTTAAAACTCGGTCCTCAAGTTAGCGTTGATATTGCCCGGTCCTGGTAACACCCAAATATATGCAAATTCGATGGCTCTGAAATAGATGAATACTCTTTTGCCCACAAACCGTACAACCTCAGCATTTTTACTCATCGTACTGACCTGCTTGTTTTTCTCTACAGTTCTCGAAACTCAGGCCGCAGATTATGAACGGATTGTCATCCGGAATGTCAGGATGATAGACCCGGCCGAGAAAACAGAAGATAAAATTGTCGAGATCCTCATTGAAGATAAAAAACTCAGCCTTGTTACAGAAGATAGTATCGCCCGGGAAGATACTGACCTGGTGGTGGATGCCGACAAGGGGGTATTGATTGGCAGCTTGAAACTTGGACGACCTTCCAGCTTTATGATTTTCGCCGAGGATCCACGGGACGATTTCAAGGTAATGCTCGACACGAATCGATATGCTGTTTTTGCCATCCATAAGGGGGAGGTTTATAGAAATAACCTCACGCTTAAGGATAAGACAGCTCCGGATGAAAGGGGGAAAAAAAGTGGCTGGCTCGCCTATACTCCTCCTCCCATGGCTGTACCTATAAATTATCAGGACAGCAGCAGGTGGAATCGCTGGGAGAGCAAATATATCTCCGGAATTTTTACAGGTGCTCTGGCATTGGATAGAACGTCCTGGCTTTCACAGGATGCAGGGAGTGAGCAATTGTATGGTGATCTAAATGATTTTCAAGGTGGTGAAATCAGAGCACTTCGTGCTGCTATTGCGGGAACATTAAATTTTACCAATCCCTGGATATATTATATTACGGTTGCAACCAATGCTTTTGACAAAGGATTTGAAACAGAAGATCTTGATACCCTGGTCCTTTATGATTACCGACTTGACGTTCCGTCATCAGAGAATACCACCATCAGTATCGGAAAACAGAAAGAACCCATATCCATGGATCGTCTCATGCCCATGGTCTTTGAGCCAATGCAGGAACGCAGTGCAGTCTCGGATGCCATGTTACCTGCCAGAAATGTCGGCGTTGTCTGGAGCGGCAGAAATGCCGACACCTATATAACCTGGGCCGTGGGAGCATTTAATGACTGGTTGGCCACAAACCAGGACTTTGATGAAGCTGCCAGCCAGTTTGTAGGTCGCTTCACCTGGGTACCACTGGTCAGCCAGGATGAAAGCAACCTGCTGCACCTCGGTGTTGGCTATCGCTATTCTAATGCCAAAGAAGGGTTTCGCTACTTTACAGAGCCGGAGATGAATAAATTACCTGTGTTTGTGGATACAGCCATCCATGATGCAGACAGCACAGAAACCTTGAATCTTGAACTTTCCTGGCGTAGAGGGCCGTTCTGGTTAGCCTCTGAGTACATGCAAAGCAAAGTTAAAAATAGAGACCTGGACGACCCATCGTTTGACGGTTACCATATCACTGCATCGTGGATTATGACCGGTGAAATGCGTCCCTACAATAAGAAAAACGGGACCTTTGGCAATACTCCCGTTGCAAAAACAATGCATCAGGATGGAATCGGAGCATGGGAATTCAACGCACGTTATTCTGCGTTGAACTTAACCGATGGCGTAATTGATGGAGGGGATATGCAGATTGCTTCCCTTGGCATCAACTGGTGGCTGACACCTTTTTTTGGCGTCAATATGAACTATCGCCATATTGAAAGTGAACAGGGTGGAATAAGTGGTACAACCGATGGCGTTGTGACCAGGATTCTACTGATACTTGAGTAGTTCTACCCTTATCGGCTATTAATATGTGTTATCATTGCATCATGTAACAGCTTTACCCTACTCTTGTCTGGAGATCATAAGAAATGGAAACTGCCATCCCTGTCGGAGAACAGCCGGTTGCTGCAGCAATCCAGGAAGCGGCTGAAGTTGTAGATCAGGTCAGTGCCTACGGTTCTCTTATCACTAACAGCCTGTACTTGATTATTATCGGTATGATCGTGGTTTTTCTACTGCATAAGCTCACTTCTAAGTTTTTATATCCTCACATCAAAAAACCGCGATTGATGCGAGTTGTTTTTGGAACCTTATATGTCCTGATCCTGGTTGTCACCATGTTGATGGTACTCAATAAGATCGGTATTGATACCACTGTAATCAGTAAAGTTGCTCTAATGACAGTGCTCGCTGGTGCTGTTATCGTCTTTTTTCTAATTCCCTTTTTACCAAGGTTACCATTTTTAATTGGGCAGATGATTGAGGTCAACGGAGTGTTTGGGACCGTGGAGAGTATCTCTTATGCCCATACCACTATTCGGACCTTTGACGGGGCAATGGTTTTTGTACCCAATCCCGTTATCCTGGCATCGAAAATCATAAATTACCACAATCTTCCAGAGCGCCGTATCGCCTTAAATCTGATTGTTAATCTCGATGCAGATATTGAAGAAGTGCGGACTCTTTTATTAAAAATAATGAATGGAGATGAGCGCGTAGTAGAAGAACCGGCAGCTCCTTTAGTCAGAGCAACGACAGCTTCTGCCAATGGCCTGGAGCTGACCGCCCTTTGCTGGGTAAAAAATGATGATTTTCTAAATACTCAGAGTGATCTCTGGATACGGGTGGTGACGGCGTTTAATAATGATGGGCGTGTTACCATGTCCCGGCCAAAGCAGGAAATCTATATCGCTGAGAGCAAGGTAGATAAAGTCGGTTAATTTGTCATTGGCACAGACTCGTTTGAACCAGATCTCTATCTACATCTACTCTCAACTCCAATGGAAAAATATTCAGGTTAAACTAACGACATGAAATCCTGGCTGAAAAAAAGTGTTAAGATTGTAATAATCATCGAGATTATCTATCTGGTGCTGATTAATGCAGCGCTGAACCTGCCGCTCACGCAGACTCTTATTAACGGGATTAAACCGGATAAGTTTGCCGTGTCCTGGGATCGAGCCTGGTCGCTGTATCCATTTAATGTTCATGCACTGGGAGTAAGTGCAAACGGGCAATCAAGTTCACAGCAATGGCTGGCAAAGGCGCCGTCGGCCACTGCATCTATTTCCCTGGCAGCATTGTTATGGCATTCGGTGAAGCTCAACGGTGTCGAGGCCGAAGATGTTACCTATTACCAGCGGCCTCGTCCTAAGCCGGACAAGGATTACAACGATATTCGTGCTTATTTTCCATCCATTGAGGGGCGGATGCTGGAAACAGATCCGGTTGCTTCTCTTCCGGAAAAAAAGAGCAGCAAACCCTGGAATATCAGCATTGACAATATCTACGCCCATGGTCGGCACGATATCCGGCTTTACCAGGTGCAGGCAACGCTTGACGGCGAAGTACGAACCGACCTGACCTTTCGAACCAAAGGCGGGCCATTTTCACTCGGCAATGGAAAAGTCGATATAAACCTCCAGTCACTTATTATCAACGGTGACCACGAAGTAGCGCAGCAGGGATATATCAAGGGCAATATCGATTTTTTGCCCTTTGTACCGAAAGAGACCAAGGGACTCAGTATCCTGGAATTCCTCAATGTTGACGCCGAACTGCAAACGGAGACCGAGAGCCTGGCCTACCTGAATATCTACCTTGCCAATTTCGACGGCATGAAGGTCGACGGCTCAGGTCTTGTTCAGGGACGTCTGCGCCTGCAGCAGGGGAAGCTGCTGCAGGGCACCGATGTCAACGTAGCCGCTCGTAAACTGTCGCTGGATATGTTTGATCAGCACCTTGAAGGAGATGGTACCATAAGCATCAAGGCGGTCGACAATACAGAGACCGCTGATGTGCGTATTGCGTTCACCGGCCTTGAAGCCTTTGATACGAAGAGAGATGTTCTCCTTTTTCGAGGTGAAGGTGTGCAGGTCGAGGCGCAGGGAGATCCCAGTATTCTGCACGTTCCCGGAGAGCCCTTCAATATTGAGCGGATAACGTTGAAGATTCCTGAAGTTGAGGTTCCTGATCTTGGAGTATATCAGACATTTATACCTGACAAATGGAAATTCATTCTGCACGGAGGCAGCGGCAGCTTACAGGGAAGGATCGATATAACTCAGACCGGCTTCAGCAGTAATCTTCAGCTGCAATCCGAGGCAGCCGATGTCGGCCTCAAAGAATACCGGTTCACCACAAATCTGGATGTAGCGTTGAAGACAAACTGTGCAACGGTTGGATCAGGTGTCGATATCTCGGGAACCTACGTCCACTTACGCGGAGCAAAGGTGAGCAGCGAAGACGGGCAGAGCTCAGCTCCCTGGCATGCCTCGATGGATATTGAACAGGGAAATCTTAAACTGCTGCTGCCTGAAGGGATGGACGCAGACAGTACCTTCAGAGAGTTGTACCAGGGGTTGAAAGGGCGCGAAATAGCCGCCATGCTTGATTCCGACAGAGAAGAGATCAAGATTACGGGATCTATTTCCGATCTGAGCTGGCTCAATGTGTTTATGAAAAACAACTATAACCTGGCGATTACCGGATCCGGCGAGGTTACAACGGAGCTGGTATTGAAGCAGGGCCTGCCGGCGGCCGGCACAAAATTAGTTATTCATCCACAAAAACTGGGCCTGGAAGTACTCGATTACAGCGCGGAAGGCGATGGCGAAATCATCGCCCTTATTGAAAAAGGCGGAGAGCAGCCGGACGTGCTGATGACTGTCGAACTTAAGAACGGAGAAATGCGACGTAAAGATGAAAAAGAGGCTTTTATTGAGAGCGTCGCCATCACCCTGAATGCACTGGCCCGTAACATAAGCCTGGATGGGAAGACCAGAGATATGGACCTCCAACTGCAGATCCCTTCGGCCTGGGTCCGTGATATGTCCGTGTATAACCAGTATCTGCCCAAGGACTCACCGCTCCAGTTCACAGGCGGCAGAGCGGCCCTGACTGCCGACATACAGATGACACCTGAAACAGCCCGGGGTTACGTCAGGCTGAGGACAAAAAAAATATCCGCCCGGGTGGATCAGCAGGAGGTAGCGGGTGAACTGGCCGCCAATATCACCCTGATCGACGGGGTGCCGGAGAATATGGACTTTGACATTTCCGGCTCAACCATCACCCTCGATAAGGTGCGGGTGACAGGAAAAGAGTTGAGCCATGATGATGAAGACTGGTCAGCACGTTTTGAGCTGAAAAAGGCCCGGGCCCTGTGGAAAAGGCCCATTACTATGCATCTCGAAGCCGATCTTCAGATGACCAACTCAAAACCCATCGTTGCGGTTATCGCCAACCAGCGAGGCAAGAACGGCTGGCTCGGAAAGGCCCTGACCATTGATGACGTAAACGGTAACGCGGTGATAAATATTGCGCAAAACCACATCATTATCCCCTATGCCTATGCCGGCAGCGACAAGATCGATGTCGGGGCCAAGGGCGTTATCAGCGCCGATAACCGGGATGGTGTGTTGTATGTGCGCTTCCGCAGGCTTCATGGTATTCTCAAGATCAATAATGGCAAACGCAATCTTGATGTATTGAATGCAAGGGAAAAATTCGACCAGTATGACAGCGATACTGTATTCTCTAAATTCAGCACGAGCAACACACAGTAAAAACATGCATCAGAATCGAAAAAAATTCCCCATTAATGTAGTTTGCCTCCTTATCATCAGTATCCTTTTCCTGATGGGCGGCTGCGCCTCGCTGCCTCCTAATAGTGCCAATCAGGAAACCTATGCCCTCCAGGACACGATAGACACCAGGCTGGGCAAAAAATACCTTGCGCTTAAAAAAGGTCATGCTGAAAAATCGGGTTTTCTGCTACTCGGTAAAGGCCTGGATGCCTTTACCGCCAGAATGGCCCTGGCCCAGGATGCAGACAGAAGTATCGATGCCCAGTATTACATGATCCACAAAGATCTTACCGGTAAACTGTTTGCTGATCAACTACTCAAGGCCGCCGACCGCGGCGTCAGAGTCCGTCTGCTCCTTGATGATATCGACCTGAGCGACAGAGACGAAAACCTGGCTGTATTTGCCAGTCATCCAAATATTGACCTACGGGTTTTTAATCCCTTTAGTCGCAATACCATGCGTGCGCTGCAATTTCTCACCCGGTTTGGCTCAGTAACCCGGCGCATGCATAATAAATCCTTTACCGTGGATAATCTGGTAACAGTAGTTGGTGGCCGCAATATTGGTGATGAATATTTTGATGCAGATCCTGACCTTGCCTTTGCCGATCTGGATCTTTTGGCCATAGGACCGGTAGTACAAGAGGTGTCCACCTCTTTTGATGCCTACTGGAACAGTGAGTTATCCTACCCCGTTGGAGTATTACACCCCGAACTGATTGGAAGTGGTGAACTCGAAAAAGGGCGAAAGCAGCTTGCGACATACCTTGCTGATGATGCAGCAGTAAAATATCAGCAATCACTGTTGAATTCCAGGCTGGCAAAGAGTATCAGGGATAACTCGATAGAGTATAGTTGGGGAGAAGCCTGGGCTTTGTATGATCATCCCAAAAAAATTGAAAGCTACGACCAGGACCAGGTCTATAACCTTTCCTATCAGATGAATATATTTCTGGAGGGGTTGCACAAGGAACTGATCATCTTTTCCCCCTATTTTGTACCTGGTAAGCAGGGAACGAAAAACTTAAGCGCACTCAGTAAAAATGGTGTGCGAGTCCGTATCCTGACCAACTCCCTGGCTTCAACCGATGTATCCCTTGTCCATGCCGGATATGCAAAATACCGGAGCACACTCCTTCGCAACGGTGTTGAGCTGTACGAAATGAACAGGACATTGAGCAAAAAGCAAAGAAAACAAAAAAAGGGTGTCCATGGTTCATCCAAGGCCAGCCTTCATGCCAAATCACTTATTATGGACAGGGAACAGGTTTTCATTGGTTCATTGAATCTTGATCCCCGCTCAATCACCGAAAACACAGAGATAGGCATCATGCTGCAGTCGGAGGAGATTGCAGCTCTGATGGCTGGGGCCTTTGACCAAATCACAGAACAGAGGGCTTTTCGACTGGAACTACGAACCGATGAGGAGGGCATTGAGTACATATACTGGCACGGGCTGGAAAACGACGAGGAGCGCGTCTGGACCACCGATCCTCACACCGGTTTCTGGCGGCGTTTCGGTGTTTTCTTCATGAGTCTATTACCCCTTGAGTCACAACTTTGATCATAATTCAACATCGTTAGAATAAATGCCAGGCTCGATCGTATGAAAAATTATTGGGTGCTTGTATTTCTTATCACGTTTATCATGAGCGGATGTTCCTCAATAGGACCTGATACCGTCGAACGGGACCATTTTGATTACAATACGGCTATTTCCAAGTCATGGAAAGAACAGATCCTGTTGAACTTTATATAAATTCGCTATGCAGATATGCCGCTTGTTGTCGAAGTGGCATCGATTGTCAGCGGCTAGACCTTTGAACGATCCGTAAACCTTGACTGTACTCTTTCATCTGATAGAGCTGTCCAGGGAGATTTGTTTCAATGGGATCCGGTGGCAAGTTCACAGACAGGCCAACCATCACCTGTGACGTAATCGACTTTTTTGGGAGCCTGAAAGTTTAGTCGTCGTCCGGCAATTCTTTGTGCTGAGGATTTGTGTCCTTTTCTGCGGGTATATATCCCAGTCCGCAGCAGGCCGGGCATTCCTCATCAGTGAGCAGGAACCTGCTCTCTCCCTTGAAATAGCTGATCTGCCCTGTTCCGCCACAGGCGGGGCAGGGCGGGTGTTTTTTATTTTCCATCCCTGATGTCTTCCAGCTTTTCCCAGCGACTGTACAGTTGGCCAATTTCCTGTTGCACTGTTTTCAGTTCCTGCCAGCAGTTATGGAGCTTGTCTGCATCTGCAACCGTTTCCGGTTCCTGCATCAGTGCTTCTAACTCCTCCTGTCGACTTTCGGCAGTTAGAATTTTTTCCTCTATCTGGTCGTATTCACGCTGGTCCATGTAGGAGAGCTTGCCGGTTTTATTTCTTTTTTCTTCTCTGGGTTCAGCCTCTACGCTGGATTTTTGCTGTTGTTCTTTTTTTGTATCCGTGACTGCACGCAGCCACTGTTCGTAGTCGGCAAAAAAAGAAGCCCTGCCTTTACCGTCAAAACCAAGTACTTCGTTACATATCCGGTCAAGCATGAAACGGTCATGGGTAACCAGCACCAGGGCACCGGCAAATTCATTTAAACTCTCTTCCAATACATTTAATGATGGAATATCCAGATCATTGGTGGGCTCATCAAGCAGCAGAATATCGGCCGGTTGGCGCATCAGTGCAGCAATTAGAATCCTGGCCTGTTCTCCGCCGGAAAGCCTTGATACCGGGGTCTCTAACTGGTCGCTGCGAAAGAGAAAGCGTTTGGCCCAGGAAACAACATGGATGGATCGGTCCTGGTAAAGGATGGAGTCGCCATCAGGGGCCAGGGCCCTGCGCAGGGTTTGATTTTGATCCAGCTGCTCACGGCGCTGGTCAAAGTTGACAATTCGGATGTTGTCCGCCGCCTTGATGGAACCTGTGTCAGGCTTTAGTCCTTCTTCACCGCCTGCCGCTGCCAGGATTTGCATGAGTGTGGATTTGCCGCAGCCGTTGCGGCCTAGAAGGCCTAATCGGGTTCCGGGGGTGAGGATAAGGTCAAGATCTGTAAAGAGAGCCTGTCCGTCAAAGCCTTTGGAAATACCGGTTGCTGTGAGCAGCTTCTTGGTCTTGCGATTGGTGGCGTCGAATCCCATCTGGACTCTGCCGTCTGCCCGGTTGCGGCTTTTGACAGTGGCAAGTTCATCCTGCAGGCGGTACGCTTCATCTTTGCGGTATTTTGCCTTGGTTGCCCTGGCTTTCGGCCCCCGGCGCAGCCATTCGGTTTCCCGTCGTACCTTATTGGCCAGCCGCTCCTCCTGTTCCTGTTGCTGGTCGAGAAAGTTTTCTCTTTTTTCAAGAAAGGTTGAGTAGGTGCCGTTTACCTGCAAGGTGCCGTCAGGGTAAGCGGGAGAAAGTTCAATGACCCGGTTAACGGTGTTCTCCAGAAACCTACGGTCATGGCTGACCATAAGGAAACCATCCGGGCTTTCTGGCAGACCGGCACTCAGCAGCTTTTCCAGCCACAGGATTCCTTCAATATCAAGGTGGTTGGTGGGCTCGTCCATGACCAGGATATCGGGGTGGACAACAAGGGCCCTGCAGATGGACAGCCGCTTGCGCCAGCCGCCGGACAACAGTCGAACCGGGATTTCAGGGTCGGCAAATTCAGCTCGGCTGAGCATGCTGTGGACCCGGTTGTACTGCTCAGTGCTTTCCAGGTCCATGGTTGAGACGGCGGCGTACAGGTTTTCGGCAGCGCTTTTCTTGTCGTCAAAGACATCACTTTGGGCAAGATAACTGATCCGTACATGTTTTTGTTGATACAGCTTCCCCCCGTCAGGTTCTATCAGGCCGCAGAGAATTTTGAGCAGGGTGGATTTGCCGGACCCGTTGGGTCCGATCAGGCCGATCCTGTCCCCCTTGGCAATAACAAGGTTAACAGCGGAAAACAGGGTCTGGGCACCAAAGGATTTGCTGAGATCCTGGCAGGAGAGAAGATAGGGCATGGTTTAAGAGTTGAAATTAAAAGAGTAGCGAAATTTCAGAATATTACAACGGTAATATAAAGTTATTTCAAGCTGTAGTAGGTGGTTTGCAGTCTGCGAAGTATGGTCCCTATACCGTACCCTATTCTCTATTAATTTCCAGGTCGATGTTGTCTGCCTGGGGATAGGAACCGAGCCACTCATAGTAAGGGCAGATCTGCTTGAGGATCGAGCAGCCTTCCCTGATGACCGGATCTTCCATGTGTCCGAGCATATCCATGAAAAACAAGTATTTCCATTGTTTTCCCTTGATGGGTCTTGATTCAATTTTTGCCAGGTTAATGTTTTTAGCTGACAGAACAGTCAACACCTCATTGAGGGAACCGGGTCGGTCTGCCACTCCCAGCAGCAGGGAGGTCTTGTCATGGCCGCTGCGCGAGGGGGACTGGGGGCCGATGACCAGGAAGCGGGTCGTGTTCCCCTGGTAATCTTCAATCCCTTTTACCACGACCTGCAGTTCATAGGTTTTGATGGCGAGTTCACTGGCAATGGCGCCGATATTCGGATTGTTGGCAGCCATCTGGGCGGCGGCACCGGTAGAAAATACGGGCAGGGTGGGGACGCTGGGCAGGTTCTTCTTTAACCATTCCCGGCATTGGGCCAGGGGCTGGGAATGGGAGGCAACGGTCTGAATGTCCTCTATGTCGCCCGAGCGGCAGACCAGGTTATGGCTGATGGGGAGGTGCAGTTCACCGCAGATCTTGACACTGTATTTCATAAATGAGTCAAGGGTGGAAAAGACTGCGCCCTCAATGGAATTTTCGACCGGTACGATCCCGTACTGTACCCGTCCTTTTTCGACCTCGTTAAAGGCTTCATCAATGGTCTCCATGGCTTTATAACGGGCAGACTGGCCAAAGTATTTTACACCGGCAAGGTGGGTAAAGGTGGCTTCAGGGCCGAGATAGGAGACTTCAATTTTCTTTTGAGACAGCCTGCATGTGGTAATGATCTCGTGAAAAATGGAGCGCAGGGCGTTTTGCGGAAATTTTCCCTGGTTATTTGTAAACAGCCGCTCATAGATTTCACGTTCACGTTGCGGATCCCATTTTGCCCGGCTGGTTTCGTTCTTGAGTTTGCCGATTGTCAGAGCACAGTCAAGGCGTTCCTTGAGCAGTTCGAGGATAGTGTCGTCTATATCGTCAATGCGCTGCCGAACCTGGGGAATGGTTTTTGTGTCACCCATAATGTTGTAAATCAGTAGTCAGGGGTTGAACGTTAGAGAGGGTTTTACGCAACTGGAGACAGGTATTCGGGGTATAAAATAAAAACAATTCGTTCCTTCATTTTCCAATTGGGTGAAACGCTCAGGTCAAGTAATGTAAGAACTTATATGCTAAAGCATCTTACATAGGTTGCAAACAAAAAACTGAAAAGTGTTGCATGGTGGCTTGTTTTCAATATATATCTGCTATTCAGGAGCACTCCTGACAAGCTACGGAACGGTGGTTATGCCAATTTGGTGGCTCCCGTTGAATAGAGTTATTATATCCCAACACACTGGATCATAATTGTGAATAAAATGAAATCGGCATGGAACCGGTTGAGAGAGTATCGATGAGCGATTTTGAAGTAAACAAGACATACGCGGAGATTAACGCCAGGATCAAGGCCGGTGAAGCAGTGGTGGTCACTGCCGAGGAGATGGTGGATATTGTAAAAAAAGAGGGTCCGGTCGAAGCTGCACGCCGGGTTGACGTGGTCACCACCGGAACTTTTTCCACCATGTGTTCATCCGGTGCCTTTTTGAATTTCGGCCAGACCAATCCAACCATCAAGGCCCAGAAGGTATGGATTAACAAGGTTTCTGCATATGGCGGCCTTGCTGCCATTGATATCTACCTGGGTGCCACCGAACCTGCCGAAGATGATCCGCTCAACAAGGTATATCCAGGCGAGTTTCGTTACGGCGGCGGTCATATCATCGAAGATTTGGTGGCCGGCAAAAAGGTTTTTCTTGAGGCCAAGGCCTATCCAACCGACTGCTATGCCAACACCAAGTGCAAAAAAGAAATGACACTTAATGATATGGGACATGCCCTGCTCTGTAATCCCAGAAACGGCTACCAGAATTACAACTGTGCGGTCAATTTCACAGATCGTACAGTATACACCTATATGGGTACGCTCAAGCCCAATTGCCGTAACGCCAACTATTGCAGTGCCGGCCAGTTGAGCCCGCTCTTAAATGACCCCCTGTATCGAACCATTGGTATCGGTACCCGGATTTTTCTCGGTGGCGGGGTGGGTTATGTTACCTTTAACGGCAGTCAGCATAATCCCGGAGCACCACGCGGCGAGAACGGTGTACCAACCAGGCCGGCCGGCACCATGATGGTGCAGGGCGACTTGAAACAGATGTCTGCGGACTGGCTGCGCGGGGTGAGCATCCAGGGCTATGGTTGTTCACTTGCCGTAGGGTTGGGGGTTCCCATTCCAATTCTTAATGAGGAGATGGCCCGCTTTACCGGGGTCTCTGATGAAGAGATTTTTACCCATGTCGTTGATTACGGCCATGACTACACCAACTGTATTGCCAGGGATTACGGAAAGGTCAGTTATGCAGAACTCAATTCCGGCCAGATTGAAGTAGCCGGTAAGAAGGTGGCTACCTCACCTCTGTCATCGGTGGTCAAAGCCAGAGAAATTGCCGAGATACTGAAACAGTGGATTATGGATGGTAAATTTTATCTCGGAGAACCGGTTGATTATTTTCCCACAGTTGATTTTTCCTTTGATAATAAAAAATGAAAGTTTCGTAAAAACCCTTTTTTCCCGTCATTCCGGCGAATGCCGGAATCCAGAACGTATTGAAATTACTGGATTCCGGGTCAAGCCCGGAATGACGAAAATAATGATTTTCGACTTTTTACGGAACCATCAAAAATAAATAACACTGGCTGCCGGGAGTGTCATTTGCAACTCAGGGATAAAGTTAAGAAACTTCACGGAACCCTGTCTGATTTCGGGCGGGTTGCTGTTGCCTTTTCCGGTGGTGTAGACTCGTCCTTTCTCCTTAAATCCGCTCTCGATGTCCTGGGGGCAGGTAATGTCGTTATCCTGCACGCGCGGTCCTGTCTGCAGAAAAAAATAGAGCAGGAGCGGGCCGAAACCTGGCTCAGTCGGCATGGATATTCCCTGGATGTTGAACACCTGTTTCTTGAGTTGGATCCCCTTGGCTGGAAAGAGTTTGTCCGTAATCCTGAGGACCGCTGTTATCTCTGTAAACTTAGGATGTACAGGTGTTTTCTTGATGAGCTTGACAGGCTGGATATACATGTATTGCTGGATGGGACCAATATAGATGATTTAAAAGATCGTCGTCCGGGCCTGAGGGCCATTCACGAACTTGGCGTACAGACACCTTTGGTTTCCTGCGGTCTTGGTAAAACGGATATCAGGGATTTGAGCAGGGAGTTGAAGCTTGATACCAGTGATCAACCCTCGTCATCCTGTCTTGCCACCCGCATCCCGCATGGCCTTGAAGTAACCGTTTCGCGCCTGGAAAGTATTGCCGCCTGTGAGAATGGACTCGCTGAACTTGGATTTGATGGTTGTCGGGTACGGCTGGACGCTAAATCAGAAAAAACGTTGTATTTACAGCTGATTCATGCTGATCTTGATCAGTTTTTCAATCCGGCAATACGGCGTGCTGTTTTTCGTTTTTTTAAAAATATGGGGGTTGATAAAGTTTACCTTGACCTGGAAGGTCGTTGACAGGATTTTTTGTCCTGTTTCGGTTTCGCCTCAATCCCTCTGTAAACCGCATCAATTAAGAAAAAAATGGGTTTTTTCTTTGACAAAGGTTTATAATTTGATTTTAATCAATTCTATTGAGATCGAAGGAAATCAGGAGTTACCCCTGGTTCGGAACTGGCGATGCCAAAAAAGTTAGGGAGGGAAGAATGAACAAAAAGGAACTCGTAGAATCCATGGCCGGTGCAGCTGACATCAGCAAAGCCGCAGCAGAAAAAGCACTCAATGGTATGTTGATGGCGGTAACAGAGACACTTACCAGCGGTGACAAAGTGACCCTGGTTGGTTTTGGAACCTTTTCCACTGTTAAACGTTCTGCACGCAAGGCAAAAAATCCCCGCACCGGTGAAATGATCAAGATCCCAGCAAAGACCGTTGCCAAGTTCAAGCCGGGTAGCAAGCTTGCCGAAGCTGTAAAATAATATTTTTTCAACTTCATTAAAAAACAGCTGGCAATTATGTCAGCTGTTTTTTATTTTCGTACAACGATTTCGGTCGGGAAGTGGCTCAGCCTGGTAGAGCACAGCGTTCGGGACGCTGGGGTCGGAGGTTCGAATCCTCTCTTCCCGACCATTGATTATAAAAGGTACTTCAGCCAGTTAGGTTGAAGTACCTTTTTCTTTTCCTGAATTGCTTCTTAAGGAAACTCAGCTGAAAACTTGAAACATAATCTTAACATATTGCAATATCGATAGATTTTACCGTTTTGGTCTTTATGTCATCCCGGCGAACGTCGGGATCCAGATTGTAGCCAGATCGCCTGGATCGGAGTCTCGACTTACCTCCGGCGTTCGGCGGAATAACCTCATGACTTAGCTGAGTTTCGTACAGAGCCACTTTTCCTAATAATTCAATTTAAAGTAAATAAAGTTGTAACTTATTCAGGTGGGGCCACCAAATTGGCATAACCACCGAGTTGCTCCTGAAGTTACATAAAGTTTATCCTTATGGGGTGGTAGCCGGACCTGCGTCAAACATTGCTTTTCTGAACAGTAGAGTCTGCTCATTTATGTTACCTGTCTGCTAACAGTACCTGCACCAGGTTTGTGCGCAACTCGTCCAATTGATAGGGTTTTGGCACCACTGCACTGAATCCGTAGTCTGCGAAATGAGCCATGATTGGATCATTGGCGTAGCCGCTGGAGGCAATGCCACGTGCATGAGGATCTATTTCAAGGAGCCTGGTCATGGTTTCTCTGCCTCCCATTCCTCCCGGAATGGTCAGATCCATTAAAACGGCATCAAAAGGTTCACCTTTATCCAGGGCCTCCTGATACAGCTTGAGTGCCTGATCTCCATCGACAGCTGAACTGGTAGCGTAACCTAAAAAATTCAGCATTTCGCCAGCGACTTCACGGACAATATCCTCATCATCCATAATGAGGATATTCCCCCCGTTGCTGGATCTTTTGTGCTGTTGTTCTTCTATTTCCAGAGCATGGTCAGGAGCTGCGGGGAGGTACAGTGAAAAGGTGGCACCCCTGCCAGGTACGGAGTTGACCGAAATCAGGCCATCATGTTTTTTCATGATGGCATAGGCCACGGCAAGGCCCAGGCCACTGCCTTTGTCTTTGCTGGAAAAATAAGGATCAAAGATTTTTTCCTGATCCTGCCGTGAAATTCCATGGCCTTCATCGGAAATGGTGAGAAGGAGATAACGGCCGGGTGTAAGCCCGGTATGGTTGCCGTCGGCCAGAGTGATGTTCTCTCCGGATACCGTTAGACAGCCACCATCCGGCATGGCATGTCCAGCGTTGATAACCAGGTTTTGAATCACCTGGCTGAGCTGATCTTCATCAACTTCTGCTCCCCAGAGGTCATGGGCAAACCGGTATTCACGTTTTATGTTGGAACCGCGCAGGGGAAAATCGACGGAATCCCTGACAACGTCTGCTATCCCGGAAAGTTTTTTGATTGGTGCGCCACCCTTGGCAAAGGTCAGGAGCTGCTGGGTAAGGCCCTTGGCGCGGAGGGT
>Ga0209013_10002310_pt1 | contig 17303 bp, 17 predicted proteins | sample Cruoilmetagenom2_FD_187291 | JGI IMG/M metagenome (GOLD analysis project Ga0209013, IMG submission 187291) | Oil polluted marine microbial communities from Coal Oil Point, Santa Barbara, California, USA - Sample 2 (SPAdes) (version 2) | ecosystem: Environmental > Aquatic > Marine > Oil seeps ...
AAGGATTTAAAATTACATAGAATTGAAGCCGGTTGTGCAGTTGATAATATAGCTTCTTATAAAGTAATGGAAAAAGTAGGAATGATTAAAGAAGGAAGGTGTAGAAAAGTATTACCACTAGAAAATGGTTGGAGCGACACTTTTGAATATGCAATTTTAGATACCGACAGAAGTTGATTTAAAGGTTATTCAGGTCAATTGCGTTCCATGTGGCATCATTTGGTAATGGAGAAATAATATTTATCTTTTCTTTACTAACAGGGTGAATCAATTCAATTTTTCTCGCATGTAAATGAATACCACCATTTTTATTACTTCTGTTAAACCCATATTTGAGATCTCCTTTTATTGGGCAGCCCATGCTTGCTAGTTGACATCTAATTTGATGATGCCTACCTGTTTCTAAATCAATTTCTATTAAATTATAATTGTCTAACTTTTGGATTACTTGATAATGTAAAATTGCCTTTTTACTTCCTTCAATTTCTGATTTATATGCCGTTGATTTATTATTTTTCGGATTCTTTTTTAAATAATGTATTAGGGTATCTTTTTCTTTAACGGGGATATTTTTTACAAGAGCCCAATAGGTTTTTTTAATAGTTTTTTCTCGCAGCATTTTGTTTAATCGTTCTAATGCTTTTGAAGTACGGGCAAATATTACAATTCCGCTTGTTGGTCTATCTAATCTATGTGCAACACCTAAAAAAACATTACCAGGCTTGTTATATTTTTTACCAATATATTCTTTTACAACATCACTTAAAGGTTTGTCGCCGGTTTTATCGCCTTGGACAAGATCTCCTACGCGTTTATTGATGATTATTAGGTGGTTGTCTTCAAATAATACCTGTAAATTTTTATTTGTGCTACGCATTTTATGAGCTTGGATGTGTAAAAATACAAATTTAATATCCCTTTAAAATAAAATTAATACGTTAATATTCATGTAACCAGAGTAACATTTCTAGGGTTAAACTTTATATAAGAATAGTAGTCTTAAATTTAATAGAATTGGAACCGTTTAAAATTTAATCGTATGAAATATTTAATGTATATATTACTACCAATCTTGTTTTTGGGATGTAATGATTCAGAGGAAATAGAAGAAGTTTATGATATACTTTCGAAACAAGAAATAGAAGACTTACAGTTCTTAAAAGAAGAAGAAAAAATGGCGCGTGATGTGTATTTGTTTTCCTACGATTTATATGGTCAAAACATATTTAAAAATATTTCAAATAGTGAGCAATCACACATGAATAGTGTTACTACAATTATAGAAAAATATGGTATTGAGGATTTGTCTTTAGAAGGTAGGGGAAGTTTTTCAAATAAAGTTTTACAAAACTTATATGATGATTTAACAACTTTAGCTTCAGAGTCCTTAGAGGGAGCTTTAATAGCAGGTGCTACTATTGAGGACTTTGATATTAATGATATAAATAATTTTATTGAAAATACAAGATTTCAAGATGTGGAAGATATGTATGCTTTATTAAATTGTGGTTCAAGAAATCATTTAAGAGCTTATTCTAATAATTTAGAAAAATTAGGTATTTCCTATATTCCTCAATTTTTGTCATTAAATGAATATAATGAGATTGTTAATAGCGACAATGAAAAGTGTAATAATTAATCAAAATAGTTCGAAATGAAAAATAAAATATTTTATCTTATTTTAACAACAATGTTGTTTGTATCCTGTAAAGATGAAAAAAAAGAATTAAGCCCCATTGCAGAAAACAGATTTGCAACGGTTGCAGATATTCAAGAGTCAGAAGCTTATATGCTTCTTAAAAATCAATGCTATGCTTGCCATAGTATCAATACAACTTCACATGATGAAATAATAGCTCCACCGATGGTGGCTATAAAAAGAAGGTATTCAAGAATGTATGATAACAAACAAGATTTTGTAGAAGCAGTTACAGCTTGGGCTTTAAACCCGGTAGAAGATAAAGCAATAATGAAAGGTGCAGTTTCACAATTTAATGTGATGCCAAAACAAAGTTTTAAAGAGTTGGAGTTGAAAAAAATTGCTGCGTATATTTATGATAATGAGTTAGAAAAACCAGATTGGTTTGCAACACATGAAAAAGAGATGCATGGTGCTGGAAATGGTAGAGGAATGGGAAGAAAAAATTGATTGAAATTTAGTTTACTTGTGTTTCGTTTAATTTATTTTAGGCTAAACTTTGGTTAACATTATTAATATAATCTAATACTTCATTTTTCCCATCTTGATTAGATGATGATGTAATAAAGTATGGTGGTAATTCTTCCCAAGTCTCAAGCAAAACGTTTTTATAAACCGCAATATTTTTAGTAAGATTTGATTTATTTAATTTATCAATTTTTGTAAAAATAATGGCAAAAGGAATTCCGTTCTCTCCTAAAAACTCCATAAATTCCAAATCTATTTTTTGAGGTTCATGCCGAGAATCTACCAAAACAAAAGAACATACCAATTGCATTCTTTTATTGAAATAATCTTTAATAAATTTTTGAAATGTTCTTCGTTTGTCTTTCGATACTTTTGCATAACCATATCCTGGTAAATCAACTAAAAACCAATTGTCATTTATGATAAAATGATTGATTAATTGTGTTTTCCCTGGTTTGCCTGAAATTTTTGCAAGATTCTTGTGGTTTGTCAACATATTAATCAATGAAGATTTTCCAACATTTGAACGGCCAATAAAAGCATATTCAGGTAAGTTTTCTTTAGGGCATTTCGAAACATCTGTATTGCTGATTACAAATTTGGCCGATTTTATTTTCATTGATAAATGATATAAAAAGTTATAAGTTGAAACTATTACAGATTTAACCTAAGGATTTAAACGTCAGAATTAAAATATTTTTTGAGCCAAGACTCTAATAACATATTAAATTCATTTGGATGTTCCATCATTGGAGCATGACCGCATTTGTCTATCCAATAAAGCTCTGAATTGGGGAGTAGTTTATGAAATTCTTCTGCTACTTCTGGTGGTGTAACCGTGTCGTTTTTACCCCAAATTAAACACGATGGTAAATCCATATTTGGTAAATCGGAAGCCATATTATGTCTAATTGCACTTTTAGCAATAGCTAAAGTTCGCAACAATTTATTTCTATTGTTTATAGATTCAAAAACATCATCAACAATTTCTTTAGTAGCTATTTTAGGATCATAAAAAACATCTTCGGCTTTTTTCTTAATATACTCATAATCACCTCGTTTTGGATAACTTTCTCCCATTGAATTTTCATATAAACCTGAGCTCCCTGTAAGGATTAGTCCTGAAACATTTTTGGGATTCAATTTTGTATGATACAAAGCAATATGCCCTCCTAAAGAATTTCCTAATAGGATATATTTATCCAATTTTTTGAACCCAACAAATTCCTTTACAAATTTAGAGAGATTTTTAACATTGGTTTTTACTAGAGGCAGTGTATATAGAGGTAATTCAGGCATTAAAACATTATATCCTAAATCAGAAAAATAATCAAAAACACCATCGAAATTACTCAAGTTCCCCATCAATCCGTGCAATATGATTAAAGGTGTTCCTTCACCCGATTCTAGGTAAGTAAATTTATCTTCTTTTTTGAGGGTGTAGTTCATCTATATTGTTATATATAAGCAATTTGCAAATTTAATTAATTTCGTTCAAAGTACTAATTTTCTATTCATTTACTTCAAATAATTTCAACAAAAAGCAAGGTTTTCATATAAGTTTCTGTAAATCAACACAATATTTTATTATAAAGAAAGTTATTAACAAAGTGGTAAAAAATGGTAAATAGTGGTAATTTTATTTATATTTGTCATAGTTATTCAAATAATATTCACATAAGTGGTAAATCTAATTGGAACATACGAATGTAAAGCTGATGTAAAAGGCAGGTTAATGCTACCTTCTACAGTTAAAAAGCAACTGTCTAGTATTTTACAAGATGGTTTTGTTTTAAAGCGATCTGTGTTTCAGCCATGTTTAGAATTGTACCCAATGAGTGAATGGAATATGATGATGGCAAAAGTAAATAAACTGAATAGGTTTATTAAGAAGAATAATGATTTTATAAGAAGATTTACTGCTGGGGTAAAAGTGATTGAATTAGATGTTTCTGGAAGAATGTTGATTCCTAAAGACCTACATTCTTTTGCTGGAATATCCAAAGATGTAGTGTTGTCTTCATCAGTTAATATTATTGAAATTTGGGATAAAGCAAAATATGAAATAGCTATAGATGAAGCTACAGTTGATTTTGCTGATCTCGCAGAAGATGTGATGGGAAATGTAAATGAGGAACATGATGAGTTATCATGATCCGGTAATGCTCTTTGAAAGTGTTGATGGTTTAAAAATTGATCCAAACGGAATTTATATTGATGTGACTTTTGGAGGAGGAGGTCATTCTAAAGAAATTTTAAAGCGTTTAGGTGACAATGGGAAGTTATATGCTTTTGATCAAGATAAGGATGCTTTAGATAATTCAATAGATGATGAAAAATTCACTTTGATCAACGAAAATTTTCGCTATATCAAACGTTTTTTACGATTTTATGGTATTACCAAAGTAGATGGAATATTGGCAGATCTTGGAGTTTCTTCTCATCAATTTGATGAAGCCGAAAGAGGTTTTTCAACTCGATTTAATGCTGATTTGGATATGCGAATGAATCAGGATGATGAATTATCTGCTTATCATGTGGTTAATAAATATGAAGAAGAAAAATTAAGTTCGGTTTTATTTCAATATGGTGAACTTAGAAATTCTAGGGCATTAGCAAAAGAAATTGTAAATGCTAGAAAAAATGAAGATATTAAAACGAGTTTTAGATTAAAAGAAGTGTTGCAACGGTTTTTGCCAAAAGCCAAAGAACATAAAATTTTAGCTCAAATATTTCAAGCAATTCGTATAGAAGTTAACCAAGAAATTGAAGTGTTAAAAGAATTTTTAATTCAAACACCTGAATTGTTAAATAAAGAAGGAAGATTGAGTGTAATATCCTATCATTCCTTAGAAGATAGATTAGTAAAAAGATTTATTCAAAACGGGAAATTTGAAGGAGAACCTGAAAGAGATTTTTATGGAAACATTAATGTTCCATTTAAAAAAGTTGGAAAACTTATAGTGCCATCAGCAGAAGAGATTAAAAACAATAATAGAGCAAGAAGTGCAAAATTAAGAATAGCAGAAAAAATCAAAATAGTCTAAGAAAAAGGGGAATTAAAATAATGTCAAAAACCAAGCAAACACTTTACAACATTTTAAAAGGAAAATTTCTGGTTGATGAAGATGCAAGAAAAAATTGGGGTTTTTTAATTTTCTTAACAGCATTAGCTTTATTAATGATCACAAGTTCCCACCAAATAGATAAAAAAGTACAAAAAATAGCATATTTAAATAAAGAAAAAAGAGAATTGCGCTCAAAATTTGTTGCTACAAAATCAGATTTGATGAAATTAAAAATGGAATCTAGTATTTCAAAAAGATTAAATGAGAGCGGATTATATATATCAGAAACACCTCCTAAAAAAATTAAAGTAGAAATTAGTAATTAACCATGGCAGTTCAAAAAAAACAAATATTAAACAAAGTATACTTGCTTACAGGGTTTATGTTTTTGTTTGCCGTTTTGATTGGTTATCAATTGGTTCAAATTGAGTTTATTAACGGCGATGAATTTCGAAAATTAGCAGAACAAGGAACTGTTAAAACCTTTGAAATTTCTGCAAATAGAGGAAGTGTCTATACTTCAGATGGAAGCTTATTGGCTACCTCAATTTCAAAGTTCGATGTGAGAATGGATGCAGTTACAGTTTCTGATGAGGATTTTGAAAGCGGTATTAAAGATTTGGGAAAGTCCTTATCAGAGATGTTAGGGAAAAGTGCAAGTTTTTATGAGAATTATATCCGTAAAGCAAGAGCAAATAAAAACAGATATTTATTTATTACAAGAAATTTAAAATATAACGACTATCAAAAAATAAAAACATTTCCAATATTCAAACTTGGCACCTATCGTGGAGGGTTTATTGTTGAACAACGTACCGTAAGAGAGCATCCGATTGGCAAAATTGCCGAACGTGCTGTGGGTTACGATGATTATAGAGGTAGAGTTGGAATTGAAGGTAGCTTTTATGAGTTTTTAAGAGGAAAAAACGGACAAAGATTAAAACAAAAAATTGCTAAAGGTCAATGGAAACCTCTAAATGATAACAATGAAATTGAACCTATTGATGGTAAAGATATAATTACAACCATTGATTTAAATATACAAGATGTTGCGCATCATGCTTTACTAAGTCAGCTTGAAAAATTTAAAGCAGATCACGGTTCAGTAGTTGTTATGGAAACTAAAACTGGTGAAGTTAAGGCGATTTCTAATTTAGGAAGAACTTCAAAAGGCACCTATTTTGAACAAAGAAATTATGCGATTTACGAATCTCATGAACCAGGGTCAACCTTTAAGTTAATGGGAATGGTAGTTGCTTTAGAGGATAAAGTAATCGATACAGCCAATATAATTGATACGGAAAACGGTGTAATTACTTTTCATGGTAAATCAGTAAGAGATTCACATAGGGGTGGATACGGAAAAATATCGGCAGCAAGAGTATTTGAAGTTTCTTCAAATGTTGGTGTTGTAAAAATAATAAATGATAACTATAAAGATGATCCAAATAAATTTGTTCAAGGTTTAAATAAAATGAATGTGGGAATGAAAATTGGCTTACCTATTAAAGGGGAAGGTGAGCCAATTATTCCAGACCCCAATGATAAAAAAACATGGAATGGATTATCGTTACCGTGGATGGCTTATGGCTATGGAGTATCTATAACTCCATTACAAACACTAACTTTTTATAATGCAATTGCAAATGGTGGAGAGATGGTTAAGCCACGTTTTGTAAAGGAAATTAGAACTCAAAGTAATGTAATTACAAAATTTGAAAAAGAAGTTATTAATCCGCAAGTATGTTCACAAGAAACTATTGATAAAGTAAAGGAAATGATGCTTAATGTTGTGAAAAGAGGTACGGCTACAAATATTTATGACAAGAATTTTTCTATGGCTGGTAAGACTGGAACGTGTCAGACCGATTATTGGACTGGTGATACACAATACATATCGTCTTTTGTAGGGTATTTTCCAGCTGATGAGCCAAAATATTCATGTATTGTTGTAATTCATAAGCCTGAAAAGAAAATAGGCTATTATGGGAATATAGTAGCAGCTCCTGTATTTAAACAAATAGCAAATAAGATTTATTCTAATACTCCGGTGCAAGATAAGGTCGAGCTTCCTTCTCAAATATTAACTGTGGAAAATAATTTTAATAGTTATTACAAAAAGGCGAATACTACTTCTAAAAAAGTACCAAATGTTAAAAATATGCCAGGAATGGATGCTATCCCGTTGCTCGAAAACTTAGGATTCAAAGTAAATATTAATGGAATAGGAAAAGTTAAATCACAATCAGTAGAACCAGGCGCAGCTCTAAAAAAAGGGGAAACTATAATATTAGATCTATCATAATAAATTGAAAAATTTAAAAGACATATTATATAAAGTTGCAGTTGAATCAGTAATAGGTTCTACTGATTTGTTTATTTCTAATATTGAATTTGATTCTAGAAAAATTGAGAAAAACACATTGTTTATAGCTCAAAAAGGACTTGTTTTTGACGGTCATAAATTTATTGATTCTTCAATTAACGATGGTGCTATTGCAATTATTTGCGAAGAATTGCCTTCTAAAATAATAGAAAATATAACCTATATAAAAGTTAATGATAGTAATGAGTCTTTAGCTATAATTTCTTCTAATTTTTTTGATAATCCATCTGAAAAATTAAAATTGATTGGTGTAACTGGTACTAATGGAAAAACTACAATTGCAACACTTCTATTTGAACTTTTTAATAAAGCAAACTTTAAAGTTGGTTTACTTTCAACAATAAAGATAATGGTTGATGATGTAGAGCTACCTGCAACTCACACAACGCCAGATTCTATTACTATTAATAAAGTTTTGAATCAGATGGTTTTAAGTGGAGTTGAGTTTTGTTTTATGGAAGTTAGTTCACATGGAATTCATCAAAAAAGAACTGCTGGATTAGATTTTGAAGGCGGAATTTTTACTAATCTAACCCATGATCATTTAGATTATCATAAAACATTTGCAGAATACAGAGATATAAAAAAATCGTTTTTTGATCAATTACCTAAATCATCATTTGCTTTAGTAAATATTGATGATAAAAATGGAGAGGTAATGTTGCAAAATACTTTAGCTAACAAATACACGTACGCATTAAAAACTATTGCTGATTATAAAGTAAAAGTATTAGAAAATCAATTTGACGGTCTACTGTTAAGTGTTGATAATCAAGAATTGTGGACAAAATTAATAGGAAATTTTAATGCATATAATATATTGGCTATATACGCAACAGCCGATATTTTAGGATTAGAAAAATTAGAAACTCTAAGAATTATTAGTGAATTAAATAATGTCGAAGGTCGATTTCAACATGCTATTTCTAAATCGGGTGTAAACTCTATTGTAGATTATGCACATACACCAGATGCGTTGAAAAATGTATTAGAAACCATTAATGAAATCCGTACACATAACGAGCAGGTTATAACTGTAGTTGGATGTGGTGGCGATAGAGATAAAATGAAAAGACCAAAAATGGGTCATATCGCATCGGTATTAAGTAATCAAGTGGTTTTTACTTCTGATAATCCACGAAGTGAAAATCCGGAAACGATAATAAAAGATGTTGAAGCTGGGGTGCAACCTGAAAATTACAAAAAAACAATTTCAATAACAGATAGAAAACAAGCGATTAAAGCTGCTTGTAAATTGGCGAACCAAGATGATATTATTTTGATTGCAGGTAAAGGTCATGAAACATATCAAATAATTGGGGATGTACGATCTGATTTTGACGATTTTAAAATAGTAAATGAATTGCTAAACGAAATGGATAAATAATACAATAACGAATAATGCTATATTACTTATTTCAATATTTAGAAGAACACTATAAACTGGCTGGCGCTGGCTTATTTCAGTACATTTCGTTTAGATCGGCATTGGCATTTGTGTTTTCCTTATTAATATCTACTATTTATGGTAGAAGGGTTATTGATAAACTGAGAAGACTTCAAGTAGGTGAATCTGTTAGAGATCTTGGTTTACAAGGTCAAATTGAAAAAGCAGGAACCCCAACCATGGGAGGTATAATAATAATACTGGCAACATTAATACCAGTCTTTCTTTTTGCAAAACTTGACAATATTTATATCATTCTTTTAATTGTTACTACAATTTGGATGGGTACTATTGGTTTTATTGATGACTATATAAAGGTGTTTAAGAAGAATAAAGATGGTTTAAAGGGAAGATTCAAAATTGTGGGTCAAGTTTCTTTGGGTGCATTTGTTGGTTTTGTTTTATATTTTAATCCTGACGTAGTTGTAAAAGAAAAACTTCCAGAATATAGAATAGTTCAAACTTCTGAGTTGACGGTTCCAACAAATCATTTTAGCGAGGCTCATAAATCAACTAAAACTACCATTCCTTTTGTAAAAAATAATGAATTTGACTATGCCAATTTAGTTGGATGGATGGGTGATAAAGCAATAGATTACGTATGGATTGTATTTGTAATAGTTGTTATTTTTATTATAACAGCAGTGTCAAATGGAGCCAATTTAACGGATGGAATTGATGGTCTGGCCGCTGGGTCTTCCGCTATAATTGTTTTGGCATTAGCCGTTTTTGCATGGGTTTCGGGTAATATTATTTTTGCTGATTATCTAAATGTAATGTATATACCAAACTCTGGTGAAATGACCATTTTTATTAGCGCTTTTGTTGGTGGTTTAGTTGGATTCTTATGGTACAATGCTTATCCGGCTCAAGTATTTATGGGAGATACAGGAAGTTTAACTATTGGAGGAATCATAGCAGTTCTGGCAATTGCGGTTAGAAAGGAATGGCTAATTCCAATTTTAGCAGGAATATTTTTAACTGAAAATTTATCGGTAATAATGCAAGTCTCCTACTTTAAGTTTACAAGAAAAAAATATGGTGTTGGAAAACGAATTTTCTTAATGTCGCCTTTGCATCATCACTATCAAAAAAGAGGATATCATGAAAGTAAAATTGTAACACGATTTTGGATTGTAGGAATTCTACTAGCGGTAATATCAATTTTAACATTAAAAGTAAGATAATAACAATAATAAATAAAAATATAAAATGAGTATATCAAGTTTCGCATTACAAACAAATTTCAATGTAAAAAACGCTTTGGCCTCTAGTACATTAATTGATTTAATGAAAGTTCGTAAAGAAACTATTAGAGATTGTTTGGCAGATTACGAAAACGAAGAACATAGACTGGAAAAAGTTTTAAGAATTAATGGTGTAGAATATATCAATGATTCTAAAGCAGTAAATGTAAATGCTACATATTATACCTTAGAAAGTGTTGATACTTCAATTGTTTGGATTGTAGGTGGGGTTGATAAAAATAACAATGATTACGAACCATTACTACCTTTTGTTAATGAAAAAGTAAAAGCAATTATTTGTCTTGGTCAGAACAATGACAAAATAATTAACTCATTTGCAAATATTGTTGATTATATGATTGAAACTGAAAGCATGGAAGATGCTGTAAAAATAGCATACAAATTAACCAATGAAGGGGAATCGGTTTTACTGTCACCAGCCTGCGCCAGTTATGATTTATTCGAAAACTATGAAGATAGGGGTAAACAATTTAAAGAAGCGGTTAGACAATTATAATTAAAACATTTGAGTATAAATTAGTATGTCAAGATTATTTGAAAATATAAAAGGAGATAAAACCATATGGGCGATCATAGCGGTTTTAGCTATATTTTCATTTTTACCGGTATATAGTGCGAGTACAAACCTAGTATATGTTGCAGGAACAGGTACAACTATTGGATATTTATTAAAACACGCCATGCTTCTTTTATTAGGGTTCGTAATCGTGTATGCAACTCATAAAATTCCGTATAGGTATTTTAGTGGATTATCAGTTTTATTGTTACCTGTTGTAGTAGTTTTATTGGTGGTAACATTAATGCAAGGTACAGTTATAGATGGTGCCAATGCAAGTAGATGGATTCGTATACCTTTTGTGGGTATCGGGTTTCAAACATCAACCTTGGCCGCGGTAGTTTTAATGATTTATATTTCACGATACTTAGCTAGAAATAAAGATCAAGAAATTAAGTTTAAAGAAAGTTTTCTAACCTTATGGTTACCTGTAGGAGTAATTTTAGCTTTGATTTTACCTGCAAACTTCTCAACCACAGCGATAACCTTTGCAATGATTATTTTATTGGTTTTTCTTGGGGGATATCCAGTTAAGTACATTTTAATCATTTTAGGTGTTGGTGTTTTATCACTGTCACTTTTTATTGTTACTGCAAGAGCATTTCCAGATTCAATGAAAAATAGCCGAATAAGTACTTGGTCTAGTCGAATAGAAAATTATATCTCGGGTGAATCAGAAGATAATTATCAAGCAGAAAAAGCAAAAATTGCTATTGCATCTGGTGAAATTTACGGAAAAGGACCAGGAAAAAGTAAACAAAAAAACTTTTTACCACAATCTTCATCCGATTTTATTTATGCAATTATAGGAGAAGAATTTGGATTTATAGGCGCTATTTTGATCATCTTTTTATACTTAGGATTGCTTTTTAGGTTGGTTATTATAGCAACAAAATCAGAAACAATATTCGGAACCCTCTTGGTACTTGGAGTTGGTTTGCCAATTGTATTCCAAGCCTTGATAAATATGGCAGTCGCCGTTGGTTTATTTCCTGTAACGGGACAACCATTGCCATTAATAAGTACTGGTGGAACTTCTATTTGGATGACATGTTTTGCAATTGGAATAGTATTAAGTGTAAGTGCAAATAGTAAAAAAAATACGGTTAAACAAAGTAATGAAGAATTAGATAACCCTTTAGATATTTTACATGAAGCAGTTGGTTAATATCTTGTTAAGTGGAGGTGGTACAGGTGGTCATATTTATCCTGCAATCGCAATAGCAAATGAATTGAAAATGAGAATGCCTGATGCTAATTTTCTTTTTGTGGGAGCAAATGATAGGATGGAAATGGAAAAAGTACCTCAAGAAGGATATAAAATAATAGGATTAAATATTTCAGGAATACAAAGAAACTTGTCAGCTAAAAATTTAGCTTTCCCATTAAAATTGATTCAAAGTTTGATAAAATCAAATCAAATAATTAAAAAGTTTCAACCCGATGTTGTAATCGGTACAGGGGGGTTTGCCTCAGGACCAACATTATATATGGCAAATAGAAAAAATATACCTAGTGTTATTCAAGAGCAAAACTCGTATCCCGGTATAACAAATAAATTGTTAGCAAAACAAGTCAATAAAATTTGTGTAGCCTATAGCGGATTGGAATCTTTTTTCCCTAAAGAGAAAATAATTAAAACAGGAAATCCGGTACGACAAGATTTATTAGAAATAAAAGATAAAAGAATGGAAGCAATTTCATTTTTTAAATTGGATAAGAATAAAAGAACATTAGTTGTTTTAGGAGGTAGTTTAGGTGCAAGAGTTATTAATCAAACTATTGAAAAAAACATGGATCATATTTTAAAAAATGATGTTCAAATTATATGGCAAACGGGAAAGCTATATTTTGATGAATATAAAAAGTATGATAATGTAGATGGAATTCAAACACATTCTTTTATAAAAAAAATGGATTTGCTATATGCTGCCGCTGATATTATAATAAGTAGAGCAGGTGCTGGCTCAATTTCAGAACTCTGTATAGTAGGTAAGCCCGTTGTTTTTATTCCATCGCCTAATGTGGCGGAGGATCATCAAACTAAAAATGCCTTAGCTGTTACAAAAAATGAAGCTGCTATTATGATTAAAGAAAGTGAATTGGATAAATTTCAAAAAACACTTGATGATTTAATTTTAAATGAAGAAAATCAAGAAAAATTAAGCAAAAATATTAAATCAATGGCTTTGCCTAATGCAACAAAACATATTGCAGACGAAATTGAAAGATTAATAAAAAGAGCTAGTTAATTACGTAAAGAAACTAGGTAAATTTTAAAAATAAATTATGTGCTAAATATTGCGAAAACTATGGCAATCTTTTAAATAAACAAGGGGATTGTTTTTGATTGTCATAGTTTTTATAACGAGAAATGAAGAAATATATTATACATATCAAATTTATATTGCTGTTTGCACTAATAGTCTCATTATATGGTTTTGCATCATTTAGAAATGCCAATAAAATTAAGAAGAATATTGATGTTGTTTTTGAGAATGGAGAAAACCTTTTTATTAGTTATGAAATGGTTAATAAGTTGTTAATACAAAATTTGAACTCCAATAAAAATCAATCAAAAGAAAATATAAATTTGAATAATTTAGAAAAATTTGTGCAGAGCAATGATATGATTGAAAATGCAGAAATATTTTTAAATATAAATGGGGATTTAGGGGCAATAATTACACAAAGAACACCAGTTTTACGGGTGGCAAATGATTCAAAATCTTATTATTACGATAGGTTAGGTGAAAGAATGATTCTATCTGATAATTATTCCGCAAGAGTCCCAATTAGTACAAGCGAAATTAATAGCAATAATTGCAAGGATGTTATTTATTTGGCAAATCAAATTAAAAATGATGAATTTTTAAAGAAGCAAATAATAGGGGTTAGTCAAATAGAAGGAGATGGGGTAAATCAATTTGAATTAAAGACTCGTATTGGAAATCAAACTATAATATTTGGTAATTTGAATAGAACGGAAGAAAAGATAAAAAAATTAAAGGTGTTTTATCAAAAAATGATGTCAGATAGTATTATGACGGATTATAAAACTATCAATTTGAAATTTAAAGATCAAGTTGTTTGCGCAAAAATTTAAAATATGGAAAATAATAACATAGCTGTTGGTTTGGATATTGGAACAACTAAAATTGTTGCAATGGTGGGAAGACAAGATGCTTATGGGAAAATTGAAGTCCTTGGTACTGGTAAAGCTAAAAGTTTAGGTGTTCATAGAGGTGTTGTAAATAATATTACCCAAACAATTCAGTCTATTCAACAAGCTGTTGATGAAGCCGAAAGTGCTTCGGGAGAAAAGATAAACGAAGTAGTTGTAGGAATTGCCGGTCAGCATATTAGAAGTTTACATCATAGTGATTATATAACGAGATCAAATTCCGATAAAGTAATTGATGAAAATGACATTGAAAGGTTAATCAACCAAGTGTATAAGTTAGTTATGCTTCCTGGTGAAGAGATTATTCATGTATTGCCACAAGATTTTAAAGTTGATGGTCAGGCCGAAATAAAAACTCCAATTGGAATGTATGGAGGTAGATTAGAAGCTAATTTTCATGTTGTAGTTGGTCAAGTATCATCTATTAGAAATATTGGAAGATGTATTAAAAGTGCAGGTTTAGAATTGGCGAATATAACCTTAGAACCTTTGGCTTCTTCTGATGCAGTTTTAAGCCAAGAAGAAAAAGAAGCAGGTGTAGCTTTAATTGATATTGGTGGTGGTACAACGGATTTGGCAATTTTTAAAGATGGAATTATTCGTCATACATCAGTAATTTCATTTGGAGGAGGAGTTATCACGGAAGATATTAAAGAAGGATGTTCGATTATTGAGAAACAAGCTGAATTATTAAAAACAAAATTTGGTTCTGCATGGCCTGGTGAGAATAAAGATAACGAAATAGTTTCTATTCCTGGTTTACGAGGTAGAGAGCCTAAGGAGATTACCCTTAAAAATCTATCAAAAATAATCCATGCTCGTGTAGTTGAAATTGTGGAACAGGTGTTTTTAGAAATTAAAAACTATGGCCACGAAGAAACTAAGAAAAAATTAATAGCCGGTATTGTATTAACTGGAGGAGGTGCTCAATTAAAACACATCAAACAATTGGTAGAGTATATTACAGGTATGGATACACGTATTGGGTATCCAAATGAGCATTTAGCCAGTAATTCTGATACCGAATTATCAAGTCCTTTATATGCAACTGTTGTTGGGTTATTAATGAAAGGGCTTTCAGATAATGAAAAGAAGAATAAAGTAGAAAGTAAAATTGAAGAGAAATCTTTTGAAAGAAAACCAGAAACAAAGGCGATTATAAGAAAATCGATTTTTGAAAAATGGGGAGAAAAATTTAGAGATTTTTTAGATAACGCAGAATAATAAATAATTATATAAAACCTAAAAACAAATAAAGAGTTATGAGTTCAGATTTTAGCAACATATCTTTTGATTTACCAAAAAATCAGTCTAATGTTATAAAAGTGATAGGTGTAGGTGGAGGAGGCAGTAATGCCGTAAATCACATGTTTAAAAAGGGCCTAAATGGAGTTGATTTTGTTGTTTGTAATACGGATGCACAAGCTTTACATAATAGTCCGGTACCTGCAAAAATTCAATTAGGTGCTACTTTAACGGAAGGATTGGGAGCAGGAGCTAATCCAATAATTGGTGAGCAATCAGCAATGGAAAGTATTGAGGATATTAAAAATATGCTTAATACTAGGGCTAAAATGTTATTTATTACTGTTGGAATGGGTGGTGGAACTGGAACAGGTGCCGCACCAGTTATTGCTAAAATTGCTAAAGAATTAGATATTTTAACCGTTGGAATTGTAACAATACCATTTTCTTTTGAAGGAAAAATGAGAAATGAACAAGCGCAATTAGGTATTGAAAAATTACGTGAGCATGTTGATTCATTGGTGGTTATTAATAACAATAAATTAAGAGAGGTTTATGGTAATTTAGGTTTTAAATCAGGTTTTTCAAAAGCCGATGAAGTGTTGGCCACTGCGGCAACTGGAATAGCCGAAGTTATTACACATCACTATACTCAAAACATTGACTTACGTGATGCAAAAACTGTATTATCAAATAGTGGGACTGCTATTATGGGGTCAGCCAATTCTTCTGGGTCAAATAGAGCTCAAAAAGCAATTACTCAGGCCTTGGATTCTCCTTTATTAAATGATAACAAAATTGAAGGTGCAAGAAATGTTTTATTGTTAATCGTTTCAGGATCTACTGAAGTAACTATTGATGAAATAGGTGAAATTAATGATTATATCCAATCAGAATCTAAATCTAATGTTGATATAATTATGGGTGTTGGTGAAGATGAATCTCTTGGTGATGCGATATCAGTTACTATTATTGCAACTGGCTTTAATATGGATCAACAGAAAGATTTATCGAAAACAGAGTCCAAAAAAATTGTACATGAATTGGTGGAAGAAAGAAAAGTTGAAGAACCAAAAATAGAAGAGCCAAAAGGTGAAATTATTGTTGATTCAAAGCCTAAAATTACCAAGCATAATCTGCATGAAGAAGAAGATATAATTGAAGAACCTGTTTTGGAAAAGCATGAGGAGGAAACAAATAATATAAATGTTGTTTATGAAAGTGTTGAAAATGATATTGAAGAAGAATTTGAAATTACCAATATAGTTCAAGAATCAGAAGAACCAATTGAGTCAACAGAAGAAGAAAAGAATCAAATATCATTCACATTTGATTTACCAATTCAAAAAGCTAAGAAACAAAAAACAATTCCTCAAATAGACACTCTTGAAAATTTTGATATCAATAATATTGAAATCATTGGTTTAGAAGAAATTAAACCAGAACCAATATCATCAGAAAATTCTATTCATCATTCTCTTGAAGAAGAGTTTGAACCCGAATTAAAAACGTTAAGATCGATATCTGAAGATAAACCTGTAAGTGACGAAAATTTAGAATTCAAATTAAAAGTTACAAAAACGGATATTGTAGAGAATAATGTGGAGAAAGTAATTATAAAAGATGACGATCTTGATGATGTTTCACCTATGAATTTGACCATTACAGAATTAAAAAGTAAAGCAGAAGATAGAAGAAAAAAAATGAAAGATTTCAATTACAAATTCATAAATAAAATGAGTAAAAGTATTGATGAAATTGAAAGCCAGCCTGCTTATAAAAGAATGGGAGTTGATTTAAATGATGTTCCTTCTTCTTCAGAAATGGATAATAACAAATCTAGAATGAGTTTAGGTGTTGATGATAACGATGAAATACAATTACGTTCAAATAATTCTTTCTTACATGATAATGTAGATTAAACTTTTGGTTTTAGTTAGTGGAAAATCCGGAATGACTCTTGTTTTATTCCGGATTTTTTT
>Ga0209013_10002311_pt1 | contig 17300 bp, 16 predicted proteins | sample Cruoilmetagenom2_FD_187291 | JGI IMG/M metagenome (GOLD analysis project Ga0209013, IMG submission 187291) | Oil polluted marine microbial communities from Coal Oil Point, Santa Barbara, California, USA - Sample 2 (SPAdes) (version 2) | ecosystem: Environmental > Aquatic > Marine > Oil seeps ...
TCCGCGACCAACTTGACATGAATCCGTGCCTCGGGATTGGCATTCTTGAGATCATGGATCAGCTGCTTGAGATCCTCGATCGAGTAGATGTCGTGGTGCGGTGGTGGGCTGATCAGGCCGACGCCGGGAGTCGAGTGGCGAGTCGCCGCGATCCACGGATACACCTTGTGACCCGGCAGCTGGCCACCTTCGCCGGGCTTCGCGCCCTGCGCCATCTTGATCTGGATGTCGTCAGAGTTGGTCAAATACTCCGCCGTCACGCCGAACCGGCCTGACGCCACCTGCTTTATCGACGAACGTCGCTCAGGGTCGTAGAGACGCTTGACATCTTCGCCCCCTTCACCCGTATTGGACTTGGCCCCGAGACGGTTCATCGCGACGGCCATGGTTTCGTGGGCTTCCGCGGAGATCGAGCCGTAACTCATCGCTCCGGTCGAAAAGCGTTTGACGATCTCCTGGACCGATTCCACCTCATCGATGGGCACGGGTGTCCGGTCGTCGGTGAACTCGAACAATCCACGGAGAGTCATGAGATTCTCGGACTGGTCGTCGACGAGAGCCGTGTATTCCTTGAAGATGTCGTAGCGGCCGGCACGCGTAGCGTGCTGAAGCTTGAACACCGTGTCAGGGTTGAAGAGATGCGCCTCGCCCTCTCGGCGCCACTGATATTCGCCGCCGAGCTCCAGGCGGCGGTGCGCTCGGTCTTCGGGCCGATCCGGATTGGCCATCTTGTGACGGGCCGCGACCTCGGCGGCAATCTCGTCGAGTCCAATTCCACCCAACTGCGAGATGGTCCCGGTGAAATATTGATCGATCACGTCGGCTCCTAGACCAACCGCTTCGAAGATCTGGGCACCCGTGTACGACGCAACAGTCGAGACGCCCATCTTCGACATCACCTTCAAGACACCCTTACCGCATGCCTTGATGTAGTTGCGGACGGCGACGGTCTTGTCCATATCGCCGAGATCATGCATCCGCTCCACGATCAGGTCCTCGATCGACTCAAATGCCAGGTACGGGTTCACCGCCCCCGCTCCATAGCCGATCAACAATGCCATGTGGTGAACCTCACGAGCATCGCCGGTCTCGACAATCAGACCAGCCATCGTGCGCTGCTTCGTTCGCACGAGGTGGTGGTGAACCGCTGCCGTCAGCAGCAGCGAAGGGATCGGAGCATCAACGGTGTCGGCGTTGCGATCGGACAGCACGATGATTCGGGCGCCGTCCTCGATCGCCTCGGACGCCTCAGCACAGATTCGGTCAAGAGAGGCTCGCAGACCGGGCCCGCCTTCAGCCACCCGGTAGAGCCCGGGGATGACACATGTCTGCAAACCGGGATGCTCGCCATCGTCATCGATGTGAATGATCTTCGCCAGGTCGTCGTTGTCGATGATCGGAAACGGAAGGGCCAACTGCCGACAGCTCTCCGGTCCGGGATCCAGGAGATTGGCCTCAGGACCGACCATGGAGGAAACCGATGTCACGACCTCTTCGCGTATTGCGTCGAGAGGTGGGTTCGTTACCTGGGCAAAGAGTTGGATGAAGTAGTCGAACAGCAATCGTGGCCGATCCGACAGCACGGCGAGTGGGGTGTCGGTCCCCATCGAGCCGAGTGCTTCCATCCCACGGGCCGCCATCGGTGTGATCAGGATCTTGAGTTCCTCGTGGGTGTAGCCGAACATCTGCTGCCGACGCAGCACACTGTCGTGGCTGAACACTGTGTGCTCACGCGCCGGCAGGTCGTCGAGGTCGATCAGCCCATGGGCGAGCCATTCGCCGTAGGGATGAAGCGCGGCGAGCTCCGCCATTACTTCGTCATCGCTGACGATCCGACCGAGGCGTGTGTCGATAAGAAACATCTTGCCTGGCTGTAACCGGCCCTTGGCGACGATTCGTGAGGGGTTGATGTCGATGACGCCGACTTCCGAAGCCATAACCACGAGATCGTCGTCGGTGACCCAGTAGCGGCTGGGCCGCAAGCCATTGCGGTCGAGAACGGCGCCGATCACCTCACCATCGGTGAACGCGATACTCGCCGGACCGTCCCAGGGCTCCATGATCGCGGCGTGGAATCGGTAGAAGTCCCGTTGGGCTTGGGACATCGTCGCGTGGTTTTCCCAAGCTTCTGGGATCATCATCAGTACGGCGTGGTGGATCGGATAACCACCGAGGTGAAGAAGCTCCAAGACCTCGTCGAATCGGGCGGTGTCGGACGATCCCGGCGTACACGTCGGAAAGGAACGTTCGATGCCAGGGAGATGATCGCTCTCCAACATGGCCTCTCGCGCACGCATCCAGTTTTGATTCCCCTGAACGGTGTTGATCTCACCATTGTGCGCAACAAAACGATACGGGTGGGCCAACGGCCACGAGGGGAAGGTGTTCGTCGAGAATCGGGAGTGCACGAGCAGCAACGCCGACTCGACGCGAGAATCCAGAAGGTCCGGAAAGAACTCGCTGAGCTGCGGAGTCGTGAGCATGCCCTTGTAGACGATCGTGCGCGAAGAGAGAGAGGCGAAGTAGGTATCGAGATCGCCGACAAGTTCGCGACGGCTGCGCTTACGAGCCACGAAGGCCTTGCGGTCGAGTTCGAGTCCGCTGGCTCCCTCGGGGTCGCCCACGAAAAGCTGGCGGAATGTCGGCATCGCTCGGCGCGCCGTCGCCCCGAGGCAATCGGGCAGAATCGGTAGATCTCGCCATCCGAGAACCGTCAATCCAACCTCGACGACGGTGGCCTCAATTGCTGCCACGGCCTTGTCGCAGGCCACCTCGTCGGGAGGGAGAAATGCTATTCCGACCGCGTACGACCCGGCCGGTGGCAGATCGAAGTCGACAACTGCGCGGAGAAACCCGTCGGGAACCTGGATCAGAATCCCTGCGCCGTCCCCCGTATCGGGCTCGGCCCCGGTGGCGCCACGATGCTCCAGGTTCGTCAGTGCTTTGAGTCCGGTGACCACCAGCTCGTTCGAACGCACGCCCTTCAGGTTTGCTGCAAAGGCCACGCCGCAGGAGTCGTGTTCGTTTCTGGGGTCGTACAGGCCAATGGGGCCCGGGGGGTGCTGCATTGTCACATCCACGAGTGTTGAAGTTGAACGAACTCCGTGATTTGGGTACAGCGATCGACTTTGACCTACTGGCCCCTGCACGAAGACGCCCGAGGCAACATTGGCTCAAGCGGGGGAAGAAGCATCATACGCGGTAGTCGTGGCATTTCGAAAGCTCATTTGTGCACGGCCTCCGCCTCGACGCCCCCGACACCAACCGTTGCGATGAGCTTCGCCGCGGACAGGTCGCGCTGAAGCTCATCGCAGACGGGGTCAGGGGTCGGTGAAGACTGGGGGTCGGTTGCCGAAGCTGGCCGCAACGGCCTCGACCTGGTTGGGGGAACCGATCTGGCTACCGATGACTCGGCGCTCGGCAGCGAACTGTTCGGCGGCGCCCTCATCCAGTATGCGATTGAACAGCTCCTTCGAGCCACGAACCGCGCCCGGGCTGAGCGCTGCTATCTCCCTGGCGAGCGCCATCGCATCCTCGTATGGGTGATCACTGTTCCGGGTCGCGATACCGATTTCCGCGGCTTCGACGCCGGAGAACAGGCGCGCGGTGAAGGTCAGTTCCTTGGCGACGTCAGGACGAACGATCTTCGAAAGCATGAACGTCCCGGTCATGTCGGGAACCAAGCCCCAGAACACCTCTCGAACGGACAGCTTCGTGTCAGGGTGGACGATCCTAATGTCGGCCCCCAGCGCTATCTGTAGGCCCGCTCCGAGCGCATGGCCGTGAACGGCGGCAATCACGGGCACCGGCACTTCCTGCCACACCCAACAGATCTGTTGACCGAGGTGGGTGATCCGCCCTTCTTTCATCGACCCCGGGTTGCCTCCGGATTCCGGCTGCATCTCCGCAACAGCGTCATCATCTGCCAACGTTTTGAACACCGAGAAATCCAGGCCGGCACAGAACGAGGCACCATCGCCTGACAATACGACCGCGCGCAGACCTGGCTCACTCTTCAGCCGCTCCCCGGCGTCTGCGATCGCTGAAAACATGGCTCCGTCGAGCGCGTTGCGCTTGTCGGCCCGGTTGAACTTGACGTCAGCAACGCCATCGGAAATGGAGATGAGCACACGATCGGTCATGGCTGCCAGTCTCGCGCTCGACCGGACAGACCGACGAAGCCAGTTCAAGACGCGAGTCTGGACTGCCGATGAAGAATCATGTCTTGGGATGCCCCGACATCCGGCGCGCGACCAGCAGTTGACCCAGCGTACGATTCGGCGCGGTCGGCATCGTTGCCGGACGGACCCAGCCTGCCCCCGAGCCCCTCTCTTCCGTATCTACCCGCTCAGCCCACACCGGCCGCTCAGCCCGCACCGGCTCCGACAGCACCCATGGCCGACGTGCTCGGTGATATTGCGCCAATCGCACCCGAGGCCCCAGACCCGGGTTCGGCTGTCGCTGAATCTCCCAGCCCTGTCACATGCGCCCCAAAGTGGAAGAAACGCAAGAAGTCGTCAGCGCGACGACTCGCCTCAGCTCTCATCACTATGGCCGTGCTGGTAGCACTTGGCGCCGGAGCGTGGTTCGGGTATCAGGCGATGGCTGCATCCGACGATTCCCCACCACCTGTTCCGTTGCGCGACCGGCCAGAGACGATCTTCGGAAAAACAGGCGATCTCGTCGATGGCATCAACGAGGGGATGCCGGATCAGGAACTGCTCGACGACGTGCTCGATGGGGCGGGCGACTGAGAGATGTCCGTCGCTCTAGCGACGGCGCTGGACCAGGTCACGATTGATCTCGGCGATCGCTCGACAGCCAGTCAGTGCCATGGTGCGTTCGAGTCCGTCGCGCATGAAGTCAAGCACATGGTCGACCCCGCGTTCGCCCGCTGCGGCCAGTCCATAGAAGTATGGCCGACCCATCGAAACCGCATCTGCACCGAGCGCCAGTGCCTTGACGATGTCGCTCCCTCGACGTATTCCGCCATCGCAGATGATCGTGGCACCATCGCCGACTGCATCGCGGACAGGCTCGACAAGGTCGACGGGCGCCGGGGCGTCATCGAGCTGACGGCCGCCGTGGTTTGACAGTCCCAGTCCCTCGACGCCCATGCCGACCGCGATTTCGGCATCGGCAACGGTCTGGATCCCCTTCAGTACGATCGGGCCGTCCCAGATGGAACGCAGCCAATCGATGTCGTCCCATGAAAGCGCTTGGTCGAACTGCTGTGCCATGTGCTCGGACAACGTGACGGCGGACGATCCGTCTTCATCGTGAAGGCCAACGACGTTTGCAAACGTGATGGGTCCGTTCCGCAGGAAATCCAGTGTCCATGCAGGATGGATCGCGCCGTCGACAATGGTGGACAACCCGATCTTCGGAGGCATTGTCATGCCGCGACGAACGTCACGCTCGCGGCGCCCAAGCATGGCCGTGTCGACGGTCAACCAAATCGCGGTGTACCCAGCCCTTTTCGCTCGAGCCACCAGCTCTTTGATCAGCCCGCGATCTTTCCAGGCGTAGACCTGAAACCATTTCTCGCCGTCGCTGACTGCGGCAACCTCTTCGATTGACCGGGTACCCATTGTCGACAACGACCAAGGGATCCCCGCCCGAGCGGCTGCCCGCGCGACTGCGAGCTCCCCCTGCGAATGAGCGATCCGCGTAAAGCCGGTCGGCGCCATGATCAACGGCATCGCCGCCTGTCGCCCGAGGATCGTGGTGGTCGTGTCCAGATTGCTGACGTCGCGTAGGACACGAGGGCGGAACTCATAGCCGGCGAAGGCGCTGCAGTTGGCCGCGAGCGACCGTTCGTCCTCCGCTCCGCCGTCGATGTAGTCGAACACCCCATGCGGAAGCCGCCGTTTGGCGATCAGGCGCAGGTCTTCTATCGACGCAGCCTGCCGAAGTCGCCGCTCGACCGGATCAAACGTGAGGCTCTGAAACTGCACCACCGACCGAAAGGTCTCGATCATTCCCATTGTTCGAAGCGTAGGGTCAGTCGACGATACGAACACCACTCGGAGTCATCGAGGGCTCAGCTTGCGGCAGATCGACTACAAACTCGGTGCGGTGCGCTGGAAAAAGGTGCTCGCTGACCAGAACAGGTTCACCGGTGACTGCCGTGGTCACCCTCTCACAGCGCAAGACAGGTGAACCGGTCGGCACGCCGAGCAACTGCGCATCCACCTCTCTGGCCAAGTCGGCGCCGATGGTCTGAGTCGCACCCCGGAGTTCGACGTCGAGCAGTTCGTAGAAAGGCCGACGCTCAAGGTCACGTCGTGAAAGGCTGGCTCCGAGATCGGCGGGACACCACACGGTCACAACCGCGAATGGCACTCCATCGGCAAGGTTCACGCGCTTCACCCGCAGGACCTGGCTGACTCCGAGCACTTGCCCAACGCGCTCGGGCGGCTCTTCGAAAGCAAACTCTTCGATCTTGCGTTCCGACAACCTCCCGACACCCTCGACGTGCGACTCGATCGTGGCGAGGGAACCGAGGCTCTGCTGAACGGGCTCGGTTGCCACGAACCATCCAAACCCCTGGCGGGCAGCGATCAGACCTTCGTCACGGACCATTTCGAGCGCCCGACGCACCGTGACACGGGAGGCTCCGAACTCGACTGACATCTCTGCTTCAGAGGGGAGCACCGAGCCAGGTGCTGCGTCTTTCGCCCTTTGCCGTATTTCGTCAGCTATCTCCTGATAGCGAATCCGCCTCATGGGCTCGCCTCGATCAGCTCGATACGATTTCCGAATGGGTCATCGATGTGACACCTCGTGACACCGCTGATCTCGTCGTTCCACTTGGCATCGAGGCCGGAACTCTCGATGAGTGTGACCAGACCGCGAACCGTCAATGCCGGATGCGCCTTGCGTGCCGCAACGAATTGCGGCTCCGCGCCGACGTGGATCTTCACCGCTCCGGCCTCGAACCAAGCACCTCCCCGTGCCGCCATCACCGCCGGCTTTGGTACCTCCACGAGGCCCAGAACTCCGGTGTAGAAGGCTCGCGCCTCATCCTCGCCGCCGACGGGAATGGCAAGCTGGACATGGTCGATCCCGGTCCAGACAGGTCCCGAGGTAGTCGATTCAGCCGCGTGTGGCGATCCCATGAACTTGTATTATAGTTGTCTACATGACTGTGAGTGCCAGCACCCCGATAGAACTCGTCGAGAGCGTCTATTCCACACTTCCCGAACGAGCAGAACTGGGCCGTAACCGCCTCGGGCGACCACTGACACTGACCGAAAAGATACTGGTCAACCACCTTGTTGACCCAGATGGGCAGGAAATGGAACGCGGCGCGAGCTATGCCGACTTCCGACCCGATCGCGTCGCCATGCAGGACGCGACGGCACAGATGGCCCTGCTCCAATTCATGACCGCCGGGCTCCCAGAAGCGCTCGTACCGTCAACCGTTCACTGCGACCACCTCATCCAGGCCAAGGTCGGCGCGACCATCGACCTCGGCGTCGCGATCGATACGAACAAAGAGGTCTATGACTTCCTCAAGTCAGTGTCGGCCAAGTTCGGCATCGGGTTCTGGGGGCCCGGGTCAGGCATCATCCACCAGGTCGTGCTCGAGAATTATGCGTTCCCAGGCGGGATGATGATCGGGACCGACAGCCATACGCCGAATGCCGGTGGACTCGGCATGATCGCAATCGGTGTCGGCGGTGCCGATGCAGTCGACGTGATGACCGGGTTCCCTTTCAACGTCCGGTGGCCCAGGGTCATCGGTGTCAAATTGACCGGCACTCTGGGCGGCTGGGCGAGCCCGAAAGACGTGATTCTCGAAGTCGCACGCGTTCTCACGGTCGAGGGTGGCACCGGTGCCATCGTCGAATACTTCGGCCCCGGCGCTGACTCGATCTCCGCCACCGGCAAGGCGACCATCTGCAACATGGGCGCGGAGATCGGGGCGACGACCTCCCATTTCCCGTACGACCAAAATATGGCGGCGTATCTCAAGGCAACCGGCCGCGAGGCCATCGCCGATGCGGCCGACAAGGTTGCCGACGACCTGCGCGCCGACGACGGCGCTATGTATGACAAGGTGATCGAGATCAACCTCGACGACCTCAAGCCGCTGATCAACGGCCCTGCCTCGCCTGACCGTGCACACAGGGTCGGCGCCGACGGTGTCGGGGCCGCAGCACGCGAGAACGATTGGCCACTCGAGCCGTCTGCGTGTCTCATCGGATCATGTACCAACTCGTCCTACGAGGACATCACCCGCGTAGCATCGATCGCTCGTCAGGCAGCGGCCAAGGGCATGACCTCCAAGTGCGAGTTGCTGATCACGCCAGGCTCAGAGCAGGTCCGCGCCACGATCGAGCGTGACGGTCTGCTCGCCGATCTGGAAGCCATCGGTGCAACGGTGCTGGCCAACGCGTGCGGGCCGTGTATCGGCCAGTGGTCTCGGCCCGAGTCAGTCAAAGGCCAGCCGAACACCATCGTGAATTCGTTCAACCGGAATTTCCCCAAGCGCAACGACGGCTCACCGTTGACTCTCAGTTTCGTCACGTCACCTGACACAGTGCTCGCCATTGCGCTGTCAGGCCGGCTCGATTTCGACCCGACCACTGACACCATCACTGCGCCCGACGGAACCGAAGTCACCCTCGCGGCACCGGTCGGCGAAGTTCTCCCCGACCGTGGCTACGACTCCGGCGCCGAGACTTTCACGGTTCCACCCGAGGACGGCTCTGGGGTCGAGGTCGAGGTTTCGCCCACGAGCGATCGCCTCCAACTTCTCACCCCCTTCCTCGCCTGGAATCAGAACGACTACTTGGATCTGCCAATCCTGATGAAGGCGCAGGGCAAGTGCACTACGGACCACATCTCGGCTGCCGGACCGTGGTTGAAGTACAGGGGCCACCTCGAAAACATCTCGGGCAACCTGTTCGCCGGCGCGGTAAACGCCTTTACCGGAGATGCTGGCACCGGTAAAGACATCACTGACGGCGAGACTCGCCCTTACCCCGAAATCGCCATGCGGTACCACGAGGCAGGCATCAACTGGGTGGCAATCGGCGATCGCAACTACGGGGAGGGGTCGTCTCGCGAACACGCCGCGATGGAGCCACGTTTCCGTGGTGGATTGGTCATTCTTGCTCGATCCTTCGCCCGCATTCACGAAACAAATGCCAAGAAGCAGGGGCTCGTCCCACTGACTTTCGTCGATCCCGATACATACGACCTGATAGAGGAAGACGACCGCATCAACATTGTGGGCCTCCCACCGATTCCCGGTCAGAACGTGCGTTGCCAGATCGTTAAGCCCAACGGCACGGTCATTGATTTCGAGGCGTCGCACACATTCAGCCCCGAACAGGTCGAGTGGTTCAGATCCGGCTCTGCACTCAACATCGTTCGCCAGAAAGTGGCTGCGGCGGAGGCCTGACCGGCATGGAACTCAGGGATGCCATACGGACCAACGGGACCGTCCGCCGCTTCACCAACGATCCGGTGCCGCGTTCCACAGTCATCGATGTTCTCGACGATGCCCGATTCGCGCCATCGGGCGGGAACCGCCAGCCGTGGCACGTAGCAGTAGTCGAAGACGCCTCGATTCGACGCTCGATGGTTGGCCTGATGCAGCCCATCTGGGACGAGTACCTAGAGGCTGCAATGGTCGGCGGAACCCCGTTCAACGCAGTCGACTATGTCGTCCCGGCTGATATCTCGGCAAACAAGCCCAACGACCTTCTCGCGCAGATCGACACCATTGCGGTGGTCCTCGCGGTTGCTGTGGACCTCCGGGATATCGCGATGATGGACGGCAACCTCAGCCGACCGGCCATGACCGGTGGAGCATCGATCTACCCATTCTGTTGGAATCTGCTGCTGTCGGCTCGCGCTCACGGACTCGGCGGAGTTCTCACGACCTTTCTCAGCAGAGCCGAGGATACGGCCGGAAGGTTGCTTGGTCTTCCCGCGCACCATGCCCTCGTCGCCACGATCTTCCTGGGCGTACCCGAGCATCAACCCACGAAATTGAAGCGCAGCCCCGTCGACACGTTCGCGACGCTTGACCGCTTCGATGGGCCGACACTGACCGACTGACACAGGTCTCCTGACCCGTCAGCCCGCGTCGATCGCCGCGCGCACTTCGGCGACGTAGTCGCCAACCGCATCTGCGCCACCGTCCATCAGACGACGCACAACACTCGCTCCCTGAATCACCCCATCGGCCACTCGCGTTGCCTCATACGCCTGTTCAGCGTTCGAGACTCCGACTCCGACAAGCACCGGCTTGTCGGTAATGGCCTTGATCCGCGCGGCAAGCGCGGTCGCGGTCTCTGCGAGCGAGGCCCGCTCACCTGTGACGCCGAGCAAGCCGACGGAGTACACGAAGCCGGCGGAACGCTCGACCAGTCGAGGTAGCCGATCATCTGGGCTGGTCGGCGCGACCAGCATGACGGTTTCGATGCCCTCAGCGTCTGCGGCCGAACACCAGGGACCCGACTCTTCGAGTGGCAGGTCGGGCAAAATCGCAGCACTGATGCCGGCGCGTTGCAGGTCGGCGGCAAAACGAGCTGGACCGGCATGGTGCACCAAGTTGTAGTACGTCATGACCGCGAGGGGGATCTCTACGTCGAGCCGCGGCACCTCATCGAGAACCGACGCCGGGGTGATGCCCTGCTCGAGCGCCAATTGTGACGCCTGCTGAATGACAGGGCCGTCCATGACCGGGTCTGAGAACGGGATGCCGATCTCGACTGCGTCAGCACCATTTGCAGCCGCGGCACGGATTGCTGCTTGCCACCCGGGATACCCACCGGTGATATAGGGCACCAGCAGTTTGCGTCCGGCGTCCCGCTTTGCTCTCAATTCTCGTTCGAGTCGTTCCATGTCTGTTAGTCCGGCCGGCTACCGATCGACGTCAGCCCAAGACGTCCATCATCTGGTCGACGTCCTTGTCGCCTCGACCGGAAAGGTTCATGAGCACACATTGTCCCTGCATATTGGGAGCCTCGCGCCGAACCCAGGCCAGGGCGTGTGCCGATTCGAGCGCTGGAATGATTCCTTCGGTACGTGATAGGAGTTGGAAGGCTTCGACGACCTCCGCGTCTGTGACGGTCGGGTACTCGGCTCGACCGATCGACGCAAGGTAGGAGTGCTCCGGCCCGACCCCGGGATAATCGAGACCAGCAGAAATTGAATGGGCCTCCTCGACCTGGCCGACCTCGTCTTGCATTAGATAGCTACGCATTCCGTGCACGACACCGGGCGCGCCCCGGCTCACTGCTGCTCCCCCGGCAGGCTCGACCCCGACGAGACGAGACTCGGTGTCAACGAAGCCGGAGAAGATTCCAATCGCATTGGATCCGCCGCCCACGCACGCCACGACTACGTCAGGTAGAGAACCGAGTAAGACACGGCACTGGGTGTTTGCTTCCTCCCCGATGATGCGGTGGAACTGGCGAACCATCCACGGGTACGGATGCGGGCCCATCACGGAGCCCAGGCAGTAGTGCGAGTGCCCGACTGTCGCCACCCAGTCGCGCATCGCCTCGTTGACCGCATCCTTCAAGGTGCGACTGCCGCTCTCGACACCTTCGACTTCGGCTCCGAGGAGTTGCATTCGAAAGACGTTCAGTGCTTGTCGTTCGACATCGACGGCCCCCATGTAGACCTTGCAGTCCATACCCATGAGTGCGGCTGCTGTCGCCGTTGCCACCCCGTGCTGCCCGGCGCCGGTTTCGGCTACGAGACGAGTCTTACCCATCCGCTTGGCCAGCAGGGCTTGCCCGAGCACATTGTTGATCTTGTGTGAGCCAGTGTGATTCAGGTCTTCGCGTTTGAGGATCAGTCGGAGTCCGAGTTCGTCTCCGAGATTGCGGCACTCCGTGAGCATCGAAGGTCGCCCAGCGTACTCATCGAGGATCTGCGAGAGTTGGCCTCGGAAGTCGGGATCTGCCCAGGCGCTGACAAACTCCGCTTCGAGAGCTTGGCATGCGGGTACCAACGATTCAGGAACAAACCGGCCGCCGAACTCACCGAACCGCCCGGTCTCGTCGGGCGGAGACAGCAGCGAATCTGACGGATCCAACGGTGTGGGTCCGGTCGAATCTGTGCCGGTCATTCGAAGTCCCAGTCGTACGGGATGTCTTCATCTCCCAAGTACGGCTCGGACGCCTGGGCACGAGCGTTCTCTATGAACCGCTTGACCGCGAGCGCATCTTTCCTTCCCGGTGACTTCTCAACGCCGCTCGAAACATCAACGCCCCAGGGCTGCACTTCCTCGACTGCTGCGCCCACATTCTCCGGAGTGAGTCCGCCGGCGAGAATCAAACGCACCGAATCGGGGGCATCGCCGGCGAGCGACCAGTCGAAAACCTTTCCAGATCCGGGGTTTGGCGCATCGAGCAGGACCAGATCGGTGCCGTACTGGTCAGCACGAGGCAGGTTCTCGTCATCGGAGCCGAAGGCCTTGATGACCCATCGGATCTGCTTGCCGATCTCGATGCACTGCGTCGGAGTTTCTCGGCCATGCAACTGAACCGCCTTGACACCCGACTTGTGGGCAATCTCCACTACCCGAGCGGGGAGCTCGTTGCGAAACACCCCCACCGTGAGGATTTCCGCCGGGAGGCGCCGAGTGATGTCGTAAGCAACTTGAGGGGCGATTTGGCGAGTCGAGGGGGCAAAGACGAACCCAACGGCATCGGCACCCATGGCGACAGCCAACAGGGCGTCATCTTCATTGGTGATACCGCAGATCTTCACGAACATCTCCGGCGAGCCTAGTGCTGTGGCCACGCAAATCTGAGACTTGAAATGTGCCTGGTCAAGCACAATTTGCGGCATGTCTTCCGCCCGCGAACATACAGTCATGCCTGGAACGAACAGCACTGACCAGCGCGTGACGATCTTGATCGACACCGAAACCCACATGATGCCGGCCCTCGCCCGCGAGCAGGCGTCCCAATTCTCAGCAATCGACGCTGGCTGGGCTGAGGTATGGTCCACCGGGCACCGCTCGCCTATCGTTTCCAGATATGGGACGACTGGATGACATCGACCTCTCAGCGCGACTCTCGTCGCGCGAATACGAAGAGCGGCTCGCCGCCGCTCAGGAAAGGTTCCTCAAACTACGCCTGAAGTTGGGCGGCCAGATCGGCAATGGTGAGGTCGGGCCTGGCCTTCTGGTCGTCATGGAAGGTTCCGATGCCGGCGGCAAAGGCGGCAGCATCAAGCGCATGGTCGAGCGCCTCGACCCGCGCCACTACAGCGTGTACTCGTACTCGAAGCCAACATCACGCGAGAAGCGCCACCATTTCCTGTGGCGTTTCTGGTCGAAGATTCCTGGGCTCGGGGGGATGTGCGTCTTCGACCGCAGCTGGTACGGCCGACTGCTCGTGGAGCGCGTCGAGGGTTTCGCGACGGTCGAGCAGTGGACACGGGCATATGACGAGATCGTCGAGTTCGAGCGCAGCCTCTTCCTCGAGGGTGTGATCCTCGTGAAATTCTGGTTGCAAGTGAGCGAAGACGAACAGCTGGAGAGATTCAAGAGCCGCGAGCACGACAAACTCCGGCGCTGGAAGCTCACGGACGAGGATTGGCGCAATCGCGACAAGTGGGACCTGTACGCCGAGGCCGCCGAAGACATGTTCGAGCGAACCGATCATGAATTGGCCCCCTGGAATCTGATCTCTGGCGACCACAAGAAGTGGGCACGTGTGACAGTGCTGGAAACCCTCAACGAACGAATCGAAGAGGGAATCGCCCGCTGGAACGCCTAACCCGTTCGTTCTCGTGAACTATTGGCGACGACACGTCGCCAATAGTTCACGAGAACAGAATGTCAGCTGATGAGGGCGGTGATAGTGGCGACCGGGTCAGCGCTCGTGACGAGTGTTTCGCCAACCAGCACGGCGTCGTATCCCGAGCCCCTCAATGAGAGCGCGTCGGCTGCGTCCCGCACTCCTGATTCGGCCACCTTGACCAACTCGCCAGGGATCAGTCCGGCCATCCGAGCCGCTCGTTCGTGGTCCACCTCGAAGGTCACGAGATCACGTTGATTGACGCCGATGAGTGTTGCTTCGGCGGTCAGCGCACGCTCCAGTTCTGCCTCATCGTGAATCTCGACGAGTACGTCCAACCCCACCTCGGATGCGAGCTGGTGGAACGCCGTCAGCTGGTACTGGTCGAGAGCCGCTGCAATCAGCAGCACACAGTCGGCTCCGATGAGTCGCGTATCGAGCACATCGAGTTCGCTAACGGTGAAATCCTTGCGCAGCACTGGGAGCGAACAAGCGCTGCGCGCCAACCGGAGATCGTCAACGGATCCGCCAAAAAACTCCGCATCGGTCAAAACCGACAGGCAGGCCGCTCCACCGCGCTCGTAGCTCGACGCCAGATCGGCCGGGTCAAGCTCGGTATTGAGGTCACCCTTGGATGGCGACCGTCGCTTTATTTCAGCGATCAGTCCGAGCTTGTTACGGTTCTGTAGCGCTCGCCGAAATCCTCGAGTCACCTCCATCGTTGCCGCCTTGTCGATCACCTGGTCGATTGACCGGTGGTCGCCAGCGGCCATCTCCCGGTGATACTCGAGGATCCGATCGAGATAGGTGGACGCCATCGAGGGTCTACAGACCCTTACCACCGACCGGATCCGTGAAATTCAACTCCGGAGCTCCGTCAAGGAAACCGCCGATTGCCGGTCCGAGCGCCTTCATCGCGTCGCTTCCGAGGTGGGCATCAAGACCATCTTGATCTGCGTACAGCTCGTACATCCACAGGACGTTCGCGTCACCCAGATCTTTCAGCATGTGATAGACGAGCGTGCCGGGCTCAGACTTGACATGGTCCATCATGGGAGCCATGGCGGCAATGGCCTCATCCCGCTTGCCGTCTTGAAACACCATCTTCGCGATAATCGATTTCTTGCTCATGAGAAGCGACCGTAGCGCTCAGCCAGGTCAGAATCCGAGCCGGTCGCCGATTGTCGCTACCAACTCGTCGATGGGCACCCGTACCTGCTCGGTCGTATCACGATCCCGAATTGTGACCGCGTTGTCGTCAAGTGAATCGAAGTCGACGGTCACAGCGAGGGGTGTGCCGATCTCATCCTGTCGCCGATACCGCTTGCCGATGTTCTGTGTTTCGTCGTAGTCGACCATGTAACGATCGGCTAGCAACTTACGAACGTCGTGCGCCAGAGGGGTGAGCGTGTCTTTCTTTGAAAGGGGCAATACCGCGACCTTGTACGGGGCAAGCCTCGGGTGAAGACGCAGCACCGTGCGCGTCTCGTCGTTGATGATGTCTTCGTCATACGAAGCGAGGAGAAATGCTGCCATCGCGCGGGTCGCCCCCGCCGCCGGCTCAATCACATATGGCACCCAGCGCTCGTTCGCCTGCGGGTCGAAGTAGTCGAGCTTCTCGCCCGAGTGTTCCGCGTGCTGTTTGAGATCGTAGTCAGAACGCTGTGCGATTCCCTCGAGCTCATCGAAACCCCACGGGAACGCGAACTCGATGTCGGATGTGCCTGTCGAATAATGCGACAGCTCATCGTCAGCGTGGGGACGAAGACGCAGCATGTCACTCGGAATTCCGAGGTCGGTGTACCAGTCCATACGCGAGGCGCACCAGTACTCGTACCAGTGAGCACTATCGGCCGGCGGAACGAAAAACTCCAATTCCATCTGGTCGAACTCACGGGTTCGGAATATCCAGTTCTGTGGAGTGATCTCATTGCGGAATGATTTCCCAACCTGCGCGATCCCGAAAGGGGGCTTCTTCCGCGAGGTCTGCAGGACCTGGGCGAAGTTCGTGAACATGCCCTGAGCCGTTTCGGGACGCAGGTATGCGTCTGCTCCGCTGCCCTCAACCGGTCCGGCCTGAGTCTTGAACATCAGGTTGAACTCACGTGCCTCCGTGAAGCTGTGCTTCGCGTCGCAATTCGGACACAAATCGGGATCATCGAGCTTGTCCAGGCGAAACCTCTGCTTACAGTTCGTACAGTCCACGAGAGGGTCGGAGAAATTTGCAAGGTGCCCCGACGCTTTCCACACCTGTGGCGGGCCGAGAACAGCTGCATCAATCAGTACAACGTCGTCACGCTGCTGAACTACGGCTCGGACCCACGCCTCTTTGACGTTACGCAAGAGCAGCGAACCTAGAGGGCCATAGTCGTAGGTGGAGCGGAACCCGCCGTAGATCTCAGCAGACTGGTAAACGAACCCACGGCGCTTGCAGAGGCTGACGATCTGTTCCAGGTCTGTGGCAGGCATAGGGCGGCAAGGATACCGAGCGACCACAGCCCCGACCGCAGGGGTTTGCAAACGTTTGTGTGTAATTATTGGTGGACCGTTCCGCCGAAAATTACGTACAAACGATGCGGGCTCGGGTGGTCAGTGGGTTTCGAACATCGCCACGGCCTTCAACCGGCGTTCGATGTGGAACTCGAGCGCACTCGTGGCAAGCGAAGCGACGTCATGAGTGGTCGGCGACTCGGGCTGCGCGAGCGCCTGGACCAGGCGGCCACCAAGGATGTCACGCAACAGTGCGAGCGTTGACGGGTCGATGGCCTGGCCGGATCGACAGGTTCGGCACAGAACGCCCCCCTCGTTGAGGTCGAAGGCCACAAAGCTCACGCTCGGTTCGGTCTCGCCACATCTAACGCACTGGTCCAATTCGGGTCTCATACCCTCGTTGGCCAGCAGCTTCCAGTAAAACGCGGCAACATTGAGCGGCGATGGGCTGTCGGCAATCGTACGCAACACGCCGACCAACATCCGATACAGATGCGGGTTGGGCTCGCGCTCGAGCGAGAGTTGATCGACCGCCTCGACCGCAGCGAGGCCCTGCGAGGCTCGATCGAGTGACGACAACATCGGTGACAAGGGCTCGACGGCTTCGACTTGGCTGACGATGTCGAGCTCGCGGCCTCTATACAGCAACAAGCGGACATGGCTCATCGGCTCGAGGCGTGCCCCGAACTTGGACTTCGTCTTGCGAACACCCTTCGCGACGGCGCGCACTTTGCCGTTCTCTGCAGTGTGGAATACGACGATTCGGTCAGACTCACGCAGCTTGTACGTGCGCAGAACAACACCGGTGTCGCGATAGAGCCCGCTCACTCTTCAAGTCCACCGAATCGCCGCTCGCGTTGCGCGAAGTCGGCAATTGCGTCGACCAAATGCTGCGAATCGAGGTCGCGCCACACCATTGGAAGAAAGACCAACTCCCCATAGGCCAACTCCCACACGAGCGACGGCGGCAAACGCGTCGACGGGCCGAGAACCACAATCAGATCAGGCTCACAATCGGCGGGGGCGTAG
>Ga0209013_10002312_pt1 | contig 17297 bp, 12 predicted proteins | sample Cruoilmetagenom2_FD_187291 | JGI IMG/M metagenome (GOLD analysis project Ga0209013, IMG submission 187291) | Oil polluted marine microbial communities from Coal Oil Point, Santa Barbara, California, USA - Sample 2 (SPAdes) (version 2) | ecosystem: Environmental > Aquatic > Marine > Oil seeps ...
GACCCGAATACATAATTTGTAGAAAAATAAAACGGGTCAAAATTCAATAACAGGGCTACTTTAACCTCATGCCGCTGGTCATATGGCGACCTTCTGTAGTCGCGTTCTATGAAGTAATTGAAAAACTCTTCGGTTTTACTTAAGGAGTAGGCTATCCAGGCAGAGTGATTTTTGAAATTCCCCTGTAGAAATAGATCCATTCCGTAACTGCGCGACTTGCCTGTAGCGATGGCTTCAATATGGTATTTTGGGAAATTGATATAACGCGTGATACCTTCAGTAAATTTATAATACCCTTCAAGACTGAATACAAAATGCTCTTTTTGAAACGATCCGGAAAGCACATAATGCTGTGCCTGCAATACGGGGATATCTTCATTATTGCAAATAGTCCAGATGAAGCGGTAGTTACCCAGCTCATCCACAATGGAACTTTGTGTAAAGAATTGATCATAGATACCCCATGCTGCATTGACCTTTATTGCTTCGGTTGCCTGAACAGATAGGGATATCCGTGGTTCTAAATATATCTTTTTCAGGTTAAAAGCATGGGTGTAGCGCAAACCGGCTTTCAGTACAGTTTTATTTCCGAGGGCCATATAATCCTGGGCATACATAAAATAACGGGATGCGTTTTCACTAATGGTGACAAGGTTTACAGCAAACGTATCTTCAACCAATGTCACTGTGTTGCTGATAATTCCCACGCCCCATTCCAGCGTATGGCTGCGCGAAAGTGAGAACCGGTTGTCGGCCTTTATTTTAAATTCCGTCAATACATTTTGCGACTGTTTGTCAATCCTGTGATCGACACTGTCGATCACAGGAATACGTATCTGCAGGTCATCGGTAAATTGCGCATCGAGTTTCGAATAACTGATATCAAAGTTCGAGTTGTTCCCATTGCGCCACGTTTTCCCATAAAAAGCCGTACCACCTGATTGCGTATTCAATTCTGTAGCCGATTTGTACAACCTACGGTAAGGGCCCAGACTGTCATCAATCGTGTACTGGAAGTTATCGTTGGCGCCGTACAGGATGACATAGAAGAGGTCGTTTTCACCGAACTGTTGTGAATATTTGATGTTCAGGTCCCTGAAAACATAATCGGGCACAATGTTTACGTCGATGTCGTTGGTTGAATCGGCATCATTGTTCTGCCTGATAAGGAAGTTCATATCATCGGGATTGTACAGGTTGTAGTAGGTATGCCGGAAAGCAATTTGCAGCGAAGCTTTTTTAAAAAGAGGTATTTCAAACAGCGTGTTCAGTGTCATATTGTTGACATTGACCGTAAAGCCGAACTTTTCCGGATTTCCGTTTTTCCCGGTAATATTAACGATCCCACCCACTTTCTCACCAAACCGTGCATCGTAACCCCCTTTCAGTATCTCAATGTCTTTTGCCAGCAGCGGGTTAAAAGCGCTGATGTTGTCATTGAAGTTTTTCAGCCCATAAATCGTGAACCCGTCAAACAGTACCTGGCTTTGTCCGGCATAACTACCCCAGATCAGCAGGTCGTTTGTCTGCTCACCTGAAGCCACAATCCCCGGCATCAGCCGCAGCAGGTTAAAAACCGAGTTGTCGCCATAGCCCGGAAGAAAATGAGCCACTTTATGGTTGAGCTTCATCAAGCCTGGCTTGTCGCCTATTTGCGTGGAATGTTCCACTTTTTTGTTTTTAATCACTACTTCCGACAAACCGATGCTGGAAGGGTATAACAAAACGCTCAGTTCCGTGGCGGCCTTTAGTGTTGTATCCAGAATGTAATAACCCAGATGAGATGCTTTAACCGTAAAAACACTGTCGGTTTCCGAAAGGTATGAGAAACTGCCTTTCACATCGGTGGGTATCGTTTTTTCATTAATGATAATGTACGAATAGGGCAGAGGTTCCCCATTGGTGGCATCCTTTATTTGCCCGGCGAGCAGGAATTGCTTTTTCCGGTTTTGTTTTCGGTTTTTATAGATCACAAAAACGTCTTTGTCTTTTTCCAGTGTAAGGCCACGGGGTACAATTAATTGCCGGATGGCTGTTTCGGGCGAGGCGAATGTTTCATCTACCGTTACTTTGTATTTTGACAACAGTTTGTCATCGAATGAGAGGTGCAGGTCATTGCTGTCCCTGATGTCGATAAGGATTTTATTCAGCGGTGTATTCGAATACTTCAAATGGACCTCCTGCGCATGCAGAAAGGCGGAAGAGAAAAATACAAGAAAAAGAAAAAAATTCTTTGTTAAAATCACTCCGGTACCGTTTGAATTATTTCGTACTCGCTATCTGACCTTTTTACAAAAGTAAAGCCAAAAGTTTTAGCCAGCAAATCTAGCACTTCTTCAACTTGCTTATTGCGTGCAAAAAACCCGGTATAGAAATAATCTTCTGTTGCATGGAAAATGATGGTTACGTTGTATTGACGCTCTATTTCTTTAAGTACCTCAGGCAAAGGAGCAGAAGTAAAAGTAAACATATTGTTTACCCATGAGGTTACCTGTTGGGAGGCGTATTGTCGGTATACTCTTATGTTGCCGTCTTCACTCACTTCGGCGTGATAATCGGGGCTTAAGATCACCTCTTCGCGGGTGTTTGAGACCACTTTTACCCTTCCGGTAATGCAGGTTACCTTATACGACTTCCCCCGGTTGTAGATGTTAAAACTGGTGCCCAGCACAACAGTTCTTCCTGCTTTGGAGATCACCTGGAATTTCTTACCCTTTTTAACTTTGAAGAAACCTTCGCCTTCAAAATTGACGATGCGTGCAAACTGCCACCAATAGGGATGGTAAGATAGTTTTGTATCGGCGTTCAGATCAACGGTTGAGCCGTCAGGAAGTTGAGCTACAAGATGATGGCCTTTGGGAGCTGTAATGGTTTGTGTATAAAAACGCATGACAGACAAAAGGCCCAGTAAAACCAGCAGGGTAGCAGCTATTGCAGCTACAGTACGGGGATTCAACCAAACTGTTTTTGGCCGGGCAGGCTGTTTTTCCAACTGTTCAGCCATTAGCTCCCATACCTCTTCTTTCGACTTTTCGTAAGGTGTATCCACCTTGTCGAAGAAGCTAGAGACCTTCTTGTTAAGATCCTGTTCCGTATGTTTCTTTTTTTCGCTCATGATTCGCTGATCGCTTTTTTCACATAGTCAAGTGCCTGTTTCATTCTTTTTTCTACTGCTTTTATGCTCAGGTTGAGTGTTTCGGCAATTTCACGGTTTTTTAACTGTTCCATCCTGCTCATCAGAAATACAGTTCGTTGTTTTTCGGGCATCTGCGCCAGGGCTGTTTCGTATTTTTCTTTTAGTTCTTCAAATTGCATGATGTCTTCCGGTGAGTGATCTTCTATACCGGGCTTAGCCTGTAGTTTAAATTGCAACACTACTTTTTGTTTCCGGTAACTGGATATGAACAGATCGCCGGCAATTTTGAAAAGCAGGCCTTTTGTTTTATTTTTTTCAAACCTCAGTTGTTTTTCCCACACACGCATAAAAGTTTCCTGCGCAATATCTGTAGCCAGCTCGTTGTCTCCCGAACGGTAATAGATGTAATTCCGGACTATATCGAAATGAACATCAAACAGATGTTTGAACTCTTCGCGTGTCAAAATTTATCTGGTGTTTAGGCAGTAAATATAAGAACGATAATTAAAAGATAAAGTTTTAAATACGGATTTTTCGGCCAGATGGCCGAAAAATCCGCGTTGATTTGAATGGTTACACATAGCAGAGTGCTTTATCGTAAATATATAGTGTAAACCTCTCCGTTGATTGTTACTGTGGCAATGTTATCGCAAGAGCCATCGCCGTAATCGAGTAACAATACCGGACGGTTTTCGGGTCTGATCTCTACGGTACCGGAAACGATGAACCGGCAGGCAAGTTCGTTGCGTAATGGTTCAAAAATTTCTGCTTCCCAGGTCATTCCGTTGGGTCTGATGCCGTCTGCAGTTCCTGTGAGATGGTAAATGTCGTCCCAGCGGTTGGGTGTTTCATATCCCTGAACCCATTCTCTTTGACGAGATGAATTCCAGCTGATGGTTCCGGCATTGTTGGCTAGGTGGATTACACCTACGACTTCGATGGTGAAATATACATGTCCTTCATCGTTGGGCCCCATGTTGGTAACTACTTTTGTGCCGTCCACCTTATTATCATTTACGTAGTAATCTTCAAAACCATGGGTGATGACTGTACCCGGATGTTTGTATCTGCCGTTGAATGTAACGATGATCCTGCCGCGGCGGTACTTACCGTCCAAACACAGGCAGTTCTCTTCACCGAAGTCGATCACAAGTTCGCGGGGCATTACTGTGGTGTCAAGGGTTACCGTAACGCAGCCTCCGAAAACGATGCCGTCATCTCTTGAGCCTCCTGTTTTTAAGTTATACGCTTCATCGGCCATAACCGAAACATTATCGAAAATGCCCTCGGCGAGTGAATTGTCTTCTGCTGCTTTTGTGTCAGCAGTTTGCGGGTTAGTGTCTTCTTTTTGACACGAACTCATCATTAAGGTAAAACTGATGAGTGTGAATACTGTAAAAATTAAATTTACTTTTTTCATGATGTTCAATTTTTTAATGTTTAACACTAGTATACCGCACGAAACTGCTTTTACCCTACTTTTTCACAGATTTTATTAATAGTTATAAAAAAAATAAAGGTGCGATCAACTAATCACACCTCTATTATTATAAAAAGGGTTTTCTACTTTTTGTTCTGGTTTATCCTTTTTTCAATTGATCACGAATTTCAGTGAGCAATTCAACTTCTTTTGAAGGAGCTGGTGGAGGAGCAGGTTTTTCTTCTTCCTTTTTCTTCATATTATTGTAAGCTTTCACTACCATGAAAATAGCAAATGCCACAATAATAAACGTAATGATAGTGTTAATAAAAACACCATAGCTGATGGCAACTTCACTTATTGCAGGAGTTACTATCGCATCCCCATCCATAACGGCAGCGCTTCCTTCTTTCATAACGAATTTCAGTTGGCTGAAGTCAACACCACCTAACAACATGCCAATAGGAGGCATAATGATGTCGTTCACTAACGATTTGATAATAGCACCAAAATAAGTAGCCAATATTAAACCTACGGCCATGTCAATAACACTACCCTTGTTGATAAAATCCTTAAATTCTTTAATCATTCCCATAATGTTTGATTTTTTAGTTAGTAATTTGTTTTAGTGCTTGCTTTGGTAAGCACAAATATATGGAATAATACAAAATGCTCTATGTGTCCGTTAACTATCGAAAGAAACCAGAGCTTTAATTTTCCCGGAACAAATTGTACATTAGCCCCATAAGAATTGATGTTGGATAACATCTTTTAAATGAAGAGCATCATGAAGAAAAAGATAAAATCGATCCGATGATTCTTAAGAGCTGTTATACGGAAATCAGAGTAGGTCAGATTATTGTATGAGGCAGAGCGACTGCTCTGCAATTAATTCTTTTTATCTTCTTTTTTCACCTCTTTTCGCTCCTGTTTTTGTGCTTTGGTGTTAAACCCCATCGTCGACATCAGTCCCGACAACACACTTTTCCAGACATAGTTCACCACCGATTTTTGTGTGTCCCGCTCAAAATATACCTGGCCAACCCGGGGTTTGCGAGCAAATTTTGGGTTGTTGGATTTAACCACAAGGTCGTTGATCATAAAGCTGATCAGCGGCGACAACACACCTTTTTTCAGTTTTTCTTTTTTCCGGCTGTACGGCAAAACCCGAAGTTTTTTATACCTGAAGATCAGGGAACCTTTGGCGGTACTGTCATTGCCGGAAATGTATGTTATATCGGATCTTCCAATGCCTTTTACGATACCTAACCCCAGTAAATTAGTAGTAAGCGGATTCAGCGAAGTGAGGTCTAGTTTCTCCGTTGTTCCTGTCAGCCAGAACGATACAGTATCAGGATTGAGCGGAAAATGTACCTTCAGGCTCATCAGTGTTTGTCCCATGATCCTTGCATGGAGGTCCAATATCAGATCTTTCTTTTCATCTTCCCTAAGCTGGTTGGTAAGGTTGTAGGCTGTTACATTCAACTGGTCTAAAAACACTTCACCCGGCTCGTCGGATGTGGCATCCATCTCAAGGTACTTTAGGTAAGCATTTGTCACATGTATCGAATCAACAGTAAAAGCTCGCTTGATATTCATGAGTTGTTCCCGCGGAAGAGGTTTGTAAGTGCCGGGTTTAATAGGATAATGTTTATCGCGGTACATCTCCGTATTTAAGCGGTCGACCCGGATATTGCTGATGTGCAAATGATTGTTTGATAACAGTTCGTTTAGTTTAATATCATCAATCTCCAGATGATGGCCGGATAATATAACCCGGTCAGTTTGGTATTTGGCTCTCTTAAAAAATTCTTCGGGTTGAAACAGGGGTGTTAAGGAAAATGAATCTATGGTGATTTTCTGATCGGGAAAGTTATAATGCAATTTCCAGGTCTGGAATTCGTACAGGCTGTCTTTTGATATCTGGGTTTTCCCTTTTAAATCAATGGTTATCAAATCAATTATGACCGGCTTTTCTTCGTTGGCCATTGAAGTATCCACCTGAACGTTTTCGATAAGTATGCCAATGCTATCGATGTTAATAATGTTTTCAGCCGTATCATTAAGGCTGTGAATGTTGAAACTGATATCGTTCAGTAAGGCCGTGTCAAGTTGCATGCGGGTAATCACATAGCTAAACTTTTTCATGATGCCGAGGTTCATCCTGAATTCTGTTTTCTGTTTGGCTTCCAAGGGCTTTTGGATTAAATTCAGGTCAAAATCCTGAACTTCGAGTTTGCCGGCTTTTATTCGTGAAGGCAAGGCCCTTTCAACATCAATACGTGACAGTTCAACCTCACTGCAAACAAAACTCATTCCCGGTTTCATGGCATCAGCACTTCCGTCTTCTTTTACCGCCATGTTACTGCCCCTGATACCTTTGACAGATAAAGTGCCTTTTTCGCTGTCGATACTGCCCTTATTGATGTTTAGAAAATGGTGTGTGATGCTGTCGTAGAAATTGAATTCTTCAAAGTTAAACATAAAGTCATCAATCAGGTTTCCGTTTTTATTGCTGTTTCGCAGATGATGGAAATTAACTTCTTTCAAAGCGAAGAATTCGTTATTGGTAATCCCTTGTTTTTCCACTTTAATATGGAGGTTGTTCATTTCTACCGTATCATAGCTAAAAATCAGATAGTCGCGGGGGTTGAATGGTTTTGTTGTTGTTAGCTGCCTGCTGCTGTCGTTTTTCACGAGCAGTATTACATCAATATACGGATGTTCGATATATAGAGAACGGAACACAATACTGTCGTTATAAAATAGCAGATCATAATCCAAACCTTTAACACTTACTGTAGGGAGGGATAAGTCCCGGATACTTATTTCTCCCGAGTCAGCTTTTGTGCCGGGCGATGGGTATATATCAAGACGCGTCAAGCGGAATTCTGACCTGTATGAATCCGTTACTACTTTTTTCACCTTGACGTTGTGATGCACCGCCTCGGTTTCCAGGTTGTTCAGTTCAAGTAACCAGTCAATAGTGTCCAGTAAGGTTTGCAGCGAATCGTTCTTATTGGCATAAAAAGGACCGGAAATCAGGTTATAACCGGTTTTTATGGTTACAGGCTCATCTTTATAGATTATAGAAGTGTTCAGTTTTCCGTTTTTGATAACAAGACTATTGATATGGAAGGAAAAGGGTGCGGTTATTTTATATGTCGGATTTTGTTGTTGTTCTTCATGACTTTCTGCCAGCGTAAAATGGCCGCTCAAATCAGGTTTCGTAATGGACAGATTGTCAAAATATAATTCGTGGTCATACATCAGTCGCTCTTTGTCGAGGTTCGTTATGTTGATGACTTTGATGTTTAATTTGTTGTTCCCTCCGGGAGTGTTTTGCTTCAAAAGTATATTTTGCAACGAAAGTTGCCCCATCTCATAATTCATATTCCCGGAGCTTACGCTTAGCAGTTCATTTTGCAGCTTAGCTTTGAAATGATCATACTGTACACTGATATTTTTCAGCCTGAACTGATCGTTTTTTGTTTCAGGCAAATGCAGGTCGGTTAAACGCAGATTTAAACCAGCAAGGTCTGCTTTCAGACTGCTGTCTTTTACCACATGAAAATTACCGTTTGACAGTTCAATTTTATCCAGATAAAGGTATCCCGGGAAGACGGTTTTTTTTGGGTCGGGTTTATTATTTTCAAACAGAGATGTAATATCCAGATTCCCTTCAGGATTGATGAACGAAAAGGAGAGGTGCTGTTTTTCCCGTTTTTGCAAGTTCCGCATGGATAAACCGTTGATACTGAATGCGGGAATAATCAGGTTCGTTTTTGCCTGGTTCGCCCCTGTTGCACTACTGGTTACATGGATGCTATCCATTTGAAGACTACGTTCATCGTTGGAATAATAAAGACTGTTGTAATCCAAAGTGTAACCGGGAATAAGCCCGTCGGTGGAAAAAGAACCCGTATGCAACAGAATGTCATCGTAGTGTAAATTCCAGAAAAGATCCTGGAACATAGCGGAGTCAATCAGCATGCCGGTTATCAGAAAGTCGATTTCATCAACGGCAAGCAAGGTGTCGGTTTTGTTGCTGATGTAGTAGTAGTCAAAATTGCTGATAGAAATAGAATCGAGCCTGAAATCGTATAAAACTTTGATAAGCTGATTAACACCTTTTGCATTACTTTCAGTCGTGTCGTGTACGTGCGCGACTTTATTTGCATAGTTAACGAGAACACCCTCAGAAAGGACAACCGAACGTAAATTCAGGTCGTCCAAACCTCTTATCTCATTCAGCCCAATATTGTTAAAAGCAAGTTTTCGGGCTTGTATGCCGATATTGTTTTTCCCGGCGATTTTAGGCCCGGGCTGTAGCGAAACACCATCAATAATCAGGTCGCGATGCCGGGAGCTGAATAAGGCAGAATCAATACTCAATGCATACCCCGATTTTAATTCTTTTTTCAGATGACGCAGTTTAAGCCAGAATTCATCTGAGTATAAAATCCGGTTTGGATTTACTGCCGAGTCAGGATGTGTGTCAAAATGTTCCAGCAGGATGGTAAAATCTACCAGCCCGGGGTCAATATCGGGTGTGGCGTATTCCGAAAGCATAATCGAGCCGTAATGAATTTCTATATCATGAATCCTGATCTTAATTCCGGAGAAAACATCCGGGTTCTGATTTAGGGCTTTGATGAGTTTCTCGGGATGAAAGCTCGATTTGTTTCCAACGCCCTCCTCCGAAAGCCAAAACACGGGTTTTTCAATCAAAAAGAGGCTGGCAATAATATCCTGTTCAAATATCAGCGACCAGACATTCAGTTTGTCAATCTCAATTTTTTTAAAAGCCAGTTTATTTATCCTGATACTTTTTTGTTCATCCATGTACAAGTCTGTGAACTGTAAGGTTGGGTTTTTGACCGACATATGACGGTTAATGATGTTCATATGAAATGAATCAAGTATCAACTCCACTTTTCCGTTCGACCTTTCCGATACTACTTTTTTAAGAATATAGCCTATAACTGAACCACGAAAAACGCTTAGCAGGACAACAAGGACAATAAGGATGCCCAGAATGAGAAGGGTTATTTTGCCTGCTTTATTCATCGGAAATTGTTTGGGTAAATATAGCGATAATCATATTAAGATGATGAGCACGCTGAGCCTTAATAACTTTTAGGTTTCGGGCAGCTTATTCGTAATATTCGAAGGCATCAATAATGTCGAGATAAACACCGTCAAAGCCGGAGTTAATAATCTTTTTGAGGTATGAGTCGTCATTTCCGAAAATGATACCCTGCCATTCCTTTTCCCAATATTTTACTTTATAGTTTCCTTCCCAATCCGGGTTTTCGGTGCCCAGCCACGAAGGGTTCCCGCTACTCCACCCGGCTTGCCAGTAGTACCGGTAATCTTCGGCTTCGCCTATCGACATATAGCAAACAACCAAACGTTTTCCCCCGTTGGTCTTGCTTCTCAATTGCTCTATTTCATCAGCAGAGAAGAGCGTATTGTCGTGAAAAAACAGATCCATGATCAGCAGATCGTAGTTGGTGGCAGTTACAGTGTGGATAAATGCTGCTTTTGAACTGTAATGCTCCGGGTTGATCAGGTAGAGGAAATTAGAAATATCCGCCAGTGTGTGTATGGAGCGGTCATTTTCTCCGGTAATTGGATTTGGGTGGTCGGGAATATTGTCCAACTCCCGGTGATCGGCAGCAAACGATATGTATCCGGCATTGTGGTTTTGTGTGTAGGAATGATCCATTTTGGAGTGGGTAGAGCAATAATCGGTAACCAGAATGATATTGCCTGCGATTTTTGATTTGTCGAGAAATGATCGCAAATATTGGTTGTCGTTAACAGGTGTTTCCTGGTCATCGTGCTTGTACCCATAAAACAGGTCTTCCTGCCCGTGTCCGTCAACTGCTTGCGCATAGGCTGTGCTCAGCGGTCCGTCAGCTTCACCGTTGACCGATATCAGCTCAATACCGTTTTGCGGAATAACAATAAAATTGCTGTCATAGGACCTGGCGTAAGCACTGATGCCCGTCACAAAGTCACGCATTTCCTGCCGGAGGTCTATTCCGGAGGGTGTTCCCGGGTCGCTATTTTTGTTGCAGGAAACAATTAAGATAGTGAGAAGAAGAAATATTATTCGGTTCAATGGTGTTGTTTTTCTTCATAACGTCTCAACTTTCTTTTCATTGCCATTAAGCAGATGATGTTTTGGCATATAAAAATCGTTTGATCTTTTTAGTGGCTGTCTTCACAAACTCCTCTTTCTGCAGGATCACCTCCTGAATTTTAGAGAATTTGCTCACCCGTGTGTTCACATATTCCTGAAGTTCCTTCCTGAGTTCATCATATTTCTCCGAAACATCTTCTTTCAGCGTTTGGTATTTCTCTTCAATCTCTTCGCGGTTGAAATGGACCATCGCTACCAGTTTTCCTTTTTGCTGGATAACCAGCGACTCGGCCACATGTTTGAAATTATTGATGACCGATTCGATATCTTCGGGAAAAATGTTCTCACCACCCGGCCCGATAATTACGTTTTTACTGCGCCCGCGGATGAACAGGTAGTTGGTGTCGTCCAATATGCCCAGGTCGCCTGTTTTAAACCAGCCGTCTTCCGTCATTACTTCACGAGTAAGTTCGGGTTCCTTGTAGTATCCTTTCATTACATTCGGACCTTTGGCTAAGATTTCACCTTCTCCGGTAAATTTTCCCGGATTATGAATTTTTAACGTAACACCTTCCAGTGGCGGTCCTGTTGACTGAAGTTTAGTGTGCAGCGGGTTAACGCCGGCCAGTAAGGGTGAGGTTTCGGTAAGTCCATAGCCGATGGCATAGGGGAATTTGGCTTCGCGCAGGAACTTTTCCACAGTCTTGTCGAGTTTGGCACCTCCGATACCGAAAAATTTCAGTTCGCCGCCGAATGTTTTCATCAGTTTTTTTCCGGCTACTTCATTCATCTTTTTGCGTATAGGTGGTGTAGCATATAATGTTTTGACCAGCCAATTCTTTTTAAAAGCCGGTAACACTTTACTTCGGTATATTTTTTCGATGATAAGCGGCACCGTTAGCATCAGTGTGGGTCGCACGCTTTTCAGTGCCGGTAACAAAACAGCCGGTGTGGGTGGTCTTTTTATATAGAAGATACTTGCCCCGTTGATCAGAGGTAAAATAAAGCCAATGGTGTTTTCATAAGTGTGCGACAGCGGTAACACGGATAAAAAGCGGTCGCCGGGAACAATTTCCTGAACACTCCGACTGGCCATAGCATTGGAACTGATATTTTTATGCGTCAACATCACTCCCTTTGATTTACCTGTAGTGCCCGATGTATAAATAATGGCGGCCAGGTCCTCTTCGGAAACTTTGTATTCTTTTTTCGATTGTACATCTTCTTTAAACTGAATGTTCTTTCCTGTTGTTTCCAGCAGTGAAAAATCATCAATAAGAATGCGGTGTGCCAAAGTGTCGGGTTGTAAACTTTCAATTTTAGCTTTCAGATTTGTGGAAATAAAAATGGCTTTTGCTTCCGAATGTGTCAGGACATTTTCGATCTCGCTGGTACTGAAATCGGGTAGTATCGGCACTACTATGGCACCCATGGAAACGATGGCAAAATAGGCGATCCCCCAGTTGGGCATATTGGCGCTCAGAAGTGCCAGCCGATCGCCCTGTTGCAGGCCCATTTTTTCGAGCATGGCAACAACGGCCAGCCTTCGTTTGTCAAACTCCATATAAGTGAGAGGTGTTTCATCAACAAAAGCAACAGCGGGTAAATCGGTGTATTTTTCCACCGACCGGCTCAGTAGTGCAGGTAGAGTCAAAACAGGAAAATCTTGCATCATCAGTGTGTTAATTATGATCAAAGATACAACAGATTTACAGAGAAGGAAAGCGCTGTCTTAATGCGAAACACCCTGCTTTTTGTATATCTTTTTAGTTGCCATGCCGTTAACTGTTGATACGTGTAGGAAAAAAATTCCGTCGGGAAGATGGTTGAGGTTGACAAGCCTTTGGTTTCTTTTTGTGCTATATGCCTGCGAGAAAACAATTTTGCCGCTTTGGTCGAAAACGATTATCTGTTTGATATCATCCGCTTCCACAATAATATCTGAACTAAACGGATTGGGGTAAACAAGAGCCGTAGGAAGTTGTTCGGCAGCAATTTGGTTCACCGATGAAAGCACGCCTTCGAGCGATGTACGCTGGAACCAGATATTCAGTTTTCCATTACGGGTGTCGCCCCACACGGCATTCAGAGTATCATCTGCCAGTTGCATGCACATAAAGTCGTTGCCCGAATATGCCAGAATGGTGTCGTAAGCTATTAGTGTATCGGATATTCTGAAATTGGAAGAGAAAGAAGTAGTGTTTTTCAGTCTTATGGCCCCCCATATTTCTGAAGCTGTCTCGTACGTAGAATCGGCTCCGTTTCTCCGATCGCGCCACGTCACGGCCAGATCGCCGTCACCGTCAAAACCTGCCCACACAAGATCCTGCATTCGTTTATTACCGGGTGGGTCATCGTTTATCCTGACCGGTTCCAACCAATTTACGCCTTTGTCGAAACTCTCCGTCATAAAAATGTCAATGTCTCCATAAGGCTTGTTCAGGAAGAAAAACACAAGGTGGTCGGCATCTGCCGGATTCGATCTTACAAGGTACCCTTTTTTTGCCAGTGTGTCGGTAACGCCTTCACCCGATTCATACACCGAATGATAAGAAAAACTGTTTCCCGCATCGGTGGAAGCCGCAAGGATAAACTGCGCATACAGGTTTTGCGAGATGACGTAGCTGGGATAAATGGCATAAAAAACCCCATCGGTCGAAACACAATTGGTGGCAACGGGCTGGGGAATAAAATTTCCGGCCAGCCAGTTGATGGTGTCAAGATAGCGCCAATGGTTGAAGGATTCTCCGCCATCTGTGGAAGAGGTAAAATAAGGATGATAGGGTGGCGGCAACGGACCGAATACTTTGGGGGGCATGGTTGTGATGTAGATGTTGCCATCGTTGCTGTTTCCTGAACGGTCAATGCTTATCCATGGCCGGTCCACCGGGTATTTGTCGGGGTCGGAATGGGCGTTGATCACCTCGACGGGATCACCCCAGCTCAAACCGCCGTCTTCGGATTGAACCACATAAACGGCACCCGAATCCAAATCCGCTTTATAATCAATGAACGACAAAAACACCTGTCCCTGGCTGTCAAATGCCAGCGAAGGATCGGCAGAGCCATATGCCGGATTAATATGCGGAAGGGGATGAACGGTACTCCATGTAGCGCCACCGTCAAACGTAACACGTGTTTTGATGGCTATGTAGTTAAAGGGAACATAACCCATCCAGGCTACAACCATATGCCGGGCATTGGCCGGGTTGACAGCGAGGTAAGGCTCTCCGTCGAAAACGGTGCCGTTTGATATGTTTTGATTTTGCCCGAAGAAGAGCATGCTTGTGACCAGAAACAGGGCCATGGCCAAACTTGTTTTGTTTACGATCATATCAATTGTTTATTGCGTTGTTATACACAAATATAGTACTACTCTTTTAACTCAAACCGCTTGGTTGCCTCCGAGTACTCCAGCTGGTGGATGTCCCATTTTCCGGAAGCAGAGTCGCGTTCGTATTTCTGTGCAATGATCATTTTTTTGCCATCGGTACGAAGGTTAATCATGCCGAATTTGGTGGCGAACGAGTTGATCTTTTTGTTCAGGTCGGTGATCTTCTTTTTTAGTTTTTTTATTTCTTCGCTGTCTGCGCTTTGCCCGGCCTCCTTCAAAGCTTTGATCTCCTCTTTCTTTGTTTTGATCGTGTCGAAATATTTGGCGATGGTTTCCAGCTTACCGAACGTTATTTCTTTGTTCGACCGGGCCAGTTCGGTAGAAAATACCAGCGGCTTGACACCATAGCCGCACTTGCCAAAGGCTCCGATGGCATCCGGGCGCGGGTGAGCATAGCTTTCGTCATCGCCGGAAGAGATGACCGTGGCAGCTGAATTGATGTCTTCGATGAATTTATAATAAAAATGGTTACTCCCGTGATGACAGGCTTTGGCCACATCTACTTTTAACTCATCAAGTATGTTATTTTGCTCGTAATAATGATGCAAGATCTCGCCGAATTCGGTATTCACATCGCCACCTAATAAAATGCTTGCTTTGCCATAGTGTACTTTGATGATGACGGAGTGCCCGTTTTTGTCCTTTCCCAGGTTGCTGATAGACTTCAGCGCATCTTTTCCATTTACTTCTTTGGTGACCGGACCCAGAATCTTAATGCTGAATTCCTGATCGTTAATTCGGTTGTTGTCAGAAAACCCTTCCATAAATTCGTCTTTTCTTGCCAGCGACTCAAACCGGATATTCGGGTTGGCTTTGAGTGCCTTATAAAGGGTTTTGCAGTAGGTGGAGCGCGTTCCTGTCCTGTTGTTTGCATCCGACAGCAGTACATTCATCTGGTCGTTGGTTTCAACCAGCCCGGTGATGTATCCGTTTTCTTTAGTTCCCAGCGGTTCCGGACCCGGGCGCTCCACCAGGCCGTTATGGTACACATGCGAAAAACGGATGCATTTATTGTCGAATACCTGCTGAAATCCTTTGTAATGATCTTTGTCGGAGTGGCTTATAACAGAGATAAACGGAAAAGGCAACGGCTTTGTCTTATAGTAAAGATAAAACCGCCAGGTCAGGTAGCGGTTCATATTGTCGGTCATACCGGCATCGACAATTATATGCTGGTCGTCAGGTGTAACGATGTGGCAGCCGTCGCCCTGGCCGATATCCACAAAATTAACTTCCAGCACACGCTGTCTCTGTATTTCATTCACTTTCACCCAACCGTTACGGTTGCGGCTTTTGGCTTTTACCCGGCCGTTGACTATATCCAGACTTTTAATGCGGATGTAATCGCCGAATAAAAGATGGTTGGCCCAGGCGCTGCCGGTTTCCGATTTATAAATTTTAATGGATGGATAACCGGCAAAGGTGTAAAGTGTTTCGTTAGCTCCCTGATTGTAGCGTGTGTTGTCAAGATGGCTCATAGCTATAGTACTTTTAAGTGAATATAAAGTTGATCTCCTGAAACATTTATTCAGGATGTATATGCAATGATGTCTGGTATGTTATGGTTGGTTGACAGCCGGTTTTTCCCTGTGCGTTAAGATGTAAATAATCGGTAAAATACCAGCGGTGTTAAAAACAGCAATGAGGATAAACCAGGCGAGGTCATTGTTTCGGGCAGATTTCCACATAGCGATCAGTTTCCAAACAATCTCCCACAGAGAAAGAACAATGATAAGGGGTAACAGCCAGATGATCATATCAGTGAATTGGTGCGGTAATTGGTCCATTTCTTTGGAATTTTAAGTTACTGACTACGAAGATACTTAAAAACCCGGGCAGGAGCGCACCGACCATTGTCCTTTTTTTTCTTTTTCCAATGCTCTTTCCTCTTTTTTAGCTTTCTTTTTCGCCGCTTTTTCGGCAGCTTTCTTCTGTGCTACCTCTCCGGCGCCAATGGGGATGTTCATCTTTACAAAGATGGAGCTGTTCTTTGTCCCTTTCCGGTCTTTGTAAACATTTACAAATCCATAGTAATATTTGACGCCGAAGGTCCAGCCTGTTCCTTTAAACAGCGTATACCCAAAGCCTGCCATCATGCCTACATCTAATTTGTTTATCTGATCTTTGTTGTACTCTTTGATAGTAGCATCCTTCCCTTCAATATCGGATCTGAATTCGATCCATGATTTATACATAAGGCCAAATTGGGGGCCTGCTTCCACATATAAATTGTTTTAGAACTTGTATTTGGCAAGTGCCGGTACCAGAAAATAGCTCAACTTCTGGTTGTAATCGCCTTCCATGCGCTTTGTGGGGTCGTCAAAATCCTGATAAATAGTTACCTGAAGGAAAGACAGGTCATCATCAGTAAGTTTATCAACCCCCATACTTGCTTTTACAAGCACGCCGGTATACAGAAACCATTGGTTCTTCATGCGAATGTCAAAATAGAAGCCCAGGTTCCACTTTCGGGCAAAATTCTTCGTTTCCATGCCGGATATGTTTGTCCAGTTAATACCACCTTCCAACCCAAACTCAAGGCCATCGGAATTTAATTTGTCGCCCAGCAGAAGGGATATCAGAACTTGCGACTGTGCTGTGTAACCACCAATCAGAAATAAGAGGATGAACAAAATCTTTTTCATAGTTTGTAATTTTAGAACAATGGGTAAATATACCAACTAATGTCAAACTTCCTGTACTGGTTTCTTCCAATATTTTTTTCTTCGTTTTTCGCTTTATCAAACCACACCATGCTAAAACGAGTTCAATTCAGAATCTGAATTTACCGGCTTGTTCGTTAAGGCGCATGCTATATAAAGTTAAAGGGACATGTTGTACATGAAAACAGGACTTAACCTGGTTGATGTTTACCTCTTACTGTCAAATGCACTACTTAAGTTAAGCTCTCGTTTTTATTGGTTATTCTTATAGAATAATTTACCTGTTATTAAAAGTCCTGCAAATGTAAATACAGCAAATAATAAACTACTTATGGCAAGTTGCATACCCCCTACAAAACATGTCCACTTGTACAGCCTCCTGCCATGCGCGCACCTACAATTAATATAAAGCCTCCTGCAAAAGACCATATTATTCTTTTAATCGTTGATGGAGCACATTTACTTTTTATTGAGAATGCGTAGCATGGAAAGAAAAAGTTCAGCTTTTGCTGAATGTGCTCCATCGGATAGCG
>Ga0209013_10002313_pt1 | contig 17295 bp, 13 predicted proteins | sample Cruoilmetagenom2_FD_187291 | JGI IMG/M metagenome (GOLD analysis project Ga0209013, IMG submission 187291) | Oil polluted marine microbial communities from Coal Oil Point, Santa Barbara, California, USA - Sample 2 (SPAdes) (version 2) | ecosystem: Environmental > Aquatic > Marine > Oil seeps ...
TTTAACTAACATAGAAAAATGAAATTAATACCATGTGCAATCTTATTTTATTAATCTATCATGGTATATTTAAAAATACACAATTCCTTCTTCTGGAGAGAAATCATCCTTGGGATTACAAAATTATTAAAATAAATCATCAAATATGATATTTTGATTAAAATCATAAAAAAAGGCCTCATAAACATGAGACCTTTCCATATAATAAGGCTGGTTATTATTTAAGATCAAAAGTAATTCTGGCAAATAAATATCTTCCCATTGCTCCAAATTGTTGTGAACGTCTTGAATATTCAAAACGACCACTACTTCTGTTAGCTTCAATGTTCTTATCTGGATAAGTATCAAATAAATTACTTGAACCTATAGTGAAACGTAAAGATTCATTAGCTAAATAACTAAAAGATAGATCACTAACAATTTTTGCTCCAAATTCTTGTTGATTATCCACATTATTAGTTGCTTCCGTAACTTTACCAAAATAAACACCTCTAAACATAACATTGAATTTATTGATATTGTAATTGAATGTTAAATTCATTTTGGTTCTAGGAACGGCTTCTTCTAAATATATTCTACTAGATTCATCGAAATAAGTATCTACCAAACCAGCATCTTCTAAAATTGGAGAAGCATGAATGTCACCTACTTGTTGCGTTTGACCAACTGTAAGTGCAAAATCAGTTCTTAAATTACTATTGCTAAAATTAGCTTTATGTGTTACAACCAGATCAAGACCATAGCTCTCCGTGTCAATTGCATTGGCAAAGAAAGTTGCAGAACCTGCATTGGCTTGGGCTAATAATTGTTTTAGTAGTTCATCTGCAGGACTTCCGTCATTAGATGGTTTGAACTGACCTGTATATACAACTCTGTCGTCAATAGCAATAAAATAACCATCTACAGTAAAACTTAAATTAGCATCAGGTAACTTACCTGTAAAACCTATACTTGCACTTCTAGATTCTTCTTCTTTTAATTGAGGAATACCTAAAAGTTGAGCTGCTCTACTATCATTTGAGAACGTACCAACTTCTGTAGGAATACCATCTACAAAAATAGTAGAGGTACTGTTGAAATTTAATTGGTGTAAAGAAGGAGCTCTAAACCCTGTATTAGCAGAACCTCGTAAAGCAAAGTCTTCACCTAGTTTTAATCGTGCTGCTAGTTTAAAGTTCAATGTACTACCAAAATCGCTGTAATTTTCATAACGCAATGCTCCGCTTAATAAAAAACTATCTGTAATATCCGCCTCTAGATCAAGATAAGCAGCAACACTGTTTCGTGTTTTGTTCAATGCATTATCAGGGTTGAAGCCCGGAAATACTTGCGATCCTCCCGGTCTAGCTCTGCCAAAAAAGTCAACCACTTCAATGCTTGCAGGATCGTTGATATCCCAAGCATTACCATCAGTGTCATATTTAGTATAGGAACCTATTTCTCCATCAAAGATCTCATATCTTTCCACTCTATATTCTGCTCCAAATGCAAGGTTCAAGCCGGACATGATATCCTCGTAAAAACGACTCATGTCAAAATTGGTTGTATTTTGTGTAAAAGCAAAACCTCCTGCGTTGAATTCAACAGGAGTTGAATACTGCATAGTTGCATTGGAAGTATTTTGAATATTATAATCAAAACTATTTTTTCCCCAAGTATTGCTAAAATCAATATTCCATTCGCCGATCATACTTTTAATACCGGCAGACAAGGATTTATCAAGAATTGTAGAATGAATTTCCGGTAAAAAACCGTTTATATATACTGGAGTAAAAGCACGTTGCTGACTAGGTAATCTGTAAAAACCAGCAGCTTCACCATTTCTTAAACTCATACCTCCAAAAGCATATAGGGTACCTTTTTCTGATAAAGGAACTTCTCCATTAAAGAAAAATTTACCACTACGTAGTTTAGATTGACCAACACGCATATTATAATCATGTGCTTGCTGACCTCTGGCCGTTAATTCAGAATCTGTATTATCTGTTGATAAGGTAGCCTGTAGATCAGAAATATCAGTTGCATTGTTTACATCGTTTAAAACATCAGAAGGTAAACCCGCACTTTGTGAAAAATTTACTATAGCATCAAAATCTGTTTGCAAAGCTAAAAGATCAAATCCATTATCACGAGCAACTCTTTCAACAGAATTATAAGAATTGAAAATATCACCTTCCCATTCGATCATTCTGTTTGTAGGATTTCTGGAATCATACATTCCTGTAAAATTGATAAATCCGCCTTTTTCACCTAAAGGAACGCCATAATTAATAGATACACCTGTAGTTTCACCATCAGTACCACCTTCATTATATCCACCCGATTTACTTGAGAAATACGCACCGGCATCAGCACTAACAGTAAGTGTAGCACTTTTTTTCATCACAATATTAATCACACCAGCAATGGCATCAGAACCATATTGTGCAGCAGCTCCGTCTCTTAAAACTTCAACGCGTTCAATGGCTGCGGTTGGGATTGCATTTAAATCTGTACCAACAGAACCTCTACCAAAGGTACCATTCACATTTACCAATGAAGAAGTGTGTCGTCTTTTACCATTTACTAAAACCAATACCTGATCTGGTCCCAAACCTCTTAAAGAAGCTGGATCAATATGATCTGTACCATCCGAAATGGTTTGAGTATTTGATGTAAATGACGGTGCAACATAAGTCAGTATTTGATTTAAATTGGTTTGAGCACCTTGAGTTATCAATTCCTTAATGTCTATAACATCAACAGGTACAGCTGTTTCAGTAGCTGTTCTGTTGGGATTTCTTGAACCAACAACAACAACTTCATCAAGTGCAACACCAGATGTCATTTGTACATTTACCGTTGTTAGTCCTTCCATGGTTATTTCCTGAGTTTCAAAACCTACAGAGGTAAAAACTAATATATCACCATTGTTAACCTGTAAGGTATATTTACCATCAAAATCGGTAGATGTACCTCCGGTACCGTTCTTTACCGACACAGATACACCTGGTAATGCCTGGTCATCTGAATCTGTAACCGTACCACTTACTTGATAATTTTGTGCTATCATCGGTACGGATAAAAATAGCATAATTAATAATGAATAAAAATTTGTTTTCATAAATAATAGTTTGTTAAATTTGAGTTAATAAATAATATAAATAAAAAAACGTAAAAATAATTTTAGATAATTATCATGCCGGTGGCTTTCGTCACTAGATAAAAAACAATATTGATTTTTGATTTTTTAGTGGCGTAAATGTAGGAATAATAAAATAAATCAATTTTTTTAACATTTTTACTAATATAAAACGAATGAATTATTTGGCTCACATAGCCCTGTCTGGAGATAGTGAAATGATTAAAATCGGCAATTTTATTGCAGATAGTATTAAAGGAAAAAAATATGAACTCTTTCCTGAAGATATTCAAAAAGGAGTTTTATTGCATCGGCAGATTGACTGGTTTACGGATAATAATGAAGTCGTTAAGCAAAGTAAAAGGAGGTTAAATGTGCAATATGGTCATTATAAAGGAGTGATTATTGATATTTTATATGATCATTTTTTGGCAAAGAATTGGGAATTATACTTCCATACACCATTACAGGTATTCACGCAATCATTTTACAAAAGTTTAGAAGATAATATTGATGTTCTTCCGGAAAGAGCTAAGTATGCTACTCACTATATGATAAAAGATGATTGGTTGACCAACTATGCAAAAATAGAAGGAATTGAAAAGGTATTGATAGGGATGAACAACAGAACTGAAGGAAGATCGAAAATGAATCTTGCTATAAAGGATTTAAAAGATCACTATAACGACTTTGATCAGGATTTTAGAATATTTTTCGAAAAGTTACGTACCTTCTCGGCCGAAAAACTACAGGAAATCAATAAAAAATTTGAATAAGACCTATATTAATTTACAATGAAAAGAATACTTTATCTATTTTTAATTTCGTTATTACTGATACAATGTAAAGTACAGCCCCCTCAAAAAATTGTTAAATCAGGGCTAATTGCTGATAGCGCTATGGTGGTCAGTGCCAGACAAGAGGCATCAGCCATTGGAGTATCAATTTTAAAAAAGGGCGGTAATGCCTTTGATGCCATGATAGCTACAGATCTGGCTTTGGTAGTGGCTTATCCATTTGCAGGAAATATAGGTGGAGGTGGTTTTACTGTTTACCGAACAAAAGAAGGCGATATAGGTTCCTTTGATTATCGGGAAAAAGCTCCATTATTGGCAACTCGTGATATGTATTTAGATGACAATGGAGATATTATTCCGGGCAAAAGCACCTTAGGAGCTATGGCTGTTGGTGTGCCTGGAACTATTGCAGGCTTATTTAAGATCCATAAAAAATTTGGAACCTTACCTTTTGCAGAATTGATTCAGCCTGCTATTGATCTGGCTAAAAATGGTGTAGTAGTAACGAAGAGACAAGCTAGGAGTCTAAAATACTATCACCAAAGTGGCGTATTAGAGAAAGCTAATGATCAAATTATATTTTTGGATAAGGAATGGAAAGAAGGGGATACTATAAAATATCTAAAACTTGCAAAAACTTTTGAACGGATCAGGGATAACGGAAGAGATGAGTTCTATAAAGGAAAAACAGCAACTCTTTTAGTGGATTATGTACAAAATTTAGGAGGAATTATAACGAAAGAAGATCTGTTATTATACGAAGCTAAAGAACGAGAGCCAATAGTTTTTAATTATAAGGATACACGAATAATCTCTATGCCACCACCTGCTAGTGGAGGAGTATGTTTGGCTCAAATTCTGAAAAGCATCGAACCTTATAATATTGGTAAATATGAACATAATTCGGCTAAATATATCCAGTTAATAACGGAGGCAGAAAGAAGAGTGTATGCGGATAGAGCATTTTTCTTAGGAGACCCTGATTTTACGGATATACCTATAAAAAATTTAATATCAGCTGATTATAATAATAAAAGAATGCAAAGTTTTTCTTGGGAGCATGCCACCATGTCGTCGGATGTTTCACATGGTAATATTGAAATAATGGAAAGCGAGCAAACCACGCACTATTCGATCATTGATCAATACGGCAATGCTATTGCTGTAACTAATACATTGAATGGAGGTTTTGGTTCAAAGGTTTTTGTGGTAGAAGGTGGTTTTTTTCTGAATAATGAAATGGATGATCTAAGTTCAAAACCTGGAGAACCAAATATGTTTGGTTTGATTGGTGCAGAGGCAAACGCGATTGAACCCGAAAAAAGAATGCTGAGTTCAATGACTCCAACTATAGTTGAGCAAAACGGAGAATTAAAAATGGTTTTAGGATCTCCGGGTGGGTCAACTATAATAACATCGGTTTTGCAAAATATTTTAAATGTAATTGAATATGACATGGGCATGCAGGAATCGGTTACTCAAAAAAGATTTCATCATCAATGGTTACCAGATGAAGTAAAGTTTGAACCTGAATTTGATACAATTTCCTTTCCTCAATTAAGAAAGAAAGGATATCATATTGACCAAAGTAATTCAAGAATATTAGGAAAAGTAGATGCTATTTTGGTATTGCCCAATGGCAAGTTAGAAGGCGGAGCTGATCCACGTGGAGACGATAGTGCCGTAGGATTTTAAACAGGTCTGTTATAATATGAAAAGAATACATTTATTTGAATTTGAAGACTTTAATTGGTTATATCATGGGAAAAAATAGAGATAAACATACAGTTTGTATTCATGATGGTGAAATAAAGGACGGTCAATTTGGCGGAGCTGTTTCACCAATATATATGTCAAGTTCCTATCCTTTTTTAGATACTGATGTTAAAAGATATCCTAGATATTTTAACACACCTAATCAAGAAGTTATTGGCAAAAAGATCGCAGCTTTAGAAAATGGAGAAGCTGGTTTGCCTTTTGCGTCGGGCATGGCCGCTATTAGCACATCTTTACTTGCTTTTTTAAGACCGGGTGATCATGTAATTTTTCAAAATGAAATTTATGGTGGTACTTATAATATGGTACGTCAAGAATTTAAAAATTTTGGGATCGATTATTCGTTTACCAATGGTGTAGACATAAAGGATTTTGAAAATAAGATTAATGACAGAACTAAAGTTATATATATTGAAACTCCTTCAAACCCCTTATTATCAATAACAGATATAAAAGCTGTTGCCGATTTAGCCAAAAAGCATAAGATAGTGAGTATCATCGATAATACTTTTGCTTCACCGATCAATCAAACTCCTTTAGATCTTGGAATTGATATAAGTATACATAGTGCTACAAAATACTTAGGTGGTCATAGTGATATATTAGCAGGAGTTGTAGTAGGAAGTAATGAGCATGTATATAAAATTTTTAATAAGGGAAGGAATTTAGGAGGGAATATCAGTGATTTTATGTGTTATTTATTGGAGAGAAGTATGAAAACTTTAGGAGTAAGAGTGGAAAAACATAATGAAAATGCTCAAATTGTAGCCGAGTATTTAAATCAACATGCTGCAGTTAAGCAAGTTTATTATCCTGGATTACCGAGTCATCCTAACTATAAAATTGCCAGAAATCAAATGCACGGATTTGGCGGTATGCTCTCCTTTGAATTAGAGGGTAAATACAATGCTGAAATTTTTCAAAGATCATTGCAGATGATAAAACCATCAATGAGTTTGGGAAGTGTTGAAACATTGATTTTGATGCCAACACTTACATCTCACGCATTGTTATCGGAGGAAGAAAGAGAAAAACAAGGTATAAGCAATAATTTATTACGATTGTCGGTTGGAATTGAAAATGTCAAAGATATTATAGATGATATTGAAAGGGCTTTGAAATTAACATAGTTAAAGATGTATTAAAATGGTGATTTCCATATTTCAAAACACAAATAATGTCCAACATTCTAAAATCCAATGAAGAAACTAGAAGTCTTAACAAGTAATATGGAGATATAAATAGTTGAGAATAATTGATTTTTTCTCTTTGTATATTGATATTTGAAGATTGTATTTTGGAAATTGCTTATTTTTGCTTTAAACAATAGATCATATGAAACTAGATATTTTAGCTATAGGGTCACATCCTGATGATGTTGAATTAGGTTGTGGAGCAACTATTGCCAAAGAGATTTCGTTAGGAAAAAAAGTTGGTATTTTAGATCTGACCAGAGGTGAATTAGGTACAAGGGGCTCGGCACAAATTCGTGATTTGGAAGCTGAAAAAGCTGCAAAGATCCTGGGAGTGGAAACAAGAGAAAATTTGGCTTTAGCTGATGGTTTTTTTGTTAATGATAAAGAACATCAGTTAAAAGTTATAAAGATCATTAGAAAATATCAACCTGAAATTGTTTTGTGCAATGCCTTGGAAGACAGACATATCGACCATTCAAAGGGGAGTAAATTAGTATCTGATGCTTGTTTTTTGTCGGGGTTAAGAAAAGTTGAAACTACTTTAAATGGGGCAAAACAAGATGCCTGGAGACCAAAACATGTGTATCATTATATACAATGGGAAAATCTGAAACCCGATTTTGTTGTGGATGTTACTGGTTTTATTGACAAAAAGCTGAAGGCTGTAAAAGCTTACGGGTCTCAATTTTTTGATCCTAACAGTAAGGAACCATCTTCACCAATTTCCAGCAAGAATTTTATGGAAAGTATCGATTATAGGGCAAAGGATCTGGGTAGAATGATTGGAACAGACCATGCTGAAGGCTATAATGTTGAACGATTCGTTGCCGTTAAAAGATTAGATGACTTAATTTAAGAGTTTTAATGAGGGTTTATTAACAATAAAAATCTTTAACCTTTCTGTCCATATTGATCTATTCTTTGTTTTCTAATTTTTTAATTAGTCGTTTAGCTCTGGCGTTTCCCGAATCTAATTCTAAAGATTTTTTATAATTAACAATAGCTTGAGCAGTATCTCCTTTTTTCATATACGCTTCTCCCAAACTGTCATAAACATTAGAACTGTTGGAGTATAGCGCCACATTGATCCTAAAAATATTGATCGAATATTCATAATTATTTTCTCTAAGTTCTTGGTAACCAAGTTCATTCAATGTATTTTCGTCAATTGCTCCATCAAGTGAATCTTTTCCTTTTATCGCTAAATACCCTTCTAATGCTTTATCGAATTCATTGTTCTTTAAATATGCACTTGGAATTTTTTCACTCGCTCCAAGTTTTCTAAAATTGTATTCAATTATTTTATTTTCTTCTTTTGGAACCAAAACCATGTATTTTTGATGATCTGAAGGATTCACTGAAAAATAAATTTTCTCATTCATTTCTTTAACAAAGAATGTTGTGTCATTAATTTTAAGAGGTTTTATATTTTTTTTACCACGCCATTCCATATGAAGTTCATTTTCTATAAAATAAACACTAATAACTTCATCAGAATTGTATAAATATCTACCTGCAGAATTTTTAACAAATTCAGGGTCATTGGATTTATTCGAACAATTATAAATAAATACCAATAATAGAATTAATAGAAAATACTTTATTTTATTTCGTTGGATGTTTTTAAATTCAATCATATTTAACGGTTTCTTTTTAATTAATTTAAATGTGGACTAGTAAAATTCAATTTTAATAATCCGTTTTTAATTTCTGGACATGACATAAATAAATTCCATAAGAGCCCGGTCCGATAATTTTCAATCATTATGATTATTGGTCCCTGATCGATGGCTAAGTAATTATTTGCATACCAGTTCTCAGTAAGGTTAAAAGCATCATAAAAACCATAGTCACCCCACAATTTTCCATCAAAATCATAATAAAAATGTCTGAGAGCTTTCATTGAATATTCAGGTGTAAATGGGAATGATGATAGTGCTGCAGTGGGTGAAATTACACCCAGGTCATTTGTAGGGCTATGTGCAGAATATCCAATGTGATTATCACTAGCGGTCAACCCCCAGCAATTTTCACCATATCCAATAAACTTTTTTGGATTTTTTATACAATATTCTCTATTGATCAAAGTGTGATTAACATTTTGCTCCCAATAATCAGCATAGTTGTCAGTTAATCCATTTGGATCCAATCCTAAAAAAGAATAATGGGAAAAAAATAAAGGACCTCCAAAACTCGGACCTAATGGCAATTTCCACTTTTCAAAATATATATTTTTATTTAAGAAATTGTTTCCTGAAGTCCATCCTTCGTGATAAACAGATTCATCTATAGAGTGTAATGGAGAAGAAGACGCTAAAAGATAAGTTATAAGTGCCTCATTATACCCTTTTATTTGGTGGTTTATTGCCCATTCATAATTTGGTGACCAATGCCAAATTAACAAATTTCCTCCATTTGTATACCAATCCCATTCAACCTCATTCCAAATTTTATTTATTTTATCTCGAAGTGCATTTTCTTGTATGTCATCTCTGTCAAAATATTGCCGAGCAGTTAATAATCCTTGGACTAAAAATGAGGTTTCTACAATATCACCCCCATTATCTTCTGTAAAGAAAGGCCTAACTTTCCCTGTATCGCCATAATACCAATGCGCGAAAGCACCGTGAAAACGTTCACTTTTTAACAAGAAATCTGTTAATTTGTGTAGACGTTTAATTGCCTGATCTCTGGTTATATAATTTCTTTCAACACCAACAACAATAGCCATTACACCAAAACCACTACCTCCTGTTGTCACAATATTAGGTGCTTCTCCACCGTAGGCGTTTAAATCGGATCGCTCTAATGCCATACCACTCGAGACGTGGGCAAATTCCCAAAAGTACTTAAATGTCTGTTTTTGAACAATATCTAATAATTCATTATCTGAAATATTGTCAGTTTTTGGAATATTTAAAGTACCATTTTTGGAACATGAATAGAAAATAGTAATCATAAAAATATAGCAAATGAAAATTTTTAAAGATGGTTTGATCCTCATAATTCCTTTATTAGTACTATTTATTGATTCTCATTTATGGCAACATCTAATAAGACATAAAGTTAAAACAAAATTACTATTTTAATCAGACATATTAAATCCTTGATTTATTCCTTTTAAAAGTATCTCGACTTACCAATAAATTTTAATTTTTTATTTGAAGAAGTTAGTAAATAGATTATATTTGCACGCGAATTTATTTTAAGACAATCCACATAAGATAATGTAGGTTGTAGCTCATTCGATAGTTATCGGGAGGTTGGAGCACAAAATGTTAAAATGGTGGTTGTAGCTCAGTTGGTTAGAGCGCTAGATTGTGGTTCTAGAGGTCGCCGGTTCGATTCCGGTCTTCCACCCAAAAATAAAAAAAAGCGCTCAAATATAATTTGAGCGCTTTTTTAGCACTAGTCAAAGCATCCAAATATATTTACATTTTGTATTCATTAGGGATCTCTCCTGTAAGTGCTTTTAGGTATGCTACTATTGCATCAGTTTCATCATCAGTAAAGTCTTTGTTTAATTGTACTTTAGCCATGATTTTAACGGCATCATCTAATTCCTGCACACTTCCATCATGAAAATAAGGATAGGTTTCGTTAATATTTCTTAAAGAAGGAGTTTTGAATACATATTTGTCTGATTCTTTTTTAGTTACTTCAAATTTTCCTTCATCCACTTTTTTACTTTTTGTAAGATCCCAGTAGTTTCCAAATGCTCCAAATTTTTGGTATAATTTCCCTCCTAATATATTTCCGCTATGACAGGCAATACACCCCTGATCAATAAATAATTGAAGTCCTTTTTTTTCAAGATCATTGAGAGCGGCATCATTACCGGCTAAATATTCATCAAATTTGGAAGGAGTTATTAATTTTCGTTCAAAAGCACCTATGGCTTTTTTCATATTTTCGTAAGTAACAGGGTCTTGATCGTCGGGAAAAGCTTTGGCAAACATTTCAGGATATTTTTTATCCTTTGACAAACGGTCAACAACTGCTTTTTCACTTGGCATGCCCATTTCTACCGGGTTAAGGACCGGTCCGCCTGCCTGTGCTTCAACGTCAGGTTCTCTACCATCCCAAAATTGGGCAATATGTAAAGCTGCATTGAGTGTAGTAGGGGAATTTCTACTACCGAATGTTCCTTTGGTATCACCCGGAGAAGTAGGTAAATTATCCACTCCATATGCATTTAAATTATGACAACTATTACAACTTTGTGTTCTGTTTTTTGATAAAATAGTGTCAAAGTACAAAGATTTTCCAAGTGCTACTTTTTCATTGGTAACAGGGTTACTATTATTTTCAGCCACTTTGGGAAGTTCCCCAAAAAGAGCTTTAGCTTTAGTCTGTAATTCTGTGTATGTTGGTTTGCTGACAATAACCGTATTTTCTGTTTCTTTTGTCTTTTGATTACATGAAGTAATTACTGTGAGTACAATTGCTAGGAGCCATATTTTTTTCATTGATCCGTAATTTAAATTCTTATATAAAAATACAAAATTAATAATTTACAGAATGTGACTTTAGTATCTTAAAATTGATTGTACTCTTCATTTATTAACAAGATGTAAGGTGTAAAACATTAGTATGTTTTGGTTGGAAAAATGCCATTTATTTGACAAGAAGAAATAGATCCCATTCCAATGATTATCCATATTAATTTAACTGAGAAGCTTTAGACCAATAGATTTTTTAATTTGTTCTAAACATAAAAAAACATTTTATAACATTGAGCCCTATTACGATAAATTTAAATATTTTTGCATGAACAAATTTAATATCAGTATGAAGAATAGAATAGTAGCACTTTCAGTAATTTTAATTGTTTCTTTTGCAGGATTTTCTCAAAATCAGACTGCAGATGATATAAGCATGGAAAAACAAATATTAAAATCAGCTAAAAAAATAGGTGATCCAAGTGTTGCGAAGTCAAGTATATTCAGACTTATAGCATTGGAAGGTGAAAATAGCACGTATAAGGATAGTTTAGCGTACATATATTTTTCGGCCAGGCAATATGCTCCTTGTTTTATGATCGCAAACGAGGTTTTACAAAGAGATCCAAAACATTTAGAGATGCTGGAAATAAAAGGAATTTCCTTAGAGGCTTTAGGGGCTTTTGATAAATCCTTAGAGGTTTATGAAGAATTATTTAAATTATCTAATAATAATTTTCATGGTTATAATTTGGCGAAGCTGCAATATTCCTTAAAAAAATATGATGACGCGTTTAAAACGATCCAAGAAATTGAAAAATTAAATGATTCTGGTACATATAAAGTAGCTTTTGTGATTAATCAAAACCACAATCAAGAAATAGAATTACTGGCTGCAATTTCTTACCTTAAAGGTATAACAGCCATTGAATTAAATAAAAAAGATGTAGCTAAAGCCAGTTTTGAAAAGGCCTTAAAAATTCAGTCTGATTTTATATTGGCTAAAGAAAAGCTGGAGAGTTTAAAATAATTTTAATTCGTAGATTTATTTGAATCTCTATATTTTTAGCTTTTCACTAAGATATTTGGCTGTATAGGAGATTTTGTTTTTTATCAAATCTTCGGGTTTACCCTGAGCTATTAAATAGCCACCATTTTCACCACCTTGCAGGCCCAGATCGATAATAAAATCGGCACATTTAATTAATTCAAGATTATGTTCAATAACAATAATTGAATGGCCCTTTTCAATTAATGCCTCAAAAGATGCCAATAATTTTTTAATATCGTGAAAGTGTAAGCCGGTGGTGGGTTCATCAAAGATAAATAGGGTTTTGTCTTTAGTTAGCCCTTTAACTAAAAAGGATGCTAATTTAATTCTTTGAGCTTCTCCTCCAGAAAGAGTGGAAGAAGCCTGCCCTAATTGTACATACCCTAAACCAACATCCTGAAGTGGTTTCAATTTATTTACAATTTTATTTTGTTGATGTTCTATAAAAAAATCAACAGCTTCATCAACTGTGGTTTGAAGGATATCATTGATGGTTTTACCTTCAAATTCAATTTCTAATACTTCTTTTTTAAAACGTTTACCTTTACATGTCTCACACTCTAAATGCACATCAGCCATGAACTGCATTTCAATGGTCACTTCACCTTCTCCTTTACAAGTGTCGCATCTTCCTCCATCTACATTAAAAGAAAAGTGCTTCGCTTTATACCCTCTTATTTTAGCCAATTTTTGATTGGTATACAAGGCACGGATATCATCATAGGCTTTACTATAAGTTACAGGATTTGACCTGCTTGATCTTCCTATAGGATTTTGATTTATAAATTCAATATTTTTAATGGAATCAAAATTTCCTTTTATCTCAGTAAACTGACCTGCTTTTTCTCCATATTTATTTATTCTTTTTTGAAGAGCGGGGTATAATATATTTCTGATCAATGTGCTTTTTCCACTTCCAGAAACTCCGGTGACAACCGTCAAGGTGTTCAAAGGAATTTTTATATCAATATTTTTTAAATTATGTTCACGTGCACCAATAATTTCAATGTGCTTTTTGGATGTTCTTCGAGATTTGGGAATCTCAATTTTCATTTTGCCACTTAAATAATTTGCAGTTAAAGTGTTTGATTTCAATATTTTATTATAAGTTCCTTCTGCTACCAATTCTCCACCGAAACTTCCGGCTTCAGGACCAATATCAAAAATATAATCGGCTACTTTCATGATGTCTTCATCATGTTCAACAACGATAACGGTATTGCCCAGATCGCGTAGATTTTTTAAAACTGTAATTAATTTTTCAGTGTCTCTCGAATGCAAACCAATACTGGGTTCGTCGAGTATATACATAGAGCCAACCAGACTACTACCTAAGGAAGTTGCTAAATTAATACGTTGACTTTCACCTCCCGACAATGTATTTGAATTTCTATTTAACGTGAGGTAATTTAAACCAACATCACTTAAAAATTGTAATCGATTCCTGATTTCAGTTAATAATCTTTTACCAATTGCCAGTTCGTTCTTGTTTAATTTTAGATCATCAAAAAAATCAATTACTTTGTTAATAGGCAGGTCGATCAATTCGGTTATATCCTTATGATCTATTTTTATATTCTCTACCTCCTCACGCAAACGCCTACCTCTACATTTCGGGCATTTTGTTTTCCCTCTATAGCGAGAAAGCATTACTCTATACTGAATTTTATAACTTTTTTCTTCAAGGTGCTTAAAGAATCTATTCAAGCCTTTGAAATATTTATTTCCGGTCCATAATATATCTTTTTGCTCAGCAGTTAGCTCATAAATTGGTTTATGTATTGGAAAATTAAATTTATAAGCATTTAATATAAGCTTTTCCTTATAAGGTTTAAATGAATCACTTTTCCAAGGTAAAATAGCATCATCATATATAGAAAGAGAAGTATTTGGTATCACCAGATCTTCATCAATTCCAATAATATTACCATAGCCTTCACAAGATGGACATGCCCCATAAGGGTTGTTAAAACTAAACAGGTGTGTGTTCGGTTCGAGAAATAAAATACCATCTTTTTCAAATTTATTGCTAAATTCTTTTGATTTTTTATCTGATAGATTTTCTATTAGGCATGTTCCTTTGCCTTCATAAAAAGCGGTTTGGATGGAATCTGCTAATCTATTATAAAAATCTTCGTTGTTTTGAACTACAATCCTGTCAACCACTAAAAACAATTTATGAGGTTTAAAATCGAATTCTTCTATACGAATAATGCTGTCATTTACTTTTAATCTGGAAAAGCCCTGTTGTTTCAATATTTTAATTACTGTTTCAAGTTTTTTATTTTTATCAACAATAATTGGTGCCAATAATAGTAATTTTGTTCCTTCTTCAATTTTTTGAATATATTTTACAACATCATTTACCGTATCCTTTTTTACAATACTGCCCGAAATTGGAGAATATGTAATACCGATCCTTGCATAAAGTAACTTTAAATAATCATATATTTCTGTGGATGTACCAACCGTTGATCTTGGATTTGAACTATTTACTTTTTGTTCAATGGCAATTGCAGGAGAAATACCTTTAATTGAAGTAACTTTTGGCTTGTTTAGTTTACCTAAAAACTGCCTTGCATATGATGATAAACTTTCAACATATCTTCTTTGTCCTTCTGCATATAATGTATCAAAAGCCAGGCTCGATTTACCAGATCCTGATAAGCCTGTGATAACTACAAGCTTATTTCTTGGAATTTTTACATCAATATTTTTTAAATTGTGAAGAGCAGCACCTTTGATGCTAATAAAATCTTTAAAATCGTTATTTTTCAAGGCTTTTGAAGAGATTTAATTTAGATGAATGGCAAATATACTAAGTTAATTTTGTTAATAAAAACCATAAAAATGTTAAAAAAAATAAAATAAATTGCAAAAAAATTTGTTTATAAGAAAAAATTGTTTTTATATTTGTCCCGAGACTTAGAGAAAATTAGACTAGTCTCCCCTAATTATTAACTTAAATTTTCGCTTATAGTATAGTTCTACTTTTCATAACAATAATAACAGAGGCCTAATAGTAATAAAGCTTCGAGAAAAAAGGGGAATTATGCACACACAGAAAAAGTTAGACGATAGCGTCTTAGTTAGTAGTTACATCAATGGTAATGAGAGATCTTTAGAAATTCTTATTCTACGCCACAAACAACGAATTTTCAGTTTTATTTATTCAAAAGTACAAGACAGAGATGTTGCAGACGACATTTTTCAGGATACTTTTATCAAAGTTATTAATACTTTGAAATTAGGTAAATATAATGAAGAAGGTAAATTTTTACCTTGGACCATGAGAATTGCACACAATTTAATAATCGACTTCTTTAGAAAAGGAAATAGAATGCCAACTTTTCAAAACACAGATGAATTTGATATTTTTTCAGTTTTAAGTGATAATACTTTAAGCGCTGAAAATAGTATAATAAAGAACCAAATACATTCTGATGTTAGAAAATTGGTAGATGAGTTACCTGAAGATCAAAGAGAAGTATTAATGATGAGAATATTTAAGGACATGAGCTTTAAGGAGATATCTGAACAGACTTGTGTAAGTATAAATACGGCCTTAGGAAGAATGCGCTATGCGTTGATAAACTTAAGGAAGATGATTGATAACAATAATATTATATTGACGAATTAACAGAAAATTAAATTTTTTTCAATCTTTCTGCAATATTATTTATTTTTGTTCGTTATCTTATTAATCCCTAACAAATTAATAGATTTATGGCAAAACTTTACACTGAAAGATTTTTCAAAGAAAAACTTGATCCAAAGACAGAAACAATTTCGTTTTTGTTGAATTATTCAAAATCGATTAAAGCGATCAAGACAGAAAAAGAAAGCTTAATGTTTCATTTGAATTAATCGGAAAAAGCTCTTAAATGTATTTTAAGAGCTTTTTTTATTTTTCTATGCAGATTTTCAAAACCTGAAGATCTATTTTTTTATAAGACTTTTCCTTCCAATGGTTTTTGTAATAATATCATTTTCCATATTCCATCCTCTAGCCGGAGAATATTCTCGCCCGTAATAAATTATTTGCAAATGGAGAGTATTCCATAATTCTTTTGGGAATAGTCTTTTGGCATCCTTTTCGGTTTGAACCACATTCTTGCCATTGCTTAAATTCCACCGATACATCAATCGGTGAATATGTGTATCTACAGGAAAAGCAGGAATACCAAAAGCCTGACTCATCACAACCGATGCTGTTTTGTGCCCAACTGATGGTAATTCTTCAAGATCTTTAAAATTTTGTGGAACCATTCCTTTATGTTTATTGATCAAGATCTTTGATAATCCATAAATTCCTTTTGATTTCATTGGTGACAAGCCTACAGACCTGATAATTTCTTTTATTTCTTCTACAGAAAGTTTGATCATATCATAGGGATTATCTGCTCTTTTAAACAATATTGGTGTAACAATATTGACTCTTGCGTCTGTACTTTGTGCCGATAGTAATACGGCAATTAGTAAAGTGTATGGGTCCTTGTGTTTAAGTGGAATAGGAGGTGAGGGGTATAATTCTTCCAATTTATCAATAACAAATTTCACCTTTTCTTTTTTATTCATTTTAATTCTAGTCATAAAGTTTGAAGGTCTAAAAATACAAAGTTTATAAAATGATTATCAGATTATTTGTCAAATTGTTTTATAAATGATTTTTACTTTTTAACTTTCCGCTTTAAAACATTAAACAAAAAAAATGATCACATTAAAAATAGGTAGCAAAGCGCCCGATTTTGAAGTAAATAATCAAAATGGAGATATAATTAAATTAAAGGATTATTTAGGAAAAAAGGTAGTTCTGTTCTTTTATCCAAAGGCGAGTACTCCCGGATGCACTATGGAGGCAAAGAATTTAAGAGATAATTACGAAATGCTGATAAAAAAAGGTTATGAAGTT
>Ga0209013_10002314_pt1 | contig 17292 bp, 17 predicted proteins | sample Cruoilmetagenom2_FD_187291 | JGI IMG/M metagenome (GOLD analysis project Ga0209013, IMG submission 187291) | Oil polluted marine microbial communities from Coal Oil Point, Santa Barbara, California, USA - Sample 2 (SPAdes) (version 2) | ecosystem: Environmental > Aquatic > Marine > Oil seeps ...
CGCCATAACCAGAACCGTAACCAGAACCGTAACCGCGTCCACGGCCAGCACCACGTCCACGACCCTTGAAGCTCATGTTGAACTCGCCGTCTACGTCGCCGTCCATGTCGCCATCAGCGTTACCACGTCCGTCGGCACGGCTGTTACCAGAACCATAACCTGAACCACGTCCGTCGCCATAACCATAACCACGTCCGTCGCCCCAGCCAGAGCTGTCATTGTTGTCCCAGCTGTTGCCCCACCAGGCAGAAGAAGCAGCGGATACGCTCATCAGAGCGGCGATAGAAATAACTTTTACCAGTTTCATTTGGATAATCTCCTTTAAATAGTTAATTTAGTCATGATACGACTGCCGAAGTCCTCATAGCCCTGAAGTGTTTTCGGCATTGCTTCTCAGCGGTGCGATATCATGGGTGGAGATAATATTACCATTTACTAATATAGTCAAGCCAGATCATGTTTTTTCATATTCATTTCATATTCAGCTGCTTGAAAACTGCTCAGAATTATCTGGCTGATCTATTGAAACAAATTAATAATTCATTCGAACACACTGTTTTAATTAACAAACCGCATTGAGAGATCTATTGCTGTAATATTTTTTGTCAGGGCACCGACTGAAATGTAATTCACTCCGGTGTCGGCTATTTCCCTGATATTCGCCAGATCGACATTTCCCGACACTTCAGTTTCAAGCTCGTTGCCAGCTTCGGTAACGGCAGCGGGCAGCAACTCAACCGGGAAATTGTCCAGCAGCACGCGCGTCGCTTTGCAGTCGATGGCTTCCCGCAGCTGGTCCATGTCCTCCACTTCCACCTCGATCATACAACCCTGACTGGCCTGGCTGCGGGCTTGCTGGAGAGCTGCACATACTGAACCAGCGGCGTGAATATGATTCTCTTTAATAAGAATGCCGTCATATAAACCGATGCGATGGTTATACCCGCCCCCGCAGCAAACAGCATATTTCTGTGCCTTGCGTAAACCAGGCAGGGTCTTGCGCGTATCAAGCACACGCGTATGCGTACCCTGCACAGCATTGACGTATTGTCTGACGAGTGTCGCGACGCCCGACAGGGTCTGTAGAAAGTTAAGTGCTGTACGCTCGCCCGAGACCAGCGCGCGTGCTTTTCCTCTGAGCTGGCAGATAGTCTGGCCTGGCCCTGCCCGCTCGCCTTCCTGAATCAACCAGTCAACCTGTATGTCAGGATCCAGAATGGCAAAGACCTTATCAAACCAGTGGCGGCCACAGATTATCGCTTCGTCTCGGCATACAACACGGGCAGTAGCCTCTTCATCAGGCAGCAGGGTTGCAGTCAGATCACCACTACCAATGTCTTCATCAAGCGCGATCCTGACCGTACGGGTGATGTCGGAATCATCCAGCAAATCTGATGATGCCTCCCCGTTAGCAACGGTCATTGAGATGAAGCAGTACGGTGAACGATAAAGTATTTCTTCTGCATTTTGCGGACCAGTGCGGCCAGCAACACCAGTCCGAGCAGATTTGGCAGCGCCATCAGGATGTTGGTGATATCAGCCAGGTTCCACACCAGCTGCAGTGGCACTGCAGCACCGATGACCACCACCAGCGTAAATATCACGCGATACGGCACGACGGCTTTCTCACCGAAGATGAAGCGCGCCGAACGGTCTCCATAATATGACCAGGCAATCATGGTCGAAAAGGCAAATAGTGTCAGACCAATGCCAACAACGAGCGCGCCGCCATTGCCCAGATCCATGCTGAAGGCGTGGGCAGTCAGTGCGGCACCTACCAGGTCCTCCGGACGATCTATATAGCTGCCTGTAACGATAATGACGAGTCCCGTCATGCTGCAGATAACCAGTGTGTCGATGAAGGGTTCCATCATCGCAACCAGACCTTCACGGACGGGCTCGTTGGTCTTCGCAGCAGCATGGGCAATCGGTGACGAACCAAGACCGGCTTCGTTGGAAAACAGACCGCGTGCAACGCCCCAGCGTATTGCCTCGCCAACGGCCGCCCCGCCTACCGACCAGGGGTTCAGCGCATGATTGAAAATGGTTGCCAATGCTGCCGGTATTTCCCCGACATGGTTGAGCAGGACTATTAAAGCTGCAGCAATATACAAAACTGCCATGAAAGGAACGATGGCACTGGCCACTCTGGCGATCCGTTTGACTCCTCCGAGTATGACCAGCCCGACGAGTATCGCCAGAATTACGCCTATCAGCCAGCCTGCATCACGGGCCTCTGGAAAGACATAGCCCAAACCATCCACAACGGAATTCGCCTGCACCATATTGCCTATGCCGAAGGCTGCAACCAGGGCAAAGCCGGCGAAGGCTGTTGCCGTGCGCTTCATTTTCAGGCCATGAAACAATGTGTACATTGGCCCACCTGATATGTTGCCGTCGGCATCGACCTCACGGAATTTCAATGACAAGGTACATTCGGTAAATTTTGTAGCCATACCGAAAAAAGCTGTCACCCACATCCAGAACAGCGCACCCGGGCCACCCAGAGAGATTGCCGTCGCTACACCTGCGATGTTGCCTGTACCAACTGTCGCGGATAACGCTGTTGCAAGCGCCTGAAAATGTGATACTTCACCGGGATCTGTTTCTACGTGATACTTGCCGGAGATGAGTTCCACAGAATGCCTGAATCCACGCAACTGCACGAAGCGCATCCGGAAAGTCAAGTAGACTCCTGTCCCCAGCAACACCATAAGGGTAACCGGGCTGCCCCATAACAGTCCGGAAATCTGCCCAGTCAGACTCGTCAGTGTTTCAATCATCTCCCCTCCTTTTATAGTTACGTCTTAGCCTCACCAACTGATGTAGGCATAACCCTGCTGCTGCAGCTCCATCAGGTCACCCACACCGGCTTCGACTACCGTAGCAAAATCGACCACATCCTTATCTTCCTTGTGCAAGGTAATCAGCGTATTGCCACAGGCATGAAACTCGACGCCATAAAACGCAAGACTTTCTACCTGGTCACGAATGGCAGGAACCACTGGAACGCCTGGTTCCTTTAGCAATATGTGTATACCCGACCCCATTGCTGAGACGACAATTTTGATATCGTCGCCATATTTGCGCAGCATGTTGCGGATGGTGTTTAGAACAGCTAGCTGGTATGTCTCATCAGACTTGTTGAACTGATAGACGAGTTTATTGTTCGTATCCTCGCCCGGAAACAGGAGTTCATCGTCAGTGCTGGCAGAATCTGCTGCATTGCCTGATAGTGGCAATGAAATGACAGCTGTCAGGAGAAGCATGATGCTCCACTGGATAAAACCGACCGCTGACCAGGGGTTCGGGCTGAAAGTATTTGTCATAGGGCATCCTCTTATTATCGATGATGGCCCTGCATACTACCGCCGCAAAAGAAAAAGTGTAAGCCCGACTGCTACAGACAGGTTCAGGAAACAATATCATCAAGGAAGGTCTTGATCTTGTCGGTCCATGAACTGGCTTTCGGGCTGTGGCGCTTGCCTCCTTCCTTCATAGATTTTTCGAAAGCTTCCAGCAGTTCCTTTTGCTCCTTGCTCAGGTTGACGGGTGTTTCGACGACCAGCTTGCAATACAGATCACCGGGCTGGCTGCTGCGTACATTCCTGACACCCTTGCCACGTAAACGGAAGACCTTGTCCGTCTGGGTACCATGGGGGATTTTCAGTTTTGCACGCCCATCCAAAGTAGGGATTTCTATCTCGCCACCCAATGCCAGATTAGAAAATGACACCGGCATCTCACAATAGAGATTGGTATCTTCACGCTGGAATATTGGATGCGATTTCAGTCTGACCACCACATACAGATCACCGGATACTCCACCGCCCTGTGCAGCTTCGCCTTCTCCGGCCAGACGTACCTGATCACCCTCGTCAACACCGGCAGGTATCTTGACTGAAAGTGTTTTTTGTTCCTTGATACGACCCTGGCCGTGGCAGTCCGGACAGGGATCCTTGATTATCTTGCCTGTTCCCCGGCATTGCGGACATGTTTGCTGAACAGAGAAAAACCCCTGCTGCATGCGCACCTGGCCATGACCGCCACAGGTGCTACAAGTTTCTGGAGTACTGCCTTTTTTCGCCCCGCTGCCGCTGCAGGTTTTACAGCTGGACATGACAGGGATGCGAATCTTGACCTCAGTACCCTTGACGGCATCTTCCAGGCTGAGATCAAGGTTATAACGCAGGTCATTGCCTCGATTCTGCTGCTGTCCGCGACGTCCGCCGCCGAATATGTCGCCGAATATGTCGCCGAAGGCGTCACCAAAACCTCCGGCATGACCACCACCAGCACCCATGGACGGGTCGACACCGGCATGTCCAAACTGGTCATAGGCCGCGCGTTTCTGGGAGTCAGACAGCACTTCATAGGCCTCCTTCGCATCCTTGAAGCTGGCTTCTGCTTTCTCGTCATCCGGATTACGATCTGGATGGTGCTTCATCGCCAGGCGACGGTAGGCCTTCTTGATTTCGGCTTCAGAAGCATTGCTCTGAACGCCCAGGACTTCATAGTAATCACGCTTGGACATAATATTTCTTCAATTGCGTAACGATGAAAAGGCACAGCTGCCTGGCAACTGTGCCTCCCATGGTTGGAGCAGGAACGACTTATTTCTTGTCGTCGTCCTTGATTTCTTCAAATTCAGCATCGACAACATCGTCACCGGCTGCACCTGAAGGTTGTTCAGCACCACCGCCATCCGCTGCACCTGCAGCTTCGGCTGCGCCGGCATCAGCATAGGCCTGCTCTGCAAGTTTGTGGCTGGCTGCTGTCAGGGCTTCAGTTTTGGCTTCAATATCAGCCTTGTCATCACCCTTGAGCGCTTCCTCAAGATCTTTGGCGGCCGCTTCAATATTATCCTTGTCAGCGGCTTCGACCTTATCGCCCAGATCAGTCAGCGACTTGCGTACCGAATGAAGCATGGCATCACCCTGGTTGCGCGCATCGACCAGTTCTCTGGCCTTTTGATCTTCTTCGGCATGCTCTTCAGCATCCCTGACCATGTTCTCGATTTCGTCGTCACTCAGACCTGAGCTCGATTTGATGACAATCTTGTTTTCCTTGCCGGTTGCCTTGTCCTTGGCAGTGACATGCATGATGCCATTGGCATCAATATCGAATATTACTTCGATCTGTGGCATGCCACGCGGCGAAGGCGGAATGTCGGTCAGGTCAAAACGACCCAGCGACTTGTTGCCGGAGGCCATCTCGCGTTCACCCTGCAGTACATGTACGGTAACGGCATTCTGATTATCTTCTGCCGTCGAGAAAACCTGCGAGGCCTTGGTCGGGATCGTCGTGTTCTTATCGATCAGCTTGGTCATAACACCACCAAGTGTCTCAATACCCAGCGACAACGGTGTAACATCCAGCAGCAGGACGTCTTTAACATCACCGCCGAGTACGCCACCCTGGATAGCAGCACCCAGTGCAACAGCTTCATCCGGATTAACGTCCTTGCGAGGATCCTTACCGAAAAAGTCTTTTACCACCTCTTCTACTTTCGGCATACGCGTCTGGCCGCCGACCAGGATCACATCACTGATATCCGAGGCACTCAAACTGGCATCTTTAAGCGCGATGCGGCAAGGTTCGACAGAGCGCTGAACCAGGTCCTCGACCAGTGCTTCCAGCTTGGCGCGGGTCAGCTTGATGTTCAAATGCTTGGGGCCGCTGGCATCCGCCGTAATGTACGGTAAATTGATTTCAGTCTGGTTTGTGGAAGACAGCTCGATCTTGGCTTTTTCCGCAGCCTCCTTGAGACGCTGCAGAGCAATGGCATCATTGCGCAGATCAACGCCCTGGTCCTTGTTGAATTCATCGGCCAGGTAATCGATCACGCGTGTATCGAAATCCTCACCACCGAGGAAGGTATCGCCGTTGGTAGACAGCACTTCGAACTGGTGCTCGCCGTCGACATCGGCAATTTCGATGATAGAGATATCGAAGGTACCGCCACCCAGATCGTAGATCGCGACGGTGCGGTCGCCTTCCTTGTTATCCATGCCGAAGGCGAGTGCAGCTGCCGTCGGCTCATTAATGATGCGCTTGACGTCCAGACCGGCAATCTTGCCTGCATCCTTGGTCGCCTGACGCTGTGAATCATTAAAGTATGCAGGAACGGTGATTACAGCCTCAGTGACTTCTTCGCCGAGATAGGCTTCCGCATCAGCCTTCATCTTCATCAGTACACGTGCTGAGACTTCAGGCGGCGCCATTTGCTTACCTTTGACTTCGACCCATGCATCACCGTTCTTTGCCTTTACAATCTTGTACGGCATCAGGTCTATGTCGCGCTGTACAACATCTTCGCTGAACTTGCGGCCGATCAGGCGCTTGATGGCATAAAGAGTATTGGTAGGATTCGTGACCGCCTGACGCTTGGCCGGCTGGCCAACGACTATTTCCGAATCATCCGTGTAGGCCACGATGGACGGAGTGGTGCGATCACCCTCCTTGTTTTCCAGTACGCGTGGCTTGCCGGCTTCCATGACCGCTACACACGAGTTTGTGGTACCCAGGTCAATGCCTATAATTTTTCCCATTTTAATCTGTCCTCAATAACTAAAATTCTTGACTGATATTTAAGTGGGGCTATCCAGATGGATCTCAAGCCCGTAATCCACTTAATTCGTACTATTTTGCGACCATTACCATGGCCGGGCGCAGTAATCGATCCTTGATGGTGTAGCCCTTCTGAATGACGCTGACGATGTGATTTGCTTCAATGCCGTCAGCCTCAACGAGCCCCATAGCCTGGTGTTTCTCCGGATCCAGTTTTTCACCAGACTCCGGGGCAACTTCCGCGATGTCGAATTTATGCATGGCATTGTCCAGCTGCTTCAGCGTCAGGGAGAGCCCTTCGGACATTTTCTCGATAATTTCACGGCCTTCGGAATCCAGATTGACCTGAGCGGCCGAATCGAGACTGTCACGCACCAGCAGGACTTCAGCAGCAAATTTTTCGACTGCAAACTTGCGCGCGTTAATTACATCAATTTCTGATCGGCGACGGATATTTTCGACCTCCGCCTGGGCGCGCAGTACGTCATCACGGGCCTTTTCCAGTTCTTCGGTCAATCCTTCGAGCACTTTCTGCGGGACTTCACGGTTATGTTCTTCAAACTCCTCACGAATTATCTCAACGTCATCGCCTTCTATTTCAATGCCTAGTTCATCCGGGTCTTTTTTGCTCATGGGTTTCTCTCTTCAGGAAATCGATTCCAGCAGTAAATGGGGTTGTTCATATTGCTTTCAAGCTTCAGGAACTGAAGCAGGGAAATTAATTGGTCAGTGCGTTTGATAAGAGCCGTGCAGTGATATCGACTATGGGGATGACTTCATCATAATGCATACGCGTCGGGCCGATGACGCCCAGCGTTCCGACAATATCGCCTTCGCGATGGAAAGGCGCTGTCACCACAGAGCAGTCGGCCAGGGCATCATAACCCGATTCCTCACCGATAAAGATGCGTATTCCATCCACTCCCATGCTCCGCTCCAGCAGGTCCAGAAGATCCTGTTTGGCCTTGAAGGTCCCGAACAGGCGGCGCAGTGTTTCATTATTACTCAGGTCAGGCACCTCGATAAGCTGCTCTTCACCGCTGACCATCAGACTGCGGTCATCTTCTTCGTCATCATCGAACACCTGGCGCGCCATTCTGATGGCATCCTGAATCGCCTGGTTCATACCCGCACTGTCCTGCTCCATGCCCTGCAACAACATCATTCTGACCCGGTCTAGCGGCAGGCCGGCGAAGGTTTCATCGAAATAGTTTGCCGCTTCGACCAATTCAGAAGCCGTGTACTCACGATCTGTCGTAATGACACGATTCTGCACCCTGCCATCCTGACTGACCAGAATCACCAGCAAGCGGTTTGTCGCGAGGGGTAAAAATTCGAGGTGGCGGAACAGTACCTGGTCTGTATGCGGCACCATGACGACGCCCGCGAAGCGGGTCACTTCTGACAGCATGGTAGATGCCGAATGAACCAGATGGTCCAGATCGGATTCCCCGGAAAAACTGCTCGCGAATTCATTACTGAGATTCGACCGGACAGGTTTGACACTAAGCAGCGAATCCACGAACACGCGATAACCGGACTGGGTAGGCACACGTCCCGCTGAAGTATGCGGGGCGTGGATGAGACCCAGCTCCTCGAGATCGGACATGACATTTCGTATCGTAGCCGGGCTGAGTTTCAACCCCGAACTGCGGGCCAGCATACGCGACCCGACGGGCTGCCCGCCATCGATGTACTGTTCTATCAAGGCCTTGAGCAGGATTTCTGCGCGTGAATTCAGGGAATGCGTCATGGTCGTGTTGATTTAATGTCCATCGACATTATAACTACCATTAACGCCATGTCGCGTGTTTATCTGCATTGATATCGGCACTTCCGTTCTGCTGGCAACTCTATTACTCTCTCTTCAATAAACAACCAGACGATTCCATGTCACTGAATTTCAATAACATCGTTGTATTCGCGAAGCTGAATGACCCGGAAGCTGCAAAAGTTGCCGCAGAACTAGGTCAGTGCATCGTAGACCTGGGCTGCAATTTGCTCAATGAAAACGACACAGGCGATCTGGAGACCGCTGATATTGCTATTGTGGTCGGAGGGGATGGCACCCTGCTCGATGTGTCACGCAAAGTAGCTCCTCTCGATATACCCATAGCAGGAGTCAATCTTGGGCGCCTTGGTTTCCTCGTCGACATCCAGCGTGAGGATATGCACACCACGCTGCAGCACATTCTTTACGGTAAATACCGTGAGGAAAAACGCATCATGCTGCGTGCAGAAATTTTTCGAGCAGGTGAGTCTATACACCAGTCCGAGGCGCTTAATGATGTCGTTGTCAGCAAGGGTGAACTGGCCCGCCTGATTGAATTTGAAACCCTGGTTGATGAACATCACGTCAACACGGCACGCGCAGATGGCATTATCATCGCCACTCCTACCGGTTCGACCGCTTATGCCCTGTCGGCCAATGGCCCGATCCTGCACCCTACCCTCGAGGCCATCGCACTGGTTCCAATTTGTCCGCACACTCTCAGCAATCGCCCGCTGGTCATCGACAGTGCCAGCGCTGTACGTATCCGCATGCTGGATTCTGGCAAACAAAACTCTTATGTCAGCTTTGACGGGCAATCCTCCATCAGTCTCAATGACGGTGATTTTGTCGATATTGGCATGGCTGAACACAGCGTCCGACTGCTGCGGCCACTCAAACACAGCCATTATGATGTGCTGCGTGCCAAGCTGGGTTGGGGTTGACCCGATAATTCCAGATACTCGTCTCGTATGCTGACCTCCCTGTACCTCAAAAATTTCGCTATCGTCAGCGAAGCGGAACTGTCTCTGCAACCGGGCATGACCGCCCTCACTGGTGAAACCGGCGCTGGCAAATCCATTCTGATCGATGCATTGAACCTGGTGCTCGGAGGACGCGCTGGCAGCGACGTCATCAGGCACGAAGAGTCAGAGGCCGAAATCATTGCCAGCTTCGACCTGTCCACCGCCAGTATGGCAAGCGACTGGCTAAACGAAAATGCAATGCAGAGCGATGGCGACTGTATTCTGCGACGCCTTATCCGCCGCGAAGGAAGCAGCCGTGGCTTCATCAATGGCCGCCCCGTCACCATGCAGCAGTTGCGGGAACTCGGCGATGAGCTGGTCGACATTCACGGCCAGCATGAACATCAGTCCCTGCTGCGCAGCGATGCACAGCGTCAGATTCTGGATGAGCATGCAAAACACGGTAAAGATTTGCAGGCGCTGGCAGGGCTTTACGATGACTTGCAGCGTTCCCGGCAACATCTACAGCGCCTGCTTGCCTTCGATGAAGACGGCCTGTCACGGCTGGATCTGATGCGCTACCAGGTCAATGAGCTCGATGAACTCGGACTGTCACTGGACGACATCCATGCACTGGAGGATGAACACCGCCGCCTGGCAAACGCCAGCGACCTGATCCAGGGTGTTAATAGCGTCCTTAATACACTCAGTGAAGACGAACGTTACGCGGTAGACAAGCTGCTGGGTGACTGCCAAGCAAACCTGCAGCAGCTGGAAGGTCATGACCCGTCACTGACTGAGCTGTCACAGCTGATCATGGGTGCAGGCATTCAGATCGAGGAAGCGATCGGCACCATGCGGCAATACCTTGACCGCCTGGAGATGAGCCCCGAAAGGCTTGAGGAAATCGAGCGGAACATGGCCAGTCTGCACGACCTGGCGCGCAAACATCGAGTGCCCGTCCATGATCTGCCAGCACAACACGGCAAGCTCAAGTCTGAACTTGCCGAACTCGAATCTGGCGAAGAACGCATTGCTGAACTACAGGAAGAGATAGAATTTCTAACGCGCCAATGCACAGCAACGGCTGAAAAAATATCCAGTCAACGCCGCACAGCGGCAAAAGCCTTGTCAAAGGATGTTACCGCGCGGATGCAGGAACTCGGCATGCAGGGCGGCAGTTTCGACATAGCTGTCAGTAATGCTGATCAGCTAAAACGACATGGTCTCGACAAGGTCGAATTCATGGTGGCTGGTAATCCCGGGCAGGCACTCATGCCAATAAAACGCGTTGCATCGGGCGGCGAACTTTCCAGAATCGCATTAGCCCTGCAAGTCAGTGCAACGGAAAGTGCCAGCATTCCAACACTGGTATTCGATGAAATTGATGTCGGAATTGGCGGCGGCGTGGCAGAAATAGTCGGTCAGCTACTGCATCGCCTCAGTGCAGGTCGGCAGGTGCTGTGCATCACGCATCTGGCGCAGGTAGCCGCCTATGCAAATCAGCAATTACGCATTAGCAAGGCAGGGGAACCTGTGGAAGCGACCATAGAGATGCTTGAGCCAGACAGTCGTATCGAGGAGATCGCCAGGATGATGGGCGGTATAGAGATTACTGAACAGACACGTGCACACGCCCGTGAAATGCTAGAACAGACTGCAGGCTAATTTTATTCAGCGGCCCGCTTTTTTTGAACACTTGCCATTATTTTTCATGCCTTCACAAAGTCCATACAGATAAAGGCTATGATCTTCTATGCAGAAGCCTGATTCAGCAGCGATCTGCTTCTGACGTTCCTCAATGCGCTTGTCATAAAATTCGAATACCTGACCACACTCTAAACAGACCATGTGGTCATGATGTCCGCCTTCATTCAGTTCAAAAACAGAACGGCCGCCTTCGAAATGATGGCGAATGACCAGCCCAGCGTCCTCAAACTGCGTCAGCACCCGATAAACCGTTGCCAGACCAATTTCTTCATCGGCATCCAGTAGTTTCCGATAGACATCCTCGGCACTCATGTGGCGCACCTTGGCCTCCTCAAGAATGGTGAGTATCTTGAGTCTAGGAACAGTGGTTTTCAGTCCGGCCTTTTTGAGGTCAGATCTATCCGGCATTGGGCAGGTCTCCGGTGTTTCGGGTGGTGGTATAGTCTGCAGGGATACTATCAGCTATCATCGCACATTGTCTAAACCAGCACCCGATTCAACCTCATGTCCAAGCTTTCGCGCATTTTGTTCCTGATACTTCTGTCAGTCCTGTTATCTGCCTGTTTCAGATCCTATAAGTATGATGTCCAGCAGGGAAATATCGTCGATCAGGAAAGGTTGTCAAAAGTAGAGCGCGGCATGAGTAAACGCGATGTACAGACTCTACTTGGCACGCCCCTGATAAAGGACAAATATCACCCTGACCGTTGGGATTATGCCTATTACCTTAAGATGGGACGCAGCAGAGAAACCACATCAAGATTGATAACGCTTTATTTCGAAGATGAAAAACTGGCCAGAATTACAGGTGATGTGACAACGGCAGATGCATCAGATGCCGACACCGGCATCAAGGTCATCAAGATCGAAGACAAGCCTGATGATGGTTTTTTCGACAATACGCTGGACAGTCTGTTTAAAAAGAAGGATGAAGAGGTCCCGGCTCCCTAGGAGCCTGTTGGACTTAACTACCCGCCTTCATCGCTTTCCCTTCCTTCGCACGCTGTCTGCGGACTTCCTTCGGGTCAGCAATGAGTGGACGGTAGATCTCGATACGATCTCCGGCATGCAGACCGTCATCCAGTTTGGCAGCTTTTCCAAATATACCCACTTTATTGGCAGCCAGATCGATCTCCGGAAAGCGCTCCCGCATTCTGGATTCCTCGATGGCCTGACTGACCGTAGCGTCTGTGGGCAAATCCAGAGTAATAACCACCTGCTCTCTGGGTAGTGCATATACCACTTCAATCGGAATGGTGTCGGTGTTCGTCAAACCTGCCTCTCCCCATAAGTGACCCGTGCCTGCTTATGGAACGCTTCTACCATGCTGTTGGCAATTGCACTGAACACAGGGCCGATGACTTTACCGACGATCTTGTTCGAAAACCCGAATTCGAGATCCAGTTCAATCTTGCTGGCATCGTCTCCAAGATCGGTAAATAACCAGGTGCCCTGCAGCGTACTGAACGGCCCCTCACGAAGTTTCATGCGTATCTCTTTCCCAGGCTCGAGGACATTATCCGTCGTAAATGATTTATGGATGCCTTTATAGGCAATATCGACCTGGGCAGCAACATCCTTACCGTTCTGCTCGAGAAAGCGGCCACCACCGCACCATGGCAGAAAGTCACCGTAGTGCGGCACATCTACAACGAGCTGATACATTTCCTTGCTGCTGTACGGCACGAGAGCCGATCGCTGAATTCGCGTCACCCTATCACTCCAAACAAGTTCAGTATCACAATGAAGACCAGCACAGGCGCAACAAATTTAATCAGGAACAACCAGATCTGATAGCCCGTTTCGTTGCCAATTGCCAGTTCATCCTTGCTGTGTTTCACTTTCATCATCCAGCCGGCGAAGATGGCAATAAGCATGCCGCCGAGTGGCAGCATAATATTGGCGGTCAGTATATCCAACAGGTCGAAGATCCCGTTTTGTTTTACGGTACCAAGAAAGTTGAATTCAAATGCCCAGCTGCTGAATGACATGATGGTTGCAATTCCCAGCGTCCAGATGGCCAGGCCGACCCAGACCGCAGCCATGATACGGCTCATGCCATGGTTCTCCACCAGCCAGGCGACCGCAGGCTCAACCAGTGAAATTGATGAGGTCCAGGCCGCTACAACGATCAGCACGAAAAAAAGCGTGCCAAAAAACTGGCCACCCGGCATTTGTGCAAAGGCCAGCGGCAAGGTCTGGAAAATCAGACCGGGTCCTGCACCTGCTTCCAGCTCAGGGAATGCAAAGACGATCGGGAATATGGCCAGGCCAGCCAGCAGTGCAACGCCCGTATCTGCGATGGAAATTGTGATCGAGGTGGTGGCAATCGATGCATCCTCCGGCAGGTAGGAGCCATACATCATGATCGCGCCCATGCCCAGGCTCAGGGTAAAGAAGGCATGCCCCATTGCCGTCAGCACAGCGCCGCCTGTCAGTTTGCTGAAATCCGGTGTGAACAGGAAATCAACAGCTTCACCGAAATGGCCGCTGTTCAATGCATAGCCATCCAGCACCAGCAGCAAAATCAACAATGCTGGCATCAGCAGGCGTACTGCCTTTTCCAGACCGTGCTTTACGCCTCTAGCCACGACAATCATGGTCATGACCATGAACACAGTGTGCCAGGCAAGCAGCTTCTCTGGATCAGAAACGAGTTCGCCAAAAATATTCTTTACCGTCACACTGTCTGTAACCTGAAGTGCTCCAGATGCAGTGCGGAACACATAGGCAAGCGCCCATCCGGCGATGACACTGTAGTAGGACAGGATGAAAAAACCTGCTGCCACGCCCATCCAGCCGATCCAGGACCAGATACCATGACGACCTTCCGATTTGGCTAGTGCGCGCATGGTATTGATAGGACTGCGCCGGCCACGACGTCCCAGCATAACTTCGGCCATCATGATCGGTATCCCGATCGCCGCCACACAGACCAGATAGATGAGTACGAATGCCCCACCGCCATACTCTCCTGCGATATAGGGAAACTTCCAGATATTGCCAAGTCCGACCGCCGAGCCGGTTGCCGCGAGGATGAAGACCCAGCGTGACGACCACTGCCCATGTATGGGTTTATTGTTTTTTTCGGACATGCATGTCTCTCCAGAATTCGGAAGCTTTGCTACACGCTTCCGCTATTGCCTGATATATAATTGAATCCGCATTTTACACAACCTCGGGTCGTCTCCAACAGTGGGCAAGAAGAAGAAAACACCGGACAACAGCAACACCATTGCGCTGAACAAAAAGGCCAAATTCGACTATCACCTCGAAGAGCGTATTGAAGCGGGCATAGTACTGGAAGGCTGGGAGGTCAAAAGCATGCGGGCGGGGCGTGTTCAGATCAAGGAAAGCTATGTAATTATACGCAACGGCGAGCTGTTCCTGTTTGGTGCACATATCTCACCCCTGATATCGGCATCCACACACATCAACCCGGATCCGACCCGCCTGCGCAAACTGCTGCTGAATCGCAAAGAAATCAGCCACCTGATCGGCAGTGTAGACCGCAAGGGATATACACTTGTCCCGGTTGCCCTGTACTGGAAAAGAGGCCGCGCAAAGCTGGAAATTGCGCTGGCTAAGGGCAAGCAACAGCACGATAAGCGCGCCTCCATCAAGGATCGCGAGTGGAAACGAGATAAAGAACGTCTGATGAAGCACGGCAGGTAAGGCTTGAATCACCCACCCATCGACCCGATTTAACATGTTAGAATGTAGTTTCTGGGGGCGACCGGTTTCGACGCGGGTCGCGAAGCCTTCGGTGCATGTCGAGGAGCAGCTCCCTCGTAAATCCAACTGCACAATGATAGTTGCCAACGACGACAACTACGCACTAGCCGCCTAATACCGGTTAGTCCTTTCACCCACGTTTGACTATGGGCAGGGATTCGAAAGGTCATCTTACATAGTATCGCGGTAAAGCATCGTCTGTGGCGGACCCGTTAAAACCTATACAGAATCGCCGTCCGTTTTCCCCGTCTGCCGGGTAGCGTACGGTTAAATTAAATGTGCAGACTAAACATGTAGATCCGGAGTGTAGAGGGCTTGCGGACGGGAGTTCGATTCTCCCCGCCTCCACCATATGTAAGCTAACCTCCTGAAAAGTCTGGAATCGTCCAGGCTCTCTGGGCTGGTGGTACGTAAAAGTGATACGTACTTCAGCTCAGCAGGAGGTTCGGCATGAACACCCCATCCTTTCTTTTCCAGAGCCGTCACGGTGTCTGGTATTTTCGATACATCTTCCCTCGAACTTGGCAGAAACGGCTAGGTCGATCTGAAATCCGTCGTTCCCTTTATACATATAACAGAGCACAGGCCATCAGATATGCCAGACGATTGGCTACACTGCTTGAATCCAGACTGCTATCCCCCTACGATTCACCCATGGAATACAGGGAAATACGAGCCATTCTAGACCCATACCTCGACGCATTGAAAACAGCTGTCGACGAAAGGATCCATATTGAAGGGCCGCTCTCATACGATGCAACGCAGGGAAAAAAAGCGGGTCTCGAAGCAGACAGGAACATCCTAAAGCTTGGAATCTGCCCAGCTGAGATGGAGCCAAAGACCCTCAAGCTGATCGAAGCCCATGATCTGGCCATAAAACCAGGAACTGAAGAGTTTGAGCAACTCTGCATGGAGGTCACGAAGCTCTATATCGCTGCCCATGAGTACCGTCTGGAAAAAGACAAGGAAATCGGGGCCTATACCATCGGCAGATCTGCCAAACAGTCCATTCCAGCTCACTCCCCTACTGGACCAAACCTTAAGGAAGTAATTTCAAGCTATCTGGCTGAACAACGACTTAAACCTAAAACGCTAGACGAGTACAAAGCAGCACTGGATTTGTTCACCGAGATTGTTGGGAATCAGCCAGTCTCTGGCATCACACACGAGGATCTGAGGCATTACAAGGATATCCTGCAGAAACTGCCGCCCAACATGAAGAAAATGCCAAGGCTCAAGGGCAAAACAGTAGAACAAATAGCAGCGATAAAAGACCTTAAGCACATATCTGTGACCACCTTTAACAAGAACCTTGGACGAGTCAGCACTTTCTTTGACTGGGCATTGAGGAATGGTTATGTAACGTTTAACTACGCCAAGGGCAAAGGACTCAAGAAAACGACACGTCCCCATGAAGAACGGGATCCCTTTTCAGATGAAGACCTGAAAAAACTGTTTATCGACAATCCCTTGTATAAGGAGAACGATAGAAAGCGACCAGATCGCTACTGGATCCCCCTTATTGCAGCTCATACAGGGATGCGTCTGGAGGAAATCTGCCAGCTGCACAAGTCTGACATACGTGAAGTTGACGGTATTTGGGTGATCGACATTAATGATGATGGAGAAAAAGGACTGAAAACTGCCTCCAGTAAACGTCTTATCCCCATCCATCAAAGCCTTATTGATTTAGGACTGGTTGAGTACGCTAAATCACGAACTGAAGGGCATCTTTGGGTACATCTGAAGAAAAGTCGGGATGGCTACGGCAGAAATCTGGGGTCATGGTTTAACCGTGAGATACGCAAGCTGGGGATATCGAACAAAAAAGTAACGTTCCACAGCCTCAGGCACACCGTGGCAAACCAACTCAAGCAACAAGATATTCCAGCCGAACGTATTGCTGAGCTACTTGGCCATGCCAATGACAGCATTACAACTGGCCGGTATGGTAAGACCTACGATGTGAAGAAGCAGCTCTCGATCGTGGAACGAATAACCATTCCCGTTATCGAACACAACAATGAACATAATGGGGCACAGAATGATGACTGACCGTATATTCAGGGGGACAGAAGGCTATGAGGAGTACTGCGAGCAGGAAGGTATAGAGAATAAATACACTCTGACACTCTGAACAGGAGCATTCATGTGTATTCGCTCTGATTTAATCTATCAAGGCACCTTAACACCAAGTGACTTCAGTGCCGTAACTGCGTTTCTTATTTCTTTTTCATTTGAGACTGCGATACCACAAGAATTACCCTGACTAGAGTATTTCACAAGACTATCTTGCCAAATAAATAACATATTTGGTCGTCCAGGATTCTTAAACACTTCTACGCTAAATGATGAGTATGCTAAGGGTTGGCTTATTCGTTTATTTTTATTGGCTGACATTGTATTTAATCGGAAACCGCATCGATAACGTTTGTCAGGTGGGTGGTTCTACCCCGAGATGACGGACACCTCATTAAGAGTGGATAATCCACAATTAAGAGGTGAACCATGTCCAGAAGACGATTTAGTCCAGAATACAAA
>Ga0209013_10002315_pt1 | contig 17290 bp, 15 predicted proteins | sample Cruoilmetagenom2_FD_187291 | JGI IMG/M metagenome (GOLD analysis project Ga0209013, IMG submission 187291) | Oil polluted marine microbial communities from Coal Oil Point, Santa Barbara, California, USA - Sample 2 (SPAdes) (version 2) | ecosystem: Environmental > Aquatic > Marine > Oil seeps ...
CCCTGGCGGCAGACCCAATCGCATCAACGCCGCCTAACCCAACCCAAAGTGTCGGGAAGCTACCGGAGCCGAACTGTCGGGCGGGTACCGGGACTTGACACCGCACTGGGCAGTCGACTCGCCGTGGAAAGCGCAGTCGTCACGCTCGGGGCCGTTCAGCTTCAGCATCGAAGGCTGAGTGAAACGATGGTCGCCACCGAGGACGGTGATGGTCCTCTTCGGACCGGCGCATTGTGAAGGCCCGGTTCACGTTGTCGGAGTCATCGGGCGATTGAGCGTAGTGTTGTCGTCAACCCAGAGATCCTGCACCGCGGCCTTCAGCCGTCTAACCCAACGTCTGACACGAAGAGACGGCTCCAGCACCGTACGGGGTGTTCTGCTGATAGGAGAGGGCGACATGGCACCAGGCGGCGACGAATACGTGGATGGGGATCTTCCGGGCCTGGATTCTGATCTTCCCGGCCAGGACGACGAGGTCGACGTCTCACCCGATCCCGGCGCGACCACTGACCCGGCCCCGCTGGAGGAACCTGCGTCGCAGTGGACACACGATGAGTTGGACGATTGGTTCGAAAACGACTTCGGTGGCGACAAGGCGTTCGGCGAGAAGATCGGATATCCCATCGACTTTCTTGAAGTAGGCTTCAAGAGAAGACCGGACGTGCCTATGGAGATCCGCCCGTCAGTTGAGGCGTATTCCCAGCAGAGCAACCTGGGCCCCACCGAGGATTTCAGCGTCGACGACGCCGCGCACCATTGGCGGAATCTCAGCAAAGAGATGAAGGAACAGTTCCGAACGGGATGGTCCGCATGGGAGAAAGCGGATGAGCCGCCCGATGGTGTTCTCGATCCCGATCCGGTTGTCGACGAGCTCGCCCCGCTGCCATTGATTGGGGAGCCTCTGCCGATCTTGGAGAACGATCCTGTGGGTGACGAGCCTGCCAATGGTGAGAGCTCGAGCCCTGCTCCGGGAAGCTTCAAGTGGCTGATGATGGGTGCGGGCGCGGCGCTGGTGGGGCTCGCCATTGGTGCTGCAGTACTGCTCATGGGCAACAACTCCGAGGACTCAGAAGTCGCCGTCAACACTGTCGAAGCAAGCCCAGCGACGACAGCCATTACCACCTCCGAAGAGAGCACGTCTACCCCGCCTACCTCTGCGGGCACCCTTGACCCTCTGGTGGAGTCGCCGCCGCCGGGGAACACTTACACCGCCACGAAGACTGCTGATCTCGCAACCGACGCCAGAGGTGGCCACAGAGAGATACCGCCGGTCGGGACGTCCTATGAGGCGACCCTGCTGGTGGAAGAAACCTGCACCGGAGACATCTGCAGCTACCAATCCACGTTTGACCTCGAATCGGCCTGTTGCCCAACCGAGCCGGCGGACTACTTGCTCTCGATCGAGTGGGGCCAACGAGAGCCGGCAACGTGGGAGGTGAACGAGTCGTCATGGACAATTGAGATGTTTGCGCGGTACGCCTATGCAGAGAGCCAAGACGGGCTATGTGTTGTGCTTTTGGAGGACTTCTGGGAGCTGACCATCACCGACACTCAGGTCATAGACAACGACACGACCGCCGCCATGTTCACAGGCACAATCACTCGCAGCGACTCACTCGATCAATCGATCTCAACCCTCGGCAGCCATCCCAACGGTCAGGTGATTTGCCCGTTCGCGACCCAACCGGCCATCGACCAGTGGAGCGTCGCAGGTGTAGCCATCATCAAACCCGCTCAGACACCCTGAGGTTGCCCCGGTCTGATACACAATCTGATCTGAGGTCACGGTGGTGGGTTCCTTTGGCTCTGTGGCTCCACCAAGTGGCACTGATCGCGGACAGCTAATGACTCGCTCGTACGCCTCGGGCGTCCGGTCCAGTCTTCGCGCCCGGCGTCACAGTCGCCGGAGCTCGGCTGTCGTGGCGACCTCTACGAAGTGACAACGCCATAGCACCACCCGAGCGCAACTACTCTGCGTGGTCGGCACTTGCAGCCTGCGCTGGGCGATCATCCAGAACCCCTGGGAGAAAGAAACGTGATTGTGCGTGCAGCGACCGCACCTCGGGAAACCGTTGTCACATAAGGGCTGTCGAAGGTTGGCTCATAATCAGCCGGGCGGAGAGGCTTCGAGTCGGGGTGCCCGCATTCCTGAGAATGGTTCCTAAAAACGGGTTCCCATCCACGGATGTTGCATTGGTCACTCGCCGGATCGCAGTGCTTCGGCCTGGTCGTCGAGAGCGGGTGCTGCCATCATCTCGGCCAGGTCGGCATCGATGAAAGGGGTGAGCAGGATCTCAGTACACACTCCGAACGGGCTTTAAATCAGCGTCGTGCGAGTTGACGCGATCCCCCTTGCGGGGAGGTGCCCCGTCAGTCACTTGGAGTGGGGCGGCATGGCCCGGTCATGGGGCCTCAACAAGCGGCCCCCGAGGGGTGGGTGTGCAGGTGTGCATCTGCACACCCACCCTCGGTGCGGAAATGGCTGAGATGGAGGGAATGACATAGATACATACATCCAGCTAGTTAGGTGTCCGCCCGACTTTTGGGGCGTTCGCTAGTCGAGGGGTGGGTGTGCAATCTGCACACCTGCACACCCCCTCATGACGGTTCCCTGTTACCGAGTCGAAGCGAACGTTTCGGCGATCCACCTGCGGTGGTTGCCTCCTCGTCCTCGACGATCCATTCGGCGTCGATCGCGTACCAGAGTGCTTTCTCCCAGTCCTCACCCTCGAACGTCCTCATCAGTCGGCGAACCGATGCGACCGTGTCAGCACGGCCGTCACTCACGAGCTCCCAGATCTTTCGTGCACCCTGCAGGGTCCGTTCGAGTTCTCTGGCCTCTTGACGCTTGGCCACTGCCTCGTCCACTGTGACGGCGCGATTGGCATACCGATTGTCGGTCGCTGCGTTGGTGCGGCGCTGCTCGTCGTTGATTTGGTCGAGTAACCATTGTCGGGTTGAGTCGCTTGAACACATCACGTCTTCGGCCATCTTGTGCCACATCATGGTCACGGCCGTCTCGCCGTGCAGGTAGGCCAACGCGATTGCCAGGCGCAACCGGTTGTATGTCCGGTGCACGTCGAGGTCACTTCCGGCATAGTCCGATCGGAGCTGGGCGAGTCTCTCGAGTTCCATGGTCCGCAACACGTCGTCGTCGATTCTGATTTCGTTGAATGGTTCGGTGGTGTTGGACTTGTACGGGTTCGACCATTGCAGCGGGCCGGGGTCTGCGGGGATCAGATCGATCTCGTCGTCGGCCGGGACGTGTTCGGCGAATGCCAGAGCGAAGTGCATCCGCTCGGGCAGCCCACCGCCACGGTCATCGAACAGCGGTGCAGCCTTGGCCGGTGCGACACCACAGATCATCCCCGCCCGGTATGACAGCGGATCGACAATCAGCCTTTTGTCGTCTGTGGCGTAGCCGAACCCGAGTGTCTCGCCCGAGCACATCTGTTTGAGTTGGGCGACCAGACCCTCTCCGCTGGCCGAGGCCCGACCGGTCTGTTGGATGAACACACCAATCTCGTCGGTGCGCACAATGACCGGGTACCGATGACGTATCGACGGCCGATCCTTGCGATCCTCCTTGTCGGGGTTCTTCTGAAAGAACGTCTTCACGAGCCCTTCGGCCGTGCCGAGCGGGATCCGTTTCGTGTTTACTGGCGGTGGCACGAGCACGTTGGCGCAGTCCGCAGCGGAACCCTTTCCCGATCCCGGCCGTGCCGGGGTAATCACGATCAGATTCGGCGCTCCTCGCCTCGGCGGTCCAGGCAGGTGTAGCGCCGGTGGGATGTGGGCGGCGACATTGACGAGCGTGGTTGCCAGTACTGCCTCCCTGGAGATCACCCGGCTGTCGGCGGCCAGGGCGATGTGTTCCAGTACGGGTGTCTGTTGCCACCATTCCTCGCTGAGCCGCTCACCGTCGCTGCAGATCTCACCGGTCTCCGATTCGACGTTGCGAGGTGACGCCATCGGCATCATCGTGCGGCGGATCACCGACGCTGCCTCGCTTGCATCGTCGCCGTGTTCGAGCAGCGCAAAGGCAGCGAACCTGGTGTAGCCGTGAGGGTCTCCCGGTGCCGTCACCTCGAAGGGGGTGTTTGGCGAGTACACGAATAGGCAGCCGAAACGGACCGATGCCGATATTGCGTTGGATGCGTTGGGATGCTTCCAGAGTGAACCGTCCTCGTCGCCATCGCCGTGGGCTAGCTCCCAGCCGTGTGGCTCGAGGATGTTCCGCCACGATGCCGTTCTCGTGTACCAGTCGGCTGGCGTCTCGCAGTTCGTCGGTGGCTGCGGCTTGCGCGGCTTCGGCGGTTTCGGTTCGGGCTTGCGGAGCAGCTCGACCAGCACGTCGGGCAGTTCGGATGGTTCACCTTCGGCGTCCCACCGGTACGGCTGGCCTGTGGCTGGGTGTATCGACGGCGGGAGGATCGAGAACCGTAAGTGGTCTGTGATGAGGTCGATCCCACTTGTCCAGCGCGGCGTGCCGTCCTTGTCGAGAAGCGGGTTGCCGTCCTTGTCCAGGATTGCATGCCCCACCTCGTGGTCACGGGACCAGGCGTCGAGGAGGACCGTCGACAGCTCGCCGGGTGGGCGTTTGTACCATTGATGTGTGCCGCCGTCGCCGCGGCCCGAGCAGTGCCGGCGTTCCGATGCAATATCGACGCCACCGAGCCCCTCCCATGTCTGGTCTCCGTTGTGACGGGGGTCGATGTCGAGGATGATCACGTCTTCGTCGGGAACGTGTCCGAGGAGAGCGTCGGGCCAGCGATCCCACCACTTGGTCGCCTGCTCGGGGTCCACGGTCGCCTTGTCGTGATACGCCCTAATCAAAGGTTCCTTGGTGCGAGCGTTGGCTGGGAACACACGACGGTCTACCGCAACGTTGGCGAGAGCGTACTCAACCATCAGTCCGGTCTCGTCGCTCCTACCGTGGTGCAGATCTGCGCCAGAGTCAGCAGACTCGGCGTCCGCCAATGGCAGAGGCTTCGACACTATTGCCTCTTGGATACCGCCAGTGGCGGGGTTGCGGACGTACCTGCCGCTCCGCAGGACATCCCCGTACTCGAACCCTGAGAATTGTTGGTTCGCTTCGGCGGCGGTCATGAACTCCGGCAACTCGTCGAAGCGGTCCTGGCCGGTCATGACGCCACCTGCAACACGACCATCGTCGAGTAGTTGCGTCGAGCGTGAACTTGTCGCCGTCCCGGTGGCTGCGGTCGACCCCCAACGATATGCAGCAGGTCCACGACCTTGAGGCCGATCTCCTTGCCGACCGTGATCACGTCGACGGTCTGGAGATGGAGTCGGCCGCTACTGATCTGGTCCTGGCACTTGATCAGGACGTAGCCACCGTTGCGCACGATACGGGCGGCTTCGATGATGCCGGAGCGGTACATGTTGGCGACTGTGTCCGCTGGCCGGTAGCGGTCGATGCCGTACCGGTCATCCATTCCTCCGGAATGGTTCGATGTCGGTTTCCCTCCGAGCCTGTAGGGCGGGTCGAGCAGCACTGAGCCGACCGAGTGGTCGGCGAGCGGCAGCGCGGCCAGGTCGGCGACTGCGACGCCTCGGTCGGGGTTTGTATCGAAGGCCAGCAGGAGGTCGGGTCGGTGGTCGCTCCACATGCCACCGAATCCGTACGTCGGGTCGAGGACAGGCTCGGGCAAGTATCCGAGTCGGGCACAGTCGGCGACGAGTTGGCCGTTGGTGACGCGCTCGGCGTCGATCGCCAGAACGACGGTGCTACCGTTAGGGGAAGAAGAAATGTCGTCAACGAGACTGTTTGAGGAGCCGCCCTTGCCGGGGCGGCGTTCTCGTTCCGGAGGCGTCATGCCGCATCACCACCGGTGATCCAGGTGTCAAGGTCGTCGACGTGAATGAGTGTGCAGCGGCGAGACTTCTTGGTCGCCTTCAGATCGCCGCGTGCGATGGCATCTCGAATCGTTCGATCAGAGATGCCGGTGACGGCGGGGAGTTCGTAGAGTCGGTACGAACGTCGGATGAGTCCGTTGATGGACGGTATGGACATTGGGAACCTCGCAGGTGTGTGCAACCTGCGGGTTGGCCCCGACTCAGCTCTCCAACAGCTACCGTCCGGTGCCCGCGCTATGTGTGCGGCCTACTTGTCCTATGCATGTGGCTTGTTGCCGACGGATCGGCTCATCCCACTCCCGGTACTTTTTGGCGTTGGAGAACCTACTGGCCCGGGAATTGCATACCAAACTACAGCGCCGTCATTCCCGCGTCAATCACCGCTAGCCGAAGAGTCTGCGGTATTCGTCCTGAGCCAACTCCTCGGCGTTCATCCGCGTGTACCTCGAGACCATCCGAGTGGATGTCCAACCGGCCACCGCCTGTAGCCCCGTCTCGGAACCGTCGGCCGCAAGCCACCGTGTTGCTAGGGCACGACGGAAGGCGTGTGACGTGACATCCACCCCAGCATCGGTGGCGACGTTGGAGAACATCTGGCCGACGGCGTTCGACGACAGTCGCTTGCCGGTGCGACCGAGGAACAGCGGCCCGGGTCCACTCCCCCGCTTCCGCAACCAACGGTCGAGGAGTTGGATGCACTCGTCGGACAACGGGACGGTCCGCGGCTTGCCTGTCTTGGTTCGAGCGATTCGTGCCGTTCGTGAGTTCAGATCGACATCGTCGGCGTCCAGGCCAACAAGCTCACCTCGGCGCATGCCGGTCGACCAGAAGATGCCGATGATGGCCGCATTGCGGCGGCCGAGCTTCGACTTGCGGTCACACACAGCGAGCATTCGTCGGTAGTCGGTCTCTACGGCAACGGCCACGGGTGGTTCGTCCACCTTCGGGTGTTTGAGCTTGGAGGCCGGGTTGTAGTCGATCTCTTCCTCGGCGTGCAGCCACCCGTAGAAGCTCTTGAACGCTCTCACGTCGTACGTGGCGGCGTCGGGTGACACCTCGGACATACGGTCGGACACGTACGCCTCAAGCTGGTGACGTTGGACCGTCGGCAGCAAATGTTCGCCTCCGATGGTCTTGGAGAACCGTCGAATCTGGCGCACGTAATTCTCGCCGGTGGCCTCGGCGTGACCAGACATCCTCCACCAGCGAAGATAAGAGTCGAGCAGAGATGGGGTGCTTGGCATGGAGCCTACCTTTCGGAATGGTAGAGGTCTTCGACTCCGAAGCCGTGTCCCCAGCTCACCCCCAGTGAGCCGGAAACCGGCCATACGCTGGGACTTTGTGGGCACGACGGGACTCGAACCCGGGACCTCTACCGTGTCATGGTAGCGCTCTAACCAACTGAGCTACGCGCCCGTAGCAGCGCCGTACGATACCAGTTGTGAGCTCCGTTGCGCACCCGGCTGCAGACATGCCGATAGTCGACATTGAGCCACTCCTCAGCCCCGCAGCGACCGTGGAGGCCCGCGATGCCATTGCGCGGCAGATCGACGCAGCCTGTCGCATGAATGGGTTCTTCTCGATCGTCGGGCATGGGGTGGATCCTTCACTGCAGGAGCGGCTCGAGTCTGCCACGCAGGAGTTCTTCGATCGTTCCGAAGAGGAGAAATCCGAAATCGCGATGCCCAAGGCCGGAAGCTCATGGCGAGGGTGGTTTCCAGTTGGCGGTGAACTCACCTCCGGCATGCCGGACCAGAAAGAGGGCATCTACTTCGGGCTCGATCACCCACTCGACCATCCGCGAGTCGCTGCAGGAACTCCACTGCACGGCCCCAATCAATTCCCGACAGACGCACGAGATCTACGTGTCGCCGTTCGGGAGTGGCTGGCGACGATGCGGACAATCGCTGATGCGGTGATGAGTGGAATCGCTCTCGGCCTCGGTATCCCCTCCGACTGGTTTGCCCGCAACCTCACCGACGATCCCACGGTGCTATTCAGAATCTTCCATTATCCGGCGGCATCAGCGGCAGCTGCCCGAGACGACTCCATTTGGGGTGTGGGCGAGCACACTGACTACGGGCTGCTGACGCTGCTCGCCCAGGACCACCATGGTGGCCTCCAGGTAAAACGCCTCGACGGGAGCTGGATCGATGTTGCGCCGACACCCGGAGTAATCATTTGCAACCTCGGCGACATGCTCGAACGGCTCACGGGCGGGCTGTACCGGTCGACACCTCATCGCGTCCGAAATGTCTCCGGTGAGAGCCGTCTCTCATTTCCCTACTTTTTCGACCCATCGTGGACCGCTACCGTGCCGACGCTCCCCCTGCGCGGCCCCGCCGACAGACAACGCGGCGAACGTTGGGATGGTGCAGATGTCCGGGCATGGGATGGAATGTACGGCGACTACCTCACTGCCAAGGTTGCAAGAGTATTCCCTGAGCTATTCGCCACAGTTTCGGATCCTGAAGACACTGTCTAGCCCTGGCTGCCCCTGCGATCGAGCAACCGACCCCTCAGTCGAGCAAGCGAGTTGACACATCGTTGGCCATCAACCGCCCGCGGCGGGTGAGCACGACCCGACCCGCATCTTCAGGATGAGGCACTACAAGCCCCTCGAGTAGACCCAGCGTCGCCTCGTCGAATGCTTCCCGTTCGACTCCGTGACGGGTGCGCAGCCCAAGCTGAAGGCCCTCCCGGCGACGCGCCGCACTGTCGAGGGTTTCGCATGCAGCCTCGACTGACTCACCACGCTCGATCAGTTCGATGTAGCGATCGGGGGTGCGAACGTTCCACCATCGACGGCCCGCATCGTGGGAATGGGCGGCGCAACCGAGACCCCGGTAATCGTCCTGATCCCAGTAAAGGAAGTTGTGAGCCGATTCGTGGCCCGGGCGGGCCCAGTTCGAGACCTCGTAGTTCTGTAAGCCGGCGCCGGTCAACAGATCATCCACCAGTTCGTACTTGTCAGCCTGATCATCGTCATCCGGATGTCGGTCCGGTTGGGCGGCCAGCGGCGTGCCGGCCTCGACCGTCAGCCCGTACGCCGAGATGTGTGGCGGGTCGAAGGCAAGCGCCGACTCGACAGTGCGCCTCCAGTCGCTCAACGACTCCCCCGCCGCTCCGTAGATCAGATCGAGGTTGAAAGACGGCATACCAGCGTCGACGATCGCCGCCACCGCCAGTTCCACATTCACAGGATCGTGAGTACGGCCCAACGCTGAGAGAACATGACTCGACATCGACTGCACCCCGAGGCTCACTCGATTGACGCCGGCGTCGCGGTACACGTGCATGTGCTCCGGAGACACATCATCTGGATTGCACTCGACCGTGACCTCCGCGCCGGTCCGAGCCGGAAGGGTCTCCAGCACAGATGCAAGGTCTGCCGGAGGGATCAACGTCGGAGTGCCACCACCCACGAACACTGTGTCGGCCAAGGGCATCCCAGCATCGACGGCGCGCCGGATTTCTGTCTGCAAAGCGTGGACATACGACGCGATCAAGTAGTCGCGTTCAGTCCAGGTTGCGAAGGCGCAGTAGTCGCACCTCGCTGCACAGAACGGGATATGGATGTACACCCCGAATCCGGCCATGCAGACATTCAACCCCGCCCAGGGTCATTCGGCAGGAATGAAGACCAGATCGAGCGCCGCCAGTCGGTCGGCAACCTGGTCGACGGGAACGTCGAGCATCGCCGCAATCGACCGAGTGTCGTCGCCACGAACGGTGATCACCCGACCGTTGAAGTCTTGCCGCTGCACCTGGATCAGACGTAGGTAGCGGGCCAACATCTCGAATGGCGAGCCGCTCAGTTGTACGAGCTTGGCAACATCGATCGCCAACTTCTTGTTGGATGGCGATGCCATCGCGGCAGCGGCTTCTGAACCCGTTACCTCTCGTGGTAAGAGCTGCTCGACGGGAACAGCGTAGAACTGCGCAAGGCGATCGAGCCGGGGAACAGAAAGTGCTCTCTCGCCTCGCTCGTAGGCCCCGAGGACAGATGCCTTGAACTCCTGCTCGGATTGGGCCTCGACCTCTTGGAGCGACAGCCTTTTCTGCTTACGGATGACGCGGAGACGCTCGCCGACCTGCCGACTGTAAGCCGTTGGAGTATCGACATCTGATTCAGTCATCTGTGTCTTCCGCCTTGCGATTTCGAATTCGTTCCGGAGCGGTTCCGCCCGCCGGATCGCCAATAATACCCTGGATTTCGACCAATTGATAGACGGTCAGCGTTCAAAGGCCACGCAGAGTGTGGTTGTTGCGACCGCAGCGGTCTCGGTGCGAAGGATGTTCGCACCCAAATCGACACGATCCCGCGCTGCGCTCAACTCGTTCCGCGACCAGCCACCCTCGGGTCCGACCGCCACCGACCTATCGCCGAATTTAAGGCGCCGGCCACCAGGTTCGGCAACAACATAGGAGGGCAAGACCGTCAGCGCGTCGACCGGGCCACTCACCTGCAGGCGGTGAACACGCCGGCTCTGCCGACAAGCCTCATCGGCGATCCGTTGGAGCCGATCGAGTTGCTTGGCGGCACGATCTGGCTTCCAGCGCACGATTGACCGCTCGGCGTGGAGCAAAACAATGCGATCAGCGCCGAGTTCGGTGACCTTCTGGACCAGCCAGTCGAGACGGTCGCCCTTCGGAATGGCGACAGCCATCTGGAGCGGATCTAACTGCCGGTTCACGGTGAATACGGCTGACGTGGGGTCGAGAAACAGCGAGCCGGGTGACAGAACAACCGACGTCATGCGCCAACGGCCCTCGCCATCGGTGACACTGACCACCTCGCCCTCACTGAGTCGGAGCACGCGCCGGAGATGATGCTCGCTGTCGGCATCGAGTTCCAGCGGTCCGTCGCTATCGAGCTGCTGAGGTTCTACGAACACATGGGCGCTGGTCGAGCGGAGCGACGAAAGATCCATTGGTCGTCCCGCTTCAGTCAGGAAAAGGCCGACTTGATGCGGGAGAACAATCCCTCCTTGCCGTTCCCGACAATTTCTCCACGCCCTTCGGCAAAGCTCGTCAACGATTCGACCTCGGTATCGGTGAGCTTGATTGGCACCTCGACGCGGATCCTGGCGCGAAGGTCACCGCGGCTGCGGCCGCGTAAATGCGGAACTCCGCGCTGACGTAGCAGAAACTCACGCCCCGGTTGCGTTCCCGCTGGAATCACCAGATTCTCGGCGCCATCAAGGGTCTCCAGTTCGATCGAGGTTCCCAGCGCGGCTTGAGCAATCGAAATCGGAACCTCTGTGACCAGGTCGTGGTCGTCGCGAACGTACAGGTCGTGTGCTGCCACCCGCAGATGAACATAGAGATCACCATTTCGGCCACCACGGGGGCCGGCTGCACCACGCCCGGTGAGGCGCAGCGTCGAGCCGGAATCGACGCCGGCAGGCACATCGACCTCGTATGTCTTGTCGACCGTGACCCGACCTTCGCCGCGACAGGTCTTACATGGGGTGGTGATGACCTGGCCGATGCCGTTGCAGCGGGCACAGGGGCTTGCCGTGACCATTTGGCCGAGCAGGCTCTGCCGCACACGTTGCACCTGTCCGGCTCCGTTGCATTCGCTACACGTAACTGGTTTGGTCCCCTCGCCCGCTCCAGAGCCTCCGCAGTCGTCGCAGGAGACTGGCAGCTTGAGGACAACGTCGATCTGGTCGCCGAATACGGCCTGTTCGAATGTGATGTCGGCGACGATCTCGAGATCTTGACCCCGGGGAGGCCCACTGGGCCCGCGCGCCCTTCCGCCACCGCCAAACGGGTTGCCGCCACCACCTCCGAAGAACGTCTCGAAGATGTCACCGAGACCACCCCCGAAGAGATCATCAGCGGTAGCCCCCCTACTTCCATTGCCACCAATTCCAGCGTCACCGTAACGGTCATAACGAGCGCGCTGGTCGTCGTCGGAAAGCACCTGATAGGCCCGGGCAACTTCCTTGAACTGGTCAGCCGCCGAGGCATCATCCGGATTGGCGTCCGGATGGAATTCGCGGGCGCGCTTACGGTAGGCCTTCTTGATCTCGTCGGCCGATGCCGACCGGGATACGCCTAGTACTTCATACAAGTCAGCCATGATCGGTTACAGGATGCCTGGAGATAACTGATTGGCCACACCGCATGGCTGTGTTTCAGCCTTCCTCGAGTCGATGCCCGAGTCCCTCGCTGACCACTTCAACGGTAGCGAGCGCCTGCGGATAGTTCATTCGTGTTGGGCCGAGGATGCCGACCGACCCGAGATGCTCGCCATCAACGACGACCGGGGCGACGACAACCGAGCACGCCGACAAGGGCTCGACGCCATGCTCGACACCGATCGCTACCGACATTCCGCGATTCAGGATGTCGCTCACAAGCGTGACCACGACGAACTGTTGCTCCAGTGTCTGCAGGACCGACCGGACGACATCGACCGCGTCGAAGGCGTTGGCCACGGCGGCCGCACCCCCCGTAAACACCTGATCGGGGCTGGCGATTGTGTGTATTGCGAAAAGCGCGTCCGCGCAGAGTCGGTCGACCGTTTCATCACCTGTCGCGGAGACCGCTTCGACAGAACCGAGCACCTGGCCGTCCATTGCGGCAGAGAGATGAACACCTGTCGCAGCAAGCTTGAGATCGTCGTCCCCATCGACCAAGTCGAGCGGAACATTCTCGACAGTCCCGTTCGCGAAGACGACGATAACGGTTGCCGCAGAGGCTGAAAGCGAAACGAGCTGGACCCGGTGGATCGGGACCGCTTCAGCTCGGGGCCCGACCACGACTCCAGCATTGTGCGTGAGTGAGGCGAGCAGATTCGACGTCTGATGAAGCATCTCTTCGAGACGTCCGTGCGCCGCCGAGAAGAACTCACCCACCTGGTGCGTGGTGGCCGCGTCGAGCGTGCCCGGCGATGTCAGGTGGTCGACAAAGTAGCGGTAGCCCTTGTCAGTGGGCACGCGACCGGCAGATGTGTGTGGCTGAACGAGAAAGCCATCTTGCTCGAGGTGGGCCATCTCGTTGCGGACTGTGGCGGATGACACCTTGATCGCGGGCGCCTCGGCAATGTGGCTCGACCCCACGGGCTGGGCCGTGGAGATGTACTCCTGCACCACCGCACACAGAATCGCTCTCTTGCGTTCATCTAGCATCTGGCACTCTAGGCTATCGACTGCCAGCGCCGCCCGTCTTGGTTCGCAAGGCAAAAGCCTGCCTCCATCGGCTTGAAAGAGCGATTCCGGGCTTGCAACACTGGCTATTGGCCCGGCACAGGAGCAGATATGACCGAACTGGCGGCCCGCCCATGGGTTCCTTCCAATTCTGAAGACTTGGTACAGCGTGTAGCGACCGCGACGGCATCGAGCGATTCCCGTGACGTCGACCACCGCCTTCACGAACTCATCGGCCACAACCGCGAGATCCACGAGCAACAGTCCGTCAATCTGAACCCCGCCGCCAACGTCATGAATCCACGAGCAGAGACCGCCCTCGCATCCGGCCTCGGGTCACGGCCATCGCTCGGCTACCCAGGCGATAAGTACGAAATGGGTCTCGAGGCTGTCGAGGAGATCGAAATCATCGCCGCTGAACTCGCGGCGGAAGTGTTCGCAGCGCCGTACGCAGAGATCCGGGTGCCATCCGGAGCGATTGCAAACCTCTACACATTCATGGCCTGCTGCGAGCCCGGTGATTCCATCATCGTGCCGCCGGCAACGATCGGCGGACACGTAACCCACCATCAGGCTGGCGCCGCCGGGTTGTACGGCCTCGACATTCACGAGGCGCCGATCGACGCTGATCGTTACACCATTGACCCCATTGCTCTGGCTGAGTTGGCAGACCGCGTGAAGCCCAAAGTGATCACCGTCGGAGCCAGCCTCAATCTGTTCCACCACCCGGTCACGGAGATCCGCGAAGTCGCCGACGGTGTCGGGGCCAAGGTGCTCTTCGATGCCGCGCACCTGTCCGGGCTGATCGCAGGAGGTGTCTGGCCCAATCCACTCGCAGCTGACGCACATGTGATGACAATGAGCACCTACAAAAGCCTCGGCGGTCCACCGTCCGGCCTCATGGTGACCAATGATTCATCAATCGCCGAGCGCGTCGATGCCATCGCGTTTCCAGGTCTTACTGCCAACTTCGACGCCGCCAAGTCAGCGGCTCTTGCCATCACTCTCCTCGACTGGAAAGAAGTTGGACCTGCCTACGCCGAGGAGATGATGGGGACGACCGCGGCGTTGGTCGGTCACCTGGTAGACGAGGGAGTCGTGGTGCACGGTGGGCGCGAGGCAACCACCTCTCATGCTTTCGCACTCGACGCTCGCACGTTCGGCGGTGGTCACGCGTGCGCTCAACTTCTACGAGAGGCGAACCTGCTGACATCGGGAATCGGCCTACCTGTGGAATCCCCGCCTGGAACGATGCCCGGACTGCGCATCGGATCCAACGAGGCGGTCCGTTGGGGTATGACCGCAGATCATATGGGCGAGCTCGCCGCCCTGATCGCCGATGCGCTCCGCGACCCGACCGGCACGGCGTCACGAGTATCAGAGTTCCGATCGCGATTCACCAGTATTCACTTCGTCCGCAACGCAGAAATGCCGTGAGGCAAGTCACAGCTTGCGGCGTGTCACAACTTGCGGATGGAATCGCCTCGAGCGATGATTCCATCCGTCACCACAATGGCGTTGATGCCGCGCAGCCGAAGGTCGTCCCGCGAGTTGACCCAGCGTGCCGCGTCACGGCCGAATCGTTCGGCAAATTTCTTACACCCCTGATGCGGCTTTGATGTCACCTCGAGTACGGAAGTTCCTACTTCGAGATGTGTCCCAGCCGGCGCATTGGCCACCGACAGGTCGAAGTCGACGATCAATTGGTCGCCCGCGAGTTGCCATCGTTCCCGATCCACTCCAGCGACCGCCTCGAGGACGCGGCTGGTCATGATGGTCAGTTCCGCATCCGGGTGCGCTCGACCGTCAGAAGTTCTGGGGTTACCACGCTCGACGTAGTTGTCACCGACCAAGCCGCAACCTGCCAGAACTTGACCTGATTCGAGCACCCTTCTCTCGTCGACAGCAGGCCGGCAAACCACCATCTCAACTAAACCAACGAGGACGGGCGCCGATTCGATGTGTTCGATCTTTTCGTTGAGATAGTCAGTGCCGCGATGCATCGTTTCAGACTTACAGAGTGGCCGTTAGTAGACAACAGAGGTTTTGGGAGCGCTCACTCCGGCCGCAGTGCCGTCACTTCGATCTCAATCTTCATTCTGTTGTCTGCGAGTCCGACGACCATCATCGTCGCGGCTGGTCCTGCTTCTCCGAAGTAGGCACGCAACAACGGCCAGCATGACTCGAAGTCAGCGGCGCCAGGTACCAGATACCTCACCCGTACGACATCCGCCGCATTCGACCCGGCACGTTTGAGGGCATCGTCGATGTTCGCCAGCGCCTGCTCGCACTGCTCAGCGACGTCCTCGCTGATCTGCATGGTCGAGTAGTCATAGCCCGTTGTGCCTGACACGAACACCCACCTCCCGTCGACAACCGCGCGCGAGTACCCGATTTCCTGCTCGAAGGTGCTGCCCTGGGTGATCCTTTCCCGGCTCATCCCACCATTCTCGCCGACCACACGCGAACTCCCAGCGATGAGCTTCGACGCGACCTGTTCGCGCTCAAACTCATCGGAGAGTGGCGGGTCAACGTTGCGATGAGCTTCGACGCGAGCAGGTCGCGTCGAAGCTCATCGCAAGATCGTGTTCTTGAGGACGCTGTCTCGCCAACCGCGCCGCGCGTTGGGCGTCAGGGGGCGGGGGCGAGCTCGCGCGAGCTGGTGATCCAGTAGAAACCCGCACCGGCGACACAAACGAGGCTGATCACGCTTCCATAGGCGAGGGCCCACTCGGCGCTCCAGATATCGGCGACAAAGCCGGTGAGCGGTCCCCCAACCGGCGTTGAACCGAGGAACGCCACGGCCTGTAGGGCCATCAGACGGCTGCGCATGTCGGCGGGGCTCTCCTGCTGCGTGATTGCGTTGGCGGCCGTGATGAATCCTGCCCCGCCGGCGCCGACGGGGATCGCCCACACAAAGGCCAGCCAGATCGACGACGACCATGCCAGGCCGAATCCTGCGGCTGCCAACAGGATGATGTTGGCCATGAACCAGCGCATCGAGACGCGATGGAATCGCGCCGTGAGCAGCGAACCAGTCAACGAGCCGACCGACATCACGGCGAGAACGATGCCAAACGCGGTTTCATCGCCCCAACGCTTGTCGGCCAGTTTCGGCAGCACCACGGTGGTGTTGAAGGCGAATGTGCTCACGACCAGCAGAGTGACGTACACGACGAGGATGTCCCGACGGCTCGCCACAAATCGCAGAGCCTCCCGCACCGGCTGTCCACCCCTCGGCCGGCGCGGCATCTGGAACATCTCGTCAGGGCGGATTGCTGTCAACGAAAAAATGATCGCGAAGAACGTCACGCCGTTGAGAATGAAGCACCAGCCTGTGCCGATTGTGGCCACGAGAACTGCTGCCAGCGCGGGACCAAATATTCGTGAGCCGGTCATGACCGCCGTGTTCAGCGACGTGGCATTCGGGATATCTACTTCGTCCACAAGTTCGGTTACCAATCCGCGGCGAGCAGGATTATCGAACGCACTGACGACACCCAGCACCAACGACATCAGGTAGATCAGCGGGAGATTGATGGCACCTGAGAGGTCGAGCGCTCCAAGCACCAGCGCCTGAGCAGCAAGCCCGCCCTGAGTCATGATTGCCATTCGACGCTTGTCGTGAGCGTCGGCCACTGCACCCGCCCATGCCCCGAGCAGCAGCATCGGCAGGAACTGACACGCTACGGCGATGCCGACGGCAGTGGCCTCACCAGTCAACTGGTACACCAGCAGCGACATCGCCGTCAGCTGCAGCCAGGTACCTACGTTGGAGATCGCAAGACCGGCGAAAAACAGACGCGCATTTCGGTAACGCAGTGATCGGAAGGTTGACGACACTGCGGACAGCTGCTCAGTCGTCGAGCTTGAGGGCCTTGATGAAGACGTCGCCGGGCACTTCCACTCGGCCGATCGACTTCATCTTCTTCTTGCCCTCCTTCTGCTTTTCGAGCAGCTTACGCTTGCGTGTGATGTCGCCGCCGTAACACTTGGCAGTGACGTCCTTACGCCTCGCCTTCACGGTTTCGCGGGCAATTATCTTCCCACCGATCGCAGCCTGGATGGGCACGTCGAACATCTGCCTGGGGATGAGCTCTTTCAACTTTTCACACATCCGACTGCCGTATTGGTATGCAGAATCACGATGCACGATCGTCGAGAAGGCATCAGCCGGTTGTCCGTTGAGCAGCAAATCAACCTTGACCAGGTTGGATGGCTGATACCCCGCCAGTTCATAGTCGAGGCTCGCG
>Ga0209013_10002316_pt1 | contig 17287 bp, 21 predicted proteins | sample Cruoilmetagenom2_FD_187291 | JGI IMG/M metagenome (GOLD analysis project Ga0209013, IMG submission 187291) | Oil polluted marine microbial communities from Coal Oil Point, Santa Barbara, California, USA - Sample 2 (SPAdes) (version 2) | ecosystem: Environmental > Aquatic > Marine > Oil seeps ...
GTCCACTGACCATAACGAACAGATTCCAGCAAACCTACTTTCTGCATTAAGTTTAAGTAGTGAGATACCGTAGATTGAGAAACTTTGGCTTTTTCTTGGATGTCCCCTACACATACTCCACCATTAAAGCTTACCTCCTTTGGTATGTGAGCGCCTTGTTTAGGGAAGTGCTTCTCTGGTTCTTTTAACCACTGTAAGATATTAAGACGTGTTTCGTTAGATAATGCTTTAAATACATCGATATAATCCATAGTAAATAGTATATCTAATTTTCTCGATATGTCAAATCGTTAGTATTTTGAAAATGAAAAAAAACAAGAAAATTTAGCATGGAAATCCTGATCCAAGCTAGAGAGGTTTTCATCTAAAGTACTAATCTGCTCCAATAAATAAGCGTATTAGAGGTAAGCTTCTCTAATACGCTCCATTAAATTTTCATTCATAATAGGTAATATTCTACAAACATTTACACATTCCTTTAAGTTCTAACACTTAGTCCAAAATTCTATATTCCATTTTTCAGATGTTCTATATGGATTACAATTTTTCCTTTTGCTTTTCCTTCACCCAGATAATTTATGGCATCTGCAACCTGATTTAATGGATATATTCTATCTATTACAGGTTTTATCTTACCTGCTACAAAAAGCTCCTGCAAAATGTTTTGATCATCTTTGTTAGGTTTATGAATAAGGATCTTCATATTCTTTTTTTCGATCATAGAGATTATAGGACCGAACAACATTATTTGAGAAATAAGGCTCATTGGACCACCGATCATAACATAGGTGCCTTTTGGTTTTAACAAGCGCTTATATTCGAAAATGGAACGATTTCCTACAACGTCGAGAATAAGATCATACATTTGACCTTTTTGCACGAAATCTTCTTTAGTATAATCATTAACATGATCAGCTCCCAGTACTTTCAACAATTCCAACTTGGCCGTGCTATCCACACAAGTTACTTCCGCACCGTGGAATTTGGCAATCTGTAACCCGAATGTACCCACACCTCCGCCGGCCCCGTTTATTAAAACCTTTTGTCCTTCCTGTATCTGTCCTTTATCGCGAAGTCCCTGCAAGGCGAGGACCGCAGCTTGTGGAATGGCAGCTGCTTGTTCAAATGTCATACTTGATGGTTTTAAGGATAATGCATCTTCACGCACACATACATATTCTGCGAATCCCCCCCATCCACACCCAGAAATATCTCCAAATACCTCATCTCCTTGAAGAAGATTTTTCACTTCCCCGCCGATTTTCTCCACCTTACCCGCTATATCAGCTCCTAGAATTGGGTATTTTGGTTTGAGAATTCCTCCAATACGATTAACCAGGGGCTTGCCTCTTAGAAGATCCCAATCCCAAGAATTCACTGATGCAGCCTCAACTTTTATTAGCACTTCATTGGCTTGAGGCGTTGGTATTTCTATCTCTTTATGTGTTAGAACATTTGGCATTCCGTACCTTTCATATACCATCGCCTTCACGAAACTTCTCCTTTACACTGAAATTATGACAATACATAAATATATGTTGTAAAAATTTTATTTACTCATATTTTTAATAAATCTTCCTTCACATCTTATTTCCTGTATAAATAATCTGATGTTTCCCAATAACATACCATTTCTTTGCTCTAATCGTTCAAACCGAGTAGAAGTTCCAAATTCAAGTGAATCTTCCATTTGAAGTTGTTAAAGAACTTGTATCATAAGGTTTATTAATTTCTTTTCCCGGATGCGTATTAATTTCACTACTAGCATACCGCTAGTTGTCTTAGTACACTCCCATCTAACGTATTAGTACGCCTCTCACGTATTTCATCTCACATTAACTATACATATTAAAAGTCGCAAGTTACTGTATACGCTTATCTTTAAGTAATTGAAATACACTCAGATTTTCATACTTCACATATAAGTCCTCATCTACAGTTGTTAAGACCTGTTCATCGGTTGACAAGACATGTTGTAAACCATCTAAAATACATTTAGCAGCCAATATTAAAACTGTTAATAGGGTAATAGGTACTAACGATATCCAAGGATATGAAGTCCATAGGAAACTCCACCACATTCCTAGTGTCCCTGCCCATTCACTTGATGGAGAAATAGGTTTAGAAACTCCAAATAGATCCTCTTTAAAAGTGATTCCACCGATGAATACTTTCAATACACCTAAGTGGGCCATGACAATGAGTGACTGCATAAACTCCTTAAGTAAGATAAGATATAATTTTGGTACTATAAAAGGCTTTATATGCTTTGAAATGATATATCTTTTACTTGCTCCTAATGTCCGGGAGCATTCAATAAATTCCATTTTACTTATTAGTTGTACCTCATTTGCAATTAATACTGAGTTGATTGGTATGAAAAAAACAGATAGTACTATGATATAAATTAATACTAATTCAGAAACCGAATAAAGGCTGTCTTCCATTAATATTCCATCGAAACTTATCCAATTTAATATTAAAAAGGCAAAAAGAGTAACAGGAAAATAGTTAATAGAATCAGCTATATATTTAAGTGGTTTCTTGAACTTTCCTATGTAAAAATGAATAATGAACCCAAATAAAATAGAAGGAACGACTCTAATTAGTGTAATAGCTATAGCAGCCAGTATAGTATACTTCGCACCAACAAGCATCACTATTGCAATATTTCTTCCGAAGTTATCAGTACCAAGGGGTGGATAAAGTGTCCCACTATACGGTGCTGGTAGTGGTTTTTCATTACTATCAAACAATAATGGAGCGGTAGGAATACGATCATTATAAACAAGAAAATATAAGATGCTAGCTAGCATTAGGCCACTGATTATGATAAATCCAAATAGGAATAGTTTATCTCGGAAAGCTCTCTTCGCTATACTCATTTAACTCACCATTCCAATCTTTGCCCTGTTTTTCTAAAAATATATTCAATTAGGGATGTATAAACTATAAAAATAGGCAAGTAAATCATTATAAGTGTAAATGCAATGATTTCAGGTTCTGGATAACTAATTATAAATGTAAATATTCCATTTATATTAAAAAGTTTTTCAAAGATTACCATGGAAGACAATAGAATGATGATGACAGACTTACTTTGCAAAATTATACTTGGAGTAACATTTCTTAGAACATGAATGAAAAATAATTGGGACTTATTGAAACCTATACTCTTTAAGAATAGTACATATGTTTTCTTTAGTTCTTCATTTACCAAGAACAGAACAACTTTGTAAATCATTAATGATGGAATTAACGTCAGGGCTACTGTGGGCAGTAAATAGGTTCTATTTTGCGCTGTACCAACAGTTGGAAACAATTGAATCCCAGTTTGTTTGAGATATAACAAAATTGTAAACTGAATTACTATAATTATGAATAAGTCTGGCAATGATTCTAATAGGGATGCAATTTTGATAGTAAACTGGTTAACTCTTTCAGGTAATAATGTTGTTATATAAGCAAAAATGATACCAATCAGTATTGATAAGAATAATGCAGCAACAAAGATATATGCAGAATATAAGTAAGAATCCCAGAAGTTCGTAAATATAGAATACTCAAATCCTGTTGGTCCTGTGAATTCTAAAGATTGCGGATGTATTAATGATTTAATGATCAGATGAACTATATTTAAATATGATTTTAAATCCAGTGGAAGTCCATTCGTAAATAGCCCTACAAAGGCACTTAAGAGAATTAGACCAATAACTACGCAAATAAAACGACAAATATTATCCCATATGACACTGATTTGAATCCCCTCAATCTCTAATAATACTCATTATGTATATTTTCGATTATAAACTAAAAGACAGTATTTTCAAACAACCGATCAACTTATAAATTGTCTGTTACTATTCACTCGCTAAGTGAAGGATCTCTATCTCGATTGTTCCAGCTGTAACAAACAATTCTAATTCACTGCGCAGTGCGAATCCAAGCAGGGTAAATATCCGGAAGCTGATCTGTTTCTACAACCACTTACCCACCTAGGTCAAAGGAAGCCATAGAAATCAATAGATTCAATGTTGCTTGTCTTCCGAGGCTTTCTATAGAAGCTGTTTCCCCTTAAACATTTTTTTCATTCTACCAACCCTTCGATTTGTTCCAGTTTTTTTGCACTAGTATCGCACTCATTAATAATTCTCTCTATAGAATTAATATAAAAACCGTTTTTTATCAAATGTATCCTTGTAAAGGACCTTCTATTATTCAGGTGTTTTTTTAGTACCAACAGATTAATCAATACCTAACCAAAATCTTGTATACATGTCTAAATATATTTTATATAATTCTTTTTGACATATATACCTTGCATAATGCCGCTAAATAAGATATGATAATTTTAGATAAAAAAAGAGGAGGATGACCTCATGGGTCTTTTTAAAAAGCAAAACCATGAAGACGAACGTATCACCAATATCAAAAACAAGATCTACGCAGAAATTTATATTCTAGTCATAGTGATAAGCATTATTTCAATTGTTATGAAGTATTTTATTTATGATTTCGGTATTGAAGGAACAGTGACGGAATTAATTATTCTGATTTTAGGTACAGTTTATTATATGTTTCGATCAACCCGATTGGGTGTTGTTTCTGCTGAGATTGAAATGCATGATCGCAAAAGTAAATGGTCCCAGCAAAAGAAAAACTTATTCTACGGTGTTTCACTAGGTATCGGTATTGCTCTATTTTTTGGTATAAACAGTGCGGTGCAGTATGCAGAGGGAGTTCGTCAAAGCATTAACTACTTTTTAGTGACTGCTTTAGGCTCATTGATGATCTATCTGCCGTTTTTTCTTATTATTCTTGTAGTAGGTAATGACGTTCTCAAAAAGAAAAGTGATAAAGCCGTGAACCAAATGCTAGAAGATGGCGAATCTGGTGATAATAATGAAAAATATTAAGCTGAAAATGGCTAGAGTAGAACATGACTTGTCCCAGGCGGAACTAGCAGACCAAGTAGGCGTCTCTCGTCAAACAATCGGACTCATTGAATTGGGTAAATATAATCCTACTCTAAATCTGTGTCTAGCAATTTGTCACTCACTTGACAGAACACTGGATGAATTGTTTTGGGAAAAACCCGAATAAAACAAATATTTACCCAATACATTTGTAACCACCCATTTAGTATTACTACTAATAGCATTAAAAGATACTACCAGCTAAACACTAAAATACGCCCCCAAGATATTATCTTGGGGGCGTATTTTAGCACTCTGGTCTAGTCACTATTTTCCTTTAATCCCATTTATAACGAATTTTCGACCACTCATAAATCATTAAAATCAGAAAGATAATAAAACAAATCATGATATTATCTATCAACATAATTTCACCATTTACAATTAATTGCCAAAAAGTAGCTACTATATGAGAACTAACAACCTCGGCAATTGTGGTAAAACAGCCCTTCTAATACTTCCTTGTAAAGTTCGGGTTGATTTTCTTTTAACCACTTCGCAACTTACATAGTATAAAAAAACTTTACGGAACCAATCCACTGCAAAAATCTGTTCATGCTATGAGACTACTATTTAATGTATTTTAAGCAGACGCTTTAAAGCTGTTTCCATAGTGAATATAGAACTTTTGTTCAATACTTTTTCAAATAATACTTTAAGTTTTTCCGAAGAATCCTTCAAATTTCTCAGAGTAATACTTTCTGGGTAAGTTTTAAGGTATTCATTTACAAAGGTTGTTTCCAACGTATCATAGGCTTTAAATTGATGTAATTTCTTATTTTCGTTCATTGCCTGAAGATATAATATGTAAGTACGCATTGTCTCAAGTAAACCCATTGCATAGATTAAGTTGTTTCTTCTCAAGGCTTTATCCAAACCTATTGTACAGTACACAAACTCAAAGGGTAAATCTATACCAATATCATACTTTACTTGCTTATTTTCGAATTTCTCCTGTTCACTATTCATTTTCTTTGTTATTAACCCAGTTTTATCTAAAATTACTTTCCACAATGGAGATTTTACAGACAAAAGCTCTCTTGGAACAATTGACACATTAAACTCCAATTTGTTCTCCAATATCACGATAAGAAGAAAGATATCATCACTAAATTGTTTTTCCTTAATGTAAATTGGATCAAATTCTTTCAGAAACTGATAAACAGTATTTTTTGTTACTATTGCATCCTCTACTCTCGGAGCAGCAACCATCAAGTCGATATCAGAAAGTTCATCACTAAATCCGATCACTCCTGAGCCTATCTGGACAATACCTTCAATTAAATTAGACGACTTTAATTTTTCTATTGTCTTTTCAAAGTAAATATTTCGTACCTCTGAAGTGATCATTCTCCAACTCTCCTCTTTGAAAATTTTTAAAAAAATGAATTGCTAGTAGCAATCCTATTTCCAATTAAATCATCTTTTACTATAAAATAAAGTTTAATAGCTATAGTCCTCCAATCATAAATATCAGTGTGCCAATTCTATGATTCTCTTAATATCATCTTCCATCTCTTCGATACTAACTTGCTTACTTAGACATTTATTCAATCTAAGAATTTCTGGAACCATACTGACCATCGTTTTCATGATTTGTTCGGTATTACGACCACTATGCCAGCTTTCTAAAAGTGCTAACTGCGATTCATTTAGTTTACTTCTTTTTCCCTCCATTTTTGACCAAACACCGTATGCACTATCTAAATGTTGCTCCATCTCCATATACCAACCATAAACTACTAGCCAGCGGACTCTATCTAAGTTAGATAACGCGTAATATATTTCTCCCCTCATTACCGATCTGTATATTTCATGTATAAAAGCAAGAAGTTTCCCTCTCCAAAAAACAACTTCGTCAGATGATAGGTTATATACTTCGTATGATGACTCCTTGATTATGTTGTTAATAATATTATGTGGATCATAGAGAACTTTATAGCCTTTTAACCAAATGGAAGGTACAACTTCTGCAGGTGAATGATACCAACTATCCACTTTTATAAAGGAATCATAATGGGTAACTACTACTGGTGAAGAAGGATTAAAGTCTTCATAAAACAATACTTCTCCCCATATTGATGACCTTTGACGTTTTTGTTTGATATAATCTGCTTTCTCTTCTGTATTAACAATAATATGTATATCAATATCGGAATAATTATCATAGTTTCCTCTAGCCAAAGAACCCGCTAGATAAATAGCCAGCACATTAGAATCTGATGTTAAATCTTTTAAAGCGTTTGCTAATAGAGTATCACGATGTCTTGGCAATGAGAAATCTCTACCTAAATGCCTACTTATAAATTCCATTCCCTGTAACCAGCTCCTCATCCCTTTGGCTGCTCATAAACAATCATTCATAGTTGATTAAGTTTTCGCACTCTAAATTTTTTAAGTATTACTCTGATATTTAGCGAAAAATGGTATTAATAATGAGCCAGCAAAACTTATGCAAATACCTATTAAAACATTTATATATTCATTTTCAGAGGGCGACAAAATTAGACCCACAATTGGTATTGGTAACACAATAAAAGACGCTAAAAATCTTGAGGAAAAAGATATCGTATGAGCAGTCCCACATTGTTCACATTCAATAGGTTTATAAAACCACATGATAGATTTATAAATTTTACTCCATTTAAATGGCAAGTTGCAGTTGTTACACTTTTGCATAATATAACTCCTTTCTTTCTCCGACCAGTCAACCATTTTCACCAAAACCCTACTTTACAAATTCTTTGAGAATTTTAAATCCTTTTTAACCTTCAATTACAAATACTAAATATTACATTAAGATAATTTCTCAATAAAATAGGCTTCATATGTTTCTTTGAATATGTAACCTAACTTTTTGGCTAAATCTGCTGATTCAATATTTGCGGCATCCCAACTAGCGTATTTCCCATTATCTAGACAATCTATTATTATGGCAGCTGCTGTTATAGATGCTAAACCTTTTCTTCTATAATCAGAATTTGTAGCAATTTCAATCTCTATGCCATCGTCATATATACTAAAAGATGTGGCTGCTGAAACTATTTTCCCATCATATAAGACAGCATATCCCACCCCTCTATCGATAAAATCATCAATAGAATCAAACTGACTTACAAAGTCTTCAGAAAGTTCTTGGAAAGCTGTTGAATTTACAATATTTCTATCAACTTTTTTAATTTCATAGCCTTGTGGTAAAGAAGACATGATCTTTAGTAAATGTGTCTTATCTAAATGCATAGGGTTCTTTTCAAATCTATAACGTGCATGTTTCTCTGCCTTTCCCCTATGAAAAGATTCGATACGGTTTTTCCATTCATCAGAGTCAACGATAACTAAACTGAAATCAGGTAGATTATCTAACAATTCTTCGACATTCGTTGCATTTGGATCCCCCGCATAAAACACAAAAATCCCCACAGTTATCTGAGCAACTGTTGGATTTTCTAAGTTATCTACCCATGCAGCTCCCATATGTCCTTGGAGATATGAAAGAACAATAGTGCAATCTATATTATTAAACATTGGCATTAATTTGCCCCTTACTTTAACATCAGCTTCATATATCATTCACACCCAACTTTCTAATCAGTTTATACAGATACCTTTACCAATTATTCTACCATATTTCCTATAAGTTTATATCAGAATGTTTAAAAAATTAAAATTTCCACTTGGATAATCTTCCACTAACTCTTTAAATTTATATGAAAAGGCCTTACTTCTTTTGAAAGTAAAGCCCTCAGTCATTTAGCATTCTTTATACAAGAAAAAGCAAGTACAATTGGAATGCGTTGTCTTCTCATAAATTCATCTTCACTACTAAAATGTTCACGCTTTGGTGTACCTTCACGTAAATCTATAATTGAAAAACCAGCTTGTTTAAGAGCTAAGAAATAATTTTCGATTGTCCGATGATACTTAACCACTATTTGATCAATCCATGGCTCTTTTCTTTCTCCTTCGAGAAAATAATCATCGACAATCCAGTTGCCACGTTTATCACCGAATTGCTTACTAGCAAATGACGAAGTTGTTAGTGGATGCTGTATACTAAAAACGAATCTTCCGTTTTCTTGAAGGGTTTTATAAACATTTTCAAACAGTCGATTAATATCTGAAACATAATGGATTGCAAACCGAGATGTTACTAGATCAAATACCTCGTTTGGGTAATCATATGATTCCATAGATTCAAAGTTTATAGTCCCAGACTGTCCCATCATGTTAGTACGTGCTACCTCCACCATTTGTAGCGAACCTTCTACTCCAATGTAGGTTTTTGCTCCTAAATTTAGTAGTTCTTTTCCAAACGATGCATCACCACATCCTAAGTCTAAGATGCTATTATTTTGAAAGTTCCCTAACAATTCAAAGATTATCGGTCCTTCTATGGCATTGTTTGGACTATCTTTTTTGTTCCTTCTAATCATGTAGCTTTCAAAAAAATCAGTTTGCTCGTAAACACTAGGGCCTTTATATTCCATCTTAATATCTTCCCCTCTTTAACTTGATATTTCGATAGTTTTATGAATTTAGTAGTGGTAGATAAATATCAACTGTTGTACCAATTTCTAACTCACTTTTAACTTGAATAGTTCCAAAATGTTCTTGAATAATCTTGTGACTCATCATTAGACCGAAACCCGTACCTCTCTCCTTTATGCAGTAAAATGGTTCAAAAAGGTGTACAATTCTCTCATCAGATATTCCGATTCCTTTATCTTTTATCATGATATGAATATGGGATTCATTTTTTTTAGAAGCAAAATAGATTTCTTTATTACAAGCTGAAGCTTCAATAGCATTTTTGATAATATTTTCAAAGACATGTTGAAGTTGGACTTCATCACAGTAAATAGACAAACATTCACCTTCTATATTTGAAATAATATTAATACCTTTTACTAGAGCCAAGTCATTCATACTCTTAATAGTTCGGTCCAGAATATGACCAATATCATTTAAACGAAAATTTACTGATTGCGTCTCTGCGAACTTAATGAGCTTATTTACTATTTCCTCGACCTTGTTTAACTCGGAATAAATCATAGAAAGGTATTCAGGTTTAGTTACTCTGCTATTTAATAGTTGAACAAGATCATTAATAGAAGTAAGTGGATCTCTTATCTCCTGTGCTACTCCTGCAGCTAATTCTCCTACTAGCTTAATTTTTTCATTCATCAAGTATGATTTACTAGCTTCTTCTAGTGAATTAATACCGATAGCATGGTTATAAGCTATCCCGATATTTTCCATTATGGATTGAGCATAATATTTACTCCCCATAGTTATCCCCCATTCAGAACTTTGTTCACTTTAAGCGACCCTATAGAGAAAAAAAAGACAATGAATATTACCCGATATCCATATGTCCCACCTTTTTTTCACTATTTTCTTGATGCTTATCAGTCATTAGTTCAACAACTTGATGAACAATTTCTAATTCTTTTTCATTTAAACTTATTCCATCCCATTTTAGATGTTGCTTTTGAAGTGATTCCATAGAATCTGGAGTATCCGTTAATCTTAGTAAATAATCTGTTGACACTTGATAAAGTCGGGCTAATGCTACTAGCTTATCGATGGGGGGATTTCTATGTCCACCTTCATAACTCGCATAAGAAGATTTGGCGAGCCCAATTTTAAATGCGACTTCTTGTAGCGTAAGTCTTTTTTCCAATCGTAGACGTTTCAGGCGATCTCCAATAGACATGTGCTAATCCCCTTTCCTTTTTTTAAATTGTCATTCTAGCATTACCAACTCGTGTATACACATGTATAAGATCTGACAATTTTTGAATTTCATAACTAAACATTGAAATTTTTTCTTGAATCATCTCTACTTCATCTTTTGTTAAAAGATTGTTTGGTTTGTTTGAATAATGAGCAAATGTTCCGGCCAATCGACCAGAATTTGTGAAGAATGGTATTGAGGTACAAGACTTGAAACCGTAGTCAATTACCATTTCTTTAAGGTTTGTCCAAAGTGGACTCGTTTCGATGTCTGTTTGCACAACTTCCTGCGTATAAATAGCTCTTCCACATGAAGCACAATTTTCATCCAGTATCCCCCGTTCATTAACAGTACTAAAGAAGTCAAAGAATTCTACTGGAATACTAGGGGCTGAACCATGGAAAATATTATTTGATTCACTATCATAAAATAACATTGTGACATAAATACTATCTAATACTTGTTCCAATTCTAAACACATACGACCTAGCACCATTTTTATTTCCAAGAAATCCGCTTCACTTTGAGTAATTACACCATTTTTTAACGCATTCAGTAAATGAACTTTTATGTCTGTTTCTTTTTTAATCAAGATAGGATTAATTATTTTTAGTTGTTCTTTAATTTTTTTCTTTAAATTGTACTCACGTAAATTTTCTACAACCCCTTGATGATTTGAACGATTCATCAATTTCATTGATCTTCCTTTCATATTTACAATATTGATAGTTTTCAGTCTTTTATCAATCATACAATATATATAAAATAAAAAGTAGTAATTAATATATTTTCGCTATAATTATGTATCCATTTTTCCTAACTTAGTAAAGTTCATAGAATCGATGGAGCTTGCTATACTAAAACGTCTGTAGTTTGAACAAAGAAAGTTCACTTCCCTTTGTTTAATAACCATTCACGTAATTTAGCCTTCGGGAAGTATATTTTACTGTTTATAATAATATGTGGAATGTCTGAATGCTCTTGTATTAGAACTTTTGCATCTTCTTTCGAAATACCCATAAAATAGTGCACATCAGTTTCTTTGATTAATTCGTGTTCATCTTCGTCATCTAAAGAGTCAATAATACTTTTTGCATCAGGATTCTTAATATTTTTAAGCCCATCTCCAATAAAATATCCTGCGGCTGCAATTCCTACGGCTAACCAAAAAAAAGACCAATCCATTATACTCTCCCCCAATTCTCCATCTATATATTAAAGTTTAAGAAGTATTTGACAAATAGGCGTGTTAATCAAATAGAAGTAGCTACCGTTTATAATAATTACTGATTAGTTAGTTGCAAGGAAAATGTAGAGCATTTCCAATGTTTAGTATTAGCTTTACTTTTACCTTCCCAACCCATTCTCTTCAATTCCTTGGCGATTAATATATTAAAATAACCATGACCAACTAAAACTATTGAATTATGGTCATTGGCATAACTAATTAGTTGTTGTGTAGCCTTCTTTGCTCTTAATTTCGCCTGACTTAACGATTCGCACTTGTTAGAATATCCACTCAACCATAGAAGTCTCAAAAGAACAGCCCAAGAAGTTGGCTTTAACTTCACCTTAGATATTATTGTTAGATTTGCAGGCATTTCAGCTTCTCGAAATACAGAATCTGAAAATATTTTTACGTTTGGATTTAATAAGTTTGCAGAAACAATTGACCTTTCTAAATCACTTGTAACTACAAAATTTGCAGTTTCTACTTTTTCAATGGTCAGTTCTGGATATGTCGATTGTTCAAACACACCGGTAACGTTATATTTTTCAACCCACTTGTTAAATTCTGCAAAAGTAATTTTGTGATTTTCTAACAATCGGGATTCGCCATGTCTTACTAATGAGATCTCCATAACTAACTCCTTCATTAACTATGATTCATTTAAAATTTTAAAAAATCTGCAACTATAGTTTAATATATTATGTTTTTTTCAAACTAATTTGGTCTCCACTAGCTGTTGGAACAAAACATATCTTAGGTGAGTCATTTTTAACTTGAGCTAAAATGTATTTATCAAGTTTAAGGTTCTCTGGTTCCATCGAAAAACCTCCACCACCCATCGCAATAATCTGCCTCATTTCTATTTCCCTCCAGTATTTTCTTACATTTAATTCTTTACAAGAGTGTTTATAACCTATCTCACTAACTTATTTGCTTTGTTATTCTACATGACTAATTTCTTCCATTATTTCTTTAGAACCATCATCTTTAATGATTGTTATTTCTACATCATTAGTTGGACTAATTGCATACCAAAACCTTTTTTCATCTTCAATCATAATAATTTTGGCAGGTTCATTTCCAACATATACCTCGGATATCGAACGATCACTTATTGCACCAGAATATATAAAAGGTGGTTGGTTCATTGAAGACCATTTAACTGGAGAGTCCCATTTTGCCCCTCTAGTTTGTATCCACTGCCATTGACTTTCTACCTTTTCAAAATAAGCAATAAATATCTTTTCTTCTTCATTACTATTTTCTCTGAAAACAGCTATTGCATCAGCCTCATGCACTACATTAAATTCCTTTTGAACAAGTTCATAAGAATATTCAACTTTGTTCATATGCTTATCATTCATCTTTTCATGAAAAAAACTTTCAAACGTTTGTTCACTTGAAGAACCAACCATAAGTATGTTACCTACATATTGAGCAATACCACTATTGGTTCGAAGGTCAAATACAATCACATATTCTCCTTCTTGTTCTGGAAGATGGAACGAGCGGTCTTCCTTTGTTACTAATTTTATTTCTTCATTATTCTTCCACACTGAAATATTTAATTCCTCAATTGCAAAATCTTGACTATCAAAATCATAACTAACTTTTTGGCCTGATTTAAAAATTACTGGTTTTTGTTCTTTTGCAAAAGAGAGAATATCTTCCGTCTCTTTTTTATAATGCTTATCAGAATCCCAGTCAATCTTCACTTCTTCTAATTCAATAGATTGCTCATTCATGCTTTCTATTGCAGTAGAAATTGTAACAGTGGGTGGAGTAAAATCATATTGCTCCCCAATGCACCCTGTTAATGTGAAAAATAAAAACATTCCCGCAAATAATTTAAAAACCACATTCATTTCGTACCTCCTATAGGGATCAACTGACATTACTGTACAGAAGAATAAGCATTATTTCAGTTGTAGTAGGCCCTTGTTTGTTAAATTACCTTTATAGCAAATCCATATACTTTAATACTGGACTAGAATAACTAATGTCCGTCAGTTGATAGAATCTTGATACTGTCATTACGTACTGCTTCCATAGGTTTCAAAATTCTACACAAAATGGATGTTTGTTGTCATCAAGACAATATTCTATTCTTTGTCTAAAATTTTCAATAGTTATCATTTTCAAAGCCTGGTCGATTGGAAAAAAGCCCACTTCTAAACTCTCTGGAGAAGTAGTTAAAGTGCCACCAGTTGGTTTTGCTAAAAAGAGAGTATTACAAATGGACTTATTCACATTTTGAAATACCCCACAGAATTTAAGCACTTTAATATCAATACCTGACTCCTCTTTAGTTTCTCTTATTGCAGCGTCTCTCAGAGACTCGCCTTCCTCCACAATTCCACCTGGCATTTCCCAGCCTCGTATAGGACCTTTTATAAGCAGGATTTCCTTTTGATCGTTGAGTACAATAGTAGCTGCCGAGACAAAATGTTTTGAAGGCATATAAATATTTGATGTGTTTTGTGCCAAAGTTATCCCTCCTTTTCGTGTAAAGCTAACAATCTTTTCTCTCGAATATTCATTATATTTACGCGTGTTACTTATTTAGATTTGCTAGTTCATCGTTGTTCGGGTCAACTTTTTTTATTTTAGATCTTTCTGTACTTTTCTACATACATAAATTATTTCATCACTATTCCTACTTTGCGGTGATTCATTCCAATCTTTATAGACATGCAAAACATCTAGTCCGTTTTCGATCAGTAACCGCTCCATTTCTTTAGGATATGTATACCTTAAGCTAATATTTGTTTTTCTTTCCTCTATCACTTTATCATCATCTATATATTTTCTAATAGTTGTATAATGTTGTATTTGTTCTAGAGGGTCATAATCACTAATTGTATATACATCAACTTTTTTGTTTTCCACCGTATCCGTATAGGTTTTCCAGTACTCTTCTGTACGTGGCTGAAGTAATTCCTCGGCATTTGGAAATCTAATTCCAAATATGAAAATTCCTTCTTTCACTAAATGAGTATGTATAGACTTTAATACAGAATTTTGTTGTTCATTTGTATGGAAATGTTGAAATGAATTCCCAACCATATAAATTAACGGGCTTTTTAAGCCTACATGAAGAATTGTACAATCTTGCTCTAACCAACCAATGTCAATATTTGCTTCATCTGCTTTTTTCTTAGCAAGTTCCAGCATCCCAGCATGTATATCTACACCAATCATGTCAAATCCCTTTTGTGCTAAAGGAATCGTCATTCTACCTGTTCCACATGCCAAGTCTATGATGGGTCCTCCTTGTTTAGTGGCCCATTTCGTAAGTAAATTTAGTTCTCCAGTATAGGCATCATTTTCATTGTCGTAGGAAATTGGATCATTATATTCATCTAAATTATCATTCATCTTTATCTGCTCCTTCATAAGATATCCATAGACAGCTACTTCCTAGTTGTCTGAAATGCTTCCATAAATATTTCTATGTTTTTCATAATAGTTTCTTGATCCAGAATCGTTGCAAAAATCTCCTCCTGGGTATATGCTGCTCCTCCCTTAATCACTCTATGAATCTTTTGCGTATGTTGTATATTTTCTAATGGGTTCCCATCTAATATGACGATATCTGCCACTGCTCCTTCTTTAATCACGCCTAAATCTGAACGTTTTAAAGCTTTAGCTGCATTTATAGTTGCCGTGCGAAGAGCATCTATTTCGGTCATGCCAATCTCTACAAACAATTCCAATTCACGGTGGAGCGCCATACCGGGCATCGTGAATATTCCAGCTGGTGTATCGGTTCCTGCAACAATCTCCCCTCCTAAGTCAAAGTAGACTTTGGCAATCGCCTTATTCATTAAAGATTGTCTGCCCAGTTTTTCTAATGAAGCTGGTTGACTTAAAAAGTATTTCCACTGGTTAACTAAGCCCTCATTATCCTCAATTTTTCTCGTAACATTATTTAGTGGATACCAATAGTTCTCAAGTAGCTTCGCTTGATCCAATAACACCATTGTTGGGCAAATAATTACCTTGTTTTCGATGAGAACCTTGCAGACCTGCTCTATTTTTTCAAGGTCTGGTTGCTCCCAATCGATAAAATCCCACACAGTGGCATCTGCATGCATTGTCCAATTGGGATACATATCTTGTAAAAATCCAGAGGCATGTTCATTCCACTTTATTCCCATTTTCGCTGCATCTATTGCTGTTACATCTTTTGAATAGATTAAATCACAGCTCACTTCTTTGTTATATGTACTGGCTTCTTTAACAACCGCTTCCATTACCTCTTTTGGTAACCAACCATATACTTTGATGAAATCTGCCCCAGCTTCCACTTGTCTTCTTACTTCTTCTTTCGCTTCTTGAGAGCTTTCAGCATTCATACTCCAAGGACTTGTTTCACCCCACAAACCAGGTGGCCCATCAATTATACGATCGGCTGAAATAACCCGAGGAATAGGTGCTTCCATTGATGCATGGATTAAATCCTTCAATTCATGCACATTACCTCCAGTATTTCGAACAGTTGTCACACCAGATGCAGTAAATAACGGCGCAAATCCTTCTTTTATATGTACATGCATGTCTATCAATCCAGGTATGACCCATTTCCCTGAAAGGTCTATCGCAACAACATCGTTGTCTAAATTTTCTTCCTGTACTTGTGTATTTTCCAAACTCGTAATAAGGCCATTTTTTATCAGTATATTTTTCAACGTTATATGTCCAGTTTCTACATCTATTACATTGGCATTTTTTAAAGCTAAAGTCGTATTAGTCATTTTTCTATTTCCCCCTTTTCTATTCTCATTAATTAATGTACTAATAAAAAGATAGAAAAGTTTCGTTTTTCAGTTAATTTAATAACCAATTAAATTTATACTCTTCTCCATGGTTATTCAATCTACAGTAATTTTCTCATCTACTAAGTATTGATTAAAAGACATAACAAAAAAACATACACCAGTTAAAATAATATAATACTTATAAACATCGGGAAATAACCAATAGCTGACATAGCTACTGAAAAATTCTCATATCCCCCTCCTCTAGTGGAATATATAGCCACTGCAATCCATGTCATCCCAAATAATATGATTCCTGAAAGTAAGGTTGTTGCTCCCATTATTATATATTTCATCACACTTCCCCCTTCATTTACACCTCTTTTAGTTATATTCGCTCTGATGAGAGAATTTCCCTTTTCAAAGTAAAAAAGATGCAGTTTTGTCTTTCCAAAACGGCATCTTTCATAAGTTATTTTAATTCTCCTACGTAGATAGATTGTGGTCGGAAAATTGTGTTGTCTTCCAGTTGTTCCATAGCATGCGCAGTCCATCCAACTATTCTTGCAACACTAAATGTTGG
>Ga0209013_10002317_pt1 | contig 17283 bp, 17 predicted proteins | sample Cruoilmetagenom2_FD_187291 | JGI IMG/M metagenome (GOLD analysis project Ga0209013, IMG submission 187291) | Oil polluted marine microbial communities from Coal Oil Point, Santa Barbara, California, USA - Sample 2 (SPAdes) (version 2) | ecosystem: Environmental > Aquatic > Marine > Oil seeps ...
CTCCACCAGCCATGATCATTGTCGATGCTACTACTGAAAGTAATAATGTCTTTTTCATTGTAATTCTCCTTGAATTTTGTTTGAATACGAACGAATTATAACATGTATTAATGAAAATGTCAAGAAAATTAATAAATAGTTAACAAATAGTTAATATTTATATACAAATGACGTAAATACGTAGGGTTTAAAGATTTAAATCGTGAAAAAGTTTTTTAAAATCTAAGAAAAAAGGGATATTTTAGCGTTATCTTTAAGAAAAGTAGATGTTTTTTTAAGGTTTTGATTAACACTATTGATATTTTTGTTAATGATTAATGAAAAGTAATGGTGGCGCGAGAGGGAATCGAACCCCCGACACAAGGATTTTCAATCCTTTGCTCTACCGACTGAGCTATCGAGCCGACTTAAAGACAAGCTGTCCGTTTAAGTGGATAGAAGTATAACGGCTTAAACTTAAAAATCAGACAATAAACTGAGGGAATCGATCAATTTTATAATTCTTTGACCAATTTCATAAAAGTTTCCCCCCTGTGCCTGTAAGAGTTGAACTGATCAAAGCTTGCAGCAGCGGGTGAAAGCAGAGCGACACTCTTGTCGGTATGTACAGCATCTATCTCTTCGACTGCTTTTTGTATGGTTTGGGATTCTCTTGTGGCTATATCATAGGTATTTGCCAAGTCTAAAAGCTTTTGATTATTTGCCCCTATAGTATATAGTGTAAGGTTAAGTGACTGCATCTCTTCAAAAAGAGGGGTCAGGTCCACCCCTTTGTCATCTCCCCCCAGAATAAGATGAATAGGTCTGTCAGCATACCCTTTCACTGCCTGTATCGTTGCATCCATGTTGGTTGCTTTGGAGTCGTTGACCCAGAGTCTTCCTTTTGCATCTGTTAGCTCTTCCTGTCTGTGTGCATCCAGGGTAAAAGTATTCATGAGGGCATAGTCCGCTTCATCAAAAAGTACTTTTGTGACTGCAAGAGCGAGCAGTGCATCCTGTAAAAAAGCAGCTTTGAAACGCAATTGAGCACTATCGAGTTTAAAATACTCGGCAATGAATGCAGTAGAGTCATACTCCACCACATAAGCATTGGTTTTTGGAAGGTTCAAGCCTTTAGGCACAAGAGCCAGTTCTCCCTCTTTCATGGTGAGTAGAGGTTTGAGTTTATCTGCTTCATACTGTTCAGATGTTTTGTGCCAGTCTAAATGATCTGGTGTGATCGGAAGCAAAAGATAAATGTCTGGGGATGCGGTATGGGTATGGTGAAGGGCAAAGGAAGAACTCTCCAGTACCCAGATAGGCGCATTTGTATCCAGATCTGCCAAAGGGGTACCAATATTCCCTCCGGAGAGTGCACCTCTTTTTTCCAAAAGATGTGTCAGCATCTGTGTGGTCGTTGTTTTACCGTTGGTTCCCGATATCCAGATACTAAATGGCATCACTTTGTCAAAGTAATCATATTCGCTTAATAGGTGTTTAGCACTTTTGATGAGTGGGTGATCCGGTTGTAGGCTTGGGGTTGTTATTTCAAGAGTACTTGTCTCAGGGTCAAAAAGGTGAGAAGGGAGTATGTGATTGTTTTCTTCATCTGTGTAAGCTTCTTTTGCATTGTCATCAAAAAAAGTACAGCCTCCACCCAGTTTTTTTGCAATCGCTTTGGTGGTGAGTCCGTATCCGAAAAGGGTGGGTTTGTGCTCTTGCATTTTATCTGAACTTAAACGAAACAAGTACGAAGATGTTGGCGATAAAAGCAAGCATCCAAAAACGTATGATAATTTTATTTTCCGGCCACTTTTTGAGTTCAAAATGGTGATGTATGGGGGCCATGAGAAAGACACGTTTCCCCCGTAGTTTAAAGCTTGCAACCTGAAGGATGACCGAGACGGTCTCTATCACGAAGACGATCCCGATAAGGATAAGCAGTACTTCACTTTTCCCAAGGATAGAAAGGTAGGCTATAAAACCGCCGATGGCAAGGCTTCCCGTATCTCCCATGAAGATCTCTGCAGGGTAACAGTTGTACCATAAAAATCCCATTAAGCCGCCTGAAAGGGCAACGGCAAGGATGGTGACTTCTCCTACACCTTTGATGTTGGGAACAAGCATATATTGACTAAAGATGGCATGACCGGTCACATAGACGATCAGTCCCAATGTTATCAATGCGGTGATAGAGGGTACTGTGGCAAGCCCGTCAAGTCCGTCTGTAAGATTGACGGCATTGGTTGCGGCCAAAAAGACAAGTATCCAAAAAGGGATGGCTGCATACCCTAAGTCAAAAAGTGGTGTTTTGAGAAAAGGTACATAAAATTCTGTCGGGAATCCTGTGTATAGTAAGAGTCCTGTTGCGAGTGCAGCGATGATGGCCTGCAGTCCCAATTTGCCTTTGGGTGTCAAACCTTCGAGATTATCCCCGGAAAGCACTTTCCCCAGATCATCTTTAAATCCGACCAGACCAAAACCAATGAGGGTGATAAGTCCGCCCAGTATGTAGAGGTTGGACAGATCTACGGTAAGAAGCGCAGCGATCAGGGTAGAGAACAAAAATACAGCACCACCCATGGTCGGTGTCTGTCCTTTATTTTCATGTGCAGGCACGTATTTGCTTATGGGCTGATTTGCATTTTTGGCAAGTGCCCAGGCCAGATATCTTGGCATAATGAACAGTGTCAGCAGAAAAGCGATAAAAAATGCAAGTCCTGTACGTACAGAGATGTATCCAAAAAGATTAATATCCAAGAGTTGTGAGAGTTCATATAGCATATGTTTTTGGTCCCTTTTATGTTTAAGAAAGTTTATTTTACTATTATTTCAATAAAACATACGAAGAGAATAAAATATGGATCATCAAAAAACAATTTTAATTATTACCGACGGTATAGGGTGTAAACCGGACAGTACCTGTAATGCTTTTAAAGATGCTGTGAAACCGACCTACGACCGACTGTTTGAAACGGCACCCAGAGCACTTATCTCTACACATGGTTTGTCTGTGGGCTTGCCTGAAGGACAAATGGGTAACTCTGAAGTAGGACATATGACCATAGGTTCGGGACGTATTTTGTACCAGGATCTGGTAAAGATCTCTTTGGCTCTTGAAGACGGGAGTATAGAGAAGAACGAAGTATTGAATGATACTTTGTCCAAAGGTGAGCATGTGCACTTGATCGGTCTACTGAGTGACGGGGGTGTACATTCACACATTAAGCATACGATCGGTTTGGCAAAACTTGCAAAAAACAGAGGGAAAAAAGTCTTTTTGCATTTGATCACGGACGGAAGAGATGTCAGTCCTACATCAGCAAAAACCTATGTTTCCCAGATAGATGCAATCTGTGATGAGGATATTTCCATTGCCACTATAGGCGGACGTTTTTTTACAATGGACAGAGATAACCGTTGGGAGAGAGTGGAAAAAGGGTATAGGGCGATTGCCGAGGGCAGACCTGCTACTTCACTTAGTCCGGAAGCCTATATTGATGCAAGTTATGCCAAAAATGAGACGGATGAATTCATAGAACCTGTGGCATTTGGGGAGTATAAAGGCTTGGAAGACAATGATGTGGTCATCATGACCAATTTCCGTTCGGACAGAGTACGTGAAATTACAACGGCCTTGGGTTCTTCCCATTTTGATGAATTTGCCTGTTCTTATATTTCACTTAATATCGCAACGATGACACAGTATGATGCAAGTTTTCCCTACCCCATACTTTTTCCGAAAGTGGCACCGAAAAATACTTTGGCAGAGGTCATAAGCCATGCAGGACTGAGACAACTTCATACAGCAGAAACAGAAAAGTACGCACATGTAACCTTCTTTATGAACGGGGGGATAGAAGAACCCATGATAGGGGAGAGCAGAGTGTTGATCCCCAGTCCTGATGTAAAAACATATGATATGCAGCCTGAAATGTCAGCACCCGAAGTAGGGGAAGCAGTACGTACGGCCATGGATGAGTCTTACGATTTCATCGTTGTGAACTTTGCCAATGGAGATATGGTAGGGCATACGGGTAATTATGAAGCAGCACGTCTGGCGGTGAATGCTGTCGATAAAGAGCTTGGACTGATCATAGCAAAAGCAAAAGAGGACGGATATGCCATTGTGCTCACCTCTGACCATGGGAACTGTGAAGAGATGAAAGACAGCGAAGGTCATGTCTTGACCAATCATACCGTAGGTGAAGTATGGTGTTTTGTGATGGCTGAAGGTGTGACAGAAGTAAAAGAGGGCTGTGGGCTCAATAATGTCGCACCGACAGTATTGAAACTGATGGGACTTGATATACCTGAAGAGATGGATGAGCCATTAATATAAAACCCGAATAAATTCCATGGATTTATTCAGGAAAAAAATAAAAATTTGACTAAATCTTTTTTTCCTAGTATTATGAAGGATAAATTTCTTATACTAATAAGAAGAGTTGTCAAGGGGAAAATTTAAAAGGGGCTTTGCGCTTTTAGATCTTTATGCTTTTAAAGGAGAGATTAGAATGGAAAAAAAACTTAAAAAATCTGTAGGTGTATTGCTTGCACATATTATCAAGGTTGATCACAGAGATGTAGAGAAGTCAGTCCCTTTGTTTTGTGAGATGATGAAACAAAATTTTGACTGTAAGGATGAGGAAGTGAGAGAATTTCTTTACGGATTTATGGATAAACAGTATGATCTGGATACACATATAGATATCATCAATCAAGCCCTATGTGAAGACAGGCTTTCAAAGTACCATGTACTGGAACAACTGAATCATATCATCTACTCAGATAAGATCAGTCCTGAAGATTATAAAATTTTTGAAGAGATTAAAAATAAACTTTTTACATGTTAGCTCTAAACACCTACATGTTACAATACTTCAAATATTTTAAAGGCTTAAAATGAAATTTACAGGTAAAAATGTATTGGTGACAGGTGCGAGCAGAGGGATAGGTGCTGAGATAGCAAAAAGTCTGGCTGCTTTTGGTTTGAAAGTATGGGTGAATTTCCGTTCGGGAGAAGCAGAGGCCAATATGGTGAAAGCTGACATAGAAGCTGCAGGTGGCAAAGCAGAAGTGATCGGTTTTGATGTAAGTGATGAAGATGCCTTTGTGGCAGCGATGAAAAGCATCGTTGCAGCAGACGGAGAACTTGCCTATCTTGTAAACAATGCAGGTATTACTAAAGACGGTCTGGCTATGCGTATGAAAAGTGCACAGTTCATGGATGTCATTGAAGCAAACTTAAAGTCTACATTTATCGGTTGTCGTGAGTCACTTAAAGTAATGCGTAAAAAACGTTTTGGTTCAGTTGTGAACATTGCGTCCATTGTCGGTGAAACAGGAAATGCCGGGCAGACGAATTACGCAGCATCCAAAGGTGGAACGATAGCCATGACCAAGTCATTTGCTATAGAAGCAGCGACAAGCGGTATACGTTTTAACACCATTACCCCGGGTTTTATAGCAACGGAGATGACCGATGTGCTTAAGGATGAGGTAAAAGATGCCTTTACTGCCAAGATACCGATGGGTAGATTTGGTGAGCCTAAAGAGGTGGCGGATGCAGTTGCTTTTTTACTCTCTGACCACTCTTCTTATATTACCGGCGAAACACTTAAGGTCAATGGCGGGATGTTTATGTAATTCTGGCTTTGCCAGGATCCGGAACGAAGAGAAGACTCAACTGCGTTTACAAAAATCTTTTTTTTATAACATACCACAATAAAAAGAGTATGGCTGCTGCAGTAAATACGCTAATCAGCGTATCGCTGTAGATGATCAAAGTCGCTTCAAAATTTTTGATAAAATAGGTCCATAATATGATAGCAATAAATGTACTGAAGAGTACAACGATGAGTGTTGTAAGATGTGATAGTCCCATGAGGTAACCTACAAAACTTCCTACAACCGGTCCGGTCATTGCAAAAGGGGTGAGTACAAAGAAGATGAGCCCCAGGATACCATATTTCTTGATAAGAGGCTGGTATTGTTCTGCATTTTTCTGAGAGCGTTTGAGAAAATCACTCAGAGGTGCATAAGAGACTACCTGCAGACTTTTCCAACTTAGAACAAAAAGCGGGTAGAAGATCAAGACCATGATCGATTCAATCAAAAGATTAAAAGCTATGAGCACAGTGCTGTCCATTTGAGAAGAGATACCTATGGAGAGACCTACCATTCTGCCAAAGATGATATTTGAAGCGGTCATACTTAAAAGTATATTGAATTCATCGGGATGAAAGTAGGCACTCAGTGCTAGAAGTAATAAAAAAACGATAAGTAAAAAGAGCCCAAAGCTCAATATCAGATTTTCTGAGTGTTTAAAAAATAAATGATTGTTTTTCAAAAGCCTGCCTTGCATAAAATTCAGTAAAGATTATACCATGATATTGCACACCAACTAAATACCCAAATCTTTGAGGTATAATAATCCATAAAACTTTAAAGAGAGGAAAAGTATTGGCACGGATACTTGTATTGGAAGATGATAAACTCTTCAATGAAACGCTGGAGGATTTTTTGGAAGAAGAGGGACACAGTGTGCTCTGTGCCCTGGACCCTTACTCTGCGCTTGATCTCACCTATGAAACTGTCTTTGATCTTTATCTTTTTGATGTCAACCTGCCTTACGAGAACGGTTTTGAACTTTTAGAAAAATTACGTCAAAGCGGAGATAAAACCCCCTGTATCTTTATCACTTCGAGGGAAGATAAGGCCTCTTTGAAAGAAGGCTTTGGGAAAGGTGGAGATGACTATATTCAAAAACCTGTCGATCTTGATGAACTCTCTTTGCGTATCCAGGCTGTTTTGCGCAGGCAGGTACGCAGTGAGATCATACAGATCGATAGCTATCTCTTTGATATATCGACAAAGAGGCTGTATCAAAATGATAAAGCAGTGGAGTTAAGTGCCAAAGCCGGAGAACTGCTCCTCACGCTTCTGGAAGGTCAGGGCAGAGTTGTTCTCCTGGATCAGATAAAAGAACGTCTTTGGAGTTCTGCAGAGGAGCCAAGTGACGGTGCATTACGGGTGTATATCGCACAACTTAAAAAATATTTCCCTACGCAGATACAAAATGTACGGGGTGTAGGCTATCAAATGAGTATAAAATGACAAGCATTGCAATGCAGTTCAAGGAAGGCAGACAATGTTGAGTTTTAGAAAAGAGTTGCTTATTGCTGCTGTGATCTATTTTGTCACTATATTTACCCTGTCGACCGCGGTGTACCGTTTTTTGGAGAACTGGCATCTCAGTCAATTTAATTTTTTTATAGCAGGGGTCCTGGTCATTCTTGTGGCTTTAGGATGGGGATATATCCTCTCTGCACTGATCTTTGCACCAAAAAAACAGATGGAAGATACACTGACTTCCTTGACCAATGACATTATTCATGAGCTCAACATCCCGCTCTCTACGATCAAAGCCAACAGTGAAATGTTAAAAAAAACGATGAAAGATGAGAAGTCTTTAAAGCGTATCAGGCGTATAGAAGATGCCTCCGTGAGACTGAAAAAACTCTATGATGAACTGGTTTACAGTATCCATAAAGAGATGCACAGTGTAGAGAAGGAAGTGTTTGATCTGGAAGATCTTGTCAAAGAGCGTGTATCTGTTTTTCAAGATCAGAAACGCAATCCTTTTTATCTTACTTTGGAACCTTTCATGATAGAAGCGGATAAAATAGGATTTGAACAGATGTTTGACAACCTGCTTTCCAACGCGATGAAGTACTCTGCAAAAGAGAGTCCTATAGAAGTGACACTGACAAATCAGAGTTTATCTGTGAAAGACCAGGGTGTGGGGATGAGCAGTACAGAACTTTTACGTATGCATGAACGTTATTATCAGGCCGACGATAAGAATGATGGTGATGGTATTGGCTTTGCTCTGGTCAAAGCCTATTGTGATGAAGAAGGGATAGAGATCTATATACAGTCTGAAAAAGGTGTCGGTACCAATGTGGATCTGAATTTATCCAGGGTTCATGTTTAATTCATTCTGGCCTATTATTATAGGGCTTAATGAAGAAAGGAACAGTGATGAAAGCAAGCATTTTACTCCTGGAAGATGACCAGCAGCTGAGTGATACGATGAAGCAGTTTCTGCACTATCAGGGATATGAGGTGTTTTGTGCCTATGACGGACTGCAGGCAGAGGATCTGGCTTATGAAAAACAGATAGACCTGATGTTGCTTGACATCAAGGTACCCCATCAGGACGGCTTTGACTTTTTACAGACATTGCGTGAAAAAGGCGTGCAGACACCTGCCATTTTCATCACTTCCTTAAATTCTGTGGACGATGTCACACACGGGTTTGATATAGGCTGTGATGACTACATTCGTAAACCTTTTGCACTCAAAGAGCTGCAGGTTCGTGTGGAAGCTTTACTCAAACGCCGTTACGGCACACATGAAGAGAAGATAGACTTGGGGGAGGGCCTTTTTTTTGACACTAAAGAAAACCTTTTAACCCAAGATAATCAAAGAGTTCCTCTAAAGACAAAAGAAGCAACACTGCTTTCTCTTTTCTTGACATACCCCAATGAGCTGCTCACTTATGATAAAATATTTGAATACTTATGGGAGTATGATGAAGAACCCAGTGCCGGATCTTTGCGTGCATATGTAAAAACAGTACGTACTTTTTTAGGTAAAGACAATATAGAAACCATTAAAAATGTAGGATACCGATTTGTTAAAGAGTGAGAAAAAAAGCTTAATTCGTTTTTTGCTGATCTATCTGGGCTCTACCTTTTTGCTTTTTTCTATTGCTGCCTGGATATTTTATACTTCGCAAAAACACCATCTTCTCGATCGCCAAAGAGATGCTTTGAAGTTTGAGGCAGCAAAAATAGTGACACAGTTGAGAACCTTACATAAAACCTATGCGTCCACACTAGTCTATCCGGTGCATTCTTTTGTAGAGTCGGCTATTTATGATCTGGATAAGCAGTATATTTTCGGGACAGGTACCCCCGCTCCGCTTTTGGATAAAAAAGTCTATATGGACAGAGAGGAGAGACTTTATTATCTCTCCGGGGTCGATCCCCATTATCTGGGTGCTGCTTTTTTACTTGTGCATAAAGAGTTGGATCAGGCACCCATAAAGGATCTTCAAAAAAGTATTGCATGGTTTTTGTTCGCTGCAGGTGTCTTCTTTACGCTTTTAGGGGTCTTTTTAGGCAGACTTTTTGTGGCACCTATGCGGGAATCCATGGAGAGAATGAACAGTTTTATCCAGGATACGACCCATGAACTTAACACACCTATCTCTACGATCTTAACTAACATAGAAATGCTGGAAACCTTTGGCAAATGTGAGAAAAATGATGAGTTACAGCGTATTGAGATCGCTTCCATGACGCTAAGCCGTATTTATGATGATTTGACCTACCTCAATCTCAATCATAAGTATTACCGTCGCATCGAGACCATCAATATCTCTGAGTTTATTAAAGAGAGAATGGTCTATTTTGCGGTGATGGCAGAACATAAAAGATTGAAGATCGAAGTGACCATAGATGAAAATGTCACCCTGGAGATAGATAAAAATGATCTGACACGGCTTGTAGACAATCTCATTAGCAATGCGATCAAGTATAATAAAAAAGAGGGATTGTTAAAGCTTAGCCTTACGGAAAAGTCTTTATCTGTCAGAGATACAGGCGTTGGAATACAGAAGAAAGACCTGGATACGATCGTGTGTCGTTTTAAACGTGCAAATAAAAGCGAGGGCGGTTTTGGCATAGGACTTGATATTGTGAATCAGATCGTGGGGAGTTATGGGTTTGTCCTGGATATCCATTCAAAATTAAATAAAGGAACAGAGGTGCTGATAAAATGGGAAAAATAATCTTTTTATGTACGCTGCTGTATGCAACTCTTTATGCAGAGGAGCCTTTGTCACCTCAGGAACAGCTACAAAGAAATTGCCTGAACTGTCATACACAGGATCAGATCCCCAATGACTTGATCTACCGCCGCTATCTGATGAAATACAGTACACAAGAAGCGATGAGTAAAGCGATACTAAAATATTTGAAAGATCCGAAAAAAGAGAATTCTATCATGCCTCCTCCTTTCTTTTCAAAATTTCCTATGAAATACGCATTGGACCTGGATGATGCCATACTTAAAAAAAATATCCGTACTTTTCTGGAAACCTTTGATGTGAAGAAAAAGCTGGTTCTGCCCCAATAGTCTTTATACTGTTCATACTAAGTTCACACTTGACTGCTATAGTATCAGCAAATAAAATACTGAGGAGTAAGACTAGATGAAAATGAGTATATTGAAAAGTGTAATGTTTGCAGGCGCAGTTTTTGCTGTGGTTGGTTGTGGCAGCAGCGGTGGTGATGTCTTGGGAGGAGTGGATCCTTTAGCAACAGAGGCACCAGCATCCCAAGTACCTACTGATGGAACAGCAGGGGAACCAAGCGCTTCCTTGCCAAGAGATGTGCAGGATGCGATCGATGCACCCAAATCAACACTTTCCCAGGAGTTAAAAGATTCCATTACTTTTATGTACAGCGAAGAAGGGTTGGCGCATGATGTTTATACAAATATTTATAAAATACAAGCGGTGAAACAACTTCAAAATATCGCTACAAAATCTGAGGTCAAGCACATTGATGCTGTTAATCAGATAGCGATAAAATATGATCTTAATATCACCCAGTATCCGGATACGGATGTGCCATACAGTACAGAAGGTATCAGTTCGGGGGTTTATCCGGTAGAACCGATACAGGAACTTTATAATTTACTGTATGACAAAGGAATCCAGTCAAAACAGGATGCTTTAGAGGTAGGATGTATGGTAGAAGTCGTAGATATTGATGATCTGGATGGATATATTGAAGAGGCTCAGGCATCAAATTCCCAAGATGTGTTGGATGTCTTTAATTTCCTGCGTAACGGCAGTTATACACACTATTGGGCTTTTGATGAAGGACTTAGAAATATGGGTATAAGTAATGGTTGTTGTTCGGTGCCTGACTACGATGGTCATAATATGTGTCATCCTGAGTATCCGAAAAAATAGTTTAACACTAAATTAACACTTCTCTGACATACTTTTAATGTCGAAATAACTTAAGCTCAGAAGCTGTTTTGTATTTATATTTACCCGGTTTAAATACAAATCGTTTTTGGTCTTTTTAACATTCCCTTAACGTTTTTCCGTCATAATACAGCCCAAAAAGACCTTTATGCTAAGAAATCGTCATTTTATCTCTTATTTTAGCACCACACTTATCTATTTATCTGTAGCAGGACTCTTTTTTTATTCACAACAGCATATGCGCGTAGCAGCAAAAAAATCAGAAGAGCAAACTATTAAAATGTCTTTATCCGCATTTGTGCCTGAAGTGATCCCGCCTGTAGAACAACCGGAAGAGCCAGTGGTGGAAGAAGAACCTGTCATTGAGCCGGAGATCATCGAAGAACCCATACCGGAAGAAGAACCTGAAATCAAAGAAGAGGTGATTCCTGAGCCTGTAGTAGAAAAGATCACTCCCAAACCTGTGGTGAAAGAGGTAAAAAAGAAGCCTAAGGTAAAGAAAAAAGAAAAGAAGAAAAAAACCAAAAAGAAAAGAGTTAAAAAAAAGAAGGTAAAAAAAAGTGTTTATGCAAGAAAATCGAAAAGCAGCAAAGCAGAAAAAAACCAATTTCTTGCAAATATAAGGGCAAAGATCAATAAGCATAAATCATACCCCCGAATTGCCAAAAAAAGAAGAATGCAGGGCAGTGTGAAAGTGAAATTCACCATTTTAGGCACTGGGAAAGTAGGGAATATCTCTGTGCATGGTCCCAAAGTATTTCACTCTTCAGCACGAAAGGCAGTCAAAAGTGCTTTCCCTGTCAATGCAAAAAAAGCACCTGTCTCCCTACCGTGTAGTGTCAATCTTACATTACGCTATCAAATTAGATAAAGTATCCTGAATTTAACACATAATTAACACTAATTTTCTAGAATCATGTAAATTATTTTAGGAGAGTAATATGAAAAAGGCAATTTACCTCTCTTTGGCATGTACCTTCTGGATACAAGCTGCCGAAGTGGAGATGGAAACGATAAATGTAGAGACAAAAGCAGATACAGAAGTGATCAAAGATGTGCATGGGGAAGATATCAAGTCTGCTGATCTGGGTGAAGCACTTTTTAAGCAGTCTCCTTCTGTGTCTATGGTAAGAAGATCAGGGATAGCCAATGATATTATCGTGAGAGGACAGAAGAAAGACAATATCAATGTCACCATAGATGGTGCAAAAGTATGTGGTGCATGTCCCAACAGGATGGACCCTCCCATCTCTCATGTATTAACAAACAATGTTGATTATATTGAGATCCATGAAGGGCCCTACAATGTAGAAGATTTTGGAGCATTAAGTGCTGATATAAAGGTACATACACTCCAGCCTACAGAGGAGTTTGAAGGCGATGTAAACCTTGGTTTTGGATCTTGGGGGTATAAAAAGGCTGCTTTATCTGCTTCTGGTACCATTACAGAAAATGTAAGATTTTTACTTTCTGCTTCTGCGGAAACAAGTAAACAGTATAAAGATGGTGACGGTAATGATTTTGCAGGGCAGATAGACAGAGAAATTGCCCGAGGTGCTGTTCCGGCTATCGTACAATATCAACCACAATATAGAGATATGGATGCGTATACTAAAAAAACAATGTTGGCAAAACTTTTTTGGAACATTACTGACAATCAGGAGTTAAGACTCAGCTATACAGCTAATAGAAGTGACGATGTATTATATCCGTCTTCACCAATGGATGCACTGTATGATGATTCAGATATTTTTAACATAGAGTATAGTGCCAAAGATCTTGGGAAATACTCAAAAGAGCTTGATATCCAGCTTTATCAATCTGAAGTGGAACACCCAATGTCAACAGAATATAGACTAAAAGGTGCTAAAAATTATTTGACGCATTCTTTGACAACAAAAATGCAGGGTGCAAAAATCAAAAATAGTTTTGATGTTAACAATCATACTATCACCATGGGAGTGGATTATTCGTTACGTAATTGGGATGGTGAGTATTTAAAAAATGATATACCTCTTCCTGTTAAATTCCTTCACAGTATTTGGGATGTAGATACTGAAAATGTTGCATTTTTCTTAAAAGATAAAATGACCATAGATAAACTAGTGCTTGATATGGGCTTAAGATATGATGATACCACTATCACTTCTAAAAATCCAAAACAACAGAATAATGATTATAATGAGTTAAATGGATATATTTTTGGAACCTATCATTTAGATAGTAATACAGAATTTTTTGCCGGTGCGGGTAAATCATCAAGAGTACCTGATGCGAAAGAACTTTATTGGATAGCTGCGCCTAAGCCTCAACCTGGAGGAACAATGTTCGCTCCTGCCATCGGTACACCTGATCTGGATGCAACGATCAATTACGAAGTGGATATTGGGGGTGAAAAAAAGTTTGAAAATGCAACAGTGAAAGTTAAAGCCTTTTATTCTAAGCTTGATAATTTCATAGCATATAATTCATCCAATAAACAAAATAAATATGAAAATGTGGATGCAACGATCTATGGCTTTGAGTTAAGTGGTACATATATAGCGACGGCAGAACTCTATCTTGACTATGGAATGTCATATCAAAGAGGTGAGAAAGATGAACCTTTAAAAGGTCAAACCGGAACAGATATGCCTGAAATTCCTCCATTTAAATTCAATGCTGCAGTGAATTATGACTTTGATGAGACATTGACAGTGAGAGCAGAATTGGTTGCATCGGATAATTGGACAAATTTTGATGATGAAAATGGTGAACAAGAACTGGATGCTTACGGTATTTTAAATCTTAAAGGTAGTAAAACGTGGGGTGCATTTGAACTGACTGTAGGTGTTGATAATGTGTTCGATAAAACATATGCTGTTTCAAACACTTATTATGACTTGACCTTACTTCCAACGATCGGGAATACTGAAGTGATGTTGATGAATGAACCGGGACGTTATGTCTATACAAATCTCAGCTATAAATTTTAATGATGTTATAGTATTTGTACTTCTACCACTTGGGTAGGAGTATTTTATGGATGTGAAAGTACCTTTTTGTACATAAACACATAATTTATTACTCTCTTTCAGACAGATTTCATGGTAACTATAAGATTTTTATGCTTTTTTTGTTATACTTAGGCGTATTTTTAACAAACTTAAGGAGTAGTCAATGGCATTATTTGATGATGTAAAAGAAGTAGTTGTAGAGCAACTAAACGTGAGCCCGGATGAGGTTAAAGAAGAGTCTAAATTTGTAGAGGATCTTGGGGCTGACAGTCTTGACGTTGTTGAGCTGGTTATGGCGCTTGAAGAGAAATTCGATATCGAAATTCCTGATGACCAGGCAGAAGCTATTGCAACTGTATCTGACGCGATCAAATTTATCGAAAACGTATAATTTGAATTCCCTTCGGGGAATGTCATAAAATATATATGAGTATTTTGTTAAATATTCATATATATTTTAGTTAGCTAGGAGAGCCAGTGAAAAGAGTTGTAGTGACAGGTTTAGGGATGATAAATGCTCTAGGACTAGACAAAGAAAGCGCATTTTCTGCGATAGTTGAGGGGAAATGTGGTATTAGCCAAATAGAACTGTTTGATACAGAAAAACACTCTGTGAAGATCGCTGGTGAGATCAAAGATTTTGACCCTTTAACTGTACTGGATGCAAAAGAAGTTAAAAAAGCAGACAGGTTTATACAACTTGGGCTCAAGGCTGCTGCTGAAGCGATGGAAGATGCAACTCTTCCTGAAGATGCAGATATGGACAGATTTGGTGTAGCCTGTGCTTCCGGAATAGGCGGATTGCCGAACATAGAAAAAAATTCAGTGGTATGTGAGACAAGGGGACCCAGAAGAATCTCTCCTTTCTTCATTCCTTCTTCTCTTGCCAATATGCTGGGTGGATTTGTTTCTATTTATCAGGGACTAAAAGGGCCGAACCTTGCCTCTGTCACTGCCTGTGCTGCGGGTACGCATGCCATTGGTGAAGCAGCAAAGAGTATTATGGTGGGCACGGCTGACAAGATGCTTGTGGTTGGTGCAGAATCGGCAATCTGTCCGGTAGGTGTAGGCGGATTTGCTGCGATGAAAGCACTCTCTACCAGAAATGATGATCCTCAAACTTCTTCAAGGCCGTTTGATGCAGACCGTGACGGTTTTGTAATGGGTGAGGGTGCCGGTGCTCTGGTTCTGGAAAGTTATGAGGATGCCGTTGCACGTGGTGCAAGGATCTATGGTGAGCTTATCGGTTTTGGTGAGAGCGGTGATGCAAGCCACATTACCACACCAACTATGGATGGTCCTTTTCGTGCGATGAAGGGTGCTTACAAAATGGCAGGTGAGCCGAAAGTGGATTATGTCAATGCCCATGGTACCTCCACGCCGGTCAATGACAAGAATGAAACCGCTGCGCTTAAAGAGCTGTTTGGAGGAAAAGAGAACTGTCCTCCCGTCTCTTCTATCAAAGGTCAACTTGGTCACTGCCTCGGCGCAGCAGGTGCCATAGAAGCAGTGGTCTGTCTTATGGCTATGAGAGATGGGGTACTTCCTCCTACGATCAACTACACAACACCTGATGAGAATTGTGACCTGGATTACATTACGACCGGGGCCAGAAAAGCAGACCTCAATGTCACTATGTCTAATTCATTTGGTTTTGGCGGCACGAACGGCGTAGTTATTTTTAAGAAAATATAAGGATTGATGCATGGCAACTTATTTGGATTTTGAGAACAAAATTGAAAAGATACAGGAAGAGATCGTATCTGCACATGCCATTGCAAATTTAGAGGCGGTCAATAAATACCAAAATGAATTGGAAAAAGAAGTACAGAAAACTTTTGGTTCTCTTTCTGATTTTCAAAAGCTTCAACTTGCACGTCACCCAGACAGACCTTATGCGTTGGACTACATCAGACTTTTAATGGATAATGCCTATGAGATTCACGGGGATCGTGCCTTTAGAGATGATCCTGCTATTTTATGTTATATCGGTTGGATCAATGGTAAAAAGACGATGATCATCGGTGAACAAAAAGGGCGTGGTGTTAAAAATAAGATCAAAAGAAACTTTGGTATGCCAAACCCTGAAGGGTACAGAAAAGCACTGCGTGCAGTAAAAATGGCAGAAAAGTTTGATATTCCTGTACTGATGCTTATAGACACTCCGGGGGCCTACCCGGGTCTTGGTGCGGAAGAGAGAGGGCAGAGTGAGGCTATCGCCAAAAATCTTTTTGAATTTGCTGCAGTGAAAGTACCGCTTATTTCTGTTGTTATCGGTGAAGGCGGTTCCGGTGGAGCACTTGCCATTGGTGTGGCTGATAAGCTTGCCATGATGCGTTATTCTGTCTTCGCAGTCATTTCACCTGAAGGGTGTTCCGCTATTTTATGGAATGATCCTACGAAAGTAGAAGCTGCAACCAAAGCACTTAAGATAACGCCGGAGGATCTCTTGTCGCACGGTCTTGTGGATGATGTGCTGGACGAACCTCTTATCGGAGCACATCGTGACAAACAAACAGCGGCAGCCGTCTTAAAAGAGTATTACCTCAAGAGCCTGAAAGAACTGAAAGCACTTTCCGAAGATGAGTTGCTTGACCAGCGTTATAAAAGACTTACTTCAGTCGGCGCATATTCTGAATAATTTGATCCAGAACATATTATGATACATGAAATAGCCAATACCATTGTTTCTTACATCGGAGATATGGGCTATTGGGGCATCTTTCTTCTGATGTTCCTTGAAAGCACATTCTTTCCCTTCCCCAGTGAGATCATTATGATACCTGCAGGCTATTTGGCCTTTAAGGGTGAAATGAATGTCTATCTTGTGGTACTGGTAGGAATTTTTGGTTCTGTGGCCGGAGCACTTTTTAACTATTACCTGGCGATGCATTTCGGTAGAGCGTTTATTTTACGTTACGGAAAATACTTTTTTATCAAAGAGGAAACACTGGATAAGCTGGAAGCCTTTTTTATCAAACATGGAGAGCTCTCTACTTTTAACGGCAGACTCATACCCGGTATACGTCAACTCATCTCTCTTCCTGCAGGTTTGGCGCGTATGAATATCTTTACCTTCTCTTTTTACTCAGCATTGGGTGCAGGGATATGGGTGATCGTCCTGGTGGCCCTGGGATATGTACTGGGTTCAAATGAAGAATTGATTTCTGAATACCTCCAGTCTGCCACAATCATCGCACTTCTTTGTGTCGTACTCATCACCATTTTTTATATTGT
>Ga0209013_10002319_pt1 | contig 17276 bp, 18 predicted proteins | sample Cruoilmetagenom2_FD_187291 | JGI IMG/M metagenome (GOLD analysis project Ga0209013, IMG submission 187291) | Oil polluted marine microbial communities from Coal Oil Point, Santa Barbara, California, USA - Sample 2 (SPAdes) (version 2) | ecosystem: Environmental > Aquatic > Marine > Oil seeps ...
GACCATGAGGGCAGTGCTGGCTATAGGCAAGCATACGATTGGTGGAGTGGGTTGAATCATTACTACACGGTAATGTGGAGCACCAACAAGGGATCAAATGGCAAATACGAGTTCTCGTCTGATGACTATAATGGCGATAGTACCCATGATAATGCCAGAAGGATCAACGAAACAAAAGGTGTCGTTGCTAACTACAACATAGATGATAATGGGACTCCATGCAACCCATGGGATGACGACGGAATCATCACGGCTTCGGAGATCATGAGCGCAATCACACTATGGAGTGCGCAGACACCACCAGCACCGGGTTGTGATCTGCTGACAGCGAGCGACATAATTTCCATGATCACCACATGGTCTAACCAGTCATGAGGAACATGACTGTTTTACTTCGTTGATGTAGAAATGGAACATGAACAAGATATTAACAAGCGCGTTTGTCAACAGCCAACCCCGCAGCAGACCGGATCATATCAGACACAGCCTGCCAGGGTAGTGCTCGATGCGCTGAAGCTTCTGCAGATGACAACCGGGACCATATGACCGTGAGAACCCGGGCACTCTGTCTGCACGAGAACATGATGTCAATGTGGGCTCCATGTCCCGCGCTCTTTTTTTCCGATTCTGGCAACGCAAACCCCAATGCCCGAATCATTAAATAGCACGAAACAACAAGTTGTCACACAGGTGAACCCAGATGACGGTTGGAATCGTAAGTTATGGAGTGTACATACCGCGTTACAGGATCAAGGTCTCTGAGATAGCGAGGGTGTGGAATGCAGACGCAAAGAGCATCGCAGGCGGGCTCCGTGTGCAGGAGAAGTCAGTTCCGGATATGGACGAGGATGCTGCGACGATTGCTGTGGAAGCGGCACGAAATGCGGTTAATCGAGCAGAGATTGATTCGTCCCGCATCGGTGCCATTTATACGGGATCGGAGAGTCATCCGTATGCTGTGAAGCCGACAGGAACGATTGTTGCTGATGCTATTGGCGCATCGCCCGATCTCACGGTCGCAGACTTTGAATTCGCGTGCAAGGCGGGAACAGCTGGAATTCAGACCTGTATGGGGATGGCGGAATCCGGGATGATTGATCTTGGGCTTGCGATAGGTGCGGATGTTGCGCAGGGGGCACCTGGGGATGCTCTTGAATACACTGCTGCGGCAGGGGGCGCTGCTTATGTGATCGCAGGGGGCGCGGGTTCGGGTGTTGGGGATTCGCTTGTTGCAGAGATTGAGGGCACGTACTCGTTCACGACAGACACGCCCGATTTCTGGCGCAGGGAAGGCATGCCGTACCCGAAACATGGAGGAAGGTTCACAGGCGATCCCGCGTATTTCAAACATGTTACATCGGCTGCGCGGGGACTCTTGGAAAAGCTCGGCACGACTCCTGCGGACTATGATTACGCGGTATTCCACCAGCCGAACGGTAAATTCCCGAGGAGAGTTGCAGCGAGCCTTGGCTTCACCTCTGAGCAGATCGAGCCGGGAATCGTGGTGACCACGCTCGGAAACACGTATTCGGCCTCGTGCATGATCGGGCTTGCTGCGATCCTCGATTCTGCCGTTGCAGGCGACCGGATCTTTGTGACATCGTTTGGGTCCGGCGCGGGAAGTGATGCGTTCAGCCTGCGAGTCACTGAACGGCTGGAGAAGATTCGGAATAATGCACCGAGCGTCGCTGATCTGTTGAAGGAGAAGAAGTACATCGATTATGCAACTTATGCGAAGCACAAGGGGAAGATACGGCTGTAAGAGGGAATTGTCCTGCGCTCAGATTCGGAGGCTCCTTTGTTGTGATTTCGTGGTTGTGCTGAGCAAAGAATTGCGCTCTTCGCAGCAACCACAACTCATTTGAGCGGGTATTGGGAGAGTAATCAATCATGCAACAGAAGAAACAGATGCCAAAACTGACACGCATCACAGACAATATCTGGGACATTCCGAGAGACTACATGGAGAAGATGCGGGTTCCGGGCAGGTTGTTCCTGTCCCCAAGGCTGCTTAAGGGGCTGGAGATTGAGACGCTCACTCAGACCGTGAACGTCGCAACGCTACCTGGCATTCAGAAATACTCAATGGCGATGCCGGATGCGCATCCGGGATACGGTTTTCCGATAGGTGGGGTCGCCGCGTTTGATGCGGAGGATGGCGTGATCAGTCCTGGAGGGGTAGGGTTTGACATTAACTGCGGTGTCCGTGTCATCCGCACAAACTTAACAGAGAAGGATGTCCGCCCGAAAATCAAGAAGCTCATCGGTGCGCTATTCCAAAACGTCCCATCAGGTGTCGGTGCAAAGAGCAGGTTCAGGGTCACAGATCGCGAGTTGCACGATGTCTTTTCGGATGGTGCGAGATGGGCGGTCGAAGAGGGATATGGTGTGAGCGAGGATCTTGAGCACTGCGAGGAGAACGGGAGAATCGAGCTTCCGGGAGAGCTCAAAGTGAGCGATAAGGTGCTGAAGAGAGGGAGACCGCAACTCGGAACGCTCGGAAGCGGAAACCACTTTCTTGAGGTGCAGTGCGTGCGTGAGATCTATGATCAGAATATCGCAGACGCATTCGGGCTTCATGACGGTGAGATCACAGTCATGATCCATTGCGGTTCACGGGGCGCTGGGCACCAGATCTGCACGGAACACTTAAGAGTGCTCGAGAAAGCCGCAAAGAAGTACGGAATCGAACTCGTGGACCGGCAGCTAGCATGTGCGCCGGTGCAGTCGAGGGAGGGGCAGGAATACTTCACCGCGATGTGCGCCGGAGCAAACTATGCGTGGGCGAACCGGCAGATGATCACCCACTGGGTCAGAGAGACGTTTCACCGGTTCTTTGGTAGTGATGTCGAGATGGACCTAGTCTACGATGTGGCGCACAACGTCGCAAAACTCGAGGAGCACACAATCGATGGTAAGCCGAAGATGGTGTATGTGCACAGGAAGGGCGCAACCCGTGCATTTCCTGCCGGGCATCCGGATGTGCCAAAAGCGTACAGGGATGTTGGACAACCGGTCTTGATCCCGGGGAGTATGGGAACGCCGTCATACATCCTCTGCGGCATGGAAAAGGCGATGGAACTCACATTCGGGAGTGCATGCCACGGCGCAGGGAGAATGGGGAGCAGGAAGAAGGCGTTGAGGAAGTTTAAGGGCGAGGAAATCGAGAAAGAACTCCTTGCGAAGGGGATCACGGTTAAAGCCACGCATCCGAGCGTGCTTGCGGAGGAGGCGCCAGCAGTCTACAAGCCGAGTGATGCGGTCGTGGATGTCGTGCATCAGGTCGGAATTGCGTGCAGGGTGGCGCAGGTCATGCCAATCGGGGTTGCGAAGGGGTAAGGTAGTAGGGTTTTACGCAACACGGGTGTAGCGGCGAAGGTGCCCAATACCATGTAGCAGGAACCACAAGATTGCACAGATTTCCACGAGATTTGTAGTAACCAGATTCGGAGTGTGTGTCCAGAATCAGCACCGAGAGATCGCGAATTGCACGAATGTTTGTCGCGCGTTTAGCCACTGCAGATGTTTATAAAATTTTCTGATTCTGATAGATTCTGTGGTTTTTAAAAGATGCCGAAGGGGGTGGTTTTTTCAATCTTTGCGTCTTTGCGTTCTTTTTCTCCGGTTTATACTTCACACCGCCACAACTTGAGATTTTCAAACCCGGGGATTATTGGATTCGTGAGATTCGTCTATTCGTGTAATTCGTGATAAAATCACGGATACTGACTAATAGCACAAATTACACGAATTTAATGCCATAGAATCTACTAATTCCACTGAAAAATTTGGATTATGTCCTGTGAGCAAAAATTATACCCTTGTTTTGGGGCGAAATCGGTTTACAGTCTGTCGATAAAAATCGCAGTTTATGCCGGTGCTGAGTATAACGCAAAAGGTGCAAAGGCGAGAGAGACGCAAAGGTATGGAAAAATGCCCGCGATTTTCCGCATACGCGAGAGGGTTACCACCATCGACCACAGAAAACGTCAGAACCAGAAGATTTCTGTGTCAATCTTGTGAAATCTCGTGGTTTTGTATGCGGACATCCACACAACATTGAGTAAGTACATATATCGACCATATCGGTCACATTCACCCCAGCATAGCCACTATCTTCAGCACATTCGGAATTATCGATACTGTCGGTGCCATAAATGGCATTGATCGTCATATTCACCCGACTTCGTGTACATAGACCTCGCAGTACTCATCGCCGTGGCTCAGAAGCTTCCTGACCTCGAGTTCTGCCATTCCTTTGAATGCACAGTGCATCGCGCCCCGAAATATCCCCCGGCAGACGTGGCACGCATCGGCATCATTTGCGAGTGGACACTTGTACACGGTGTAGTGGGCTGTGCTGCCACCCACGTCCCACTTTGACTCACGCCCCGGTATCCTATCGATTCTCACGAGTGCGTCCCTGAACTTATCAGCAGTCCATATCGTGCCATACTGCTTCTCATAGTCGGATATGACACGCCGTCCCACTCGTCTCCCGAAGACCCGCGTATGCCGGTCAGAATCGATCCCATTTTCCCTCAGAAACGTTATAAGCTCGCGCAGCGGCTCATCAAAGATGTCCTTGACTCCAACATGCTCGAGCAGCTCAAGTATCTTTACTTCAACCTCGGGGCGGTGCTTAAGTGTGATCACGTTGCTGGTCAGCTGGTAATCATAATTGAGTCCTGCCGACTCGAGCATGCACAGGAGTATGTTCTTCAATATCTCGACAGCCCGCATCGTCCGGTAGCCGTGATGAATTGTTATATCCTCACCATCGATGTCCATCCGGTTGACGATGCGTGAGGTCTCAGCGACCTGCTTCAGATCATAGAGCACCTCCTGCAGCGGCACATCCAATGAGAGCTTCGCACAGAGGCATTCAGACGTCATGATCGCCCGTGGCGTCTTGCCGATCAGGAGATCCTCATAGAACTTCCTGTGCAGCGCAACGATCTCGTAGTTCGCAGCGCTGTACTCATGGATCAACGATCTCCAGAACGCGGGCTTTGCATGCATTTCCTTAACGGTCTCCTGCATACAGCCAACATTCTTCAGAAGATCGTTATAAGCTTCATTCGAGCTTGCTTTTCGCTCAAAATCGATCTTGAGCGTATCGAGGTGCGAACGCATCTCTGTTATCCCGAGCGAAGAGGATGTCAGATATGACCCGATGATTCCCGCAAGAAACTGCCGCTTATCGTGGTCGATTCCTTTGATCTCTGCATGGACACTCGATGGGTTCCGGTCATCATCAGGGGTTATGCTGATAAGAGCATCCCAGTACAGACCAGTGCAGAGATTTCGCATCGCTTCCTCGAATTCTGAGATGGTTGCAACCTCCGACGGATCAAAAACATGATCCAGAACCTCTTTTTCGATGATCAGTTCTTTTGCCTGGGTGAGCATATAATCAAAGATCGGTTTTGGAACGATTGCTTGATCCTCCCGGATCTCCCGGAGCGTTGCGATCAGAAACGTGGCATCCGCGACACTGCCGTAATACTGCAGCGCGACATCGGTTAAGTCGATGGCATCCCGTATCGCAGCACTGAGGTTGCCTTTGTGTTTCTCAAGGAGCGGTTCTATCTTCTTTAGATGTTCATCCTCGAGCGCGATGTGTTTTCTGAGCACCATGTCTAAGTCCGGTGTGACTTAAAATATAAAAAGCCTTTTGGGTAACACGATTGTGAGGTGAATGACATGGCATCGCCGGTATAACATCGCTGATGGGCATACAACCCACCATTTCACAAAAAGTGGGCAGCAGCCATGCGATCTCCACACGTATCTGGCACCTGGTATCAACAGGCTACCGGTCATGTGCAGTTTTTGACACCCATTGTTCTCTAAAAGACACATTCTCAATTTTTAGTATCAATTGAGTATATACCAATGACATTACAGAAGGTTACTTGAAAGATGTCGAACGCGCGGAGAGACCGGAAAGATGATGGTTGCGCAAGACGTCTTTCAAGCAGAAACCGAAAAACGATAGAAGAACAATCACATAAGAGGTGCAAGAGAAATGACACGAAGATTCCAACTACTGGTCGACGGTGCAGCTGATCTGGATGCCACCGCCGTACACGCCGTAACAATGGCACAGCATCTGGATGCCGAGCTTGTGGCAACCGAGATCAGGAACACACGCTGGTTTGACTCCAGCCGCAAAACCGAAACTGCACGACACCTGTTTCAGGACAGACTTGCAAGAATCAGTGACATGGCGGCAGACCACGGCGTCGAGATCGCTGATGTGCGACAGAAGGCGTCCAGTGACCAGCCAAAGGATATCATGAAGATTGCGCGGGACATCAATCCGAACATGTTGATAACAGGTACGCGTGGCGCAGCAACAGGGCAGGGGTTGAGCGATCGTGCAGCCGGACTCCTCAACATCTCGAAGTACAACCTGCTCATGGTAAAGGACCTCGACCATGACACAGGCGACTACAAGAAGATCCTTGTCTCGGCAGATAGCCCGGTCAACATCGCGCAGTGCGCTGCAAAGGTTGCTGACGGGTACGATGCCGAACTGACCGCGGTTCAGGTCGTGGACCTCGAAGAGGGGCTCGTCACAGAGCGGGTCGTTTACCTGCCCGAGGCTGCCGCGTCATCAGGGGCTGGAAGGCAGCGCAGAAGGCTTGGTGAGACCGTTAAGACCTCTGATACGCTGCTTACCAAGATGAAGGAGAACCGGCTGGCACGAGGACAGGCACTCGCAGACTCTATTGCGGATATCGCGCGTGACCGCGGAATTGCGGCAAGCTCACAGGTTCTGGTTGGCAAGCAGGGCGATGAGATCGCAAGACTTACCAGACAACAGCGCTTCGACCTGCTCGTTATGGGCTCGAAGAATGAGAGTGTGCTAAAGCGGCTCATGCACAAGACCGCGCCGGAAACGGTCGCGAGAAAGGTTCACAGTTCTGTTCTTGCGATCAAGAAAGTGGCGTAGACACCTGAACATGCCCGGGTACCGTGGTGCGGATTCACGCGGCATGCGGGCATGTTCGGGGATATTATTTATTATTAATAGTGCAATCAAATACTAAAGTGTGATAATTACACATCACTGTATTCTTCGGGGTATTCGACAGTCCCTTGTTTTCCCTTCAGGCTACTCTGAAGAATCTCTAAAGCCATAAAAACATCAGCAGGAACTTCAAAAGGCGGGTTTATTCCAAAAGTACTTGCAGGTACAAAGCCAAACCTTGGATAATAGTCAGAGTGTCCCAATACGATAATAGAACCGTATCCAGCCTTTTTAGCAGCTTTGATCCCATATTCAATCAGTTTAGATCCAATACCCATTTTTTGATAATTTGGCAAAACCGACAGTGGAGCAAGTGAAAGGGCTTCATATTCTTCTGTCTGCGATATTATTTTGATCGGAAAGAATAAAATATGTCCAACAATTGCATCATCTATTTCAGCAACCAGAGATAAATCAGAAACATATTTCTTATTCTTTCTGAGACTTTCAACCAATCCACCTTCGTTTCCTTGCTCAAATGCTTCGTCATTCACTGATTTAATGCTTTTGAAATCGTTTTCCGTTTCTTTTCTGATGTTTATCAACATGTCAACCCCTATAGCCCGATACAATCGTTGATTTGTGACGACTGGATTCGTGTAATTCGCGCAAACATCCATTCACATTCGTGATTTTGACACGAATAAATGAATTGGTGCACCATTACTTATAAAAAAATAGTAGGGCAGGGAACCGTATTCCGATCCCCTGTTCTCAATGATTATACTTTCTTCCCTTCTATGTCAACGATGTATACTTCAAGCAGATCATCAAGCATAGCACCATTGATCCCGAGGTTGTCTGCCGCCTCTGCAAGTTCCAAGTAACTGGCACCCTTCCTCTCGCAGAACCTGGCCGTATAGACATTTGAGAATGCAAGAGGCATGCAAAGTGTGTTCTGAATCCATTTCACAAGGATCCTTGACTGTGTGCCCTTGTCCACCTCGGAAAACGAGACATGTGAGTCGAATTCATTGACGATCTCATTACCGTACTTCCTGAGGAACTTCTGGATCTTGCCGTCGTATTTCTCCTGAATTGCCTGCGCTACCTTGCATATTGCGGAAAGCGACTTTGTGATGTCGTCATCAGCAACACCATTCGCTCTGAGGATGTCTGTTATGGTTTTCACACGTGAGTTATCAGGATTGACCATACCGTCATCCATTATCGGGATTCCAGCCAGGTCCTCGACCTCCAGCAGGTTTAAGTCTGCAATCTCGTCTGCCAGTCTGCGCGCATCCCTGTACGAATGTTCGGTGAGTTCCGCGAATATGCAGTAGACCAGTTCGGTCCAGCGGCTGCTTTCATCTTCCCATTTGTAATCTGTAGGGAGGAGGTGCCTGTACTCCGCATAGATCTCCCTGATTCGACCCTCAAGGACGGCAACCCTCTCAGGTTTTGTATCTTTCTTGGATGCTTTCTTCATTCGTGCCATTTTTAATGCCTCCATATATAAAGTTTTGCTACATAGTAGCATCTTTCCACACAATCGTCTTACGGTGCGGTGGTGGTGTGCGGACGCGACCACTGCCACCATAAGCAACATTCAGGAGCAGTGTATCAACATCTTTGTTGGTATTTAGACTTATTAAAGCTTGTTGTCCCCATCTTTGGCAATAGTGGGCATCAAAAGCCCATCAAATCCCACGCAGTGTCCCATAGTAAGCATTTAACACGACCTCGTGGCGCGATACCCCACTTTTCAGATATTGATGACCACCCATCAAAATTTAAGTGATAACAGAATATATATCGATGGGCATCGTTATGAGAGGAGGTAGAACAAGATGCTCGAACACCATGCCAAACGATGACAGCCTCCGGTGATCTAACATGAACATAAAACACCTCATCGCAACTTACATAATCGTGCTCGCCTTCTGGCTAATGCTCTCAGCACACTTCGACACGTTCCACGTGGGCGCAGGAATCGTGTGTTCGGGGGTAGTGGCTTACGCAACCCACGATCTCTTATTTAAAGACACGGAAAAGCACAGGTTAACAAAGACTCTACGGTTCATCGCGTACCTTCCATGGCTTATCTACCAGATCGTGCTCGCAAACATCGACGTCGCAAAACGAGCGCTCTCGCCAGGTATGCCTATCGACCCACAGGTGGTCACGTTCAAGACGATCTTAAAGAGCGATGTGGCACGTACCGCGCTTGCAAACTCGATAACGCTCACCCCCGGAACAGTTACAATCGACATAGTGGACGATGTCTTCTATGTCCATGCGATCGCTAAGGAGCCTGCTGACGATCTCCTGGAGGGCGCGATGGAACGCAGGATTGCTCACGTATTTATGGAGGACTGATAGATGACCGGTGCATCACTCTTCGGGATAGAAATGGTGGATATCTTTCTGGCTATGGCAATCTTGATAGTCATGGCAAGCTTTGTTTCGCTCTACCGTGGCATCGAGGGACCCGGAATCTTCAACCGGATAATCGCAGTGAACGTGATCGGCACCAAGACGATCGTGCTTCTGGTTCTTATCGGATTCATCTACGAACGACCTGATTTTTTCGATATTGCTCTTGTTTATGCGATTCTTAACTTTATTATGACAATAGCAGCGACGAGGTACTGAAAAGAGGAGGAAAACAATGTCTGACACAACAATGATAACGAATATACTCACAGTCATGCTCTTGCTGGTGGGCGTATTCTTCATGCTCGCGGGAACGATCGGGTTCGTGCGATTTCCCGATTTCTACTCACGGATGCACGCCACAGGCAAATGCGATACATTGGGCGAGGGGCTGATGCTCGTTGCGCTGATCATCTACGGGGGCGCGACATTCATCAGCGTGAAGATACTGTTTCTGATGGCATTCATCCTCCTTGCGAACCCGACCTCGACTCACGCGATCGCAAAAGCCGCATACGACGTCGGGCTCGAGCCGTGGAGGAGCTTTGATTCCGAAGAGGTGGCGTGGCTGAATACCGGCGATGGTGATACCGACAACACAGGTAACACCGACGAAGGCAGAGCCGGGGAAGACAGCGGTGAGGTACAATGATTTGGATACTTGATATCACGATGTTATTCTTCCTTGTGGTCTGCGCAATCGCTGCAATCTCGATAAAAGACCTGCTCTCAGCTATTATCATCCTATCAGCCTACAGCCTGATAATGGCGGTCGTCTGGGTCGAGATGCACTCGGTCGATGTCGGATTCACAGAAGCTGCTGTTGGCGCGGGGATAACGACTGTTCTATTCATCGCAACGCTTGCAAGAACCGAAGGGAGGAGTGAGGATTGAAGACACTCGCACTCTTAGTGGTCGTGATCACAGGCGCAATGCTGATCTATGCAGGGCAGGATCTGCCGCCGTTCGGGGACCCGAACACAGATATGTACCAGCACAGGATGACACAGTACTTTATCGAGAATTCTAAGACAGAGTCTGGAGTTCCAAACATCGTAACCGCTCTCCTTGCCAATTACAGGGGTTACGATACGCTCGGAGAGACGACAGTGATATTCACCGCGGGAATGGCAGTTATGCTACTCCTCCGGAGGCGTGAAAGATGAGCAGGATTCAGGAAAGCGTGATTATCCGGACGGTTGTGCGGATCATGGTCCCGTTCATCGAACTCTTCGCGCTCTATGTGATCATGCACGGCGCAGGCGGACCTGGCGGCGGTTTTCAGGGTGGCGTGATCTTCGGGGCAGCAATCATACTCTATGCGATGATCTACGGCATCGCCGAAGGGAAGCAGAAGATGTCTGATGCTCTCGACAGGATCCTTGCCAGTACGGGCTTAACCATTTATGCAGGAACCGGACTCTTATGCCTCTTCTTTGGTGGGATGTTCCTCCAGTATGGGGCAGTTCCGCTAATCCCGAATGACCCCGCAACGGTCTCCAAATATCTGATCGATCTGGTTGAGATCGGAATCGGAACTACGGTAGCAGCAATTATGATCTCGCTATTCTTCGATGTGTCACCACCCGAATCAGAAGAGGGAGAACTGCCTGAAGAACTGCCTGATCATGAGGGGGTAGATGGATGACCGGAATTGTTGATATCGTTTACGCCGAGTACAATTACTGGATATATGTGACGCTGATGATGATCGGGTTCTATGCGATGATCGCAAAGAAGAATCTGATCAAGAAGATCATCGGAGCAAACATCTTCCAGACTGCGATCTTTCTATTCTATATCTCGCTTGCAGACATCACAGGCGGCACCGCTCCGATTCTTGTGGGAGGGCATGGCGGAGAGCACGTGGAACATGCGGCTGATGTGATCTACACAAATCCGGTTCCACATGTGCTGATACTGACAGCGATTGTGGTCTCGGTCAGCACCACCGCTGTGGCACTGGCACTCATCATCAGAATCTACAATGAGTACGGATCCCTCGACGAGGACGTGATCCTTGCGGCAAGAAAGAGTTTGCAACCAGAGTTTTCCGAGTATGCAAGGCAGAAAGATGTCGCTGAGGTGAATCACCAATGACCGGATTCGACGCAATCGCAACCCACCTACCCGTACTCACAGTCGTCCTTCCGCTGATTGCGGGCTTCCTGACGCCGATTGTCGGATGGATCGATCGCAGACTCCCGTGGTACTGGGTGATGTTTGCAACGCTTGTGATTCTCCTGATAACATTGAGTAATCTTGCAACCGTGATCAACTCAGGGACGATACACTACAAACTCGGTGGCTGGAACCCGCCGTTCGGTATCGAATACGTGATAGACCTCTTGAACGGCTTTGTCTGCCTGATAATTGCATTCATCGGATTCATGGTATCGATATACTCAAAAGAAAGCGTCAAAAAGGAAGTTCCCGGTAAGACGACCCAGTTCTACTCCGTATTCCTGCTCCTGATAACAGGACTGATGGGAATCACGATCACAGGCGACATCTTCAACTTCTACGTATTCCTTGAGATCTCATCACTCACCGCTTACGCACTGATTGCTATGGGCGACCGCGGGGACGGCGTTGTCGCAAGCTTCAACTACCTGATCATGGGAACCGTTGCAGCATCGTTCATCCTGCTCGGGATCGGCTACCTCTACGCGGTCACAGGCACGCTGAACATGGCTGACATGCACAATCTCCTGCCAGACATCTATACAAACAAAGTCGTCCTTGCCGCACTCGCATTCTTCATGGCGGGATTCAGCATCAAGGTCGGTCTCTTCCCGCTCCATGCATGGCTTCCTGATGCGTACACACACGCACCATCGACAGCAAGCGCGCTCATCGCAGGACTGATGACAAAGGTCGGCGTCTATGCGATGGTCCGGTTCATGTTCTCTGTCTTCACACCCGCATTTGTTATCGATGTGAACATGACAGAGATTCTCACCTGGGCTGCTGCGCTTGCGATCATCATGGGGTCTGTCTTTGCAATAGCACAGAGCGACATCAAACGGATGCTCGCATACTCAAGCATCAGCCAGATTGGCTACATCCTCTTAGGCTTCGGTCTTGTGAACGTGATCGGGATTACGGGCGGGCTTCTGCACATCATGAACCACGCCTTCATGAAGTGCGCACTCTTCCTTGTTGCCGGTGCGATATTCTACAAGACCGACATCAGAAACATATACCAGTTTCAGGGGCTCGGGAAGAAGATGCCAGTGACAACTATAGTCTTCCTGATTGCGGCTCTCTCGATGATCGGAGTTCCGGGAACCGTTGGGTTCACGAGCAAGTGGTATCTTGCGCTCGGATCAATAGAAGCAAATCAGTGGATCTTCGTGGCAGTCATCCTTGTATCAAGTCTGCTCAACATCGTCTACTTCTGGCGGATCTTTGACAACATCTGGTTCGGACACCCACACGAGATCGAGAACATCAAACGAGACGAAGCGCCGCTAACGATGCTGATTCCGATGGTGATACTGGCTATTCTTTGCATATTCTTCGGATTCTTCTCGCGCTATCCGATCGAACAGATATTTGATCCACTGGCAAAAACACTGCTTGGATTGGGCGGGGTGCCCTGAGGTGATCATGATGGCTACAGAGATTCAATCAATAACCCCGCTCCTTGCCGTGCTCGTATCGATGATCGCGTCAGTCCTGATCCTTGCATTCGGAAAATACCCGAATATTAGAGAAGGCTGGACATTTGTCGCCGCGTTTATCAAGTTCGGGCTCGTGATCTCGATGCTGCCGCTGATTCTCAAAGGGGATGTGATCACCTGTACGGTTGTTGAGATGCTCCCAAATCTGCCAATCGCATTCAAGGTTGACGCATTCGGGATACTATTTGCGATCACATCCTCGTTCTTGTGGATATTCGTCTCGTCTTACTCCATCGGCTACATGCGATCGCTGAATGAACATGCGCAGACCAGATACTTCTTCTGCTTCGCAATAGCGCTCTCTTCAGCTGTGGGAATCGCATTCTCAGCGAATCTCGTCACGCTCTTCTTGTTCTACGAACTCCTGACGATCTCAACATACCCGCTCGTTGCGCATATCGAGACGCCTGAGGCGATCAGCGCAGGACGGAAGTATCTGACGTACCTGATGATCGCGGGGGTCTCACTGCTATTCTCGATTCTGGTGGTCTACCACTACACAGGAACAACCGAGTTCTCATTTGCTGGCATCGCCGGAATGGAGACGATACCACAGACGACGCTTGTAATCCTCTTCATAACGTTCATGATCGGATGCGCAAAAGCCGCATTCATGCCACTTCACGCGTGGCTACCAGCGGCGATGATCGCCCCGACCCCGGTGAGCGCACTACTCCATGCAGTAGCAGTTGTGAAAGCAGGCGTCTTCACAGCGGTACGGGTCATCCTCTACGTCTACGGGGTCGATCTGATGCACGACAGCGGTCTCTGGCTCTACATGGCGTATTTCGTCTCGATAACAATCATTCTCGCCTCGATCTATGCACTGATGCAGGACAACCTCAAGAAACGGCTTGCGTACTCGACAGTGAGCCAGTTATCATACATCGTGCTCGGAGCGGTGCTCATAACACCGCACGGAATCACCGGCGGGATGCTGCATATCCCGTACCATGCGTTCATGAAGATCACCCTCTTCATGTGTGCAGGAGCCCTGATTGTGACTGCTAAGAAGGAGAACATCAGCGATATGAACGGAATCGCCAGACAGATGCCGATCACGATGCTCGCGTTCACCGTGGGCGCACTCGGCATGATCGGGATGCCACCAGTCGGGGGGTATATTACCAAGTGGTTCCTGCTCCTGGGTGCTGCTGAGCTGCACAGCATGATACTTGTTGCCGTGCTGCTCGTAAGCGCTATCTTGAACGCAGCATACTTCTTCCCGGTCATATATGTCGCGTTCTTCAAGAAACCTGACCACGAACTTGCGTACAAGGAGGCGCCGCTAACGATGCTGGTACCGCTTGTTGTTACAGCGATCATATCGATAATAATCGGGATATGGCCCGATGCGCCAGGGATGTTTCTTGATATCGTCGAGATAGCGGTTGCAAACGTTACTGGAGGGATCTAACGATGTGGTTCTTACAAAGATGGCTGGATAATCCAAAAACCGTGAAAAAAATGATTTATTTGCTATATGTCAGTCTTATTATCAGCTGCCTGCTTGGTTTTGCCGTACAGTACGGGATAGCACCACCAGATCACGGCGAGGAGCATGATGCGCTTATATTCGAGAAGATACCTGTATTCAGTGCGATATACGGATTTGTCTGCTGTGTTTTGATCATCATACTCTCGAAAGCATTCGGACATGCCGGAATCATGGTCGAGGAGGATTACTATGACAAGTGATATCGCCATCGTGCCACCGGCTGCCATATTCATCATAGGTGCTCTTCTGATACCACTCATTCCAGGGCGTCTGAAACAGATATACCTCCTTCTAATTCCGGTTGTGGCGTTCTTGGATGTTCTGTACATGCAGGAGGGCGTCTACTGGATTCACCAGTTCATGGAGTATAATCTAATCTTTGGCAGGGTGGACCTCCTCAGCAAGTGCTTCGGATATGTCTTCACAATCGCTGCCTTCTGCATGGCACTCTATGCGCTGCATGTGAAGGAAACAGGACAGCACGTTGCCGCTTACATATATGTTGGAAGTGCGCTCGGTGTGGTCTTTGCAGGCGATCTATTCACACTCTTCATCTTCTGGGAGTTTCTGGCATGGTCTTCGGTCTGCCTTGTCTGGTACCGGCGCAGAAAGGCATCGATCGATGCAGGATTTCGGTACCTGATGGTGCATGTTGTCGGAGGCGTCATCCTGCTCGGGGGCATCATCCTGTATATGCAGGAGAATGGTGGATCGATAGCGTTTGATGCATTCGACTACGGCAGCCCCGGAACGATCCTGATTCTGATTGGCTTTCTCATAAATGCCGCAGTTCCGCCACTTCATGCGTGGCTGCCTGATGCATATCCGGAGGCAACGATCACAGGAGCGGTATTTATGACAGCATTCACCACAAAGACCGCTGTCTACGTGCTTGCACGTGGCTTTGCAGGTGTTGAACTTCTTATGTGGCTTGGTGCGATCATGGCGCTTTATGGTGTTGTGTACGCTGTGCTTGAAAACGACATCAGGAGGCTTCTTGCGTACCACATCATCAGTCAGGTGGGCTATATGGTATGCGGTATCGGACTCGGCACAGCGATGGCACTAAACGGCACTGTTGCGCATGCATTCAGCCACATCCTCTACAAGGGGCTCTTATTCATGGGTATGGGCACGGTAATCTATATGACTGGTAAGAACAAACTCACTGAGCTTGGTGGGCTGTATAAGGTGATGCCGCTGACGATGATTCTCTACATGATCGGAGCGTTCTCCATATCGGGATTCCCGCTGTTTAACGGATTCATCAGCAAGTCGATGATCATCCATGCGGCAGCACTCGACCATAATGCTATCATCTTTCTGATGCTCGAATGTGCTGCCGTCGGAACGTTTCTGCATACCGGTCTGAAACTGCCGTACTTCGTCTTCTTTGGAAAGGACGCTGGTATCAAGGCAAGGGACCCTCCGAAAAACATGCTTCTCGGTATGGGTGCTACAGCTTTTGCATGTACGCTTCTCGGCGTCTACCCGCAGATTCTGTACCGGATCCTGCCGTTCCAGCCTGTTCTGTACCATCCTTATACACCAGCGCATGTGGTAGGCACGATCCAACTGCTTCTCTTCACTTATGTGGCGTTCCTGCTGCTCATCAAGAAACTGGCAGGCGAGCCCACGATCAGTCTTGATACGGACTGGTTCTACCGGAAAGGCGGCGTGATCTTTATGTGGGTTGTGAACAACCCGCTCGCACGTGGCACACAGTGGACGATTGACGCAACGCTGGATGTTAAGGACTTCGCGGTCTGGTTCAGCAAGAACCCGGTTGAAGCGCTCGGAATCGTCGTGGATAAGGTATGCATCAGGGTTCTCCGCATCTCAGAGGGTGCAACCGCCGGGGAAGCGAGAGCTAAAAAGGTGTTTGCTTCGCGGATACAGGCGTATCCAGGGGAGCCAGTGCGAAGAGACCCAATCGGGGTATCTGTCTTGCTTGGAACGATCTTTTTGTTCGCATATCTGGTGATCTACGTGGTTGCACCGCACCTCTCAGTCTATTCGATGATCGGACTACTTGTGGTTGCTGTGGCTGCAGGAATCGGGGTGCGGGCGCGGGAGATGATGCGAGGGGTGAAGGGGAGGTTGGGGGGGTGAGGTTTATGGGGCGGGGCTCGGACCCGCGCTTGTTCTTTTCTTACCCAACCATACACCATACACTCAAAAAACATAAGTGGAAATGAAAACACTTATCAAATAAGCAACAAGTTTAAGTACTTGTACAACCATCATAATTCTATGAGCCAAACAGAGGTCAAACTACCAAAATGGCTTGAGAGTAGATATTCAGCATTGTGGGATGCTTTTGGAGAATCAAGCTTCAGGATGGATGATGCAACAAATGTTCTGGAGGAGAAGAAAAAGGATAGCAGGGATCAGATCGGTGTGATTCTTTCGGAGCTCAGGAAAAACGGGTGGCTTGAGGTAGAGTTCGATCCAGATGATGCAAGAAAGCGACTCTACACCCTCAAAAGCAGGGAGAAGATCATATCCGAGACTCTTTCATTCAATAATAACAAATTAACAAGAGGTGAGATCGAGGTTCTTCTGAAGAGGGCGGCAGATCTCATCAGAACAAGAGTTGATTACACATTTATACTTAGTCTACTCTTCTACAAAAGAATCAGCGATAAATGGGAGACTGAGTATGGAAATGCTTACA